>Ga0209863_10000049_pt1 | contig 69441 bp, 61 predicted proteins | sample OrgsoiDNA2013046_FD_185796 | JGI IMG/M metagenome (GOLD analysis project Ga0209863, IMG submission 185796) | Permafrost soil microbial communities from the Arctic, to analyse light accelerated degradation of dissolved organic matter (DOM) -... | ecosystem: Environmental > Terrestrial > Soil >...
ACACCAATTGCGACATTGGAATAACCGGTTTTATTGGAATACAGGGAAAAATATCCCATCGCCATATTCCCGCTGCCGGTGGTATTGGCCTGCAGAGATCGCGTTCCGATGGCGGCATTCGCATTCCCATTGGTATTGGCCGCCAGTGAATAAAATCCGATACCGGTATTGGCGAACCCACCGGAATTCACTGCCAGTGCATTATTACCGACGGCGGTAATACCCAGGCCCAATGTATTTCCAAAGGAAATAAATTTGGAACCACCCAGGAAAACGGCGTTGTCGATATACAACTGCTTCCATCCTTTAGTTGCCGATCCCAGGTTGTGTACATTGTCTGCACCGGGTAACAGATCCACATTAACGGAAGTCGCTGCCAGGTTGGATAAAGAAGTGTTGGCCTGGGCACCGCATTTTTGCGTGCAAAAAAACAAGACCACGAACACCATAACCAGTGAGTAGAAAATTGATCTCATATGGATTTATTAAGGGTTTAAAAATGAAAGATCCTTCCCATTCAACGGTTACGGAGAACCCGGCAAATATTTGCCCTGGAAACGGTACGATCGGGATTCTCTGTGCCCGGGTCAGACTATCCGCCCACTTCCTGGCACGAAGACAGCAACTCATTGAAGAACAAGACGATTGAATGGATTCCCAACGGTTTCCTTTAAAATTTATGGCAGTAAGATATCCCTGTTTCATAGCTTCCATACTACATAACCGGGTAGTTTGCGGAAGAGAAACGGGGTAGTTACTCCCGCTTTGTCCTATTTTTATCCCGCCCTCATTCTTTTATCCGGTTATCAGTCATTATGAAGCGCAGACACTTTATAAAAAATTCACTCGGTGCGACGGTGGTTTTACATTCCATATCCAAATCACTGACCCTTAAAACGACCGAATTCCCGTCTTATAATACATTGAATGGACCGTCCAAACCGGTGTTTATTTACAACGACTGGTCTTCCTATGACGAACTTTCTGATAACATACCGCTGACGGAAGAACTTGCCATGAAAGAGTTGAATGAAGTATTGAGACTAAAGAAAAACGGAGTACAGATAGATTATTATTTAATGGATGCGTTTTGGTTTGACCGGGATGGCGGTTACCGGACATGGCATAAACAACACTGGCCAAACGGCCCGGATCATTGGCTGAGTGCCTGCAGGCAAAATAATATTTTACCGGGGATGTGGTTCTCCACCAATCTCATTTCCGGAGGCGGAAATATTTTTTTAAATATGATTCCTGAATGGCAAAGTTCCCAGGGAACCGATCCCGGCATTCTATGCCTGTTTGATGGCGGCTACCTGGCGCACCTCGCGGAAACATTGCAACGATGGTATGATAAGGGGGTTCGCCTGTTTAAATTTGATTTCGCTTATTTTGAAGCTGCAACCCCTCCTGTCAAATCGAAATATGCGTTAAATGAAATAATTGAAAAGAATAAATCCGCTTTCATGCAGATGCTGAAAGATTTCCGTATAAAAAACCAGGATATACTGATCCTTGGATACAATGGTTTCGGCGGTGTGCTGGATAATACCTTTACCCCTTTTTCAAAATCAGTCGATCCCCGGTGGCTCGACACTTTTGATACTTTATACAGTGGCGACCCCCGTTTTTCTGACATACCGATGATGAATATCTGGCGTTCTGAAGATGTTTATCACGACCATCAAAACAGACAGTTTGAATTCAATGGATTGCCTTTACGCCGCATCGACAGCTGTTCTTTCATGAATGGCGTAACCGGCACCTGTTACAGTCGTGCCATGCAAAGCTGGAAAGGCATGCTGATTCTGGAACTCGCCCGTGGCGGCTGGATAAATGTGTACCACGGAAATATGGAATTAATCAGTAATGAAGACGCTGGATGGTTTGCCAAAGTACAGCAAACCTATCTTCATTTCCAAAAAGCAGACCGGATCAGTTCTTTTGGCGGAATACCCGGACTGGCATTACCATATGGCTATAAAGCCGATGACGATCAGGGGGCCATATGCACCGTCGTAAATCCACTTCAGCAAAATATAACGCTTCCCCTGCCGGTTAAAAATATCCGGCAATCAAAACTATTATATGCTGACGGCGGATTCAATCCAATAATAATAAATAATACGGTCACGCTGGGCCCGGAACAATTGGCAGTAATTGGTTTTAATGCGTATGCCGGAGAACCATATGATTTGGGCAAAGACGAAACCATTCAAATTCCCCAAACCATCACCCCGGTGGATGCCACTTTTTTTTCACCAAAAAATAATGTGATAGAAAGTCAGTTTATTCCTCCGCCGAAAACCGATATCCGAATTTTTGTGCAGCAATTTGATAAAAAAGGAAACCCATACCGTTCCTGGGGCGGCGCACCGCCGAATGGGAAAAAAATGGATACTTTAATCAAAATAGCCGTTATGCAAAACGATAAGGAAATTGAACTGACCAAAGCCTACGATAAAATGATCTGGAGTGGCTTATCATGGGGCGCTGTTGAACTAAGACAATCAGCGTTCGATCCGGCCAAACCTTTATATATCCAATGCAGTACGGAAGAAAAAGATTCGTTGATCCTGAATGCAAACGTTTATGCAGTAACTTATGGTTAACCACCCCGTTGATATTTTATTTTCCTCCGAATAAATATCCGACACGCAAACCGAAATAATTGTTTTTATAACTGCCATTGTCGGAGCTCCAGAGATTGGTGAACCCAATATTATAATTTGCCTGCAATAGAAATCCGCTGGCCCAATGGTAGCCTGCAACGATATTACCACTGAACTCAAAAGCATTCTGAAATGCTTCATTCGTACCGAATTTTATGGACGTGCTTTCATCCATACCACCTCCACTGGCTTTTTCGGTTCCACCCAAACCATATGCCAGACAGGGGCCCAAACCAAATACAAAGTTTCCTTCCTTACCGGGTGTTTTATATAAAAAATTCAACGGGAGCTCCAGGTAATTGATATGCAGGGTACTTTTGTATGTGGTACCACCTATATCATGAGATTCCTCACCGCCTTTTTGCAAAAACTGCAATGACGGTTGAAAAGTGAAAGTCTCTCCTACCGGAATATCCGCAATGGCACCCACGCTGAATCCAAGTGTTGAACTGGAGGTTGCGGACATATCATCCACATTGGTTCTGTAGGATGCCAGGGTGCCCCCTACAGTAAATCCAAATCTGGGAGATTGTGCGTGAGCGAATGGAATAAGCATCGTACAAACGAACATGGTAAAAAATAATTTTTTCATAACGGGGGTTTTAATTGATTTTAAATGGTTAAGAACCAAAAATATTCCCGGAATCCCCCTGAACCTAATTGGATTTTACTTTCATTTCATGCGGATTTGCATAAATCAATTATACATTGAATGACGGATAGCCAACCATGGCCTGTTTGCAAAATATCAGAATAATCCGCCTGTTTAATCGGTTTTTAGGATTTCTTACTAAAAAAATATAATGCATTAGAATGAAATGCAAATGGATTCATACACGATTACCTTCAAATCAAGACGACAGGCACATTAATTCTTTACTAATTAAACCGGTTTAACAGTTAATCATTGCATGCAATCGTTAATCATTGGACCTTTTCAATATATTTGCCGGATCTATCAAAATGCATTCATCATCAGTAAAAAATCTATCATGAAATCGAGTATCTATTCATTCATTATCCTGGCTTCGGTTGTCGCATTTAGTTCATGCGATACAAAGAAATTAGCTGCAGCGCAGGCTGATAATCAAAAACTCACATCCGATTTATCAACCTGTAATACGAATCTTTCTTCGGCAGCCACTGCATCCAATGCCAAAATAGCTGACCTGAATAATCAGATCTCCGCACTGACCGCTCAAAATGCGGCGCTTCTTCCGGATGCAATGGCCTACAAACAACTTAAAAATGATTTAAGAGCCCAGCGTGAGCAGTTTAATGCTGCGCTGGCTGAGCAGGGTACTTCCCTGAGAGAGATCCGTGAAAAAATTATTTCGGGATTGTCTGCATTGGCTGATTCCGGTATCAGTGTCGAATTTAAAAACGGACTTTTATATGTTAGTCTGCCGGAAGACCTGCTCTTCAAGGAAGGAAGTGCAGCCCTGGGCGCTAAATCCAAAGATGCATTGTCTCCGTTGGCTTCCGTACTGAATAATTATCCAAGGGTTCAGATCTATGTAGTCGGTCACACTGATTCTTTGAAGATCCACACGGCCATGTTTAAAGACAACTGGTCTTTAAGCACTGAAAGGGCGAACAGCATTGTGCGTGTATTCAGGGATACGTACAGCGTGGATCCGACCAGGTTATTAGCCGGCGGCAGAAGCAAGTACAATCCCGTTGCTGATAATAGTACCAAAGCAGGAAGAGCTTTGAACCGTCGCATCCAAATTATTCTGAATCCGGATCTTAGCAAACTTTGGGATATGATGGGACAATAATTCAGCATCCACCGACCCGTAATTACATTATAACAAATCTGAAGAAAACGCACCGGCGCAGTGCGTTTTTCTTTTTATGCAAATGATTCTGACCAGGGAATCCTTACTCTTATTAATTTCGTTCCGGCAATCTAAAAACCATGTTCATGTTCATAGATCTTTCCAGGCGGGAAAAAAACATATTTATACTTCTTATTGCCTGTTGCGTGGGCACTTACCTGCTCGGCTGGCAGATTCCCCTGATGGAAATCGATGCAGTGCAATATGCAAATATCAGCCGGGAGATGCTGTTGCATAAAAGCTTCATCCAGATATATGACCAGGGCAGGGATTATCTCGATAAACCACCGATGCTGTTCTGGCTCAGTTCTGCCAGTATGCAGCTATTTGGAATCAACGATGCAGCCTACCGCTTTCCTTCTTTTCTGTTTTCTATCCTGTCCATTTACAGTACCTACCGTTTTTCACGAATCTATTATAATGAACGGGTCGCCTTCTTAAGCACACTCGTGCTTGCAGGCAGTCAGGCCCTTTTCTTAATCAATCATGATGTGCGAACCGACACCATGTTAATGGGTTGGGTCATGGTCAGTATCTGGCAACTGGCGGAATGGCTTCAAAAAAGAAAATGGAAAAATCTCATGCTGGCTTCTGTTGCAATCGCAGGTGGAATGCTTACCAAGGGCCCGATTGCCCTCATGGTTCCCGTTTTTGCTTTTTCAGCACATTTTATGATGACCCGGTCTTTCCGTTCATTTTTGCGGTGGGAATATCTTGTGATGGGGGTCATCATCGGCTTCCTCCTGATTCCAATGAGTATTGGTCTTTACCTGCAATATGATAAACATCCCGAAAAAATAATGTATGGCCACACCGGAACATCCGGGCTTCGTTTTTTTTACTGGACGCAGAGTTTCGGAAGGATTACGGGAGAAAGCACCTGGCATGAAAACGGGTCTTTTTTCTTTCTTTTTGAAAATTTACTCTGGGGATTTTTACCCTGGACAATATTTTTCATTTTCGGTCTCGTAACCGGGCTCGGAGAATGGGTGCGTAAGAAATTTTTTCTCCAGGCAGGGGAAGAAGCCATTAGTCTGGGCGGATTTTTAATAACCTATTGCGCTTTGGCTTCCAGCCAGGCCCAGTTACCGCATTATATTTATGTGGTGCTTCCGCTGGCTTCCGTAATTACCGGAAAATTCATGAACCGTTTATTCTTCGAAGGAAAATATAACCGTTGGTTAAAACCGCTGACCATCTTCCATTACATTGTATTTTCCCTGCTGGTGACCGCACTATTTTTCCTGATCAGCCTTCCATTTCCACCCCTGCGCATGATCATATTCATTTCAGCGATCATCATGACGGGATTTTTTCTGCTGGTATTATTTAAAAAATGGATCCCGCTTCCTCCCCTTTTATCTGCCTGCATCCTAACCATCCTATTAATAAATGTCTGGCTTAATACCGGATTTTATCCCAGTCTGCTGGAATTTCAAATGGGTATTCCGGTGAGCCGGTACATCCGGGGAAACCAGATTAACAAAGACAAAGTATTTTTATATCAGCTGGAAAGGACAAGAAACCTGGATTTTTACAGTAATTATTCTTATGCCGAAACAATCTATCCGGATTCCCTGCAGACAGATGATTATCTGCTTACCTCGAAAAAAGGAATGGAAACGATCAATACAAAATATTTTAAAATAATTGATTCCGGAATCACTTTTCATGTAACCAGGCTGTCGGGCAGTGTACTGAATCCTGCCACCCGCAAAGCAAACAGTGAAATGTATTATCTATTGGCGCATTTATAGTCGTTGTACCGGATCAGATGGTTTTCGGAATCATCCTGCCGGTTGAGAGGGGCTCCTGATCTTCTTTGAAATGTGTTTCGTGGTAAATGGCATCGTCATTTACCTGCCACAGATCGTAGATAATACTTCCCGCCAGAATATTTTTGACGGCCAGCATGGCGGTCATCATGCTATGGTCCTGGTTATTGTATTTGTGCATTCCATTACGACCCACCAGTTGCAACCCGGGATAATCGGCGAGCCCGCTGCGTATGGTATCCACTTCCTGTTTATATTTCTGATCATACACCGGGTAGGCTTTTTTCTGACGCACAACACATCCGTCCTTAATTTCCTCCGGAGAAGCCAGTCCGATCTGCGACAATTCTTCTTTCGCCATGTTTATCAATTCTGCATCCGGCGTATTCCATAAACCATCCCCGTCAAAACAAAAATATTCCAGACCGTAGGCAGTCATCAAAGGATCCGGTACCATTTCCGGGCTCCATGATTTAAAATTTTGTATTCTTCCGACTTTGACAGAAGGATCATGAATATAAATCCAGTTATCAGTAAAATTTTGTTTTTCCGGCAGAATCAGGACCACGGTGATAAAATCCCGGTAAGACAGGCCAGCCGCAGCTTCCAGTACCTCAGATTTAAAAAGCGGTCGTATGGATTGAACGAGTTCCCTGAGTGGCGCCGAAGAAATGACCTGATCAAATCCTTCCAGGTTTTCACCGGACGATAAATGAACAGACCATTTACCTGCCTGGTAAGTTACCGTTTCCACCCGTGCATTCATTTGAAGAACGGCGCCGTATGCGCGGCATTTTTCCGCGCATATTTCCCACATCATGCCGGGCCCGAGCCTGGGATACCGGAACGTATCAATCAGTGTTTTTATCAGCCCCTGCTGGCTGGTGGATTTCTGGGGGAACAAGGCTGTTTTGATGAGAGATGTCATCGACAGGCCCTTGATACGTTGCGCCGCCCAGTCAGCCGAAATCTCAGAACAGGGTATTCCCCAAACCTTTTCTGTATACGTTTTAAAAAAAATCCGGTATAATCTTTTGCCAAACTGGTTACTGACCCAGTCTTCAAAATTCAACGGATTTCTGACGGGGAATAATTTGGCCTTTCCATAACTAAGCATACATAGTGTGGCCTTCCACAATCCCAGTTTCTTTAATGCATCCATGGCAACCAATGGATAACGGAAATATTTTTTCTGGTAATATATACGTGAGCTCCTGGGTCTCTGCAGCATTTCATCTCCCAGGATTTCTGTCCAAAAATCTTCAACCTCTGTGGATTTACTGAAAAAACGATGCCCGCCAATATCAAAATGATATCCTTTATATGTTTCTGTACGCGAAATCCCCCCAACATATACAGGATCTGCTTCAAAAATCCGGACAGACTGACCTTCTTTCGAAAGCAGATATGCAGCTGTCAGTCCGGCAGGCCCAGCCCCGATAACCGCAATTTTTTGTTTATTCATTCAGGGGATTTTAAAAATCTGTGCAATGTTAATGGATATTTTTATTAATAACTGCTATTCTCCGGGGAGAAAATTTCAATCCGGCTTCTCCGTCAACAGTTGTCGGATAGCGGCATTCAACTTCAATATATTTTCCCTGCTGGTCATATCATAAACCCCCCTGATTCTTCTTGACTTATCCACGAGCGCAACATATTGGGTATGGATAAATGGAGCAGCTCCTGAATCCGCTGCCGCTAACAGATAATCCTGAACGGCACTTGCATACAAGGCGTTTTTATCGCCGGTTAAAAATTGCCATCCGGGTGCCTTTGCATCAAAACGACTAGCATAAGCTTTCAGCACGGCTACCGTATCATTTCCCGGATCCACTGTATGGGATAAAATCATAAAATCCGGGGTCCGCTTGAATTCTTCGTATATAACCTGCAGATTCTTATTCATCCTGGGACAAATGGAAGGACAGGATGTAAAAAAATATTCCACCACCGTTACTTTATTTTCAACCGTTTTTTCAGTTACCCGATTTCCATCCTGGTTAATAAATGAAAAAGATCCGGCACGGTGCCCGGGTTCTCCCAATACCGGCAGATCATTTTTATTTCCAAAAGAAACTGATATCATCCAGTATATCCCTGCCGCTGATAAAGCGATCAGGAAAAACGCTGCAATTCTCAATGAAATGCTTCCCATCGATTTCTCTTTCTTCATCTGGTTATCAAATTTATTTGAAGGACAGTATAAAGGTATAAGGATCGCAACATAAACGGGTCATGGATTACCTGATTAAAAAAATACGGCTAACTCCAGTTTGATGAAAAAAGGAGTTCCCGCTGTATAGTTTATATCACTCACGGCTGCTGGTTCATTTTTCAGTCTCGAATCCACTTCAAATTGCTCTTCCCGCCACTTGCTGTTGAATAGATTCTGTATCTCAAATCCGAATTCAAATTTCTTCTTTGTATAAAAAGCCGTCAGATCGGAAACAAAATAACCTTTAGCAGTCAGGGTATTGCCGGCATTAGCCGGCCTGTTCGTCATATACCGGTAACTAAGACCCCCATTGATTCCGCTGGCAAATTTATAGTTGAGTCCGCCGGCGCTGGAAAGCGGAACAGCAAGCGGTATATAATTGCTTCCCTTGGGTTCCTGCAAATCCCTGGCATTTGAATAATTGATGTCTAAAAATGCATAAAGCCAGTTGTTGAACTGGTACCGGGCGGAAAAATCTATTCCTTCCCTCCTGGATTTACCACTGGGTTCGAGCGTTCCTTCATCCCCGTCATAAATAAATTCCTGCTGGAGATAAAGATACCACAGGGCTGCATTGATGAACAAATGGTTTACGGGTTTCCAGTTTATTCCCAGATCAACACCATAAGCAGCCGGCAATATTTCCTGACCCTGACTGGCAACGACCACTTTAGCATCGTTTGAATGAAATCCCTTGCCCGTTTTTAAATAAACCTGGAATGTGGGGTTGACTGTATATTCCACATTCAGTTTAGGGCTTAAAATAAATTTATTTCCGGGCGGCCTCACCGGATTCAGCTTATCCTCATAGTTAAAATACAAATAATCCATTCTGAGGCCGGCATTGAAAAGCCAGTTCCCCACCCGCAGATTTTCATCGATGTAGGTATTAAAAACATTTTCATAAACATTACCCAGCTTCAGATATTCGATTACTTCGAATTTGTCATCGATATGTGAAAGTTCGCTGTTTTGAATATTATTAATCTGGAAACCCAGGCCAAAAGCAGATGACAAATCCAAATTATTTTTGAAATATTGATGATTGGTTATTTTTCCATTATAGCCATACAAATTCCTGGTTTCACCCTGGTGTAGCCGGTCACCCCGGACACTGTCATCAGCAAAAAAAGTATCATTATACCGGTGACTGAAATGATACCATGAATAATATGCCTGGTTTTGCATAAACCATTTCGGGGAAAGAGCGGAACTGAGCCTGGCAATGATATTACTGCGGCCGGTATTCCCACCCTGCAGACTGTCGAGATATCCAAAGCGACCAACCAGGCCTTCGTTCACCGCACGTTCCGGTATTTCGCCGGATGAACGCCACTGACTACTGAAAGTGGAAAGGGTTACGGCAAGTTTTTGTTTTGGAGTCAGGCTGACATTAAATTTTCCAAAAAGGTTTAACCGGTTAAAATGCTGGGGCCAATCGAAAGGCCCGTTCGTATAAGCGGCTTCTCCTGCGATGTATGCACTTTCTCCGCTTCGTTTTGCTTTTTCGCTTAGCAGATTGATCATGGCCAGTGCCCTGCCCGTTTTGAATTGGCCCGCTTCCAGCTTGACGGTATTTTTGTCCAGTATGTCAGCGGTATGAAAAGCGACGTATCCGGCAGTTGTAAAATCCCCATGTTCCGCATAATATGGCCCTTTTCCAAATTCATAACTGGTTACCAACTCCGGAATCAGAAAATGGAGATCCGAAAAACCCTGGCCGTGTGCATGAGAAACCAGGTTTACCGGCATATCATCAACAGACACATTTACATCTGTTCCGTGGTCTGCATCAAATCCCCTTAAAAAAATATGTTCAGCAATACCTCCTCCGTGGTGCTGACCCAGAAATAAGCCTGGAACCAGCCTCATAAGATCCTGCGCAGAATTTACCGGACGCAGGTGAAGATCCAGTGCACTGATGGTATGAAATGTTGAATTATTGGATTGGGATGTGATAGTTACCGTTTCCAGATTCACCGGCCCCCTGTCCATCTGAATAATCAGGGGCTTTGTGATCCCGGATAAATCCACGGATTGTTCGCGGTAACCAATGAATGACACCGATAATGAAGCGGAGTCACCTGAAAAAGTTAACTGGAAATGCCCCTGCTGATCGCTGGTCACCGCAATTCCTTTCTCTCCCTGCCTGATAACCACATATTGTAAAGGTTCCTGACTGATCCTGTCAATAATAATACCTCGCACCGTATGTTGAGAAAAAGCGTGCAGGGATAGTCCTGTAAATAAAATAAAGCAAATATTTTTCATGCAGATTGCAAATGACCGGGCATGATGACCCCGGGGTCAAAAGAAAGAGAATAAACGGCATGGACTGGCCATTAAGCGATCGGCGGATGAAAGATATTGCCGATAAACGGTGCAACGACGGGTTGAAGTCTGAATAGTGTATTATTTTCAGAAACGACTTCTGTAGCACTGGCTGAAAGTGCTTCAGGGGATTCATAAAAATCAACCAGGATGATTTTTCCATTCCCCTTCTGATCCCGGGAATCGTGATTATCGTTTGCCATCGTCAGTCGCTTTTTTAAAAAACAACTGCCTGCGCAATGCATTTCAGGTTTTAACCTGTTTTCACAAAACTTTGCAGCTATAAAACCCTTGTGTAAATTATAATCAAGCAGGGAAATTGGCATGGCCATCATGCGTAAAAGCACAATACATGCGAGGTAAACGACTGTAAATAGATGAATAAATTTATTCATGGACAGTGCAAATATAAGCAACTGTCTTTGGGAATCCGTTACTTTCCACACAGAAAACAATTCCTATCTTAGGGAGCTAAACATCACGACCATTGAAAAAAACACTTGTTATTATTTACACATTGGGTGTTCTTTTAATCTGTGTGCTCAGATCGCCCGTTAAATATTACGCGTTTTATAACCGGTACATTGTAATTCAAACCCATATTTTCGGTAACAGGGCAAAAATCCTGGTCGGTCAGTTTATATTGTATAATATAATCTGGGCCGCTTTTGTGATACTTGTTTATTCCCTGTTCAGATTTATTAAAAATCATAAATAGCGAATAAAAACGATGTCGAATATTCAGCTCATCATTGAAGAAAGGGCCGCTCATATTGGAAATTTTATGGTTGGGCGTCTGCTGCCATTCCGGGAGAAGAGAATGGTTGGTCCCTTTATTTTTATTGATCACATGGGTCCGGTCAGGCTGAATGATCATGAGAACCTGGACCTGGGACCCCATCCCCATATCGGGCTGACAACACTTACCTATTTATTTGATGGCTGTATTATGCACCGTGATTCGCAAGGAAACGAGGCTGAAATAAAACCCGGGGAAGTGAACTGGATGACTGCCGGAAAAGGGATAGTTCATTCTGAAAGAACGCCTGAATACCTGCGTCACTCGGAAAAAAATCTGCACGGACTTCAAATATGGGTCGCCCTGCCTAAAAATCTTGAGCAAATGGAACCCGAATTTTTCCATTTCGGCAAGGAACAAATCCCGGAATGGACCGATGGAGATACGCATTTTAAACTGGTGGCCGGAGAGGCATTTGGTAAAAAATCACCTGTGCCGGTATATAGTAAACTCTTCATGCTGGAAATAAAAAGTTCAACCCGTCAAAGCCTCGATATCAGTCAGCAGCTGTTTGGCGAAGCAGGATTATATATTCTGGAAGGCAGTATTGAAAGCGAAGGAAATGTGTATTTGCCCAAACAAATTCTGGTCGCCAAAGAAGGAAAATTAGGTGAATTTGTGATCGAAGCCCATACAACCATTTATATTTTTGGCGGTGAACCATTTACTGAGGAACGTTTCATAGACTGGAATTTTGTTGCAACTACCAAAGAGTTAATACAAAACGCCAAACAAAAATGGCTGGATCAGGAATTTGATAAAATTCCCGGCGAAACAGGATTCTTCCCTCTACCTCAGCCAAAAACCAACGTTTAAATCATTCGGTATTCTCTTATGATCGGTTAATAGTAATGGCACATTATTTTAATAATTAATAATTCATAATTCATAATTATCCCTGAACTAATCCCCTCTTTTTCTGTTTATAAAATACCTTCCCCGCTGAATCAGGAAGGATAATTACATACAACCATGGAACAAAAAGCCGTTTTAATCAAAATCGCACTGAATGCCTGGCAAACACAGGTAGACCGGGCCACGAAATTTATCAATGAACTCACCGACGAACAATTAACCAAAGAAATTGCCCCTGGCAGGAACCGGGGCGTTTATCTGGTCGGTCATCTGGCAAGCGTGCATGATGCAATGCCGGAAATTTTGGGTCTTGGCAAAAGGGCCTATCCGGAATTGCAGCCCATGTTCCTGGAAGCTCCGGACAAAACCATTGAGAAAATCCCTGCTACTCCGGAACTCCGCCAAATTTGGACTGCCGTACATGAAAGGTTGAAAAAGGAATTCGCTGCAATGCAAACGGATGTTTGGTTTGCACGCCATGAATCCATGACCGATGAAGATTTCGAAAAAGATCCGGCCCGGAATAAACTGAGTGTTTTACTGGGACGAACCAGTCACCTCGCCTATCATTTAGGACAATTGCGTCTTTTAAAGTAGTCCGGGTATCTTCGCCGCTAATATATAAATAATGAAAAGAGTAGCCATCACGGGATTGGGTTTGTTAACTCCATTGGGTAATTCCGTAAATGAATTCTGGCAGAATATTGTGGATGGGAAAAGTGGCGCCGGTCCCATTACCAAGTTCGACGCTTCCAAATTCAAGACCCGGTTTGGTTGTGAAGTAAAAGGGTTTCATCCGGAAAACTATTTTGAAAAAAAGGAAATCAAAAAATACGATCTATTTTCCATGTATGCCATGGTGGCCAGTGACCAGGCTTTAACAGATGCAGGACTGGATCCCGCTTCCATGAAGGATGAAGAACTATATGATATAGGCGTAATATGGGCATCAGGCAATGGCGGGATCGGAACATTCGAAGAGCAGTTAAAAGAATTTTATGCAGGAGACGGAACACCCCGTTTCAATCCCTATTTCATACCTAAAATGATTGTAGATATCGCGGCGGGTGCCATTTCTATCCGTCACAGGCTTTACGGTCCGAATTATTGTACCGTTTCCGCATGTGCTTCTTCAAATACGGCCATCATCAGTGCTTTTGACACGATTCGTTTGGGTAAAGCGACGATCATGATTGCCGGCGGTTCTGAAGCGGCGATCACTCCTTCATCCGTTGGCGGTTTCGGCGCTTCACAGGCATTATCCAAAAAAAACGATTCCCCTGAAACGGCTTCCAGGCCCTTTGATAAAGACCGCGACGGATTCGTGATTGGCGAAGGTGCCGGCGCCCTGATTCTCGAAGATTGGGATCATGCCATTAAAAGAAATGCAAACATTTATGCAGAAATGGTTGGAGGGGGAATGGCAGCTGATGCCTATCATTTAACGGGAACACATCCCGAGGGACTGGGTGCCAAACTATGTGTATCCCGTGCACTGAGCGAAGCAGGTATTGGTCCGGGTGATATAAATTATATCAATGCACATGCAACTTCAACGGGTATCGGCGATATCAGCGAAATGAGAGGTATTGCTGGTCTGTTTGCCGGCCTTCCTGTTTATATCAGCGCAACAAAATCCATGACCGGGCACCTGCTGGGTGCCGCCGGCGCTGTGGAAAGTATAATCAGCATTTTATCGGTACGGCATAATATCATCCCGGCAACCATCAATACAGAAAACATCGACGAAAACATACCTGCCCATTTAAATATCGTTACCGGCAAGTCGCTTCAAAAAACAGTCAACTATAGTCTGAATAATACATTTGGATTTGGCGGACATACGGCGAGTTCTATATTTAAAAAACACATAACCAATTATTAATTATTAATTGGTTAACCGCCGGATGTCGTTGCAGTTGGCGTGGAATTACAGGAAGCAAATCCTACTGCAATGAGCCCCAGATAAATGAAGCTTTTCTTCATAAATAATTTTTAATAATTTTTGATTGTCTAATACGATGCCAAAAATAACTATTTTGAAGATTCAGCTTAGGTCAAATCTTTCAGTGAATTCAATTAACCGTTAAATGTGTTTATTATTTCTGTGCAGAGAGAAAAACGGCCAGTGCATCTATATCATCTTTCGACAATGTACCACCAAAGGATGGCATATCCGGTCCGCCATTTACAATCCGGATTTTAATAAGTGGAATATCCAGGCGGTTTCCGATATATGTCAGGTTGGGTCCCTTGAATCCACCATAGCCATTGATCTGGTGACAGTATTCACAACCTCTTATATAAAATAAATGGGTTCCTTTTTGTATAACAGGGTCCTGCTGATTTCCATGTATGGCTGTTACGGGTATTGGTTTGGCATCGAACACCGGCGACCAGGGCGCTTTATATCCGATTACCAGCAGACAGGTCATAAAGATAGCGACACATATTACGCCGAACACGGCCCAGGGTCGCTTTACCGGGCTCCTTTCCCCTTTATTTGAAACAAAAGGAAGTATCAGCATCAGAATAACAATCAGTGGCGGCGCCAGGAATATAACCCAGGATTCGATGGCCGGCGGCATTAAAGCAAACAGGGAGAAAAATGGAATCATATACCAATCCGGTGCAGGCACCGTATGAATATATGCCGGGTCCGGTGGTGTATTCAGCGCGGGCGGGCCGATTAATATGGCCATAGCCACAATCGCAAGCACTACGATCGCACCGAATAAGGTATCCCGCCAGGCTGCATCCGGCCAGAAGGGCACGCCTTTTTCTTTCAGCATATTTTTATACCAGGCCCTGTATGTTTTCGGATCCACCTGCCTGCCAGCCCTGGGTGGTTCAGATATCCCATTCCTGAAAACCAGGTAAAGATGTAAACCAACAAATCCGAAAATCATGGCCGGAAAAACAAACACATGATAAGAATAAAACCGGCTTAATGTATGTCCGCCAATGGTATCCCCACCCAATAATAAGCGCGCTACATATTTTCCGATGAAGGGCATTCTTCCCATTTGTTCTGCAGCCACTACGGAAGACCATACCCCGTTTGAATCCCATCTGAGTAACTGACCTGTAAAACCCATCGCAATGGTCAGGAATAATAAAATGACTCCGCTGACCCAACTCATCTCGCGTGGATATTTGTAGGCAGCAAAAATATAAACCCGTATCATATGAATGCCGACCATGAGCACCATTCCGGAAGCTCCATAAAAATGTATACCCCTGAGTACTTTTCCAAAGGCAGCCTGATTCGTAATAAAATTCAGGGATTGAAAAGCGAGACTTGAACTCGGCTGATATAACAGGGAAAGGCCAATGCCGGTAACAACCTGAACGATCAAACAAAATAAAGTTGCTGATCCAAATACATAAGTCCACTTTGCCCGTGGGGGAGCAAGGTGCCTGATTAATGGGAGCACGTTTTCTGTATAACCCAGCCGGTCATCCAGCCATAGCCCGATTTTTTTTAATTGACTCATTTTTTTCTGGATGCTGTAAGATTGGTAATGGGAATCGGACCGGTTTGTATCTGCACATGGCCCTGATATATCCTCACTTTATACTGGGAAAGAGCCCTGGGCGGCGGACCGGATGCGACCGTTCCGTCATGATAGTATACTCCACCGTGACAGGGGCACATAAATAAATTCGCATTTTCTTCCCACCGTACCGGGCAACCCAGATGAGAACAGTTCACCGCAAATGCAATAAAACCGCCATTCAAATCCTTTCTCAGCCAGGATGCGGTATTTGCCGTAACCCCTGCAAATGCTTTTGGATCCGGATTTTGAAAAGTTACCAGGGTAACCGTTCCCGGTTTAAAATCCTGCGTTGCCCCCACGGTAACCCAATCCACTTCCTCCTTTTCCAGCAACGGAGCCAGCAATGCGCCCAGGACAGGAATCGATACAGCAACTGCCGAAATACCACTGACACCCAGGCTGAGTTTCATTAAAAAATCCCTCCTGCTTTCCTCGGATTTTATTTCATCGTTCATGTCTAAGAATATTTATCCAGCCAACCAATGCGATTATAATAATTATGACGCCCAACAAAGAAAATTCCCACATCGTAAGCAAACCCCAGGCTAAAAACATGATTCCCATGGCCAGATAAAACGGCCAGTAAGTGGGTTCAGGTAGTTCCTCCGGCATTGCAGGCAGCATTTCATCCGGAATGATGTCTAATTGATTTTCGGTCATGACTTCCGTTTATGCGTTAATAAAACAGGCTCTTCTTTTCTTTCTTTAAACCATTTCATTAAAAGCCACATGGATGCAGATAAATAAATCAGGCATCCCGGAACCCACATGATCAGTCCGGCCATTTGCTGATCCACTTCAGCGGATATGCCGTTTTGATTGCGTATCCTGTTTAAAAATCCAAAACGGTCTGCAATATGTTCGTAATGTGTAAAGATTCCCATGGGTGCAAAAGTGATCAGCAATCCGAGAATCGAACAGAATACGCAGGCAGCACTTAAATACAGCACCGCATTCACCGGAACGAAGCGGCCTGATTTAACTGGCCCGACAATCGGCCAGCTGAACAATATTCCGGCGAAAACCAGGCTGATCAAATGAATATTCTGCAAAATCACTACTGAAGAAAACCAGCGTGAAATCTCCGGAGAACCGGGCGCTTCAAAGAGATGATTGAAGATGACGGGAATATGCCAGAACCACATGATACAAACACCCGTCATCCAGCTTATCCAGGGGAATTTTATAAATTTTTCTGAAATCCATATCAGCATTTTATGCTGATTGTCTGCCGGAATCCCGATTACAAGCATGGGGGCCGCAACCAGCAATAACAATACATGCGACGCCATATGCGCACTCATGAGATAATTTTCTCCCAGGAAATGCAATGGGGATGCGACAGATAAAATGATGAGCATATAACCCGCAAAAAAATAATTTGATTTTTTAGTGATTCTAAAATCACACAAATAGAAATAACCAAGGCATAACAGGATGAGAAAAACGGCCATCAGGCCATCCATGTGCCAGTAAGTTATTAGTGGATGCATCGTTTATTTTTTAGGGTCCCCAAACGTTTTATTTTTACCATCTTCACATTTTTCAATCGTTTCAGGCGTTTAACTTCAGGCTTACGGAGCTTTCAGATCCATGAATCCTGGCAGAACATAAACGACCGTAAATACGACAATCCAGACAGCATCCACAAAATGCCAGTAAATACCTACTGTTTGAATGACCGTAGAATTTTTATCACTGAAATCACCCAGCATCGTCATGATGATCAAAATAGAAATGAGAATCAGTCCGACAAAAACATGAAATCCATGAAATCCCGTGAGTGTAAAAAAATTGGTTCCGAATACACTGGCTCCCAAAGTGATTTGTTCATTGATCAGTCTGAAATACTCGCTTCCCTGACCATACAGGAAAACAGCCCCCAGCATCAGCGTGATGACCAGCCAGATTTTAAGTTGTTTAATATTTCCCCTTTCAAAATTCTTCTCAGCGAAATGAAAAGTCAGGCTGCTGCCCAGTAAAACGATTGTGAAGATACCGGTTGTTGAAATATGCAAGGCATGGAGTTCAACCGTACTCCTCGTATCCCCGTAGTAGACCATATACACGTATGCCATGATCAGGGACATGAAGAAAAATATCTCCGTGAACACCAGCATTTTGATCATTGTCTTATTCATCCGGTTCGATATTTTAATTTAATTCCCCATTTCATCTTCACATCTGCACATTTGCACATTTGCACATTTGCACATTGGAGGAGCTTTAGCTCCGACTGTTTTTCCAGTCCGGATTCTCCGGATGTTTCATATCCCACAAAGGCCTCCGGCTTTTCACCAAAGGAATTTTATCAAAGTTTTTCCTGCCGGAAGCGGGATCACAATACCATTCCAGCGTAACAGCATCCCATGGATCCCTTCCGGCCACTACACCTTTCCGGAGCGATTTAACGATGGCTACGACTAAAACAAGTGCGGCAATACCCATCAAAAAGGCACCGATGGTTGCAATAAAATTCATGGTGCCAAATCCCGGAAGGTCCGGATACGTCCACACTCTTCTGGGCATTCCGATTAAACCAAGCACATGCTGAATTAAAAAAGTAGTATTGAAACCGATTGTGAACAACCAGAAAAACCACTTTCCCAGTTTTTCATCCAGCATCTTTCCGGTTATTTTGGGGAACCAGTAAAACAGTCCGGCAAACAGACCGAAAACAGCGCCACCGACAAACATATAGTGAAAGTGGGCAACCACGAAATACGTATCAGTCAGCTGCCAGTCAATCGGAACGATGGCAAATAAAACACCTGTCAATCCACCGAAAGTGAATTGGATTAAAAATGCGATGCCAAACAGCATCGGCACGCTGAACCGGATGGAACCACCGTACAAAGTCGCCATCCAGCTGAAAACTTTAATTCCCGTGGGTATGGCAATAAGCATTGAGGCTACCCCAAAAAAACCATTCACCGTATTTCCAAAACCAACGGCAAACATATGATGTACCCAAACGCCGAATGAAAGCATGGCAATCGCCACGGTAGAAGCAGCGAGTATGGCATAACTGAAAATGGGTTTCCGGGAAAAGGTCTGAAATACTTCCGAAAATATTCCGAAAGAAGGTAAAATGGCAACATACACTTCCGGATGCCCGAACAACCAGAACAGGTGTTGCCATAACAGGGCCGAACCCCCGCTGGCACTATTAAAAAAATGTGCATGAAACTGCCTGTCCATTTCAATCATGGCAAGGGCCGCATTGAGGCAGGGAAAAGCGGCCAGTATTAAAAAGGAATCCACAAAAACCATCCATACAAAAAGGGGAACCTGGTTTAGTTTCATTCCTTTCGCGCGGTAATTTAAAATGGTCACAATAAAATTGATGGAACCGCCGACGCTCCCAATCCCGGCGACCAGCAACCCGATGGCAAAATAATCAACCCCCGGACGGCTGGAATAGTTGTATTCGTTCAAAGGCGCATAATTGAACCATCCGGCATCAGGGCCCCCGCCCGCCAGGAAACTAAAATAAAGCAAACCACCCCCAAAAAAAGTCATCCAGAAACTGAATGCATTCAGTCTGGGAAAAGCCATATCATTGGCCCCGATCATGAGGGGGATCATATAATTTCCAAAACCGAATATCGCCGGCATAGCCACCAGGAAAACCATGGTTGTTCCGTGCATGGTAAAAATCTGGTTATATGTTTCGGGAGATAAAAAATGATTATTGGGAACGGCCAGCTGGGTACGCATTAAAATGGCTTCCCCTCCGCCAGTCACCAGGAACAGGAGCGCCAGCAATAAATACATGATGCCAATCTGCTTATGATCTACGGAGGAAATCCACTGCAGCAGTTTCTGATCCCTGTTCAGGATTTTATCCGGGAAAACCGGCTGCCCGATGGATGGAATGATTTCGTCCATGACTATTTCAATTGGGTCAAGTAATGAACAATGGCATCCACAGAATCTTTAGCAAAAATAAAATCAGGCATTTTGGAATCCGGTTTTACCATCTGCGGATCTGTGATCCAGGCTTGCAGATTATCTTCATTCATCGGCATCATACCACTCAGCATCGTCGTTCTGCTGAAAAGATGCGAAAGATCCGGACCCACGCTGGCCGCAGATGGGGTTCCTGAAATACGATGACAACTTCCGCAGGACCGGGACTGAAAAATCAGCATCCCTCTCATAGCGAGTTCATCAGAAGGCATATTGGCTGTCTTTTTATTGGCGTCCTGCCAGGCATTATAGGCTCTTTCGTCCTCCGCAAAAACCTTTATCCGCATCCAGGCATGTTCCGCACCACAAAATTCACTACACGCACCGATATAATTTCCCGCATTTGTAATGTTCAGCCATATATAATTATTCCTTCCCGGAACAACATCCATTTTATTTCCGAATTCCGGCACCCACCAGTCATGCACTACGTCGGCTGAATGAAATTCTATCAAAAGGTTTTTATTCACCGGCATATGGAATTCATTGGCAGCTGTAACACCGGTCGCCGGATAATACACTTCCCACCACCACTGATGCCCGGTGATGATGACATCGGGCTTCCCTTGGGCAGGTTTCATAACAATATTGATTGTGCGTATCGTCGCCGTTAGTAAAATGGCAATCGTTACCACCGGAAACAGGAACATCAGCCATTCAAGCCGGTTGTTTTTCCCGATCTGTTCAGGAAAGGGATTACCCGGCCTTTCGCGAAAACGAATACATATATAGATGATGAGAACGGAGACAAACAGAAGGAGTAAAACGGCGGCGATGGTAAATTGTCCGAACAGTCTGTTGATTTCCTTCGACTGAACCGATGCCGAGTGCAGAACAGACTGTAACAGAATGACTAACATCCGCATGATTTAAAGTTACCCGCTTTCGTGCAACTAAAAAATCAAATCGCTAATTTTACAGTTAAATCACATCGGAGCATATGATGTCATCTGATCAGTGTCATTGTTCCTTTCTTAAAAATAGTGATCCCTGTATACGTTTTTCCCTGAACCATCCACACATAACTACCTGTTTGCTGGGGTTTTCCCGAAATGTTGCCGTCCCATCCGTCCCCTGTTCGTGAAGTGCTAAATATCAGTTGTCCCCACCGGTTGTAGATGCAGACCGGTTCCTAAAAATGCGATCATGATTCAGAATTATTAGTGATAATAAAGTTATGTTATTTCAAAAGAGTACCTTCCAAGGGTTAAGCGCAGGCTGGTAATTCCCTTAAGACGATCGACATGAAAATTCGGTTATTGTTCTTTGTTTTTGCTTGCATGGCCATTCAGATTATACCCGCCAGCGCGCAACAGATCCGGTTTAATGCGGTTCCCTTCAAACCTGAAGGAGCTTTTGACTATATAAATTCATTTACGCAGGATCCATTGGGATATATATGGTTTACAGCACCACGCGTCGGAATATACCGATATGACGGAATCAATTTTGTTAACTATGCACACAGCGATTCAAATGTGAATTCACTGGGTTCAGATCTCAATTCGCCCATTTTAGCTGATTCCTCCGGTCTTATATGGATTGGATCATTTGGAAAGGGTCTTGACCGTTTTGACCCCGTTACCAATTCTTTCGTTCATTTCCGGCATGACCTAAAAAATAGCTCCAGCCTGGCCAATGATACTGTTACATCCTTATTAATTGACCACGCAGGCAACTTCTGGATCGGAACAATGGGCGGCCTGGATATCATGGACAGAAAAACCGTAACATTTAAACATTTTGTCAGCAAGCAAAATGATCCTCTTAGTTTAAGTTTTAATCATATCCGGTTTCTTTATGAAGATCATGGCGGGACCGTTTGGATCGCGACGGGATCTCCCTGGGCCTACCTTAATGAAAAAAAATCAGAGGGAGGTCTTAACCGGTATAATCCTTCTATGAACAACTTTACCCGTTATATGCATGATTCAACCGATCTACGCAGCATTGAATCCAATAAAGTAAAACCCTTACTGGAAGACAGCAGGGGAAATTTCTGGGTGGGAACTTCGGGGGATGGATTGCAGATCCTGGACAGAAAAACCGGTATTTTTACACATTTTCATTATGATCATGCGCATCCGGAAAAATTAAGCCGCCCACTTTTAACAAAGATTCCCGAAGATCATATCACGTTTATTAATGAAGATGCTACCGGGAAAATTTGGATAGGCGCACAGTATTCAGGAATGAATGTATTCGATCCTGTTACAAAAACAATCACCCACTATGGTGGCCTTTTTATGCCAGAGATTAGTTCAAATGTAATAAAAGATACAATATCCGGATTCCTAGACAACACCACTTATCAGGGGCTGTTTCTAAAAAGCGGTCTGGTATTAATTTCAGTACGATTTCCTTGGTTTGGCAATTATTTTTACAGTGCAAATTCGCTGACAAAATCCATCCCTTTTTACCCAACCCGCTTTCAGGATGTCAATTCGATCTGCGCTGCCTCCGATAGTATTCTCTGGATCGGAACCGACAGTGGTCTGATCAGGAAAAATCTGAAAACGAAATCGGAATATATTTATTTACCAGATCCGAAAAATAAAAACAGTCCAAGCAACAAATCCACGAACGCATTGAGGATGGACAAGGACGACATAATGTGGCTGGGCACACTGGACGGGTTAAATAAACTGGATCTGAAAAAAAACACTTTCAGCGTTTTCAGACATGATGCAAAAATGAAAAACAGTCTGAGTAATGATTCTGTCTGGAGTTTATGTTTAGACCATAACAATGACTTATGGGTGGGAACCACCGATGGAATCAATAAAATGAATAAATTAACCGGTCTGTTCACCCATTATAAATTAAGACCCAAGGGAGACTCTTCTATTTACATCAATCGCATTGTGGAGGATCAGGACAATGAGCTATGGATAGGTGCTGATTTGGGCCTCTATCGTATCAATATCCAGAGTGGTAAAATCAGCACAATCAGCTCAACTATATGCGTGAGAAGTCTGTGTATCGATTCCAAAAATAATATCTGGATTTCGACTGATTCATCCAAAGGTAATTTTCAAGCCCTTTACCAATATGACAAAACACGAAATCAGATGGTCGTTTTTAAAGATCCTGATTCCAAAAAAGAAATTGACGGAGTCAATAGTATTCAGGAAGACAATAAAAATAATCTATGGATAAGTTCCAAGGACGCCATTTACAAAATAAATGAAGGCCGAACCAGTACCAGAAGTTATGGTTTGCCATATGGTGTCAGCAGAAATAATGTTATCGTGTTTGACAATTTCAAATTTAAAAACGGGTTTTTATATTTTGGATCCGACAATGGATATTATTCCTTTCACCCCGATGATTTAAAAGTTAATACGCAGTCAAATTTAAATATCAACAGTTTCAAGCTGAACGGAAACGAAGTTATCCCGTCCACAAATGGTGTTTTGAAAGAACCCATTTGGAAAACCAGCGAAATCAGGTTGTCTTATAATCAAAATATCTTCTCCTTTGATTTTTTCGGTATCAATTATTTGGATCCGGGCGAGGTTAAATATCTTTTCAAACTTGAAAACTATGATACCGACTGGCATCCGTATGGAACCGGGCGCACCGCTTATTACTTTAATGTACCGCCGGGGAATTACACATTTCGTGTGAAAGCCTCCAATACCGATGGTAACTGGATCGAAAAAACCATACTTGTTCTGATCTCCCCGCCCTGGTGGAAAACCTGGTGGGCATATGCCCTTTTGGCACTACTCTTTGCCGCATCTGTTTGGGGTTTAATTTATTATCGCTCCCAACAGTTGCTCCGGGAGAATCGCCTTTTGGAAGTAAAGGTTACACACCGGACAAATCAATTAAATAAGTCTCTGCAGGATTTGCAGGCAACCCAAAACCAGCTCATCCAATCAGAAAAAATGGCCTCCCTAGGCGAATTAACGGCCGGTATAGCGCACGAAATACAGAATCCTTTGAATTTTATCAATAATTTCTCTGATGTCAATAAAGAACTGATCGACGAGATGCAGGGAGAAATGCTGAAAGGAAATTTAGAGGATGCAAAAACAATTTCAAATAATATCAAGGAAAATGAAGAAAAGATCAATCACCACGGCAAAAGGGCCGACTCCATTGTAAAAGGCATGTTGCAGCATTCACGTTCTAATCCCGGCCAAAGGGAGTTGACCGATCTGAATGCACTGGCAGATGAATATCTGAGGTTATGTTATCATGGTCTGCGTGCCAAGGATAAAAGTTTTAATTCATCCATGCATACTGATTTCGATCCCACCATTGGTACACTGAATCTGAATCCCCAGGATATTGGCAGGGTTTTGCTGAACCTGTTCAACAACGCGTTTTATTCAGTCGCCGAAAAAAAGAAAGAACAACCGGCAGGATTTGATCCCACTGTTTCACTGGTCTCCAGAAGACGTGGAAATATAGCGGAAATAATCATAAAAGACAATGGAAACGGGATACCGGATAAAATCAAGGATAAAATTTTTCAGCCTTTTTTTACGACCAAACCCACCGGTTCCGGCACCGGGCTGGGACTGAGTTTAAGTTACGATATCATTAAAGCACATGGCGGTGAACTAAAAGTTGAATCAGCAGAAGGGAAGGGTGCTTCCTTTACCATTGTCTTTCCCGCCGTCATTTAGTTTTTCAATTTCCCGGATTGCGAGGCCCGAGGGGTACGGATCATCAGGACGTTTTCTTATAATTCCAGATCGCCCATCCGTTCAGAATAATACCAAACGCCAGGATATAACCCAGTTCTGTTTTTATATCGGAAAGCCCACTGCCCTTGAGCATGATCATCCGGACAATTTTAATAAAATGGGTTACTGGTGTCAGGTTGGAAATAAAACGGGCCCAGGCCGGCATACTCTCCACGGAAGTGAACAGCCCACTCATCAGGATGAAAATCAGGATGAAAAAAAATGCGATGAACATGGCCTGCACCTGGCTGTTGCTATAGGTCGAGATCAGCAGGCCAAACCCAAGCAGCGCGATCAGGTAAATTCCTGCCATAGCATAGAGCATTGGTAAACTTCCGACGGATACGATTCCATAAACTGCCCAACACACCGTTAACCCGACCGTGAAAACGATCATTCCGATGATCCAGAATGGAATGAGTTTGCCCAGGATAAACTCCCATTTCATAATCGGGGTCACATTAATTTGTTCGATCGTTCCCACTTCTTTCTCCCGAACAATATTCAGCGCTGACATAAACCCGCCGATCAGGGTCAGTAACAGGACGAGCACACCCGGAACGATATAATACTTATATTCTGCCAGCGGATTGTACCAGTTGCTATAAGTAATATCCATGAAACCCGCCGGAGCCGGATTTGTGGGAACAGTTACCTGATTGATTTCAAGGTTGGCATTAAAATCGGCGATAACCGAATTCAGGTAGGCGCCTCCAATCGATGCCTTTGATCCATTGATGGCATCTACCGCGATACCAATTTTTTGCGAACCCTCCCGCACCAGATTTCGTTCAAAACCGGGTGGGATTTCCAGTACCAGGTCCGATGTTCCGTTTTCTATATGTTGCAATGCCTGCTGATAAGATAAATCGGCACTGATCATTCTGAAATATCCGGATGACCCGATTTTTGAAATTAATTTTTGAGAATACGTACTGTGGTCCTGGTCAACGATTGAAATATTGATATTTTTAATATCGAAATTCATTGCCTGGGGAATGATGATCAACTGTATGGTAGGCACGGCAATCATCATGGCCAGGATGGTCTTATCCCTGAAGATCTGCCTGAATTCTTTCTGCAAAAGAAATCCCAGTTTTTTCATTGCAGCCGGATTTTAAAATTCTTTAATGCAATGGCCAGTAACAATCCTGTCATACCGATCAACACAAGGGTTTCCTTCCAGACATATCTAAATCCCAAACCTTTCAGCATGACCGCTTTGACAATAATAAAATACCATTTCGACGGAACGATATTGGCGATTACCTGAAAAATCCGGGGCATATTTTCCAGCGGGAATAAAAAACCGGTAAATATGATGGTGGGCAGCATCATGCCCATCATGGAAATCAGCAAAGCCGTCTGTTGTGCGTTGGTGGTATTTGAAATCAGCAGTCCGAAAGAAAGACAGGTTAAAATAAACAGCGCGCTTTCCGAAAACAACAGCAAAAGGTTACCCCTGATTTCGATATGCAGTAGAAAATCCGATAGCAGGAGGATCAGCGTAAAATTAACCATCGACAACAAAAAATAAGGGACGGCTTTTGCAATCAGTACCATCACGGGTTTGAAAGGAGAAACCAGCAACACCTCCATGGTTCCGAGTTCTTTTTCTTTGACGATGGAAACGGAAGTGAGCGCCGTACATACCAACATCAGAATAAGCGCCATGACACCGGGAATATAATTCAGGGAACCATTATCGTCTTCATTGTATAACATGCGCGGCTCCGTAGTGATCTGGTATGGAAGGGTTGCAGACGGAAAATTCTCCCGCTGATAATCCGAGATGATCGCCGTCAGGTAATTGATAATTGTTTTAGCGGTATTCGGATCTGAACCGTCGGCTATTATCTGAATCCGGGCGCTCCCATTGTGAAATAAGTCGCTGCTGAAATGAGGAGGAAATACCAAAACACATTTTACCGTGCCCCGTTTAAAATAGTTTTCGATGGCCGGATTATCCTTCGCTTCCCCGTGAACGATAAAATAGGAGGAAGCTTTTATCTTACTGGTAATCTGGATCGTCTGAACATCATTTGAATGATCCAGTATCAGGATATCTGCATTTTTCACCTCGCTGGTCAGTGCAAATCCGAACAGGATGATCTGGACGACCGGCAGACCAAACATGATGAGCAGCGTTCTGGGATCACGGAACACGTGGTAAAATTCCTTCCTGATAAATACCAGTAACTGTTTCATTCTTAAATTTTAATCATCTTTTCTCACGGCCCTTCGCGACAGCTGATAAAATACTTCATCCATGGTTTCGGCAGAAAACTGTTTTTTTAAGTTGCCCGGCGTATCGAGCGCCTCTATCTTTCCGTCGACCATCATCGATACCCGGTTGCAGTATTCTGCCTCATCCATATAATGCGTAGTGACAAAAATGGTGATGCCGGAAGCTGAAGCATCATAGATCATATCCCAGAACTGCCTCCGGGTAACCGGATCGACCCCTCCGGTGGGTTCGTCCAGGAAAACAATTTTGGGACGGTGAAAAATGGCAACTGAAAAAGCCAGCTTCTGTTTCCATCCCAGGGGCAGCGCGCCGACGAGTTTTTTTGCTTCCTGCTGAAGTCCCAGTTGCTCAACCAGTTTATCAGACCTTTCCCTAATTTCTTTTCTGCTCACTCCATACACGCCTCCAAAGAATTCTATATTTTCTACGATCGTCAGGTTCTCATAGAGGGAAAACTTCTGGCTCATATAACCGATGTTTTTCTTGATGGACTCCTGCTGCTTGTATACATTGAATCCGGCAACGGCCGCCTCGCCGGAACTTGGAAATGAAAGTCCGCAAAGAATGCGCATGGCCGTTGTTTTGCCGGCACCATTCGCTCCCAGAAATCCGAAAATTTCTCCTTTAAACACGTCAAAAGAGATCTTGTTGACGGCATAGAAATCGCCAAACTTTTTAGTCAGATCCTTACAAACAATTACTTTGTCTTCCATTTTATTATTTGGTTCCGGCTGATCCGGAAGACGGATGACCGATGTTTTCCCCGTTTTGATTCATGAGACGGATAAAGTTGTCTTCAATTCCCGGCTCTATTTCTTTTATCTGAATACCCCTGTGATTATTTTCCGTTGCAATGCGGTTCAGCAGGTCCATGGCCGATGGTTGCTGATTCCTCATGGTAATATGCAGGAATTCACCAAACGCATAACAGCTTTCTATTTCCGGATGATTTCTAAAGTCTTTCAGTAGTTTATAAATGTCATTTGCCCGGGCCGCAAACAATTTCACTGGATAAGAACGGATAATATTTTCGGGTGTGTCGACAGACATGATTTTCCCGTTTTGAATCAGGGCGATCCGTTCGCAGAGATTCGCTTCATCCATATAAGGGGTGGACACCAGGATGGTAATGCCCTGCGATTTTAATTTCTTCAGCATATCCCAGAATTCTTTCCTTGATACGACGTCTACGCCGGTCGTCGGTTCGTCGAGTAACAAAACCTCCGGTTTATGGATCAGCGCGCAGCAGAGTGCCAGCTTCTGTTTCATGCCTCCGGACAGTTTTCCGGCCCGGCGGTTACTGAATGGTTTGAGCTGGTCATAGATTTCCCTGATGAGATCATAATTCTGCTTGATAGTTGTTCCGAAAACCATGGCAAAGAATTCCAGGTTCTCCTGCACGGTCAGGTCCTGGTAAAGAGAGAAACGCCCCGGCATATACCCTACCCGGTTGCGAATGGCGCGGTAATCTTTTATCACGTCGTAACCCGCTACCTGCGCCGCACCGCTGTCAGCGAGCAGCACGGTCGTGAGTATGCGAAAAATAGAAGACTTACCCGCACCGTCCGGACCGATGAGCCCGAATACCTCCCCCGTTTTTACTTCAAAGGAAACCTTGTCCACAGCCAGCACCTTTCCCTTGTCGTATGTTTTTGTAATCTGACTAAGTGATACTGCTACCATGGGATTATTTGACAGTTGAATCCAGTTTTACTTCCCCATACATGCCGATTTTGAGATATCCGTCATTCTTAACGCGGATTTTGATGGCATAAACAAGACTGGCGCGTTCGCTTTTTGTCTGTATGGTTTTGGGGGTGAATTCCGATTTGGCAGATATCCATGAAATCATTCCACCATTATTCTTAAAATTTTTTCCGTCGTCAATCCGCACTTGCACCTGTTGCCCGATTTTAACCTGCGATAGTAAATCGCCCGGCAGATAGGCTTTTAATGTAAGTGTATCCATATTGGCGATTTTATAAAGCGGCTTTCCGATCAGGGCCATCTCTCCTGCCAGTGCGTATTTGGTAAGGACCGTACCATTAATGGGATTCACGATCTGTCCTTTATTCATCTGTTCCTGGTATTGGGCCACCGTTTTTTCAAGCGGCGCTTTATCACTCAGGATGCCGTTGTTCCTGATCTGGGTATTCGTTGTATTTACTTTGAGCTGCTGCTTCGTTACATTGACCTGTTTTTGCAACTGAAGAACCAGGGCGTCTATGTCATCCAGTTGTTTTTGGGTAGCCGCATCAGACTTCACCATGTTCTCCACCCTGGTCCGCTCTTTCAGCTGATGGTCCAGCTCCACTTCCTGCACCAGAAGCTGTTTATTTACCAGGTCATTTTCTTCCACTGATGAAGAGGTTTTGGAATGCAGCGACTGGATGGTTGCCTGCGCCTGCTGCATCTGAAGTTTTGAAAGGGTTACGTCAATCTGGCCTACCACGACCCCACTGGCCAGCGAATCCCCTTCCTGCAGATTAAAAAACAGGAGCTGCCCGTTCTGCTGTGCGGAAACGATAACTTCATCGGCTTCGAAATTTCCGGAGGTATCAAAATCGTTCCGGTTATTGTTGCAGGAAAAGATCAGGGTTAGTACGATGAGCGCCGGTAACTTAAAATATTTCATAAATAATGAATTGATCGTTTTTAATTGCCTGTGGTGTTATTATATTGGTATAAAGCCTGTATCAGCTGAATGGAATGAAGAATTTTGGATTGCCTGGCCAGGTTCTCTTCATTCATTTTGGCGATATAATCATGAACCGTAATCACGCCATTGTCCAGTTGCGAGCCGGCGGCCTTCGCCACAGCGCCTCTTAACGAAATAATGGTCTCGTCCTGCCTGAGTAAAGCATTGTATTTGACGATATCCTGATTTTCCTTATTCATGGTCAGGTTGGTGTTATATATAAAAGTTTCCTTGTCAACATCCAGGAATTCCTGATTGATTTTCAAATTGGCGCGGTTGTTTTTTATCGTATAGAGGCTTCCCAGATTCCAGAACATTCTGATACCACCCATCCACCAGGGTCCGAAATCATTATCGATGAAATTCAACGTAGGTCTGCCATAAGCACCCTGCAAAAAGGCGTTCACGTGGGGCAGATAGTCTGACTTCAGTTGCTGGTCCTGCACATCGTATATTTTTTTATCCAGGTCATAGAGGGTCAGTTCTGGTCTCCTGATAACCGGATCGGGCAAAAACTGCGGAGGCAAAAAAAGTTCCGTACTGTCATTCACCGGTTGAGCAATAAAAACCGACAACATATCGGCGTAGGCCTTCCTGTTGGATTTCAAATCAATGTTTACCATTTCTGTTGTGGCGACTTCGGCAAGGAATTCGTCTACGTTGCTTTTCAGGGCCGTTCCATTGGTGTAAGTCGCTTTTGCTTTGTCGGCAGAACTCTGGAAATTGTCACGGCTGATATTGTTTTGCCGGATCTGTTCATCCATCAGCAAAATGGAAAAATAAAGCTGGTTGATCCGGTCTTTTAACGTATAGAGGGATACTTCCAGGCTCTGTTGCTGGCTCGCCGTATTGGCACGGATCATCTCCTGCTGATTACTGATCGTTCCTCCATCATAAATGGTCTGGTCCACTTCCGCCTGAATTTTATACTGATCCTTGCTTAAAGGCGGCAGCAGCAATCCCGGTCCGCCTCCGATGGCTTTCTGGAAATTGACAGTCTGCGACTGATAGGTAGCCTGTCCCGACAATGAAAACTGGGGCAGGTATAATTTACCGGCATTTTCAATGGAATAATTTCCCGACCGGGTTATCAGATCAAGTTTTTTTATCAGCGGGTAATTTTGTCTGGCCAGTTCATAACACCGTTCCAGTGTTAAAATCCTGGTTTGGCCCCTGGTAACTGCACAGATCAGTATTAACCCGATTAATAGATATTTCTTCATGACTATTTTGGATATTTTGCCTTTAAAATTGCTTTCGACCAGACGGGAATCAGTTTTTTCCGTTCCTCCATCATCTGAAAAAATTTATGATCATTCGTGTCGGTTATTTTCTGAAAACCCGGCTTCATGACAAACGGGAATATACACATGCCCAACAGGCTCAGTAAAAACTGAAGAGGATCTGCATCGGGCCGCTGATCTTTCAGCTGTTTCAAAAAAACAGAATTTTTCAGAAAATCTTTTCGCTTCACTACATTGACGATGAGATCCGGGTTGTTTCTGATTTCGTTCAAAATAAAAAAAGGAAGATCAGGATTAACCATCAGCAGATCCAGGTAACCGGCAGAAATGGTTTCCAGTTTGGATTCCAGCGAAGTCGATTCATCATAAATGATTGGCAGCAGGAAGCCAAAAAATTTCTGCAGTTTTTCAACCATGATGATGGCAAACAATTTCTCCTTACTCCTGAAATAGTAGTTCAGCAGGGCCAGATTTAGTCCAGCCTCTTCCGCAATATCCCGGGTGCGGGTTGCGGCGTAACCCTTTTTTGTAAACAGTTTGCGGGCTGCCTCCCTGATTTTTTCTTCTGTTGATAAATCCGCCAGGGCAGGTGTTTTCTTTGCCATACATGGTTTTATTCCGCAAAGAAAATGATAAAATTAATTTTAAACAAATATTTTAATCATTTGATTAATATTTTCTACAAAACTCATTCGGAGCGGCGTCCCGTATTTGTGCGTTCACCCCAGCCCCGATTCTACCTACCTCATTTTACTGTTAAACCGGGGTTATATGTGGATTTAATTTGAATTTGCCTGACAATTAAATACAGAACATAGTATGGTATTTTATGATATCATCATCATCGGAACGGGTGCAGGTGGTGGAACTTTACTGCATAAGCTGAAAGACAGCGGCAAAAAAATCCTGGTACTCGAAAGAGGCGGTTTTCTTCCCCGGGAAAAAGAGAACTGGAGTAGTATCGAAGTATTCCAGCATGAACGGTATCATACCAGGGAGGTTTGGAAAACCACGGGAAATCGGGATTTACATCCCGGCACCGGATATTGGGTGGGAGGAAATACCAAAGTATATGGGGCTGCTCTTTTTCGCTTAAGGGAAAAAGATTTTGAAAAACTGGAACATGCCGGCGGCATTTCTCCTGAGTGGCCACTGAAATACCAAGACTTTGAGCCTTATTATACGGAAGCTGAAAAATTATACTGCGTGCATGGAAAAATGGGACTGGATTCCACCGAACCTTTCCGTTCTTCTGAATACCCATTTCCGCAGGTAAGTCATGAACCCCGCATCCAGGAACTGCACGATGGCCTGGTTGGCAAAGGACTCCACCCTTTTTATATGCCCGTTGGCGTAAAACTGAATGAAAGCGACCCATTAAACAGTGAATGTATCCGTTGCAATACCTGCGATGGATTTCCATGCCTTATTCATGCGAAAAGTGATGCAGATATTAATTGCGTCCGGCCCTCCCTGGCAAATGAAAACGTGACCCTTCTCACGGAAGCAAAAGTGGAGAGACTGGTAACTACTTCAAATGGTAAAGAAATAGATTATATCGAAGTAACCCATAAAAATGAATCCCTGCAGATGAAGGCTTCGATGGTTGTAATATCCTGCGGGGCGATCAATTCATCTGCACTCCTTTTAAAAAGTGCCAGCGACAAACATCCCAACGGGTTGGCAAATAAAAGCGGACAGGTGGGAAGAAATTTCATGAAACACCTCAGTGCTGCCATGCTCGGAATCAGTACGAAAGAAAACCCGACTAAATTTCAAAAGACACTTGCGGTAAATGATTATTATTTTGGATCCCGCGATTTTTCTTTTCCAATGGGTCATGTGCAATTACTCGGAAAATCTGATAAAGATCAGATCTCACCCGATGCGCCTTTTTTCACACCGGGCAAAACACTCAGTGAAATGGCTTCCCATTCCATTGACTGGTGGTTTACCGGAGAAGATCTCCCCGTTTCCGATAACCGGGTAACCGTAAACAACGGGCAGATCCACCTGGAATACAAGGAAAATAATGAGGAAGGCTTCAAACGCCTCATTCATACATGGAAACAAATTTTAGGGGAACTGGATTCAGGTCATTCCCTGTTACCACATGCCATTTATCTGAGCAAGGATATTCCACTGGCTGGTGTTGCACACCAGGTGGGAACCTTACGTTTTGGAAATGATGCATCCACTTCCGTCCTGGATATCAATTGCAAAACGCATGAAATAGAAAACCTTTACGTGGTGGACGGAAGTTTTTTCCCCTCCATCGGGGCTGTGAATCCTTCCCTGACCATCATGGCGAATGCGCTGAGAGTAGGTGATCATTTATCCGGTATTCTGAAATAAGTATCGAATGATATTATATAATTAAAATCAATTTAATTTCATCACTTCAAAATCCGAAGCTTTTACTTTTCCCAGTTGCTGAAGCTCATCATTATTCCAGCGTTCATCAGGGGCACCGCTGATATACATATTGCTTCCGATGTCGGCTAGTATGAGTCCGTATTTTTTAAGCGCTTTTAAAATAACCTGGTCATTCGCAGGATAGGTACTGATATCAAAATCCGCTTTCAAACGAATCTTCGCGCCAAAAGGAATTGAAAATTGCCCACCGCTGCTATTTACCTTATGGGTGGCGGGCGAAATATAGGCTGGTTTTACATTGGATGATGCCAGGGTAAAACGGATCGCATGATGAATGGTTCCGCTCGCCACTTCATCATATTTTACAAGTCCCGGGAAAATCGGAAGTCCCGCTGCATCGGCCGAGGTCCAGCCATCGGTTCTGAGCTGATTGGAAGCAAGGTTGAAAACTGCGCCTGAAGAAGCTTCCCAGTGATCCGTGTTCAGGCTCGCATTGTACAATTCATACAGCATATCATTGTCCTTGTCCACGACCAGCACATGGGAATCTCCACTGCCATTTCCTTCGACAGGCGCTGTAAGTGGTATTGGATACGGCCCCGGATCGCTTTCATCTCCATAATTTCCGTCATATCCGTTTGACCGGAATACAATCGGAACTTTTTTTTGACTGCCACATACAACGACAAATGGAATACCGATGGGTGCACCATCCCATAATCCGCTTCCGAAATCTGCTTTCACGCCTGCCGTCGCATACGCATTCAGAATCTGGGCGCTGGCCGGGTCGACCGCCAGCGAGGAGATGTCCAGGTTCCAGGCATTGTCTGCCGGGAATATCGTCATATTTAATATATCAGATTGTTTTCCTGTACAGGCTGTATTTGTTGTTCCGGAAGTGGAATCTTTGCCATTTACCGGCTCATTTCCCGGATCGATACTCTTTTTTGAACAGGCATTGAAAGTGAGTAGAACAACAAGCGTAAATATACGTATCAGGTTCTTCATAGCGCTGGATTTGGATACTGATAAGAATCAAATTGTGTACCATCTTTAAGCCTAAAACCCCGGCGTAAAGCCTGAAACTTTCCCTTAATTTTAAATCCGGAATATTTTCCACGATCCACGAAAAACCGTCAACCGTCAAACATCTACCATCTATCCTGTCTGCCGGCAGGCAGGCATCAACCCTGTCTGCCGGCAGGCAGGCATCAACCATCAACCAATGAAAATACTCTCCGTTATATTTATCGCGCTCGTTGCCATAGAACATCTCTATATTCTCTGGATAGAAATGTTTGCCTGGACAACCGTTGGCAAAAAGACCTTTCCGAAATTCCCTGCCGATCTTTTTGAAAAAACAAAAAAACTGGCAGCGAACCAGGGCCTGTATAACGGCTTCCTGTCTGCCGGACTGATCTGGTCTTTATTGATTTCAGATTTCAACTGGAGCCGATATATCGCCTGTTTTTTTCTTATCTGCGTGATCATTGCCGGTATATACGGAGGATTGACTACTTCTACATCTATTTTTACAAAACAAGCCATTCCGGCCATCATCGCTTTAACGGTTCTTTTGATTTCGTAGAAGGAAGCTATCTAAATACAGCAGTTTGAAGAAATATATACAAAATGAATGGATTGGAAAATATTCAACCCCCGCCGGGATTATTACAGAACCAGAAAAATTCGACAGCCATCCGGATCTGGCACTGGCTGACATTTGCAGGTTTTTTAGCATCGATGATCACCGTATTGCTGGGTTCCACTTTTTTTAAAACAAAAGATAATATTTCCCCGATCATGGTCAGGGTGGCCAGGGAGGGCGGATTGGTTACGAAGGATCAGGCCCGGGCCATTGCGCATGACTACAGTGATAAATTATGGAATGGGCATAAAATCATCGGCTTTGTTTTATGCTTCTTATTTGTTAGCCGGGTGCTCATTGAAATATATCAGAAAAAAAATGATACCCTGCAAAACCGAATCCGGTCAGCATTGAATCTGACCCCGTCAAATGAAAAAGCAATCAGGGATAGAAATTTTTATCTGCTGGTAAAACGGGGTTACTTTTTATTTTATATTATTTTTCTTACGATGGCCATGACAGGTCTGGTTATGGCTTTTGATGATATAGCTCTTTTAAAACCCCTGCAGAAAACCGCTGACAGCATTCATCTTTTTGTTCAATGGCTTATTTATGGCTTTATTATTTTGCATATCGCCGGCGTAGTGTATTCGGATCTTCATAATAATAAAGGGATCGTTTCCGGCATGATCAATGGGGGTGAGCATTAATCAGTATGGTCTTACCTTTACTTTTTCAATCTAAATACCTTGTATGCTTGGTAATCATTATCTCGAAAGCGCTAAAAATCAATTCAACCTATACAAATCACTGGGGGAAAAAGCCATGGCGCAGGTACCGGAAGAAAAGCTTTCCTGGCAATACAACACGGAAACAAATAGTATTGCAATCATCGTAAAACATCTAACGGGCAATATGCTTTCCCGGTTTACCGGTTTTCTTACGAGCGATGGCGAAAAAAAATGGAGGAACCGGGACGGCGAATTTGAAAATGAACCCCTCACGCGTGAAATGCTCAATACCCGCTGGAATGCAGGATGGGATTGTCTGTTTCATGCGTTGAATCATTTATCAGGTGACGATTTATTAATATCTGTTTTGATCCGGAATGAAAAACACACGGTCATGGAAGCGATCAACAGGCAGTTAACGCATTATGCCAGCCATGTTGGCCAGATTATTTTCATAAGCAAGATGATTACAGACATAGATTGGAAAACTCTGACCATCCCCAGAAAAGGTTCCGGGGAATTCAATGCAAAAAAAGGTCTTTAGTACCTGTTGCCCTGATTTTCTTAACTTTAATGGAATTGATCCCGTGCGTAGGTTATTCATATATGGTTTTGGTCTTCTTTTATGGCTTCCGGGCATATTAAATGCCCAGCATGTATTGTATACTGAATCCTTTCCGGTCCGATCTTCTATCCTTGTACAGGTTATCGGCAGATCAGATGCCTTTTACTGGATTGAAAAATTACAAAAACAGACATCAAACAGCCGGCATCATTCACCTGTTCCGCAGGAGATTAAAAGTTTTGGATTGCTGGATCCAACCCTTCATTTAATGAAGGAATATCCACCAACCCATATTCCGGGAACATTGAAACAATGGCTGGTTTGCGGCAAAGAAGGGCTGGATCAGATCCTTGTTTCAGGCTCGTCAGGAAAAACAAAAATCATATGCAGTCATTTCGGGACAGATGAATTTTCAAATACAACTCCAAAGCTTATTGACAGTCTCCCATTTTCAGCAGACGCATCCGGATTACTTTTAGTCAGATCCGGGGATCTGTCAAAAATTCTGCTGGTTGCATTTGAAAACACGGATACCGGTGGGAACCGGGTACATGCAATACTATTTAATTCAGACTGGAGTTCCATTTATCACCTGGCATTTGACGACGAACAATTTTCCCAACCCTGCATCCAGGATGATGAAATCGGTTTTCCGGCGGAAAGTTTTGACAACCTTCCCATTAAGCTGGCAAATAATGGAGAATGGGGAATGGCATATCCTTCCAGGATCAGTCACAATTTTTGCGTTTTCCATGCGGGTTCCAATGGAAGGAATTACTATTTCAGGGAAATCCCGCTGACACCATTTTACAGGATGGAAGACATTGCCATGTCGATCGATAATCAACAGCAGGAAATGAGCATCGGCCTGTTGTCTGATTTTCCAAATACATCGTTTAAGAATGTTCAGATCATTACATATTCCATGAAACTGGGAAAGTTTGATTTTGATACATCCTTCCATTTTAATTCGCAGTTCCGGGATCCCCGGCGAAAAAACCTGAGTCATGAAAGTTTTGTTGCTGTTCCGGGAGCAGGGTATTTATTCATGATAGAATATGGAATACCGCATGAATTTGAGAATCCGGTGCTGCCCGTATTCAGTAACTGGGAGACTGCCTACCTGCTGGCAAACTATACGGAGACTTTTAATGAGAAGGAGCCCGTGCAAGGCGGATATTCACTGAGCCGGGGATTGAGCCCGATTCCAACCGTTCGAATGCGGGGCGATCTAAATCTTTTCTATTTCCCTGCCATTTCAAAAGACAGCACCTGGAGTGGAATCCTGGATATGGAACAGCATTCAGATTTAAATAACCCCGATCTGTCCTATCTTTTGGTTCCAGCCGGAAAAAAAATCTATATGATTTATAATCATTTCGAAGGATCAACAGATGCACTTGCTACTGCAACCACTTTGAATATCCACGGCCAGTCCACGGAAGAACCGCTTGTATTCTGGCGAATAGCTAAAATCCTGAATTTTCAGGGTGCCCGTCGTTTTGCTGCCGGTGAAGTCGCGGTCCCTTACAGGGAAAATCCGCAAAATGGTTTTGCCGTGATACGACTCTTTTAAGCATGAAGCTTATAGCTTTCCCGTCATCCCTGCCTGCCGGCAGGGAGGCGTCATCGCAACCTTTCCCTCCGCTGCATCACCTCTCTCCAACTGATTAAAATAATTCCCTGATCTGCGATCGCTTTTTTAAAAGCCGGATTCAGCATAGCCAGTAAATCTCCTTTCCGGGTCGGGCCACTGTCACTGATATATTTAAATTCAGGACCGGTATCCGTACAATGCATGATCATCATGGTAAGACCCGGCTTCAGTGATTTCAGGGCTTCAATATATTTTGCTGTTTTATAGGCATCCAGTTTTTTATCATCCGTTGCCATATCGGCCGGGATGATCCATTCATAACTGTAATTATGCAGATCATCCAGTACAGGAAGACCCGCATTCCATAGCATTTTACCCAGCAACCGCATCTGCGCGATCGCAGCATCGGGAAAATGTTGCTGGGCCTGGATCAGGGCATCATCTCCCCCTGGAAACATGACGGGTATATGATTCTGAATGCCTAGACGGATATAACGCATCAGGAATTCCGTTGAACCAAATACGGTTCCCATATGCGTATCCAGGTGTGTGGGTTCAAAACCCATCGACCTGGCTTTATCTAACTGTGCCTTCATTTCCATTTCAACTTCCTCCGCACTGGCATGTTTCACTACTTCCTCCACATCTGGCCAAAAATAACCTCCTGTGTCAACCAGTCCGGGTGCATTCTTCCTTCCTGATAGAGGCCCCCACCGATAAGCCTTCCATTCAGAAGTGAGCGTCAGGTGTAACCCGGCGTCTATTTCCGGATGGGTTTTTAAAAAAAGGACAAAGCCGGGTACCCAGGGACAGGGCATCATAACGCTCACTGAAGTGGAAGCGCCCAGGGTCAGGGCCTTTTCTGCTCCTTCATTCGAGTCGAAACTCATGCCGGCATCATCCACATGAAGTATCAACACCCTGGAACCATTTGGAAATCCAAGTCTTTCTGCATACGTGGTATCCGGGAGCTGCGCCTCTAAATATAGAGGTAATATTATGATTATCAGGAGTTTAAACACTTTTTTTCCCATAAAATAGTTTGAACTAAAGGTAACAAAGGACTTTAGACAGTCGTCATATCCCTGGAAATTAAGTTAAAATGACACTCATCAATCGAAATTCACCGCTTATACCTATTATTATGCCATTCATACTACTATGTTTTGCATAGTACATAATTAAACCCTTATCTTTGTATCAACAAACAAATCAAACACACTTAAAAAAACAAAAAAATGAAAAAGAAAATCCTGCTTTTAAGCATCGCACTTGTAAGTCTTACTGCTTTCAGCTTTGCCGCAGACGCACCCGCCATCAGTAAAAATGTGATCAGTTCTTTTAATAAACAATTTGCCAACGCCCGGGATATCCAGTGGGACAACCGCGCAGATTATATTAAGGCCCAGTTTTCCATGAATGATATGGTGCTGTTTGCCTATTTTAATAACAGCGGGGAATTACTGGCTATTACGCGTTTTATAAGTCCTAATCAGCTGCCACTGGAATTGTTAAGATCCGTAAAAAAGATAAACGGTTTTTGGATCAGTGACCTTTTCGAAATCCAGACAGAAGCAGGTACCTCCTATTATGCGACTCTTGAAAATGCGGATCAGGTGATCATATTAAAATCAGAAGGAACCAATGGTTGGAATATCTTTCAGAAAGAAAAGAAAAGGGATGCTGAGTAATTCAGCTGAACCTATAAAAAAATAAAAGGAAAGATCCCCAAAAAGATCTTTCCTTTCACCATATACCATATACCATACACTATCCACCCCTACTTTCTACATCACGCCCAACTGTTTCATATACTTTTCGGAATTCGCCTTTGTCGGAGCCGGCGGATTCAGACTCAATGATTTTTTAAAACAAGGTATCGCATTCTTTTTATCTCCTGACAGCGCATACGCTTCTCCCAGACTATCCCAGGCATTCGCACTTTCAGGATGTTTCTGCGTAGCCAGTTTCAGTACATCGATGGCCTGAGGAAATTTATTTTCGCCCAGCAACTCATATCCATAAATATTGAGATCATTCTCCGTCGCTATCGGTAAGGCGGTCTGCATGATATTCGCGGCTGCTGCATTATCTCCCTCCTTTTTAAGAATCGCAGCTTTAATTCTCAGCGTATTGTAATTCTGATTGGCAGCAAGTGATCTGTTGATCCACTGCATGGCCTTTGCAGTATCCATATTATTCTGCAATGCATAAGTCGCGGCTGCATTCAGATTCTGCCATAAAAATGCCGTGCTGCCTTTTAATAATTCCGTCGCATTATCCATTACGATTTGATCCACAGCAAATTCTATTTTGACAGGAAATTGTTTTTTCTCCCAGTTCAGATCCAGTTCAGCCATATTCTTACTTACACTATCAAAAGAATAATCAAGCCGCTCTGTAGAAACCGGCATATCACGTATCGTGATTTTTGCACGCAGCTGATCATTTTTTGCATCATAAAAAAAACTTCCCCAGGATTTATAATCTTTTGAAAGAATCACTTCCCCGGTATTGTCTTTGTTGATGGTAAAAAATAACCCATAGTCACCGGCGGGAACCAGCGTCCCTTCTATCTTTGCATCGCTGGATAAATGCAGCACCGTATTTTCATTGGCGCCCGCCCGCCAGGGGGCGCTGTTTCCGAGTCCGAATCCCTGCACATTCCAACCATAAGGAACGAGTGTTCCCCATACCACCCTGCCTTTGACGGAGGGCCTGGAATAATTTACCTCTATCGTTGAAATACCGACGATTTGGGAAACTGTGGCTCCGGGACTTGGTTCCCGCGGCAACCAAAGTTGTTGCTGGGCCTGCCCCAGCAGGTTCGTAAAAAGAATACCCAGTATCAATCCAAATCGTATTCTTGTTGGTTGGCTCATGTGTAAATAGTTTTGATGATGAAGCAATACCATTAAGTTAAGAGAATGCATCATCCGATTGTCCGTTAACTATCGGAACGGTCAAACAACGGTTTGAATTCTGTATTGCCGGGGTCGAGCGGTCAGGAAGGATTTTTTATTTGAAGGTCATATATACCCAGGCTGCAAGGACTCCACCCAGGATAGGCCCCAGTACCGGAATCCAGGAATAACCCCAGTCACTGCCTTTTTTATTTTTCATCGGAAGAAAAAAATGCATGATGCGGGGTCCAAGGTCCCTGGCAGGGTTGATGGCATATCCTGTGGTTCCTCCCAGGGATAATCCGATGGACCAAACCAGAAACATAACCGGAACAGCTCCGATGCTACCCAATCCCACATGTGTTCCGCCCTGTACGATTTCTCCACCGGAGATAAAAAAAACAGTAAAGACCAATACAAAGGTTCCGATTAATTCACTGATCAGGTTAGGCACATTATCCCGGATGGCAGGGCTGGTGGAAAAAGCGGCGAGCTGAAGTGAAGGATCCGGTGTGCGATTAAAATGATCCCGATACAGCAGCCATACAAGGAAGGCACCGGCCATAGCGCCCAACATCTGTGCAGTGATATATGGAAGAACGGAAGCCCATGCTAATTTTCCGGCAACAGCCATAGCCAGCGTTACTGCCGGGTTCAGCTGCGCTCCACTGTATGGATTTGCAATCACAACACCCACATAAACGGCGAGTGCCCAACCCGTGGAAATAACGATCCAGCCACTATGCTGGCCTTTGGTTCCTGTCAATACGGAGTTGGCAACAACGCCATTTCCCAGCAGAACCAATGCGCCGGTACCAATTAATTCAGCCATGAAGGGTGTCATATCTATGATTTTATTTTTTACTCCAGACCTGGGCAGCATGTACCGCTTGCTTCCAGGCGTCGATACCCGCCTGCTTTGCAGCAGATGCAGTTTTGGGAAGAAATTCCTTTTCTGATTTCCACCATTTCGCAATTTCATTCGTGTCTTTCCAGAATCCGACCGCAAGTCCTGCTAAATAAGCCGCTCCCAGCGCTGTCGTTTCCGTGATCTCCGGCCGGATCACTTTACAATTTAACAGATCGGCCTGAAATTGCATGAGCAGATTATTCGCAGTGGCACCTCCATCCACTCTGAGTTCTTTGATGGATATGCCGGCGTCTGCTTCCATTGCTTTCAAAACATCCATCGTTTGATATGCGATGGATTCCAAAGCAGCCCTGGCAATATGTGCAGCACCGGTTCCCCGGGTAATACCGACCATCGTTCCCCTTGCATCCGGATTCCAGTATGGAGCCCCCAGTCCCGCAAAAGCAGGTACGAATGAAACGCCGTTTGTGTCTTCCACCTGCATCGCAAGTCCTTCTATTTCATTTGCATTCCGGATGATGCCCAGGCCGTCCCGCAGCCATTGCACAACCGCACCGGCAATAAATATGCTGCCTTCAAATGCATATTGAATATGTCCGTTTATTTTCCAGGCAACGGTCGTCAGTAAATTATTTTTTGATTCAACAAACTGGTCACCGATATTCATCAACATAAAGCAACCGGTGCCGTAGGTATTTTTTACCATGCCCTTTTCCAGACACATTTGTCCGAATAATGCAGCGTGCTGGTCGCCGGCGATGCCCGCTATCGGAATTTTATCAGAAAAAATACTGCTGTCCGTATCCCCGTAAAATTCACTGGATTCCTTCACTTTGGGCAGCATGCTTTTCGGAATATCCATGATCTGCAATAGTTCTTCATCCCATTGCTGTTCCCGGATATTATACAACATAGTCCGTGATGCATTGGTGATATCGGTCGCATGAACGGATCCGTGGGTAAATTTCCAAACCAGCCATGCATCAACCGTTCCGAATGCCAGTCTGCCTTCTGTCGCTTTTTTTCTTGCGCCCGGAACATGATCCAGTATCCACCTGACTTTTGATCCGGAGAAATAAGCATCGATGATCAGACCGGTTTTCGAACGGATTTTTTCTGTAAACCCGGATTGTTTCAACTGTTCACAAAAAACGGCCGTCCTTCTGTCCTGCCAGACAATGGCATTATAAACAGGCTCGCCGGTTTCCCGGTCCCAGACGATGGTTGTCTCCCGCTGGTTTGTAATACCGATGGCTGCAATTTCTGAAACGGCTGCTCCGATTTTTAAACGGGCTTCGGATGCCACACTTGCCTGGGAAGACCAGATTTCCAGGGGATCGTGTTCCACCCATCCTGGCTGGGGAAATATCTGGGTGAATTCTTTTTGCGCAATAGATTTTATTTTACCTGTCTGGTCAAATAATATCGCCCTGGAGCTCGTGGTACCCTGGTCTAAGGCAAGAATGTATTTTTTCATGAGTCAACTTCGTATGGTGGATGGTTTATGGTTGATAGTATATGGAAGTCCATTTACCATCCACTATTAACCGTCCACCAAATAATTCTTCGCAACCGCCATGAAAGATACCACTTGTTCCTTTTCCCAGTGCGCATCCTTCTGTAATTCTATGGCCATCAGCCTGGCCACTTCTGGTGCCATATCCATTGCGGCCCTTGCATCCAGGAATAAAGCCCGGGTTCTCCGTGCCAGCGTGTCCTCAATGGTTCGCGCCATTTCATGGCGGGTTGCCCATACCACTTCCGCCCCGATATAAGGCAGCCTGGGATCCAGTCTTTCTTTCCATTCCGCTTTTTCTCTGGCCAGCGCTTTCACAGCAAGGGCATCACTTCCGTATACAAAAAACGGATCCGTCCATTCCATGGATTCTTTAAAGCCATGCAGTGAAAGTGTTTTGGTAACCGTTATCCGGAAAGGAAGATTTCCCACCTTGACCGCCTGGTTCACTGTATCCTCCGCCATCCGGCGGTAGGTGGTCCATTTGCCGCCGGTGATGGTAATCAGTCCGGAGTCGGACACTATTAATTTATGCGACCTCGAAATTTCTTTGGTTTTTTGTTTATCATCCTGCGGAGCCGCCAGGGGACGGAGCCCTGCGTAAACACTCAATATATCTTTTCGTGTAGGGATGCGCGTTAGATAGTGTGAAGCGGCCTCCAGTACGAACCGGATTTCTTCTTCCAGGGCCCTCGGCTCCAGCTGGTGAGCATTCATGGGTGTATCCGTGGTACCGACCAGCATCCGGTCGTGCCAGGGGATGGCAAATAAAACCCGCCCGTCTTTTGTTTTTGGGATCATCAGGGCATCATGCGGCCCCAGGAAACTTTTGTCAAATACCAGGTGTATACCCTGGCTTGGCTGAACCATCGGCCTGGATTCAGGCTGATCCATAATCAGGACTTCATCCACAAAAACGCCGGTTGCATTGATCACGGTTTTTGCCTTCAGGGTATACCTTGCACCCGTCTCCTGATCTTCTGCAAGAACGCCGTTTATCTTATTTCCCTCCTTCGTCAAACCACAAACGCGAAAATAATTCAACAGGGTGGCGCCTTGTTCCAAGGCTGTTAACGCGAGACTGACAGCCAGCCTGGCATCGTCAAATTGTCCATCGTGATATAACACACCCGACTTCAACCCTTTTTGTTCAATATTGGGAATCCGCCGGATAAGTTCTTTGCGCGAGATCAGCCGGGAACGTCCAAAACTTCTTTTCCCCGCGAGCAGATCATAAACCGACAAACCGATGGAATAAAAAATGCCACTCCACCAGGAGTAGTTGGGAATAATAAAACTTTCATTGCGTACCAGATGCGGCGCATTGTTTAACAGGATGCCCCGTTCACGTAATGCTTCAATCACCAGGCCGATATTTCCCTGAGCGAGATAACGTACACCACCATGGACAAGTTTGGTGCTCCGGCTGGACGTTCCTTTTGCAAAATCCGACTGTTCGAGTAATAAAGTATTAAATCTTCTGGAAGCGGCGTCCACAGCAGTCCCCAGACCTGTTGCGCCGCCCCCGATAACAATCAGATCCCAAACCGTATCCGGATCTGACATTTGTTTTATCATCTCCGATCTGCTTTTTTCCATGGCGATTTTTTTTCCTTTATCAGTCCTCTGTCTATTTACTCATTTCCAAATTTCATACGCCAGGCTTTAGGCCTTAGGCATTACGCCTTAGGCCTTAGGCTTTACTCTTATTCAACCACCTGATCAGGAATATGATAAACTCCGAGTCCGTTCAATATGGGTTCCGCTTTTGCATCTTTTATTTTGATAAGAATACGGTTTGCATTTTGTGATGCAAAACTAATCAGGCGATGGTGCCCGATGGTCGTGTATTCATTTTTATATACTAATGAATCTCCATTGTATAATTCAACGGCAAAAGATTGAACTCTTTGCCCGTATGCAAGTTCTTCCTTCAGGAAAATACAATTTACAGGCTGTTGTTTACTGAAAAGAATTTCAATATATCCTTTTTTATATTGGGGGCCCAGATTGAAGTCACCATTTCCGTCTCCCAGAATGCCCGTAATATTTTCCCCCTCCCAAAAAATGACACCATTCTCGTTGATGATCATATTATAAAAAAAACTTTCCAGCCTTAACCGGGCAAACTCAATGAGTGATGCTGAATCCAAATCGGAAATCAGCCCCCTTCGATCGGGAGGAACATTTAATATTAAATTGGCGCCCCGCCCCACCGATTTCAGATAAATTCCAAAAAGTGTTTCTGGTGATTTCACGAGACTGTCTTCCGAAGGATGATAGAACCATCCGGGACGTATGCTCACATCACATTCCGCCGGAATCCAGTTTTTCCCGTTTACATTTCCCCGGTTGAGTGTGTCATTCGGAGGCGATCCAATGCCCCGGTGGAAACCGGCTGTATCCAGCAGATTCCAGTTCGTTGTTCCGGCGATTCCTTTTTCATTGCCTGCCCACCGGATATCCGGACCTATATCACTAAACACCATTGTATGGGGTGCAATTTTCCGGATCGTATCTTCAAAACGATGCCAGTCATACAGTTGTTTTTTTCCATTGGGACCTTCGCCATTCGCCCCATCCCACCAGAACTCAAAGAATGGTCCGTAGTTATGAACCACTTCTTTCATCATATTGATAAATACTTCATTGTACGCCGGCGTTCCGTAGGCGGGATGATTTCTATCCCAGGGCGAAAGATAAACACCCAATGAAATTCCGGCATCCCGGCAGGCAGCTGATAACTCTTTCAGCACATCCCCCTTCCCGTTTTCCCATTTACTCTGAGCGACCGTATGATTTGAATACCGGCTGGGCCATAAGCAAAAACCATCGTGGTGTTTGGCCGTAATGATGATACCGGCAGCGCCCGCGGCTTTTGCGATCCTGGCCCATTGGCGGCAATCCATCGCTGTCGGATTAAACAGTTCTTCTTTCTCAGATCCCTCTCCCCATTCCAGATCTGTAAATGTATTCGGACCAAAATGCATGAATAAATAAAAAGGAGATTCCTGCCAGGCCAGCTGACTGGCACGGGGTAATGGTCCGACGGGTGACTGTGGTCTGGCAATCCCCTGCATGCAAAGGCAAAAAACAACAATAATATATTTCTTCATCTCTTCTTACTCCATTCGGTTTATGAAACTATGAAATCGAATCAGATATTCCAGAATAGAAGTGGCACTATTCTTTTCTTCACCTAATTTTGCCCCATCAGAAAAGTCATGTCTTTTTACAACAATAAAGTAGTAATCGTAACCGGTGGAAGCGATGGAATCGGAAAAGCCCTGATTGGAATATTGATCGAAGCTGGTGCAAAAGTGGCAACCTGCGGAAGACACTATGACAAACTCTATACGCTGCAGCTGGAATACTCGCAATTCATGCTGCATACCATGGTTTGCGATATCAGCGTAGAAGAAGAATGCAAACGGTTTATCCATTCAACCGTCGAAACCTTTGGCAGCATCGATATTCTTATCAATAATGCGGGTATCAGTATGCGTTCCCTCTTCGACCAGGTGGATACAGCGGTGATCCGTCGTATCATGGATATTAATTTTATGGGTGCCGTCTATTGTACTAAAGCGGCCCTGCCTTATATTACTGCACAAAAAGGAACCATTGCGGGTATATCTTCCACCGCCGGATACCGGGGATTGCCCGGCCGGAGTGGTTATTCAGCATCAAAATTTGCCCTGCAGGGATGGCTGGAAGCGATCAGGACGGAACTTCTGGAAACAGGGGTTCATGTGATGTGGGTTTCACCGGGATTTACCACTTCAAATATCCGGAACGCGGCGCTGACCGGCGATGGCAAAGGACAGGGCGAAAGCCCGCTCGACGAATCCAAACTCATGAGCGCCGAAACCTGCGCAAAATATATTTTGAACGCCATTGAAAAAAGGAAAAGGGCGCTGGTACTTACCTTCACGGGTAAGTTTACCGTGATCCTCAATAAATTTTTCCCATCCCTGACGGATAAGCTGCTGTACCGTCATTATTTCAAAAACGGTCAACTGATTAAATAAGAACCGGCAAACGAAAAACGAACCGATCAAGATGGCGAATATTACCCTTACTTCCGACTTCGGCCTGCAGGATTATGTCGCCGGCGCAGTCAGGGGCCAACTATTGCAAATCGATCCTTCTTTCCGGATTCATGATATCTCGCATCAGGTAGCTCCTTTTAACTATCCACAGGCCGCTTATATCTGTCGGAATGCCATCTGGCAGTTCCCGGAAAAGACCTATCATTTGATCCTGGTCAATCTCTTTGAACAAAAACCGGAATGTCTCCTGCTCGCCCTTGTAAATGGTCAGTATATTTTTTGTGCAGACAATGGACTGCTGCATATGATACTTCCCGTAAAACCGGAGAAACTGATTGGTCTGCCACTGGACAGGAACGAAATAAAAAATACCCTGTATTGCATCCGCCGGATCGGACAAACCATCCGGGCGATTGAAGAAGGTGTTTTGCCGGAGACCCTGGGCGATCCGGAAATCAATTATATTCAGAAAAATGACCTGCGTCCGCTTTTAGGAGACGATTATATGGAAGGACAGATCATTTTCATTGATAAGTTTGAAAATGTGGTTGTCAACATTACCCGGGACGAATTCGAGACCCAGCGCAAAGGCAGGAGTTTTAAAATTGTCTTTAAAAGGGATGAAGTGATCGAACGGATCAGTGAATCTTACGCTGACGTGCCCCAAGGTGAAAAATTAGCCATTTTTAATTCTGCGAACTACCTGGAAGTAGCCATCAATAAAGGCAATGCCGCCGGATTATTCGGTTTGCAGGACTTCACCGACCAGACCCAGCAGCATCATCTCTTTTACCAGACGGTGAAGGTGTATTTTGAGTAATGTGCAAATGTGCAGATGTGCAAATGTGCAAATGAAACCAGGCATTAACCAGCTATTTACATCAGTTTTACTGTTTTCTGAACGATTTTTGAACGTATTGTCTTGATTTTCACATTTGCACATTTGCACACTTGCACATTTGCACATTGCTTTCTATATATTTGCCTCTCCTAAAAATCGTGGATTATGAATTTTAAAAAGGTGAATAACATATCAGGCTGGGTGGTTTGTCTAATTGCCTGTATGGTATACATTTTAACGATGGAAGCCAATGGTAGTTTCTGGGATTGTGGCGAATTCGTTTCCAGCGCCTACAAGTTGCAGATTCCCCATCCGCCCGGAGCACCTCTTTTTGTGATGATGGGTCGGTTTTTCATTATTTTATTTGGAGACAACCCGCTGACCGCCGCCAGGGCCGTCAATTTTATGAGTGCCATTCTGAGCGGACTCACGATTCTTTTCCTATTCTGGTCGATTACGCATTTCGCGCGTAAAATAGTCCAGAAAAATGCGCTCACCCTCGATGCACAGCAAATTTTCACTGTGATGGCGGCAGGTGCCGTCGGCGCCCTCGCCTATACATTCTGCGATTCTTTCTGGTACAGTGCCGTAGAAGGGGAAGTCTATGGTTCTTCTTCATTTTTTACAGCCCTGGTTTTTTGGGCCATTCTGAAGTGGGAAGATGAAGCAGAAAAACCGGAAGCGGACCGGTGGATCATTTTTATATTTTATATGATGGGTCTTTCCATCGGGGTTCACCTTTTAAACCTCCTGACCATACCCGCGATCGTCATGGTATATTATTATAAACGATACACACCGACGGCCTGGGGATCCGTTTTTGCCTTTTTTATCGGATGTGTCATAACCGGTCTGATCCAGAAGTTTGTGATCCAGTATACCATCAAGGGAGCTGCCTGGTTCGACATTCTGTTCGTGAACAATTTAAACCTCCCTTTCTTCAGCGGATTTGCCTTTTTCTTTATCCTGCTCACATTCCTGCTGGTCGTTGGTTTACGATATGCCATTAAAAGAAAATACTATTTACTGAAAATCGGGATCTGGTGCATTTCCTTCATGCTGATCGGATACTCAACCTATTTCACAACGATGATCCGCTCCAATGCAGATCCGGCTGTGGATATGTTCAATGTGGACAATCCGGTCACCCTGGTTGGTTACCTGAGCCGCGACCAGTATGGCGACTGGCCAATTGTGTATGGCCCTGATTTTACCGACCGCCCTGCCCGGACAGAAGGCAGTGATCAGTATATCAAGGGGAAAGATAAATATATCGTTGTTGGTAAATCTGTCGGACAGGATTGGAACAACACCCCTTCTTCCCATTTCTTTCCACGCATGTGGGATAACAGCAATGACCGGGGACAAACCGAAATGTATAAGCGATACGCGGATCTGGAGGAAGGCGATCAACCAACCCTGGGAAGTAATATCAAATATTTTATTTCCTACCAGACTTACTGGATGTACCTGCGCTATTTCTTCTGGAATTTCTCGGGAAAACAAAATGACCTTCAGGGATTTGGAAATATCCGGGATGGAAATGCCATTACGGGTATACCCTTTATAGATAACTTTTTATTGAAAAGCGACCAAAGCAAATTGCCAGACAGTATTCATTCAAAAAACAAGTCCTACAACCGGATGTATGCCCTGCCCTTTCTACTGGGTATGATCGGATTGTTTTATCAGTACAGCCGTAACCGCCGGGACTTTTTCATCAACGGCCTTTTATTCTTTTTCACCGGCATGGCCATCGTGATCTACCTGAATCAGGCCGGTCAGCAGCCCCGTGAACGGGATTATGCCTATGTCGGATCTTTTTATGCCTTCGCGATCTGGATCGGCCTCGGTGTGCTCTGGGTGAAAGAAATGTTTGAAAAATTCATGAAAGCACCGGTGGCAAATTATGTTTCCGCCGGTCTCTGCCTCCTGGCAGTTCCCGTATTAATGGGGAACCAGGAATGGGACGATCATGACCGGAGTAAAAAAACACTGGCCCGCGACCTGGCCAGGGATTACCTCGAAAGCTGCCCGCCGAATGCCATGTTATTTTCTTTCGGTGATAATGATACCTATCCTTTGTGGTACGCCCAGGAAGTAGAAGGCATTCGTACGGATGTACGAGTGGTTGTAAACAGCCTCCTGGGAACGGACTGGTACATGAACGAATTGCGGTATAAAGTGAACAAGAGCGCCCCGTTTGATATTATTTTTACGCCCGACCAGATTCAGGGGAACAGAAGGGATGTAGCTTATATTACCCCGCTTCCCGGATTTGATCCAAAAAAATATTATGACCTCTACGATATCCTGAAGAACGTGGTGGGTAGTGATGATCCGAAATACACCCAGCAGCAGGATGAAGATATCCTCAATCTGATGCCTGTAAAAAAACTGAGCCTGCCGGTTGACCTGAATGCGGTAAAAGCCAGTGGAATGATAAAAAATGGGGACAGTGTGTTAAGTGAATTGAAAATTGATATTGTCAACCGTTCCTATTTACTCAAGAATGACCTGGCGATCTATGCCATCATTGCAGCCAATCACTGGAAACGTCCGATTTGTTTCACATCCACCCAGGAACTGAAAGAACTTGGTCTGGAGAAGTATGTGCGACTCAATGGCCTTGCCTATCAGCTGGTACCTTTTGATAAAGGAGGGGTTAATATAGATGATGCGTATAATACCATCATGACAAAATTCGCATACGGATCAGCTGATAAACCAGAAGTTTATTATGATGAAGAAAACCGCCGTCACCTGAATACGATCCGGATGTCCCATTCCCAGGTTGCTTTCGCACTGGTGGACGCTGGTAAAAAAGATTCTGCCAGAAATATCCTGGATCATTTCGACAAGAGTGTGCGGGAATCCAATTTCCCTTATGGTATGACGTCCAACCGGGGCAATCAGCAGGATGCCATCTCCACCGATTTCCTGCAGGCTTGTTTTTTAGCGGGCGATACCGTGTTGGCCAGAAAAGTGGAAGCCTCCCTGAAAAAGGATCTTCAGCAACAGATGCGATATTATAAATCACTCGGAGATGAAACCAGCGACGACCAGCTGGCAACCAATGCCTATATGATCTTACAGGGCAAAGGAGGAAACCTCTCAGACAGACAACAGGCTTTTACCCAGGATATTTTTACCTCCTACCGGATGCTCATGCAGATCGATCAGATGGAAAAACAGTTTTCTGGTAAACCGGCCACTATACAGGGTCCCCTGAAATAATATTTCTTCTTAATATATTAACCCCTCTGTCGTAAAAGCCAGGGGGGTTTATTTTTGGGTGGATTTTGATCTTTTTGGTGAAATGGTTGTTGTTCTTTTTGGTATATGGTTTATGGAGTATGGTATATGGAATGAAGCCCATTTACCATTCGCTTTGAAGTATCGCTTCCATAGAAATTAATCTAAAAGTATTAACTTGACAAAATGATCGGTTTTCAATTCAGAAAATATGACCCGAAGCAGGACGGCAAATCGAAATTTGATCAGCTGCTGGATATATTCATGCAACTCCTTACGTATACCAATGGAGATGTGGGCGAAACCCTCCAATGGATGAATCAGCTGGATAAGGAATATGATCTCACGGACGGTGAATATGGCATGGGCGACTTTATAGAGGACCTGAAGAACAAAGGATATATCGACGAAAATAAACAGACGGGGTCTATTAAGATCAGTCCGAAAACCGAACAGGGCATTCGTAAACGTTCCCTGGAAGAAATTTTCGGAAAATTAAAAAAGACCAAATCCGGTGATCACCACAGTTTCAAACCCGGAGGTGGAGACGAGATCAATCCGGAAACGAGGCCTTTTCAGTTTGGCGATCAGCTGGAGTATATCGACTTCACGGAATCCATCCGCAATGCGCAGATCAATCACGGCATCGAATCCTTCAACATCCAGGAGGATGATCTGAAAATCAGGGAAACAGATTATAAAACGCAGACCTCCACCGTGCTGATGATCGATATTTCCCATTCCATGATCTTATATGGGGAAGACCGGATCACACCGGCGAAAAAAGTAGCTATGGCACTGAGCGAGCTTATCACGACCAAGTATCCGAAAGATACACTGGATATCGTGGTTTTCGGGAACGATGCATGGACCGTTGAAATCAAGGACCTGCCTTATCTCCAGGTGGGACCCTATCATACAAATACAGTGGCCGGTGTGGAACTGGCCATGGATATTTTAAGAAGAAGAAGAAATCCGAATAAACAGATCTTTATGATCACGGATGGAAAACCTACCTGCCTCAAATCCGGCAAGCGTTATTATAAAAACAGTTTTGGTCTGGACCGGAAAATTACAGCCCGTTGCCTCAACCTGGCCGCCCAATGTAAAAAACTCAAAATCCCCATCACGACATTTATGATTGCCAGCGATCCTTATTTGCAGCGCTTCGTTACCGAATTCACAGAAACGAATAATGGAAAAGCATTCTTTGCTTCGCTGGACGGACTCGGTGCTTTCATATTCCGGGATTTTGAGAACGGGAAAAGAAAAACGGTTTATTAAAAAAAGTATTTGATTACGAATCTATGAATATATATCGTGGGGTTGTGTCGATTTACGGTCAACGGTCAACGATTCAGTTAACTTTCTTACGATATAATACATGATGATGAATATTGAAAAAATAAAGACGCTGGGTGAACTGAAGAAATCAGGTTATAAACACCGTTCGGTAAAAGAAGAAGTCAGGGCAAACCTGCTTTGCAGGCTTCAGAAAAAAGAAAACAGTTTTCCCGGTATTGTAGGATATGAAGATTCTGTTATTCCGGATACGGAAAGGGCGCTGCTTTCGAGGCACAATATTCTTTTCCTGGGACTGCGGGGACAGGCCAAGACGCGGATGGCACGGCAAATGATCAACCTGCTGGATGAATTCATTCCTTATGTTACCGGAAGTGAAATCAACGACGATCCATTCGCCCCGATTTCAAAATTCTCCCGTGAACTGATAAGGAAAAATGGGGATGATACACCCATTTCCTGGCTACACCGAAATGACCGTTACAGCGAAAAACTCGCGACACCGGATGTGAGTGTGGCGGATCTGATCGGGGATATTGACCCGATCAAAGCGGCCAACATGCGGTTGAATTTTGCGGATGAGGAAGTGATTCATTTTGGCATCATTCCAAAAAGCAACCGGGGTATTTTTGTTATAAACGAAATTCCGGATCTGCAGGCGCGCATTCAGGTTTCTTTATTTAATATCCTGGAAGAAGGCGATATCCAGATCCGCGGATTTAAACTCCGGATGCCCCTGGATATTTTATTTGTCTTCACGGCGAATCCGGAAGATTATACGAACCGCGGCTCCATTGTAACACCTTTAAAAGACCGTATCGAAAGCCAGATACTGACACATTATCCGAAAAATATCGACCATGCCTTACTGATTACAGAACAGGAAGCGGATATTACCGAAGATCAGAAAGTACGCGTCCGGATCAGTGATATGGTGAAGCGGATCATTGAACAGGTGGCATTTGAAGCCCGTACTAGTGAATTCGTAGATAAGAAAAGTGGTGTTTCCGCCAGACTCACGATCGCAGCGTATGAAAATGCAGTAAGTGCAGCGGAAAGAAGAGGATTGCTGAATAATGAAAAAGAAACGCAGGTCTGGATGAGCGACCTGGTCGGCATCATCCCGTCCATTACGGGAAAAATAGAACTCGTGTATGAAGGGGAACAGGAAGGCCCCTATCAGGTAGCGTTTAATTTACTGGAAAAAGCATTCCGCTCCCAGTTTGTAAATTATTTCCCCAATCCTGAATTATTCAAAAAGAGAAAGGGTGGTGAAGAAAATCCGTATAAACCCATAACCGGATGGTTCGACAAAGGAAATCACCTGGAAGTTTTTTTTAATTCCAAAGACGACGATAAAATAAAACTGCTCTACAAAGTGGACGGACTCCACGCATTTACAAAAAAACATTTCCGGAATGCGAATGAAAAGGAAATGGCACTCCTTATGGAATTTGTGTTGCACGGCCTGTCTGCCTACAGTATGATCAGCAAAAAAGTCGTAGAAGGAAAAATCGAATTCAAAGACCTGATCGGCTCCATGATGAACATGAGTCCGGAGAGTCTGGGGGGTGAAGAGGAAGACTTTGGTTAATTGTTAATTGTTAATTGTTAACACCGGCATTTAATTTAATAGATCTTATGATGCTGGTAAGTATTTTAATGATTTCCACAGCATCGTTATTTATACTGTCAAATTGCCTTGCTTCCAAAAAATCGGTTGCCTTCAATAACTCAAGCCAATAAATGGCTTCATTTATTTCTTTCTGAGAAATACTTAGTTTGTGCTTAAAATCCTGCCTTGATTCAGCTTGCTCTGTTTCGCGAATTAATGCGCCCATGCTAGTTCCGCATCTCAAGAGCTGTTTGGGCATGACAAATTCTTTCCTGTTATTTTTTAAAAACTGGTAGAGTCTGACTATTCGAACTGAAAAAGCAAAGCTTTTTATTTTGATAATACTTTCCTTCATCCGTTGACAATTGACAATTAACAATTAACAATTAACAATTAAAATATATTCACTTCCCTTTCCAAATCCACCCCAAATTTTTTCTTTACTGAATCTGCAATCCTTGTGCTGAGATCAAGGATTTGCTTTCCGGTGGCTTTCCCGTAATTCACCAGTACCAGTGCCTGGTCCATATGAACTCCGGCGTCGCCTTTTCGGTAGCCCTTCCAGCCGCATTTTTCGATCAGCCATCCCGCTGCCAGTTTCACTGATTGATCTTCATGCGGATAAGCGGGAATCTCGGGATATTTTTCTGACAATGAAAGAAATTTCTTTTGATCAATCACCGGATTTTTAAAGAAACTGCCTGCGTTTCCGATTTCCGCGGGATCTGGCAGTTTGGATCGGCGGATTTTTATGACAGCCTTGGATACATCCTGTATAGTTGGATGGAGAATGCTCATTTTTTTCAATTCATCCCGGATGGCTCCGTAATGGGTGTTCAACTGCGGGTTCTTATGGAGGATAAAAGTGACATTTAAAATAATATACCGCCCTTTTTTGGCAGATTTAAAAATACTGTCCCGATAGCCGAACAGGCAGTCATTGACTCCGAAGGTAAATACTTTTTTTTCCTTCCGGTCATAGGCTTCGAGCTCATAAAAAACGTCTTTGAGTTCAACCCCGTATGCACCAATATTCTGAATCGGTGCTGCGCCTACATTGCCCGGGATCAGGGAAAGGTTTTCAAGTCCGCCCCAGTTACGCTTCATGGTATATTCAACAAATCCGTGCCAGCCTTCCCCCGCACCTACGCAAACATATACATGTGATTCATCTTCTTTCACTTCATGAATTCCATTGATTTCAATTTTTAAAACCAGCCCGTCAATATTTCCCGTCAGCAATAAATTACTTCCGCCGCCCAGGATGAGTAAAGGATTATTTTCCGGCCGTCCCAAAACATACTGAAGGTCATCCATTGATTGCACGGATACAAATTCAGCTGCATTCGCTTCCAGATGAAAACTATTGAAAGCAAGGAGGGAGATATTTTTTTGAATGGGCATAACAGCGTTTGATTTCTATACCGGATCAATATCCGGCACAACGGTAACGGATCTGAACTTTCGCTCATTTTGCATAATTGCCCGTTGTTGCTGGATCACTTGTTTTGCAAATGCAATGGTACTGCCATTTTTCGGGAGTTTCAACATCAGCTCCATGATATATTGGTTCCTGATGCGGGCTATAACAGGTTCACCCGGTCCGGTCATATAATTTCCAAATTCCTTGCGCAGGTGTAAGGCAAACAGGGAGGCTGCATCGTGCACAATATCCTTCAGTTTATGCTTGAAAGTGATTCGGATGATGCGTGTAAAAGGAGGATAGGAAAACTGCCGGCGGGCAACGGATTCATTTTCATAAAACGATTTATAGTCATGATTCATTACCCAGTGCAATACGGGGTGTTTGGTATTGGCTACCTGGATGAATACCCTGCCCTTCCCATCCCGCCTGCCTGCCCGTCCGCTCACTTGTTCCATCAATTGAAAAGCCCGTTCATTCACCCGGAATTCTGAAAAATTCAATAAACTATCCGCGTCCAGGATACCGACCAGGTCTACATGATCGAAATCCAGGCCTTTCACGACCATCTGGGTACCGACCAGGATATCCACCCGCTGCTGTTCAAATTGTTTGATCAGCATATCGTGTGCTGTTTTCCCGCGAACGCTGTCCATATCCATCCGGGCGATATGGGCATCCGGGAAAATGGTTCCCAGCTCCTCCTCAATTTTTTCAGTTCCAAAATTCCTCTGAATAAATTCATGATTTCCACAAGCCGCGCAGGTATTCACGGGCGGATAAGATGTTCCGCAGTAATGGCAGAGTAGCTTATTGGTCAGCTTATGGAAAGTTAATGACACGTCGCAGTTCTTACACTGTGGGATCCATCCGCAGATTTTACAAATCTGGTAAGGAGAATAGCCCCGGCGGTTGCGGAAAAGAATAACCTGCTTTTTACGGTCCAGGGAATCCTGAATGGCTTCCTGAAGAACAGGTGTACAGATTACTTTGGATCCGTCTTTCTGGAAAAATTTCTTCGTATCGATGAGCTGTATAACGGGCATGGCTACCTGCCCATATCTTTCCAATAGTTCCGCCAGTCCGTATTTGCCGGTGACCGCATTATAATAGCTCTCGATAGACGGTGTTGCGCTGCCCAGCAAAGTTTTTGCTTTGAAAAGAGAAGCATAATAGATGGCTGCGTCCCTTGCATGATACCGGGGTGCCGGATCCTGTTGCTTATAGGAGCTGTCATGTTCCTCATCCACGATAATCAGTGACAAATCTGTGAAAGGAAGGAATAATGCGGAACGGGCGCCAAGTAAAATTTTTATTTCCCCACTCCGCACTTTATTCCAGATCTCGAATCGCTCATTCTGGCTGAAACGGCTGTGATAAATTCCGAGATAACCGCCAAAATGGGATTGCAGGCGGCGTACGATCTGGGAAGTCAGCGCGATCTCCGGAACCAGGTATAATACCTGTTTATTTTCGAGGATCTGCTGCTCAATCAGTTTTATATACAACTGCGTTTTCCCGCTGGAAGTAGAACCATGCAGGAGAGAAACATTTTTTGATTCAAAATGAGTTTGAATACGGGTCATCGCTTTTTCCTGCGCCGGCGACAATACAAAAGGAATATAGATATTACGCGGTAAAACCCGGAGACGGTCAACGGATCGCTGCTCTGCCACCAGGATATTTTTTGTTATAAGGGCTTTTAACTGTGCATCAGATGCCCCGGATTTTTTTAGCAGGGCCGAACGCGAAACTTCGGGTTCTGTTTTTTGAATATGAAGAAAAGAGAGCAACAATTCCATTTGCTTTTCGGCCCTTGACCACTTCTTATCCTGATTCAAAAGTGCTTCCAGTTTTTCTTCCGCGCAATAGTCCGGATGCAGGGAAATATAGGTTTCCGTTTTGGGTTTATACAATTCCTTTAAAGATTCATATACATAACAGACCGTTTTATCAATGAGCCGTTTTACAACCGGATACACGGTGCCTCCATTCAGTATTTCCTGGACTGCCGGGATTTTCAATTCTTTTTTCAGAAGAAGGGCTTCTGCCACAAGATATTCGTCGTGGTCAAGAGAAGAAAAATCCTCTCCAAAACTTTCATTATAAACCAGGGTGCTCTCACTGCTCAGTTTAAAATGCGCAGGAAGGGAAGCAGCCATCACTTCCCCTTCCGAACACATATAATACTGCGCAATCCAGGACCAGAGTTCCAGTTGTTCCTTATATACGAGTGGCTGGGGATCCAGTACGGATTCGATCGGCCGGGGATCAAAGGCCTCCGGCTTCTCAGTTACAAATCTTTTTACAATACCTGCATATTTTTTGTTTTTAAGAGAAACCTCCACACGGCAGCCAGGCTGAAGGCCCTCCAGCAGGGTATCCGGAATCTGCCAGGTATAGTTTTTGGGAAGGGCCAGCGGTATGATGATCTCTGCGTACAATATTTTATCGGGATTTAAGTATAAAACAACCGGAAACAGGCTTAAGTTTATTTTTCTCCTGATTTGATCCAGGAGGCGTGATATGTTTCCAGCTTTGCCTCCATGATATGATAAACCTTTTCTTTAAAAAGAGAAACCTGCTGTAAGCTATACCCTTCCGGGCTGATTTCTTCCAGGAAAACCGCCCTGGATCTGCCGTGTTTTAAACTGAGCAGGGAATGATAATTCATGAGGGAGTAATTATCCAGAAAAAGAATTGGTTTCAAAGGGGTTTGCGTTTCGATTGCGATGCGGAAAGCACCATCAAAAAAAGGTTTCAGGGCCTTGCCCGTTTCGTTAAATGTTCCTTCAGGAAAAATAAAGATTGAAATATGATGTGCCAGGAGCCTTTTCAATTCCCTGACACTTTTTGCCCTTGCCGAGGTATTGCCCCGGTTCACCATCACGGCTCCCCGGCTATAGATAAATCCAAAAACCGGTATCTTTTTAATTTCTTCCTTACCCAGTACCCGGAAGGGCTGCTTCCGGATCGCTTTAAAAATGGCAGGAATGTCCATATAAGAAATATGGTTGACCAGGAAAATATAATTGCGATCGGGATCATAGGGCGATTCAAAAATATTTTCGTGACGAATGCCCAGTAGAAAATACCAGATGTCGGCCCAGACTTTGGCCATGGAGCAGATCATATTGCCGCCCCTGCGTTTACCGAAAAAAGAAAAAATCAATACCAGCGGAAAAGCAAGCAAAGTGAAAACAGCGAACCAGAACAGGGCGTAGAGGGTGTAAATTTTGCTCGAAAAGCCCTTCATGGGTGTATGGTTGATGGTGGATGGTGGATGGAATATCCATACAGCATAAAAATAGCGAATGTATTCAATTGCACTGGCAGCTCCATTCCACCCCCAGTTCAATGCAGGTTATGACAATCAGTTTTTCCGCTTCGGGTGCGATAATGATCCGCAAATGCTGATGCTCGACCGTATAACCTTCCACAGCCCATTTGGGATCGGGCCGGGCATCCGGTTCGCTTTTCACGTAATTGATGGTTCCCACATCCAGAATTTCGTGAATTTCTTTCTGTGTGATATGACGACAATCCATCCGGCAGCGGGCATGTTTTGTAAAAATCAACTGACCCTGACGGTCAAATGGATCTTTGCCGGAAACAAGGGGTAAAGGACCGTTTTTTACCGGTTCCGGAAAGGGTGACTGACAGGATCCCAAAAAGAAAAAAATCAGTAATAAGCAGGATATCCACCGCATTTGCTAAAGTTAAAGGCATAATTCGGGAAGATATTATCTTTGCGCCCCATGACCGGTCCAAAAACTGTTGCTTTTCATACGCTGGGCTGTAAGCTCAATTTTTCAGAAACTTCCTCCATTTCCAGGCTCCTGGAAAAAGAAGGTTTTGAAAAAATTTCATTTGATGCACAGGCTGATATTTATGTGATCAATACCTGTTCAGTAACTGAAAATGCGGATAAGGAATGCCGGTACCTCGTCAGGCAGATCCAACGGAAATCGCCCGAAAGTTTTGTGGTTGTGACCGGTTGCTATGCCCAATTGAAACCCCGGGAGATTGCTGAAATTCCGGGTGTTCACCTGGTACTCGGTGCCGCAGAAAAATTCAATATAGCTACCCATATTCGCGAACTGGTAAAGGGTGATTCGGCTAAAATCTGTAGTTGCGATATTGACCAGGTAATTGATTTTCACGATGGCTATTCCTTTAATGACCGGACCCGGGCATTTTTGAAAGTACAGGATGGCTGCGATTACCAGTGTAGTTTTTGCACCATTCCCCTGGCGCGCGGCAAAAGCCGGAGTGACCGGCTGGAACATGTGATGGAAAATGTACTGGACCTGGCTTCAAAAGGAATTCAGGAAATTGTTTTGACGGGTGTAAACCTGGGCGATTTTGGAAATTCAGATCAGGCATCCAAAAAAAAATCAGAAACCTTTTATGAACTCGCCAGGGCGCTCGATCAGGTAAAAGAAATACCCCGGTTCCGCATTTCTTCCATCGAACCCAACCTGCTGGCAAATGATATTATCAGCCTGGTGGCAAACAGCGACCGGTTTATGCCCCATTTTCATATCCCCCTGCAAAGCGGAAGCAATAAAATATTAGCGCTTATGCGTCGCCGGTACCTGCGTGAACAGTATGCAGACCGTGTGGCGCGCATCAAAACGTGGATGCCGCATGCTTCGATCGGGGCGGATGTGATCGTCGGATTTCCAGGTGAAACAGAGGAAGAGTTTAAAGAGACTTTTGATTTTCTGCATTCCCTGGATATCTCCTATCTCCATGTATTTACTTATTCAGAGAGAGAAAATACCCGGGCGATCGGCATGCAACCCGTGGTTCCCGTTTCTGTCCGGAATGAAAGGAATAAGATCCTGCGCAACCTGTCTTTTCAGAAATTGCAATATTTCACAGCACTTCATGGCGGACAAACCCGTAAAGTACTTTTTGAACGAAGCCGGGATAAAACCATGATGGAGGGTTTTACGGATAATTATATCAAGGTCACCGCCCCTTACCAGGAACAATGGGTGAATAAAATTGTGGACTGGCGGATTTGAACGGTTGACCCCTCACGCATTCTGCTTCAAGCTTTATACCTATTCCGCACGTAAACTATTCACCGGATTTGCCAAGGCTGCTTTAACAGACTGAAAACTGATGGTGATCGCTGCGATCACAAATGAAATGCCCACCGCGATCCCGAATATGCCTTGGCTGATGTTTACATGATAAGCAAAATTCTCAAGCCAGTTATGCATGAAATAGTAGGCAACAGGCACTGCAACAAGGAAAGCCAGGGCAATTAATAAAATAAATTCCCTGGCAAAAAGGGCCGAAATATCAAATAGAGAAGCGCCCAAAACTTTCCGGATACCCACTTCCTTGGTTCGCTGCACGGCTGCGAACGCAACAAGTCCATATAATCCCAAACAACCGATCAGGACAGCCAGGGAAGAAAATAATTTGAATGCCGTATATACTTTCGCTTCCTGCTTATACCAATCCGCAATATGTTCATCAATAAACTCATAATCAAAAATATCATTGGGAAATAAAGCAGACCAGCTTTTATCAATCCGTTCCAGCGTCTGATGAATAACATCCGGCTTAAGTCTTACACTGGCAACATAGAAATTGTCAGGATTATATATCAATACACAAGATCTCCTTTTCTTATGTTTGGATTCACTTTGAAAATCCTGAACAACCCCAACGATATAAGACGGGGTCCCGCTTAGTAAGATTTTTTTTCCTATCGCATCGGACGGATTCTGAAGCCCTAATTTGTGTATCATGGTTTCATTTACGACTACCAGGATAGTACTGTCCTTTTCATATTTCCGGCTGATTTTTTCACCAGCCAGCATTTTCAAACCGAACATATCTGTATAGTGCTCATCAATAAATTTGATTTCCGTTACATCATCTTTTGTTAAACCCAGATCAGGACTTGAAAAACTGGTCGCATTGTGAAAATCAACCGGTGAACCGGAAGAAAAACTCAGATCCGCCAGTCCCGGCTCTTTTAACAACTGTTGTTTTAATGCTTCACGTTTGGATTGATCGGGCAAATAGAAATTGACAACAGCTTCTTTGTTAAAACCAAGATCCTGGTTTTGGAAAAAGCTCATTTGATGTGCAACGACCAGCGTTCCTGCGATGAGGATTTGCGATATAGCAAATTGTATCAGAACAAGTCCCTTCCGGAGATTAACGCCCCTGAAAGACATGACTGATTTTCTTTTCAGGGATTCTACCGGGTTAAAAGCAGATTGTATTAATGCAGGATAAAGTCCGGCCAGTATAATGACAACGATTGCCATAGCTGCCATCAGGCCAATAACAACAGGTTCTCCCAATTGGCCCACGCTTATCTGAATATTCAGCCAATTTGCGAGGACGGGTATCGAAAGAATGGAAACAATCAGACCGGTCAAAATGGAAATAAAAACCAGTATGCCTGTTTCACCCAGAAACTGTTGTATCAACTGGGGCCTGGTGGCGCCCATGACTTTCCGGACACCTACCTCTTTTGACCGCCTGACGGATTGGGCAGTTGATAAATTAATAAAATTGATACAGGCCATCAGGATGATGAAAACGGCAATGCCTGCCAGTCCCCAGTAAGTATCCCTGGATACAGGGGTAATGATATTATTGATATAGCGCTGGTCAAAATGAATATCCCGGATTGGCTGCATGGGCAATCGGGCTTCCTGTGCAATATTTTTGCCCCAGTTTTTTGCAATAAATCCCGGTATCTTTTTTTCCAGCTGATGAATTGAATAATTTTCAGGAAGGAGGATAAATGCGAAACTGCTTCCTGAAATAGCATAAAAATCCGACATCATGCCCTTATTAATATTTCTTGTTTTCAGAGAAACAAGAAATTTGAAAGGCAGACTGGAATTGGCTGGCGGGTCTTTTATAATGCCCGTGACTTTTACCTGGAATTCATTTTCCAGAAAAATCATATTGCCCATTGCCATACGATTGCCAAAATACTTTCTGGCCGTGGTTTCAGTCAGTACGACTGTATTCGGAGCAGACAGGGCAGTCGCCGGATTGCCACTGATCCATTGAAAATCGAATATTTTTGAAAACTGTTCATCAACAAATGCAAAGCCTTTTTCTATAAAACGGTTCTGACCAATTTTCACCTGTCCTCCATACTGATAATATACCTGTGTAATTTGCTCCAGTTCAGGAAAATCGTTTCGCATGGCAGGTACAATGGCCATGGAGATATTTGCATTAAAATCAATCGCATTGAGCGTCACCCGGTATGTTCTTCCGGCTTTCCGTCCAAAATTGTCGAAATTCAATTCATTCCTTACGATCAGGAAGATAACCAGACAGGCAGCGATACTCAGACTCAGACCCAGTACATTCAGAAATGTAAAACTCAGGTTTCGGCGGATACTCCGGAATGCGCTGGTGATATAATTTTTAAACATATGACTGGATTGGAAAATGAGGAAAGGTTCTTTTACCGCACCAAAAAGATACCAAAGTTTAACGGCTTATGAATCAAGCGACTGCCGCAGATTCAGGAGTCAATACTGTACGTTTTCGAAACAATGATGTGCATTAGTAAACAGGCGTTGACCGTTGACCCTGCCTGCCGGCAGGCAGGCGATGACCGTTGACCGTTGACCGTTGACCGTTAGTAAATGAAAACAGGCCTTTCCCATTTGCACATTTGCACATCTGCACATTTGCACATTACTTATAAAGCACCTGTTCGTCGGTGTAGTACGTTTTACGGCTGCCCTTCGTATCTATCTGAATGGGCCGGCCTGTCGGACTTTTATCAACTCTGCGATGAATTTTCAGAAATTCCTTCACTTCATCATGTATCCTGCCCGGATAAGCGCCGTCTATTTTTGATACTGCTTCCGTTAAAACTTTTGGAATCGTTTTTACAAGTTCTTTGATTTTATCATCCGGAATAGCCGATGCAATAGAATATGGAGATATTCTGGTCTCCCAAAGGATTTCATCCGAATAACCATTCCCAATCCCCCGGATCAGGTCCTGATCAAGCAGGATATTTTTAATCATTGTTTTCCGGTTGAATATATTTTTGAGGTATTTAAAATCCAGCGCAAGGGCATCCATACCCTCCTTATCAACCGGGTCCAGTTTAATATTCGCATTTCTCATCCGGTCGGTTAAAGCCAGGTTATGACCACCTTCAAAATATAATTCTGCAATCGTGGAGTGATGATCGTTTTTTTCCTCAAAAAGAAAAATATCTCCTGTAAGCATCAGATGCAGTCCGAGCAGTGGGCCTCCTTCAAATTCAAAACGCATTTCTTTTCCGGACCGGTAAATTCTCCGAAGTTTTTTGCCATCCAGGTTTTTAGAAAGTTTGGCCGCTGTATCAGGCAATTTCTTTCCGTTCACGACTTTTACTTTCAACAATTTTTTATCCGCAAAAATCTTATTCAAATTCTTCGAAAATATTTCAACATCCGGCAATTCAGGCATAATTCATAAATTTATCATCCGTCATTGGCACATCGGCACATCGGCACATCGGCACATCGGCACATTGGCACATTTTCAGGACGTTTTAACCACAAAACTCTTCACCCCCTTCTCCTCCCCGTTCACAATGACAGACAGGTTATGTTTTCCCGGATAAAAAACCCGTGTTGTGATTTTTCTAAAAGACTGTTTCCTTGTAACAGCGACCTGAATGCCCGGTTCATATATCTTTTCGCTGATTTTAAAAACTTTCCTTGTCAATTGGCCATTTGCTTTTCTAAAATACAAACCATATTCCAGTCTGACGGTTTGTTTTTTCCTGCCCTGATTGGTGACCAGGAAGGAAAATACCAGGTTTTCACCCATTTTTACAGCTGGCGTTTCAATTTTAAAAGAGGAAATGTGGATATGTTTACTAATTAATCCATAATGTGTCAAAATTTCAGCATGACCTTTTTTGAGCATCGTCCTGCTTCCATGTTTAATAATGGCATCCGTTTCATCACTGATGCCCTTCCATTTCCGGGCCAGGGAAATAACGAGGTCAGGGTGATCCTTGGCAATATCATTCAGGTTATTGGCAACACTCCTTCGCACCCACTCCGAAGGATCGTTTTTCAGGTTTTCAAGAATGGGCAGAATATATGAAGGATCCGTTTTCAAAAATGGGATGGCCATGCCCCAGGGTAATCTTGGACGGCTGCCTTCACTTGCCAGCCGTCTGACCTTATCATTCTCATGAAGCGACCATTTTTTCATCTGGTCCATCATTTTTTTTCCATATTTTATAATAAAAGGCCTTACGGCAAATTCACAACTTACAAATTGGGTGATGGTCTCTATGGCTTTGACGGATACATCATATTCTTCCAACCCATATATTTCAATATAATCCGGAAGAAATATATACACAAGTCCGTCTTCGGGAATGCCTTTTTTCTTTAATTGTTCAATAAGACGTTCTAAGAGGATAACTGTTTTTTTGAAATCAGAAGGCATATAAGCGTGCAGCACCTGCGTCGTATGCCGCATTCTTTCTTTCAGCTCCTTATCATTAAAGTCACTGGTAAAAATCTGGGAAATAAATCTTTGTTTGTTGAAAGAAGGCAGTACAACCGCCAAGGCATCTGAAAGTCTTTTATAAAAAGAGGGGGAATAAAGATCTTTTAATAAAGCCATGAACGATTGAATTTTATTAAAATAACGGATATCACTGAATCCCGGATGACTACCGGTGTTTCACAATTCCAGGCAATCTTTTTCTAAAACACCTATGACAATTTTAGGTGGTTTACCCCATTTTTTAATCTTTTTATCCGATAATATGGGGTAAGCTGAATGAATACCACCCGTTTCTCCGGAAGATGTTCCGATAACGACCGTATGGATTTTTGCATGCCGGATAATATAAGAACACATGATGCATGGCTCATGGGTTGAATACAATGTGCATGCAGAAAGATCCTGACTATTGAGCAGTTCTGTTGCTCCACGGATGGCTTCAATTTCAGCATGGAAAGTGATGTCATTTTGTTCCCTTACCCGTTCAACACCCCGGGCGATTATTTGCCCGTCCTTTACAATAATGCTCCCTACCGGGCTATTCCCCGACTGCCTGGCAATCAGCGCCAGCTCCAGACAGGAAATCATAAAATCCTCATGCTCGTTTTTAAAATGTTTTTCTCCGTTCATGAGATAAAGTTATCGTTCCTTTCGGGAAGCGCTGTAAAAATGAAGAAACACGCATATCTGCAGGCTTCTTCAAAACCGGGACCCCGCTCGGAGCTGATGTCGAACCGCTTTTAGAGCTTTTCAGTTTTTTAATGATCTTATTGTTTAACTTTAAAAAGCTACATTTATTGATTCCAGGATTGTGAACTAATTCGTATTACCCCATCTAAATAAATGCATAGGTGCATAACGCCTGAGGGAACAATTCAAAGCCACTAAGTAAAATTTAACCTTTACATGCAACCCTTGAAAAAGTGGTCCCGTAGTAATATACTGGCAATCATTTTTTGTCTTCAGGCGATAGCTGGGTATTCGCAGGAAAAAATCACTGGAAAAGTGACTGACAACGATGGACTTCCTTTGAGAGGCACCAGAGTATTATGAAGGGGTCTGCTCTGGGGACGCAAACGGATTCCAGTGGCGCTTTCAGTATTCACGGAACGAAAGGAGACCTGCTTTTGATTTCTTTTGTCGGATATGAAACCCGCGAAATCAACTTATCTTCTGATATTTTTTTAATCGTACACCTTCAGAAATCAATCAACAATCTGAATGAGGTGTTAGTAACCGGCTATCTTTCAGAAGCCGCAAAGGATATTATCGGTTCGGTTGCGATTGTCAAACCGAAAGAACTTACTGCGATGCCGGCAGGACAGGTGGAACCTATGTTGCAGGGAAGAGTTGCAGGAATGAATGTGATTACGCAGGCAACCCCTGGAGCGGGCTCATTAATAAGCATTCATGGGTACGGTAATTTTGGAGATGTGTCACCCCTGTTTATTGTAGACGGATCGCCCGCTGATATCAATAATTTGAATCCGGATGATATTCAGACCGTCGTGGTCTTAAAGGACGCGGGGTCAGCTGCTATTTATGGAGTTCGTGGTGCAAACGGTGTTATCGAAGTGACTACGAAAAAGGGAATCCAACAGGGTTAAATAAAATTGGTTTGTTATTTGCGGCAGTATAATAGAAAGGGAATATGACCAGATTCCGATCCCTGAAACAGCTATTTTTCTTTATCTTAAAAATATTCCTGAGCTGATCTTACGCCTTCTTACGAGTTTCGTCGTTTTGAGTTCGATGACAAATACTCTTGTCCCATCAATTGCAGTTTCACCAGAAATATTAACGCAGAACCAAATAGCGGGAGTACGGAACGCGTTCAAAGACACCAACCACCGGAAAATGAAGAATACAAACTCAGCCCCCGTCATCTATATGTCCCCGTACGGCCGTTGGTAAAAGTCCCTCTGGTTGGTGACGAAACGGTTTCAAGGAGATAGGCCGCACCGCTTCGAAATTCCCATTGCATCGTAACGGTAAAGGGTTCTGGATCTGTATACGTATAAGTTGCTGTTACATCCATGATGACCAGTCCGTTGACCTCATAACTCACAAGAATCTTTGGGTATACAAAATGGTTGATTGTCATAATACTATATCTGCTTTCCCCATGTTCGCCCAGTTGAAAATGTGGAGACCAGAGACTGTCCAGTTCAAATGGATAAGCAACACCATTTGACAAAGCCATCGGATCGGAAGGAATAGTGAACGGATCAGGTCGGTTGGCGGAATCACTATAGGGAAGGAAATTCATAGGTTGAACAATGGAATCCATGGTAAGCGTTCCCGCAAAATTATAAAAGAGATCCTGCACAACCGAGGCATGAAATCGAACGGAGAAGTTTATATCGTTATCCATCACTTTTGCTACCAGCTCTTCTGAGGTATCCACTTGTGGATTGAGTATCCAGGTAGCCGATACCGTCCCGGAATCGTCGGTGCTTTGTAAAGCAGGACTCACGGAGCCACTATTCTGAGTTGTGGTGAAGGAGACGGTTATGCCTTTGATGCTTTTACCCGCTTTATTTTTAACGATGACTGAAACAGGTATTGGAGCGAGTCCATAGATTACTTCAACCATTTGATCACCGGTTAGAATGGTTATTGAAGCCGGCACCGTATCCGTATGAATACTACAGGTATCACAAGGAGTCACTATTAAATTGTTCTTGTTGCTGCATTTTATCAGTATGCCACTTAGAATAAGTAAAGTGAGAAAGTACTTCATTGCTTCCCTTTTGGCGTTTGCCATAACAAAACTAATATAACCGACAGCCCATTCCTAATTGTTTTCCGGGTACAAAAAATTCACTTTAGTAAAAATTGCTAAAAAGCGACCGGGAGCTTTGTTTTAGAGAATAATTTGCAGAAGATGCAACGAAGAACAAGGTTCTGATGGCTGTTTATTGATATCTGCAAAAAATAGCCATACCAGTATATTGAAATTTTGCATCCTGTTGATATAATCATCCATTTAGATAAAACGTCCCCTGAGGTTTGATTTGGGTACAGAACGTCAAACCCAGGGAGCGGATCCTGGATAACGCTCTTGTTCAGGTTATTGGTGCGGGGATAGAAAATGCTTTGTTAAGTAAGTGATCCTTACACCTCGATATACTATGGTTTTACTGGTACTGGCACTTGAAAGAGTTGAAAGTGTGCTATGACGAAAGCAGTCACTAAACCACCAACGATGGGACACTTCATCAGAATGATTAAACAGTGTGAGTTTCAGCGTTTTTTGATTACCTGATGGAAGTTTATGTAATGTTAGCAAGTAGGTCTTGGATTGTGTTATCTTCTAGTGTGGAATTCACCATAAGTTGCATCTCAGAATAAAAGTGACCTATGAGGTTAGTCCTTACTCTTTTTGTCAGTATGGCTGTAGCGAATTGCAACCACCATGTCAATCGTACCAACGATAATTTATTACCGGACACTCACGTCGTTCAAAAAACTAACTCGTCCATAGTTGATAGTTCTAACCCCGTTGAACCAGACTTTCCGACGTTGCAGCCAGAAACTTTTTGGTACTACACTGATAAGGAAGTCGATGGTCAAAAGGGTAAAGCTCATTTCGCGAGATTGCAGGCCAATGATAAGCTCCTTCTTGATAGTACGAAAAGCAGACTTACTGTTGAACTACAAATCAGACAAATGAGAGGTGAGGATCAGGTAATTCTGGTCTTCTCAAAAGATATGCTCTTCTCCGCCGGCCCAAAAAACCTTAAGGTGAGATTTGACGACAAACCTCCCAGAACTTATACATGCTCCTTCCTGTTTGACAATAAATACTCATATCTCTTTATTGACAGCTCACTGAATTTAATACACAGACTAAAAAAATCGTCAAAGTTTGATGTAGTAGTTGACTTCGATAGTTACGGCTCAAAGGTGGTTAATTTTTATGTCGTAGGCCTGGTATGGGGATCCTAAATACAAGTCAACACTCGATCTCCAGCGTCAGTGAGCGTCACTTTTTGTATAACTCTCTTTATTATAAAGAACTCAAGGTCTTCAACCTTATATTCACAACTCAGAAACGGTTAACACTCTAAAACTAACGACTGTAAGGGGTTTCACAAAAAAGGATCTACAAATTGTAGATCCTTATACACCGTGACCCCGCTCGGGCTCGAACCGAGGACCCAAAGATTAAGAGTCTTTTGCTCTACCAACTGAGCTACGGAGTCAAAAATGGAGTTGCAAATATACATGGAATTTATTTTGCAGAAAGTTTTTAGCCCTTATCTTTGCAGTCCTAAAAAGGGAGCATAGCTCAGCTGGTTCAGAGCATCTGCCTTACAAGCAGAGGGTCCGCGGTTCGAACCCGTGTGCTCCCACACA
>Ga0209863_10000050_pt1 | contig 69349 bp, 60 predicted proteins | sample OrgsoiDNA2013046_FD_185796 | JGI IMG/M metagenome (GOLD analysis project Ga0209863, IMG submission 185796) | Permafrost soil microbial communities from the Arctic, to analyse light accelerated degradation of dissolved organic matter (DOM) -... | ecosystem: Environmental > Terrestrial > Soil >...
CCATCCCCCGTAACTCCTCGTCCAGCCCTTGGTTTTATACCGGTACCAAAAATGAAGCAAAATGGCAATTATGACCATGCCGGCTATATATTTCCATAGAAATTTATTTCCCCATGCGAAATATATAAAAAAGCCAAGAAGTATATATTTCAATATCCTGAACCAAACAGGTTGGGAATGTTTTGATAGGACAACTTCCGCCTCCCGCTTAATAGTATTACGAAATGACATTTTATTTTTATTGAATCTGAATAAATAACAAGTGATACGACAAGTTACAGGATGTTCATGCAAAAATCCAAAACGCGGTCCGTTTACGTTATTTTCCGGATACATCCTTGGCTGCTCTTTTAATGGACTTTGAATCTAAAACCTTACAGTCAATTTATTGGACTTTTAAGTCATATTCTTATTCTGATTCACCACTACTTTTGCGCTCAACTTTATTATTAATCAATCGTATAAAAATGAAAACAACCTTAATCAAGTTATCTATCGTATTCACGTCTATGGCAGCGCTCAGCAATTGTATTTACGCGCAAAACTCTGTGGGTCGAGTCGCATTTAGTAGCACAAAAACATTTAAATCATCCATTCGCAGTTTGGCCGCTCTTGAGAATCTTACGTCCACAGGCTCTTATATTCCGGATGCAAAGGATATTCAATCTAAAGCTGTTAAAGACTTCCAGATCCGTTTTAGCAATGTCTCCAATGCCGTTTGGTTTTCCGATCCCAACGGCTTTGTGTCGTACTTTGTTCAGGACGGGTATGGAAACAGGGTTTTTTATGATAAAAAAGGGCACTGGCAATTTTCACTTATTCTTTATGGTGAAAATAAATTACCACGCGACATCAGGGCGTTAATAAAATCAACTTATTATGATTTGGCTATTACCCTGGTCAAAGAAGTACGGACCATTGACGGAGTGGGTTACGTAGTTAATTTGGAAGATAAATCAAACATAAAGATTATAAAAATAAACAACGGCGGTGAAATGGAAATTTTATTGGAGCTGACAAAATAATGATAAAAAATTAAACCTTCCCTTTCTGAAAACAGTTGCCCTGTCATAGGGCAACTGTTTGTATTACCAGTAAGGTTAAATTTGAAACAGGGAAATCTAACTTGCCCGCTTTCCCTGCATCAGCATATCAACCGCGTGATCAAAGGATCCGGCGCGGATCACTTCGCCGGCATTCACGAAAAAGATCTCATCGGCGTTCTGGATCGTATTCAGCCTGTGCGCAATGATAACCCGCGTGGTTGATGCCGGCAGTTTATTTAATATTTCTTCAAGGATTTGTTCAGTAATCGTATCAATGTTGGCGGTAGCTTCATCCAAAATTAGTAAATCAGGGTTTCGTAAAACAGCGCGCATAAAGGCGATCAGTTGTTTCTGCCCAAGACTGATGCTTTCCCCGCCGGAACCAATATTTGTTTCCAACCCGTTTTCAAAACTGGTCAACAGCTTTTGCAGATGGGCTTCCTTGATTACTTTTTCCAGTTGTTCATTCGAAAAATTGGCATACTGTTCATTGCCCGACAAAATATTATCACGCACGGTTCCGGTAAAAAGAAATGGTTCCTGTAAAATGAATCCGATTCGTTTCGTCCGCTCCGCAGATTCATACTCACGGATGTCCTTCCCATTTAGTATCACTTCCCCCTCCACCGGATCATAGAGACGGGCCAGCAACGAAGCGGTCGTGGTTTTGCCACCGCCCGTCGGACCGACCAGCGCATAGGTCCTGCCTTTCTCCAGTTTGAAATTCACGTTGTGAAGAATCTCCTGACCGCCAACATAACCGAAATGCACATTCCGGAATTCAACCAAAGCGTTGCCAGCAGCCGGACTCTTCGAAGAAAGAACGGGCAGGTTGGAGTCCATATTTAAAATATGCGATACCCGATCCGCGCCTGCCATGGCCACCTGGAAGTTTGTCCATAGGGCAGCGAGCTGCCGCAATGGATTATAAAAGTTTGTCGCATATGCCAGATAACTTACGAGCAACCCGATGCTGAATCGGCCGGTTGCAATCAAATAGATGCCTACGGTCAGCACGATCAATTGCGCCATGCTCGCAAAAAAGCCATAAACCGGGATGAACACATTGTTCGCCACACCTGCAGATTTCGCGGCCACGTAATTCTGTTCATTCGCTTCTTCAAAACGCTTCCTGAAATAATCCCGGCGGTTAAAAGCGATGATGACCTTAAAATTTCCCAGGCTCTCCTGGATCTCCGCACTCAGTCCGCCGGTGCGTTTCAGGCTGGCCGCGTTTTTTTTCTTTATCCATCGCGAAGTCGCCTGAGTAAAAATCAGTATAAACAGCGCAGGGACCAGCGCGGCAACACCCAAACGAAAATTGATGGACAGTAAAAAAATACCGGCACCGGTCATGGTTGCCAGTGTTCCGATAAATTGCATCAGCGACTGGGAAAAAAATTGGTTGATCTTATCCGTGTCATTGTTGATCCGGGAGATCAGGTCGCCCGTTTTATTCTGGTTGAAGAAGGCCAGGGGTAGTTCCTGGAGTTTATTGAAAACTACATTGCGCAATTTAAATAACATGCGCTGGCTGATGCCGCCCATCATCCGGGTCTGTGTGTAACTCGCACCGAAAGCCAGCAATGACGTGCATATCAGCAAACCGGCATTCAGCAACACACCATGATAATCCTTATGCATGATATAGGTGTCAATGGTATGGCCGATGATATAGGGACCCAGCAGGCTAAGGCCGGAATTAGCGAGTATTGCCATCATGGCCAGCAACAGGTTCCTGCGTTCTTCTTTGATCAGTTGTAGCAGTTTCTGCAGGATGCGCAGGTTGGAAGATTTCTCCTTTTTCGCAGAAATATCATTGAGGTTGTAATTCATGCGTACTTTGTTGTGATTGATAAATCTGAACGTATTCCGGGCTCGTCGCCATCAGGGACGAATGTGTGCCGGAGGCGATGATCTCTCCTTCCATCAGCAGGATCACCTGGTCGAATGTCGCGGCAGACGCGATTTTCTGCGTTACGGAAATTAATGTGATGCCTGGATAATTGCGCCGTACATTCTCCAGAATTTTTTTTTCCGTTTGCGTATCCACGCGGGCGGTGAAGTCATCCAGCAACAGGATCCTGGGATTTACAGCCAGGGCCCGCGCCAGCATGATGCGCTGTTTTTGCCCGCCGGAAAGGCTCGTACCTCTTTCCGACACGATGGTATTCAGTTTATCTGGCAGTGAATCTATAAAATCTGTTAACTCCGCTGTATCAATGGCTTTTTTCAGCGACTCATCAGTAACTAAATCGCTGAAAGCAATATTTTCCCTGATGCTCATATTGAACAGGATGCTATCCTGGAAAACAAAACCGACATGCCGGTAAAAATTCTCCTGGTTATATTCTTCAATTTGTCGCCCGTCAAATTCTATCGTTCCTTCTTTGGGTTTGATCAGGCCGGTTAAGAGATAAAGTAGTTGCGATTTGCCGGCAGCCGTCGGACCGATGATCGCGAGTGTCGCACCGTTCTCTACTGAAAGACTAACATCTTTGAGTACTGGTTTCTGGCCATACATCACAAATACATTTTTCATTTCTATATCCCCGATTAGCGTTGAAGTGATCGTGCCGGTATCCTGTAATGGTGGCATTTCCAATACGGCATGAAGCCGTGTATAACTGGCGGCGGCCTGCGCGATCACATTGCTCATGAATCCGATCAGGATGATGGGGAAGATCAGGAGCGAGAGATAGGCATTGAAGGCGGCAAAGGAACCCAGGGTCATGGTACCGTCTATCACGAAGCGTCCACCGATGGTGAGGATTGAAATTCCTGCGAGACTGGCCGTCATTACGATGATTGGAATAAGCCACGCAAATAAACGCAGGATGCTCAGGCCCAGGGTTTTCGCCTGTTCATTCGCCGCCAGGAATTTTTCATATTCTGGTTGCTGCGAATTGATCACACGGATGAGCGCCGAACCCAGAATGCTTTCGTTGATCACCTTGTTCAGCCGGTCGATGATTTCGCGACCCTTCAGGAAAATAGGACGCACTCTTTTGGTCACCATATAAAAAGCCGTGGCAATTATAGGTACGATGGTGATCACGACCAAGGCCAACCGCCAGTTGATGGAGAACAGCATAAAACAGGCGCCGATGATGATGATGAGTGAGGAAGCGATCGTCACGATAGCCTGGGAAACGAACATCTTGACCGAATCCACGTCCGCCGTGAGGTTGGTTAGTAGTTTGGATGGATTCGCCTTTTCAATTGCTGTAAAGCTTTGCATGGAAATCTTCGCTGCCAGCCGGGAACGGAGATCCCGCGCTACGCGTTCGGCCGTGTTGGTCTGAATGACACTTTGCAGATAAGTAAAAATAAAAATAATGAGCGTTGCCGATCCGAATTCAATCAATATTTTTCTGAGCTCGTAATGGGACGGATAAGCGTCAATTCCGCTGGCAATGATCCGTGGCAGGACCAGGTTAATGCCATTGCTGAGCAGTGCAAAAAAAATAAGCAAAACAATCATGCCCCGATAGGGTTTCATCAGGCTGGATAATCCCGGCCCTTTCTTCTTTGGCATTTCCGGCTTTTTGTTGTTTTTCCGCATGTTCAGCTGTTAGGTGATGTGCTGTTTGGCAGCAGTGCTTTTTCCGGTAGACGATCTTCCGGAAAAAATATTTTAAAATGCCGCAAAAGATCAGATATTCGTCTGCATCCCAGCCATTGTGGGGCTCAAAATTAAGAAATAGAACCCTGTAATTTAATAACTATCTGACTTGAATTCACTTTCCGCCAATTTAAAAAAGATAACTCCTCTTTCCCCGGAAAGTGAATGGGACCTGGTTATACATGGCCCTGACGGTAGGGACTATAAAAACAAAAGCATATTTAAAGAAATAGTCCCCTGCAAAAACTTGATTTGAAAAAGATCATAACTCAACTATTTTTAATCTGCACATTCATGAATACAACGATGGCTCAAACCGGAAAATACGCGACGGTTAATGGCTTGCATATGTACTACGAGATCCATGGAACCGGTAAACCTTTGGTATTGATACACGGTGCGGCGTCCACCATACAAACCACTTTTGGCAGGCTGATACCGGCATTGGAGAAGAAATATAAAATAATTGCGGTAGAATTGCAGGCCCATGGGCATAGCGATAACCGCGATGGCAGACAGATAACTTTTGAACAGGACGCTGATGATGTGGCAGCATTACTACAGCAATTGCATATTGATCATGCCGATATATTTGGCTTTAGTAATGGCGGGACAACGGCGCTGCAAATCGCCATTCGTCATCCTGAATTAGCGAATAAACTTATCATAGCCTCCTCAATGTATAAAAGGGCCGGTGTGGCACCTGCATTCTGGCAGGGTATGAAAAATGCAAGTTTCAAAGACATGCCTGATGAATACAAACAGGCGTTCCTGGCCATCAATCCCAGTCAGGATGCGCTGCATATTATGTTTGACCAATGCGCCCACCGGATGCAGCTTTTTACCGACATACCCGATGAGTCCATCAGTACCATCCAGGCGCCGGCCCTGATAATTATTGGCGATAAAGACGTACCCCAACCGGAACATGCGGTTGAAATGTACCGTCTCATGCCACATGCCGACCTGGCCATATTCCCCGGTGGGCACGGCACTTATATGGGCGAGCTCACCACTCTAAAAACTGCGCATAACCCGCCGGTCGCCTTACCTGTGATAGAAGATTTTTTGAATGGGCCCAATAATAAATAATAAGACGTAATATTATTGTACTTCTCAACGACGCCTTTCTGTGCAATCACCGGCATTGAAAATGTCGACATAGATTATAGAATGAAAACTTTTCTTATATACCTCGCATCCCTTTTTGTTATACCCTTACACACTTGTTGCCAGTCTCATCATTCCGATTCTTCGATATCAAATCATTCAGGAAACACCATGCGTTATATTTACTTGGGCAAAAATGTTTACCTGGACACTACCTGGACCGAACCTATACGGCCCGACAGTATCCTGGTTTATTTTTATAATGTCAGAGGGAAATACCCGGAAAGTTCACGGACAATTAAAGAAAAAGCCAATGAATACTTAAAAAATACCAACCATATGTATTCCGGAAGCGGTTATATAACATTTCGCTTTTTTATTGACAGCACTGGTCATATCTTAAGAAGGATTCAGCTTTTTCAGACTGATGAGTTTTATAAGGACTACGTTTTTAAAGAAGATCTGGTATCTGATTTATTTGATTTTTTGAGAACCATGCAATCCTGGAAACCTGCTCCTGTTATGGGGCGCGTCCCACGATACTATGTGAATATTATAAGTTTTAAAATACATGAAGGAAGCCTGGTTAACATTATTCCTTAGTAGTTTGATCATATTAGAATCAGGCTGCAGGTCTTCTGTTCTGAGCCAAAATTGCAATGACAAAAGGTTCCAGGACAGTTTGATACGTCGGTATATAGACAATGGAGCGGAAAAGCTGCCCTTTATTTATAACAATCCGGCTTGGAGTTCCTATTTTGACAGCCTGCTCGCCATTTGTCCCCGGATTGCATCAGCATATCAGTTAAAAGCTGTCCCGGCAATAAAAAATGGGGAGTACACAAAGGCTTTTGCGCTTAATGACACAGCAGCCAGCCTGGACCCCCAACAATTTCTATCTTACCGGGGCTTTTTAAAATGCATTTTTACGAAGGATTACGCGGGCGCCATTATTGACTTCAGGAAAGCAAATCAAATTGTCCCCGGAGGCGCAGAAATGGACCACAGCTTTTATTTTTACCTCGGCCTTTGTTATCTGGAGCTGAGAGAATATCAGGATGCCACTGTAAATTTTGAAGAAGATATCTTCTTTCAAAATAGGGGTGACAGCTCAAAGGAAGTGCATTTTAATTCTTTATTATACATGGGCATCGTCAAATTTGAAAGCAATGAACCGGATTCAGCAAAAAAGTATTTAATGAAATGCCTGAATATTTATAAGGAATTGCCCGAAGCAAATTATTATCTGGCGCTCATTTATAAAAGTGAAAAGAATGATTTTTTGGAAAACAAATATCTCAAAACAGCCCAAAATTCCATAATTAAAGGTTATTCGATGAATGAGGATAATCTATTCTATGTCAATTATCCACACCAGGTTACGCTGTACGAAATAAATAAAGCGATTTCGGAAATGCCATAATTCACTGAATCGCAAGACAAACTACCCGGCTGTCCGCAGCTGTTAAAAAAAACAGTCAAAACGCAAATTGCTGACAAATATATTGCTGGCATTGGCTTGGTTATTTTCCGTACATAATTAAAAATAACCACAAACTTTAATTGTTCAAGCAACAATTCGTGGCGGCAAGCTCTTTCATTATTTCAAATTGGCCGAATCTGCAAATTCAATTGGTGTCAGATTTATTTTACTTTCCAGGCCCGCATATGCAACTAATTTCTGAGCCGCTTTTTTGAGCCCTATTGATTTGTTTATTACCTCGCAAACTCCCGTACTCACTGCATTATATTTTTCTTTGGTATTTACCTCCAGAGTGAACCCATAGCCATCGTTTGGAGGTTCGCTGCATTCAACAAAATAGGGCAGACTCCAATATCCTGATTTATTCAAAAGATCTATAAAGGTTTCATATTGTTCCTGGCTCAAAGTTTTGGTTTTTGTTATATAAACAACAGGAGGATCGCTTGGAACGATTCTTTTTTTGATTAAATACAGGTAATATGCAGGATCCAGCAATTGAGGATAAATGTTTATCATCGAATCCAGATAGTGTTGAATACGAGGCGTATTCTGCGTTTCTCCTGTCGGATAATCTCTTCTCAAAATGTAATAATGACGTTTTTCCAGTTTCGTTAATCGATCATCGCTCTCATCATTAACCGGAAACACCCGGCCTGCCTTAACTGTCTTGATAATCAATTCATTTCCTGTCAATTTAATAATCAGGGGATTTTCAAAGGCCCCCATATAGGCTAATCTGATTATATCCTGACCCGCATATCTCAGGCTCAGATTGGGTTCATCGAACCCCTGATAAAGCAAATAGGCATACGCATATAATATGGAATCTCTTTTACTTAATTTATTTTTTAAGGGGACAAAATAAAATGTGGAGTCAGCTTTGCTAATTGATGAGGGATAACCATAACCACCATTCGGAAATCTGCTAACCGCCGGCGATTTACAAGTTATTGTGCAAATCAGAATGATCAAAATGGAAGCAAGGGATAAATTAAGTCTCATCAGCCTTCGGAATTTAACCAATGTTCGTATTTAGATCGAATAATTTAGTAATTCCATAAATAATTAGAGTAAATATTCAAAATTCAGAACATCGAGATGAATAATGCCTGATCCTGGGATAACCGGTATGCTACTAAACACAAATGCTCCTGCAGAATTGCAGGAGCATTTCGCATACATTCAAAAACGAATTATTTCTTTTTATATTTCTGCTGGTGTGAAGAGACCCAGACAATTTTACCATCCTTTAACCGGTTATCATCTTCAAATTCTGTTGAATCTACTTTACCCGTTTTGTATGTGTCAACCTCCCTGTACCACACATTTACCCACTCCTCGTTTTTATCAACACTGTGGTTTGAGGTCCATGCATAAAGGGTAAGGTTTACCTTGGACAGGCTGTCCCTGAATTTCTTCGCATCCTTTATCATGCTGTCGAGCGTATTATTGAATACAAAACCACTGGAAAAAATCATCATCACACTGTCACCAAATGTGGCCCTCATGGCAGTCATATCATTATCCTGCCAGGCTTTGTAACTATTTAATACGGTTGCCACGTCGGCCGGTTTACCGGGAACAAAATTGGAAGAATATACGGCAGTGAAAGGAAGATTGACCGCCGGAGCCGATGCACTGTCTTTATTTGTGGCAGCCGTTGTATCCGGACTGCTGCTGGTGCAGGCTGTAAAGCAAAACGAAATTAGTAAAATAACGAGCAAATTTTTCATGTGTGGTATATATTTAGGTGTTTTAAAAACGTGTCGGGGAGATTTCAAGGGAGGTGGGATATTACCAGTGCAGGAACAACTATCGAAGCCTCTCACACCTTTCAATTCAATACACGTAATTTACTGAGTTGGATTCAATTATTCAAGTTTTCTTTTTTGGAATCAAAATAATAAATGATTAATACCTTCCGTTCAATTTGAAATGGATACGAGCGCCGGTTTGACATTAGCGTCAAGGCAAAATGAATAGATTTTATGATAATCCAAATGTCCACTATCTGTTGTTTGGGTCTGGCTGAAAGCAATCGACATCAGAAAGAAGCAGACAAAAATGAAGATTGATCTTTTCACAATAACTTTTCCTGCGAAAATATGCATTGATAAGTTGTAAAAAATTATTAAGCCGATTCCAGCTTAACTAATAAATTAGTTATAGCTTATTCCATATACAGCACATTCTGCTCATGATAAAAAGCTACTTCAAACTTGCATTCCGGAATCTTGTAAAAAACAAGGTATTCAGCGGCATCAATATTCTGGGTCTTGCTATTGGAATGGCTGTTGCCTTGCTCATCGGTTTGTGGATCTGGGATGAGCTTTCATTCAACCATTACCACAAAAATCATGAGAGGCTGGGAGAGATTGTTTCCATTGAATCATTTAATGGTGTCACTTCCTCGGATGAATTTTCTTCCGTTCCCGTTGCTGCCGCCTTACGAAATAATTATCCGGAAGAAATAAAGAATGCGTCCCTGACCCGGGAATTGAATGCGGGACTGATGGTTGGAAATAAAAAAATCAATGCCTACGGATTCTGGGCGGAGTCGACCTTCCCTTCGATGCTGACCCTCGACATGAAGAAAGGGAATTACAAGGGATTCAATGATCCTTCGTCCATCCTGATCAGTGAATCGCTAGCCAAAAGCCTGTTTGGTAAAGAGGAGCCCGTCAATAAGATCCTTTCTGTCAACCATGAATTTGACTTGAAGATTTCCGGGGTATTTCAAAATCTACCCTTCAATACCGATTTCCGGGATGTGCAATTCCTGATCGCGTGGAATAATAAAAATAATACGGGTAATACGCACAATGATGACTGGCTGGATCATCATTTCCAAACCTATGTACAACTGAATGATCATATCTCTTTTGCCGGCATCTCTGCTAAAATAAAAAACCTCAGCAAGCCCCATATTCCGGGTGGATGGGAAGAACTCAAGGTCCATCCAATGGACAGCTGGCATTTGTACACAAATTTTAGCGGGGAAGGACGAAACGGTCAGGGACGAATCCAGTTTGTCTGGCTTTTCGGTATCGTCGGCGTGTTTGTTTTAATTCTTGCCTGTATCAATTTCATGAACCTGAGCACAGCAAGAAGTGAGAAAAGAGCCAAAGAAGTAGGGATCAGGAAAACCCTGGGTTCGTTCCGGAGTCAATTAATCCTGCAATTTATTGGAGAATCTGTTTTGATGACTTTCATCGCATTGATCATTGCCCTGATCATTGCCTTGCTTTCCCTTCCCTTGTTTAACCTTTTGGCTGGAAAACGATTATTTATCCCGTTCCTTGATCCTTCATTTTGGTTATGCATTCTTGGCTTTTCTTTTTTAACCGGGTTACTGGCTGGTAGTTATCCGGCTTTTTTTCTTTCCGGTTTCCGGACAATAAGAGTTCTCAAAGGAAATTTCAAGACCGGAAAATTCGCCTCCCTTCCGCGAAAAGTGATGGTCGTGGTACAATTCACCGTTTGCATTGCCCTGATCATAGGAACCATCGTTGTTTACCAGCAAATTCAATTCGCAAAAAACAGGCCCGTAGGATATTCAACCCAGCATCTCATTACAACAGAGATGAAATCTGAATCTGTAAAGAAACATTATGAGGCCTTACGAAACGATTTATTATTGACCGGAGTCGTGGAGAATGTGGGGGAATCATCCAGCCCTTCTACCGAAGTCAGGAATGCCATGATGGGTTATAGCTGGAAGGGCAAGGATCCAAATGCCCTGGCCATTATCGGCACTTTATTCGTTAGTTACGATTTTGGTAAAACGATTGACTGGAAATTGCTGGAAGGCCGCGATTTTTCAAGAGATTTTCCAACCGACAGTGGTGCTTTTATTTTGAATGAGGCCGCAGTCAAATTTACGGGATTGAAAAATCCCGTTGGCCAGACGATCCACTGGCGAAATAAGGATAACCCCATTGTCGGTGTGGTGAAAAACATGGTCATGGAATCTCCCTATAAACCAGCCGAGCCCACCTTCTTTACTTTATTTGATCGTAAGATCAGTTTCATCATGATCCGGCTGAAAAAAACCGTTCCCATTCCCCTGGCTTTGTCCAAAATTGAAAAAATATTCAATGCATATGACCCCGAAACCCCATTCGATTACACATTTACGGCCGATATGTACAATCTTAAGTTTTCCGATGAAATGTATATCGGAAATATTTCTACTGTCTTTTGTGTCTTAGCGATTTTCATATCCTGCCTGGGATTATTTGGTTTGGCCTCCTTTATCGCCGAAAAGCGCACAAAAGAAATAGCGGTAAGAAAAGTTTTGGGTGCTTCCGTCGCGAATCTCTGGAAACTTCTATCGACAGAATTCATCCTGCTTATTATACTGTCCTGCCTGATCGCTACCCCCATCGCCTGGTACACACTTCATAAATGGTTGCAGCAATATGAGTATAGAACTCCTGTTTCGGTTTGGGTTTTCTTACTGGTTGGGGCAGCCACTTTACTCATTGCACTGCTCACCATTAGCATTCAGATTGTAAAGGCAGCTATATTGAATCCGGTCAGGCAGTTGAGGTCGGAGTAGGGTATTCAAAAATCAATTCAAATGATCACAAAGGCGCTATTGCATTATACCATTCTTAAACATATTATTGATGAAGGATTCGCTCCGGACCTGGAAACTTTATCTATTCTATTAAAAGCCGATCCGGCTGAGGTTCAACAGGAACTATATGCCTTACAAGATTATCATGGCATCGTATTACATCCCAATAATTCCAAAATCTGGGTAATACATCCATTTTCCCTGGCCCCGACGAACTTCTTTGTAAGATCTGCCAAAGGGGAATGGTGGGGAAACTGTGCGTGGTGTTCATTAGGTGTGGCTGCCCTTTTAAAAGAGGACCTGACGATTTCAACAAATCTGGGAGCTCATGATGAACAAGTGATTATTCACATAATAAATGGAGAGGTAAGCGAAAAAAAACTTCTCGTCCATTTTCCAATACCCATGAAAAATGCATGGGATAATGTAATCTATACCTGCAGCAACATGCTGGTTTTTAAAGATGAAGAACAAATCGATCAATGGACGAAAAGACACCATATCCCGAAAGGCGACATACAACCCATTACTAATGTCTGGGAATTTTCAAAAAAATGGTATGGTAAACATTTAAACCCCGACTGGGAAAAATGGACAATGCAGGAAGCAAAAGATATTTTTTTGAAATTCAGTCTGACTGGCAGGATTTGGGATATAGAGACTTCTGCTTCCCGTTTTTAGATGCAACGAAATAAGCGCCAATTCAATTAAAACCAGCGTTCGGTTAATTTTTACGTTAGTTATGTCGCCATCAGTGTCCGGGCGGTTTATTTATATTAATTTCGAACTTCCAAATGTATTCATATGCAACTCACCGCCAAACTCATCCAACTCCTTCCGCTTCAGTCAGGAACCGGTAAAAACGGTCAATGGAAAAAACAGGACATTATTGTTGAGACTGAAGCTACCTATCCGAAAAAGATCTGTGTTTCGGTCTGGGGTGATAAAATTGATGCCGGCCAGCTTCAGCCGGGAAACCAGTTGAAAATAGATTTTGACGTGGAAAGCCGGGAATATAATGGTCGATGGTACACAGATATTAAAGCATGGAAAATTGAAGTGGCCGGAAGTTCCACCTCCGCCGGTTCCGAAAAAGTCAGCGCCAACATGGGTCCGGAAAATACCAGCAATGATGATGATCTTCCATTCTAAAATTCAAAATACAATGCCTGGCAAAAGACCTTCCTTAAAAAAAAGTATCAATAAGCGGTGGCTGAAAATCGCCCTTTTTTGCCTGAGTTCTTTGACACTTATCAGTTGGGATCGCGTCACCAAGGATCTGGCCAAAGAACATTTAAAAGATAAACCTGCGTATTCCTATTTACATGACAGTTTCCGTCTGCAATACGTTGAGAATACAGGTGCGGCCATGAGTCTGGCCGATGATCTGCCGAAGAAGACGAGCTTTTGGTTGCTGGGCATCATACCGCTGGGTTTTCTGATTTTTCTACTGGTATATACCATAAAAAAATCGCGGACCCTGTCACCTGGAAAACTGTTTGCCTTCTCCCTGATCTTCGCCGGTGGAATTGGAAATATTCTGGACAGATTGCTGTATGACAGGCATGTCACTGATTTTATGAACGTGGGTATCCTGAATTTCCGGACCGGCATTTTCAATTTCGCAGATGTATGGATTACTTCCGGGATAATTTATCTTTTTTTCTTCCACCGCCAGGCTGATAAAAATCAGAAGCCTCCTTCAGCATTTTTACAACGAAGCTGAAAAATTCAAATCCGGATTACTCATACTCTACATCAAAATAAGAATTGATATTATCCACTTTGAAATTCTTCGATCTCATATTGGGAAGTTGAATGGTTTTCCACTCCGTTGTCGGATAAATAAAAAATCCATCCTTACCGGCAGGTAAAACTTTTACCGGCATACGGAAATCCGGAACATCCGCCTTCCATTTATAGCGAACAGCTAAATCATCCCCCGTTTGTTTTTTGGAAATGATCAATTTCGGTATGGCGGGGTATCGCAGATACTGATCAAAGAGATAGGTGTAATCGGTTCCGGTTCCTTTATTGAAATAGGAAATCATGTCTGAAGTATTTATGGACTGATACTTAAACCGTGACTGAATTCCTTTCAGCAAAGCAAAAAAAAGCGAATCATTGTTGATGGATTCCCGCAGACTGGCGATCATGCGCATGCCCTTGGAATACATATCACCCATGTGAAAATCATTTACATCATAAAAACCAATAATGGGTTCTTTGTTTCCCGGAGACTGTTTTTTTAAATATTCTTCCGCAGCAGGACGACCGAAAAAATTTTCATAACAAAGCACTTCGGCATAACTGGCAAAGGATTCATGTATCCAAAAATCCGCCATATCATTGCAGGTAACAGAATTTCCCCACCACTCATGCGCTGTCTCATGCCAGAATTCAATGACATGCGCTATTGAATCAACGGGCTTGTTATCATACAGATTCCTGTACGTTCCGGCACTCACGGCACTTTGATGTTCCATACCATAAGGAGATTCAACCAACGCATACCCGTCCCGGGTAAATGGATAGGGGCCGAAATCTTTCTCGTAGAGCTCAAGTAAGGGTTTTACCCTCTGAACAAACCTTTTGGTTTCATCCAAATTGTAAGACAGACAATAATAATTCAGTGGAAAACTTTCCAATCCTTTTACAAACTGATCAGAAAAATGAACATAATCTCCAATATACAGGACCGCACTATAATTATTCATCGGATAACCCACCGCCCATTGAAACCGCACCCAATTATCTGGCAGATCGGTTTTGCCGATTAACCTTCCATTCGATACAGCAGTAAGATCCGCCGGAACAGTAACGGTTATATGCATACTGTCCGGCTTATCCGACAGATGATCCTTACAGGGCCACCAGAGACTGGCCCCGGAACCCTGCACAACCGTTTCTATCCAGGGTTTTCCATTTTTATCCTGAACCCAGATAAATCCCCCGGACAGTGAAGAAATGTCCACCGGTTGGGGTATTCCTGAGTAAACCACGAGAATTTCCTCTACTGCACCCTGTTTTATACCATTCGGGAACTCGACAAAAACAGCATCGTATTTTCGGGTATAACTCAAATTTGTGCCGTGAAAAACGATCTTTTCAATTTTCATGTTTGCAAACAGGTCAATCTGAAACAGCTTAAAATCATTAACCGACCTGAATCGAATAATCGTATTGCCCTGGATGGATTTGGTCTCGGGATCCACTTTTACATCCAGATCATAAAACAACACATCATAACAGGTCCGCAAGGGTGAAAGCTTTCCTCTTAAGGTATCTGCCGGGGTGAAGCCGGTTCGTGTAGTGAAATTGTGTTTGGGTGATGACGGGCTCGTTACACTATCTGTGACTTTAACACAAACTATCGGGCCCGACTCGAGCGACGAGATCCTGTTGATACGACCTTTTTTGTCCGCCTTGAATTCATATACCGTACTGTAATCTCCTTTTTTGAATATGAATTTATTTTGGCTCAATGGATAAAAGTTAAGAAGCGTTTCTCCCAGGACCTGACTGGTCAGATGCCCGGAATCTGCCTTTATATCCATCTTCTTATACACATTTCCCTTCATAGAATACCTGCCTTCATAATCATTTGACCCGGCGGAGTCGGCTGATATCTTATCCCATTCCATCGCGGGAGCGCGAAAATTAAATAGGAATTTGCCCGTATTCCCCTGGTTGTCCTGGATAAACTCAATCGTGGCGTGTGGAAGTCCTTTTACGGAGAAAGTATTTCCCGTTAAAGGGGCAAGTTCTGTTTTTCCCTGGCCAACAATTTCCAGTATGAAATGCTGATTCTCGCGGGATATAATCAGTTTCCTGACAGGATAGTATTCAACCTGATACTGGCCTGTAAAATCGGCAGACTTTTTATCCTGAGCAAAAAGAGAAAGGTTGTTTAGAAGTATAAAGCAAACAAGAAGGGATATTTTCATTTGGGGATTTGAAGGCACAAGTAAGTTTTTTTTCTCCCCGCAGCCTATTCAAATCCAGATTTGATTGTTGTTAATGACTGGAAACCATATTTTTTCGAAGGAATTCACTCGGACTTTCCCCCTGAATGGATTTGAATGCGCGCTGGAAAGTCGGCTGGGAGTTAAAACCACATTCATAAGCGAGACCGGCAATCGTGAGATTCCTGTCGGCAGATGCAAGCAATCTTTCTTTCACTGCACTTACCCGGTATTCGTTGATAAATTCGTTGAATGTCTTATGCATCTGCTGATTCAGGACGGCCGAAATGGATTTAGAAGGTATTCCGGTATGTTTGGTCAATACCGAAAGGCTTAGCTCCGGATCGAGATACAGTTTTTCTTCTGTCATAGCTTTCTTCAGCCGGAGGATCATTTCATCGCCCAGATGAACAGGGATTGAAGATGTCCTTATTTTTAGATTTTCCGCCTTTCTCTGGCTTGCAGACGCCATCCATCCTTTTATTCCCAGCCAGTAAATCAGTATGGCCAATGGAATATAAACAGGATACCATCCAACGAGATCCATCAATCGTCCGGTATACTTAGGAAGAACATATGGAATGAGATAAACCAGCCAGATCACCTGAAAAACGGCGAATATGCTAACGAACTGCTGCATCCAGGGAAGCGTGTTGGATTTGTCTCTCAGGCTTTCCCCATTTTTTTTAAGAGATAACAGGTAACGGCGTGAAATCCATAAATAGATACTGATCGATAACCAGCGTGGAATATCTGAATAAACATTGTATTGATCAATAAAATATCCCCAGGGAACATCATTTTTTGGAAACCATTTCAGAGCCAGGCCGCTTAAATATATAATGGCCGTAAGTTTTGGAACCAGGTCTATGATGACGGGAATAAAATGAATAAGATTTTCCCTTTTAAAGACGAAGCACGGATCACTGAATGAACGGATATAAAAATAAATCAGGGGCCCAATGGGCATGACAACGACCATTGGAACAATATTCCAAAGTATTATAAGAATTTGAGAATGGTTGAACCAATCCGTATCGGTTATGTACAAATTCAGGCTCGCCAAAGACATCAAAAAGATCAGAATGGCTAATATGCGATTGCTTTGCCTGGAAGTCTTTGAGTAAAATAACAATCCACTGAGGATGAGCCCCTGCAGCGCGCCCAGCAGGATCAGTGTTCTTAAAAAACTAAAAAAAAGATGCATGAGGAGCAGGGTGGTTTTGAAATGTCAAAATACCGGACCGATACTACGGATTTCACCCTAAAAGTAAGATTTATTGAATGAAGACTTCGCCGGCTTCCCTGGATGATATTGAATCCGCTGGCTATTTTTTGTCCGCCACAAACTGGCCGTTTTCCACGTCCTTTAAGAAACCAATCAGGTTCCTGAAATAATTTTGCTGGTCGTCATACATGCTCATATGACTTCCGTTCGGACATAAATAGGTCCTGCTGTTTGGCAGCAGCTGCCCTTCCCTTTTCATTTCCTCCGGATTCATTTCATCATGCATACCACCAATGACCAGGACCGGTACTTTAATGTCCGGCAGTCTGTCCCACATTTCCCAGTTCTTAAAGTTTCCCGTTAAATGAAATTCATCCACACCCTGCATTTGTATATAGATGGCTGGATTTTCTTTTTTAAATGCGCGCATGAGTGGCTCCGGCCAGCTTTCCAATGGGATTTGGCAAATTGTATGGGTATATAATTTTGTCATTAGTAAATTCTGATATTCCGGAGAGTTATATAACTTAAGTTTATCCAGCGAATCGTATTCAGCAATATCCTTTGCATTTAAGAATTCTTTTTTTAATTTTTCCGCATAGGGTAAATAACTTTTTATGCCGGCAGTCATATTGGATAAAACAGCTGCCTTCACATGAATTTGATATTTAGACAAATATTCCATGGCCAGCATACTGCCCCAGGAATGACCCAGCAGATAAAAACTGTCGAGCCCGAGTCCCTTCCGCACCTGTTCCACCTCTTCCACATATCGCGGGATATTCCAAAGGGATGTATCTCTCGGCGCATCCGAGTTGCCGCATCCCAGCTGATCGTAGTAATAAAATTCGATTCCTTCCTTCGGTAAAAAGTCCTCAAAACATTCAAAGTAGTCATGAGAAAAACCGGGGCCGCCGTGCAGTAACAAAAGTTTTATTTTTCCATCTCCAACTTTTTTTGTCCATACCTGATACTTTCCATCCACCAGTATCATTTTGGCGCCGCCGGTTTTTACTTCGTAAGATCCGTCCGGGTTGTTTGAGGTTTCGGCTGCAGGGGATGTTTTTGAAGGTTGATTACATGCACAGACCATAGTTGCCAGTATGACTGCTGCAATTGATTTTCTAATGCCTGTTATGCTCATGATTATCGTTAAAGGTTTTGGGCCCTTAAGATATGAAAGAAGCAAAACTTTAGAAAATTAAGAAACCCGTATCTCCGGTTCAATCTATCCCAAACGCAAATATTGTGTAGGTCATGCTCCGGGCGCCTTCCATTTTTACCATCATCATATTCATAAAGCCATATTCGCCGGGCGCGAGTCTGGATGCGGATGTTATCGTGAAGTTATCCTTGTCTGATTTTTGAATATTGAAGTTGATCTCATTGCTGTTTGTAGTTTTCCCCCGGCTGGAGGAAACCCCCTGGTTCATGATCGATTCCCTTTCCCCTTTCTTCGAATCGAATTTGTATAGTTTGATCATCATGGATGGATCCATCATCGACATTCCCATTTTTATGGTAAAGCGAATCGAATCCCCGGCTTTGATCCGGAGCGTTGATTTGTCGCCCTCCAATAAAATGGCTCCCTTTGATTCTACCCGGCCCGTGGTCATTTCAAGTTCGGTCAGTGAATCGGGGCGGAAATAATATATATGGTTTAAATAAACAGGGCCGAAAGCGGAGGGACTGTTCGATTGTCCGTCCGCGTGGCATACAAAAAACAAGAGGATAAGGTTAATGATTAATGGCCTCATACAGATGATTTAGAGATCAGAGTCTGTAAGCGGATGTAAACTATGATAACAATAAATGCAAATCAATAGAACAAAAGTTAGGTAGATCAAACCCGGAATCCAAGGGGTACACAACAGGTGTCCTCCTTACGAAAATGAACAAAATCCGGTTACCTGATAAAAGTTTAGATTTATTGAAACATTATTCCAAATCACCGGTCTGATCAAATACGTGAACCATACCATTGGAACTCATCCGGCGGATAAAGAACTGATTAACCGGATCTTGCGCGGGGATAACCTGGCTTTTGGGACAATTATAAAAAATACCGAGAGACTGGTCGCGCAAATCGTTTTTAAAATGATACCTGTCGCGGAAGACCGGAAAGACCTGGCGCAGGATATCTACCTGAAGGTATTTCATAACCTGCCTGGGTTTAAATTCCAGGCCAAACTGTCAACCTGGATAGCTCAGATTGCTTTTAATACATGCCTGTCCTGGATAGAAAAGAAGAAAAAGCTGCTGCCCGGCATCCTGCACGAAGAAGAAATGCACCCATCAGCCAATAATTCATCGCACAGCATCCGGATGTCGGCTGAATCAGGTTTCCACGGACTACCGAATGGCAGCGAATTCGAAGCCCGGCTTTTCCAAAAAGAACTTTCGGGCATTCTTCAAAAGGAAATAGAAAACCTGCCAGCCACATACCAGACACTGATTATTCTGTTCCACCAGGAATCCATGAGTTATGAAGAACTATCACAAATCACCCGGTTGCCGGAAGGCACGGTAAAAAGTTCCCTGTTCCGGGCCCGGAAAATGCTGAAAGAAAATTTATTATCAAAATATCAAAAGGAGGCTTTATGAATACCCACCATCCTTCAGAAAAAGAAATACAACAATATGCACTGGATAAATCAGGAACACCGGAAAACAGCAACCATATTGAATCCTGCGCACGCTGCAGCGCAGAAGTAAAAACATATCTTTTTTTATTTTCTGAAATAAAACAATCCCCTCAACCGTCGTTCGATTTTGACCTGTCGGCCGCAATCATGCCGTTACTCCCTCAAACCCCGCCCCGTTTATCAGCAGACCGTTTTGTCGCTGGTTTTCTGGTTCTTTTCATCACTTTTTTCGTTGGCATCCCGGTATTTCTTTTTCATCATTATATACTGAATATGTTTAGTTCCATTCCACCATTTTTCATCTATTCCATTATCGCCTGCGCATCTCTGTTCGTACTGGCTAAAACTTTGGACATGCATAAAAAATATCAAAAACAGATGCGTCTTTTAAATTTTAATTGAGTTTTTGGAACCATTTACCCGTTCAGCAGTCATATTGTTCAGCATTCATCTAAATAACAAAAATGAAAAAAATTCTAACCACCACAACAATTCTTTGTCTTGCTTTTGCCGCACAGGCACAGGATAATTTCGACCCTTTCAAAGACAGGCAATTGTATTTCGATACATTGAATATCTGCGCTGTGCTGGCGGTGATCTACCTGATATCTTCCTTTATCCTGCAGATTGTTAAACAATCTATTTCCTTTCGTTTAAAAAACAGGATGCTCGACAAGGGCACGGAGGAAAACATCATCCGCGAAATCTTGCAACCCGATAAAAAAGACAATAAGAATTATATCCTGCAATGGTTTTTCATCTTGGCCGGCACAGGTGCCGGATTCATACTTGTAAATCTCATCCGGCCATTTGGTTTGCATTCCCTGGCCATCCTGGCATTAAGTATTGCGGCAGGTTTCGGTGCTTACTATTATTTTAACAGGCAAACTGAAAAAATATAAAATTCATTACATGAAACTGATTTTTTTTCTGATTGCTCTTTGCCTCCTAAGCATTCGCATTTATTTTTCCTGGTTCGATAAAGGCTGGGGAAACAGGGGCGAAAGCACGAGTAATATGGTCATCAAAGGAGATCATTTTTATGAAGAGATAAAATACCGGGGCAAATTCCAACTCACCGATGATGAAACCGGTTTCAAGACCATTTCTCCCGGAGGTTATTTTAAATTCATAAAAAATGAAAAAAGTGTACAGGCGGAAAGCAACCTGAAGGGAGAAATCGATTACAGGATTTCCGATGGGAAAAACTGGCTGGCAACGGATGAACAAGGTAAAAAGCTGATTGCTGAAGCCGTAAAAGAAATGATTTACCAGGGTTTCGATGCCAATGCCCGAATGGAACGCCTTTATCAGAAAGGTGGTAGACAAGCTTTGATAAGTGAAATTGACAGTATGAGGATTAGCCCTTTAAAGGTCCTCTATCTGAACCGCCTGTTTACCATTGATTCGCTTTCCCCGGCGGATATGGCGCTTATCACGAAAAAAATCGAATCCCTCGGATCTGATCTGGACGAAGCACAGTTTCTGAATAAAATTTCATACGCCCAGATGAAAAATCCTTTAACAGCCAATGCTTATTTTGAGATCGCGAATAGCCTGAATTCGGATTTGGATAAGAGCGGGGCCCTTCAACATATCATAGACCAGGATTCCGTTACTGAAGAAAATACCAATAAAATTTTGAATTCGTCCCGGGGCATGGGCTCTGATTTGGAAAAAGCAAACCTGTATAATAAAATGATCGATAAAAGACTGATTACCGGCCCTAGTTTTGACAGCCTGCTCGATTTGATCTCCCATATGGGTTCCGATATGGACAAAGCAAACCTGTACAACAAAATGATCGATAAGGGGCTGATCACCGGCGCTCACTTTGACAGCCTGCTCGACCCGATTTCACAAATGGGCTCCGATTTGGATAAAGTAAATCTGTATATAAAACTCACAGACGAAAAAAACCTTTCCGAGGCCCAATGGATGCGGCTAACCGATAAAACAGCCGGGCTGGGTTCTGACATGGACAAAGCCAATTTATTGATAGCTATCGCGCAGAGAATGCCGAAGACTGAAATTTGTAAAGTGAGCTATATGAAAGCTGCCAAAACTTTAGGAAACGATTCAGATTATGGCAGAGCCGTGCGGGCAGTGGAATAACTAAATCCCCGTAAAATTACCCTCTGGCAAACCTCATCCCGCCGGGCTGACTTACAAGAATACAGCAGCCTCATTCCACCCATTTTGCCGGGAATTCAAATATATTTGAATACAGGGTCCGCATAAAAAATGGGCATTCTGGTTACAAAATCACTTTTACCTATTACTTATTCTTGTCACTGCGATGGAAATGAAGGTGGAATTCACTGATTTCAGTTTGATTCAGGCTTTGCGTTCGGACGCAAATCCCGACGAGGCGATCCGGTATTTGTACCGGACGCAGTTCAGGATGACGGCAGCCTATATTAAACAGAACAGCGGAACGGAAGAAGATGCTGAAGACATATTCCAGGAAGTTGTGCTGGTTTTCATTGAGATTTTGAAGAAAGATAAATTCCGGGGCGAAAGTAGTATAAGCACATTTTTGTATGCACTCACACGTAATATCTGGCTGAATGAACTGAACAAAAGAGGAAAATCAAGGTTGCGTGATGAGAAATTTGAAAAGGGAAAAGGAACAACGGATATGGACGTAAGCCACCTGATCGCAGACCGGGAGGTAAAATCCCAACTGATGGATATCGTGGATAAGCTGGGCGAAACCTGTAAAAAAATATTGATGGCTTTTTATTTTGAAAACAGGGCGATCAAAGAAATTCTGCTAAATCTGAATTACGAGAACGAACAGGTGGTCAGGAACAAAAAATATAAGTGCCTTAAACAGTTGGAACAAATGATTACGGGTCAACCCAACCTGGCAAAGAACCTTAAATCGATTTTATGAATGAAAATTCTACCCATACGGAACTTTTGATCCAATACCTGGACGGCGAATTGCAGGGGGAGGATCTGATTAAGGTCAGGAAAATCATAGAAGAAAATGCATCCGCCCGCGAAGAACTTGAAAATCTCCGGTTGGCGAAAGAAGCCAGTAAAATCTATGGAATGAAAACCAGGATCGGTTCTCTTCATGCTGAAATGATGCAGGAACTAAAAACTCCGCAAACAGGAATAACAAGAAAAATATTTCAATATAGCCTCCGGATTGCTGCGGTGATCATCGTTCTTTTCGGCCTGTCCGAGCTTTATCAGTACATTACGGCCACACCTGAAAAGTTATTCAGCGAAAATTATCGTGCTTTCGACCTTCATCAAACCAGGGGATCATCAACTACGTCTTTGGAGGATCTGTATGAAAAAGGCGATATGGCAGACCTGATTCAGGAATACAACCAGTTAAAATCACCACAGGCGAAAGATTGTTTTTTAGCCGGCGATGCCTACCTCAATACGCATCGTCCGGACATGGCGATTGAAGCGTACACCCGTATGGAACAAATAAACAAAACAAACAACACACATTTTTTTGAAGAAGATGCCGAGTATTTCCTCGCTCTCGGATATCTTGCCAACAACGAGCCTAAGAAAGCCCTTCCGCTTTTTGAAAAAATCCATGCGGACCCGGGTCATCCTTACCATACGGCGGTCAGTACCTGGTTTATTATCAAAGTAAAAAAATCCGTAAACAGGCCATGATACGCTTCTCACAATTATAAGTCACTGTTGATCAATGACTTATATTTTTTATCCCACATAAGTTACAATTGACCCCCCAGGGTTGACCTACTGCTGAGGCCCTTCTTCCAGGGCTCATTAAACAATTTTTATAATCAGCAAATACAAACTCATGAAAATTTTTCAATTAAAAGACCTTCAGCCATTAGCGATTCTTCTGATATGCCTGTTCTCCTTTGCATGTCAGAAAAACGGAAGTGGCTCCAACAATGCAGGAAAATCATCTGTGAATGTTTTTCTCACGGATGATCCCTCCTTTGCTTTCGACCATGTTTTCCTCGATATCGCAAAAGTGGAAATTAAAGTGGAAGATGATTCCGAATCCCGGCACGAAAGTGAACACCAGGGTGATATCGATGACAATGACAGGCATGGCGGCAACGACGGCGGATGGATAAGTATTGATATTCATCCCGGCGTGTACGACATCCTGCGTTTCCGGAACGGGCTGGATACCTTATTCGGATCCGTTTCCTTTGATATTTCCAGAAGACTGAAAAAAGTCAGAATTACTTTGGGCAGCAACAACAGCGTTGCATTCAACGGAAACAGTTTCCCGCTGACCATTAACGGGGATGATCATTTCATCGTCATAAACATTGAAGAATCACAGATTGCCTTTAACGCCGGCGGACTCACGAATTTCTGGATTGATATTGATGCCGGCCGCTCGATCAGAATGCATGGTAACGACTTTGAATTGAATCCAAGCGTAAAAGTATTCAGCAGAGACCGGTCTGCCAGCATCGAAGGGCGGGTCCTTCCTTCAAATGCTGAAGCGATACTGATGGCTATTAATGAAACCGATACGGCCAGCGCCAAACCGGAAGATGAAGGAGAATTTAAATTCATTGGTTTGAAACCGGGAACCTATACCGTGCTTTATCATGCAACAGCCAATAATTATAAAGACACGACGATCAGCAATATTGTTATCGTTGGAAATGAAGATGTTCATCTACCAACAGTGACACTCCACCAGTAATGGTGGCAGGTGTACCAGACCGGGCATTTTTATGTCCGGTTTTTTCTTACCAGGTAAATTAAAACGGACATCCCAAATAACGAGAGGAAAGTCATCCACCCCGTCCACTTAAAACCCGGCTGAACAATAGCGCGAAAATCGCCGATTAGCACGAGATGCGCCCAGTAAGCCGGGTTTTTAAACCGATCTTCGATTTCACCTGATTTCAGATAATCTATTTTTGATTTTTGCAGCGCTTCATCGATTGCTATTCCCATTTGCAAATAATGATGCATCCGTCTGCAGATAAAAGACGTGGATATTTCATCGGCCTTCCACAAAGAGGTGACGACACTTTTGCAACCCGCATAGGAAAATGCCCGGGATAAACTCATCACGCCTTCCCCATTGACCAGCAAACCGTTTCCCGTTTCGCAGGCGCTCAAAATGACCAGGCGGGCTGACTTCATATTCAACGTATAGATCTCCTGCTCATACAAACGGTGCAGGGAGTCTGCCTCGTTTTTCAATCCGTAAAATTCAATATAAGATCCCAGGAGATTGGTATCGTTTGCTACGGCATGTGTGGCCAAATGAATCACAGGAAATTGGCCCGACAATGATATAAATTGATCTTTACCAGCTTCCACACCGCTGAGTATTTTTCCCGGAAGTCCTTTTATTTCATTGATGGAAGAAGGAAGAACAGGCATCACCAATTCCGCAGTTTCTTTCCCCGAAAAAGGAGCCATACCCAGAACATCGTAAGAAATATTCTGATCGTATATTTTATCGGTTAGAAAGCCCGCAGAATAATTATAAGAAATCGAAAAATTTTTCAGCAACAAATCCCCGTCCGCCGGATTCTTTAACATCTCAAAAGGTACATAACCGATCTCGTTGAAGGGAATAATGATAAGTCTTTTCTTATTTCTGATTTTTTCAAAAACGGGTTCCACAAGTTCATGGAACAGCGCGGATCCCGCCAGCTCTAATGACTTCCGGCCGGATGCTTCCGGCGATTGTAATTCTTTTCTCAGGGAGATGATCGTTGAAAACAAATTATCATGCAGGGGGACAGATGTAAAACCCGATCCTTCTTTTGAAATATAAAAGCAGATCAGATCAGAAGAAGTATAATAATAAGAAAGAATGGCTTCATCCCATCCCGGAATTTTCAGCTGCAAGCTGTCCATATCTATTCCTGAACTGTAAAATTTCAAACCATGATAAACCGGATTTTCATCCAACTTATCCTGCACAGAAGAAAGGGAAACTTCGATATCATGAATCTTGTTCCGCAAGGCTGCCTGTAATAGACTGTCTTTAATCTGCGCGGCCTGCAGAGTCAGTTTGGCAAGCAGAGTCCGAAACTTTTTTTCTTCCCGTACCAGCCCGGCGGGAAGACCCGGGATGGATGTTAATTCCAGATTTTTTAGCCCGGCCTGTAATACCGTTGCTTTATCATTTTCCGCAAAGCTGAATGCTGCATTCCTATAGCGCGAATCCTTCGTTTTTTTAAATAATTGAATGGCAACTTCCACCGCATCCTGTGTTGCCGGATTCACTTTTGTTTTGAGAAACAACCTGGCGTCGTCGGAAAAATAGGTTTTTTCAATATGTTTGGCAAGCGTTAGCGCCGACGTGTATGCATTCAGGCATTGTTCTAGATATGGGGTTCCGATTGACTGACGACCAAGTTCCCGAAGCGCTTCTGCTTTTGCGACCAGCGCATCATACAGGTAATAAAAATCCAGAAGACCAGTAAAGGAGGAGGGGTTATCCGCAATGGAATCATCTGTAAAAGCGGGATCCAAATAATGAATGGCCTGCTGGTAATCCTTAACCGCTTCCATACTCAGGCCGGCAGCCAGTTTCAGGTCACCCGAATATTTCATCATGATTCCGTATGTGATTTCAGACGCGGTATTTTTTTTATCCTGAAAGTATTTCTTCGCCCTGGCGAGATAAAACCGGGCAGAGTCGTATTGTTTCAGGCGGATAAATAACTTGGTCAGGCCATTGAATTTCTCAAATTCCAAATTCCGGATCTGTCTCATGTACTTCAACGCTTCTCCATAATTTTCAGTTTCGAAGTACGTGTTGCCAATATTGTATAATAGTTCGTCTCCCGGTTTCCTGTATTGTAAAAGACTTCTAAATATTGTCAATGCCTGATCGTACCTGCCCAGTTTCATCAGCGCGGTAGCAATATTATTCTGGTAGTTGATGATAAAGTAAATATTTACCGGTTTTTTCTTTTCTACCAGGGAAAGCGCTTTTCCAAAATAACTGATGCTTTTGTTATAGTCCCCGGTTTCGAAATAAAGAGCCCCGAACTTGTTAAAGAGTCGTTCCGATTCATTTAAACCGGGATGACGACTATTTATGGCCTCCGCTTTTTTGTAGTAATAAACGGCGCTGTCCAGGTTATTAAGACTATAATGTATACTGCCCGCGTACAAGCAGGGCTTGAACAAAAGAGAATCATTCAGAAGACTGTGCAGGTCAACTACTGATATAGCCTGGCGGAAAAAATCAAGAGCCTGCTCCTGTGCATTTCCCGACATTTCCAGTATGCCGGATTTGAGATAACTGTTAACCAGGGTATCATTGAATATCCCTTCCCTGGTCAATACTGCCGCCACCCGCATGTACATAGCCAACGCCATGCTATCGGTGGTTTGTGTCGCATTTGGGGAACTGAATAATTTCTCGGCGTATTGATAAAGTTGCCGATATCCGGGACCAGATTTATTTTGCTGACTAAAAGTGGAGAAGGTTAATAACAGGCACAAAAAGATCAGGCTGGCATACCGATGCATCCGGGTGAATTGAATTCTTCTGAGGAAGTAAATTACAAAAACGACCGGAAACAGTTAGGAATTGAATTACCTGCCCAGGATGAAAATGCAGGGAGGACGGGGCTTGGGCGTCGGTTTTTGTGAGCCATTTACCTGCTGGATGCTGTTTACTTCGGTAAAATTCTCAAAAGGTATCGGTGTTGGCTGAAAGCCGAGGATTGCGCCCTGACGGGAAGAGATGATATCATATACCTCCTGTGTCACATCATTTATCGAATCGAAATAATAAATTTTAACCTGGATCGTATTGGAGGTCTCGCTACTCTTGTCATTGATCCGGTAGTTCATTTGAAACTGATGCCGGTCGTTGTTGGAAGGAACCGGACCAAAGACGCCATTACGAACGGTCTGCGCCAGATTAATGGTTCCGTCCCCAATATTCACGTTACAACCGGCATTGTTGCAATTAGAACCATTATCGAAACTGCTTCCATTATTTACACCGGGTATGGGTTTATTGATCGTGGCATTATATAAGGGCCTTGCTATGGAATCTGCGGTGTTCAAACGGTAAAATCCATCCAGATAATTGATCCCGGAAATGACGATCATCACATTGAATGTATCGGTTGTTCCGTCCGGAACAAACGTGACGCGGTAGCGCAAACCGGTTTCGCTTTTGGATACATTTATTTCCCCGGTTTTCGGGTCTATTTCGATGCCTTCCGGGAAACCGCTGTATTGACCCTGACGCGGCTGTTCCGGCAAAATAACGTAATCTGATGTTTGATTATTGAGATAAAATATTGAATCTCCGTAAGTTAGCTGATAGCCAGGAGTCGTTGTGCCGGGATTGTTTCCGCCGGCAGAATTATCCTTTTTACAGGATAAAATCGTCACTGACAGGCCCAATACGAAGAATGGTATCAGGAAATACGCGTTTATGGTGCGATTCATACTTATTAGTACGTACGAGAAGGCCATTTGTAACCTTTTTTTTAAAAGAATTTTGATTACAAAACGGGTTATGACGGGTACTAATATCTGAGAAGGCTGTCAGCATTACAAAAGAACTCCTGAGAAAGGATGAAAGGGCGGCCAACTCATAAAAAATTTAAATCCGTTTTATGAAACAAAATTCTACCCTTATACCCAAACCGGGTCTCATTAAAAAGCTGTTTCAAAACAGGCTTTATGCAACTCTCATTCTTATCTTATTATTGTGTTTTTCTGTCTTATCCGTTTTTCAGAATTCTTCCATGGAAAAATTGTTCCGCGAGAATTATCTCCCTTATGAAGTACGCGTAACGAGGGGTATCTCAGGATCTTCCCCGCTCAAAGAAGAATATAAAAAAGGAAATAAAGACTCCGTGATCTGGGAATTCAATACGTTGAATTCACCGCAGCCAGAAGAATTTCTGCTGGCCGGGATTGCTTTTCTCGAAAGCAACCAAACCGCAAAAGCGATTAAAACATTTAATGCCCTGATTGAAAAAAACGCGCTGGCCAATTCGGATTATTTTGAAGAAGACGCAGAATATTACCTGGCCATGAGTTATCTCAAGAATCAGGAATTCGAAAAAGCGCTCCCCATTTTTGAAAAAATTCAGGCCGACCCTGAGCATCCATACAACAGTACTGTAAGCGACTGGTTTCTCCTGCAAATGAAAACTTCTATTGCTAAAAAATAATGGTTCCTTAACCAGGGCCAGTCAAAGGTTGTCCATTTTGTCCTGAATGCGTTGCCTTCCGGTTTTCGTCCTGGCGAGAGAATACGCTTCCAGAAAATTTTGACTGGCTTTTTCACTATCAATTCCTGTATACAGTTCGCCAAGCAAGGCAAAGTAAAAATGATTTCCCCTCAGACTCAGCTTTTCCGCTTCAGCGATAGCTGACTGTTTTCCCTGCACTTTGGACAGCGCATAGAGTCTGTTTAATGCAGCGATGGGAGAATAATCCATTTGCAGCAGCTGATTATAGAGTTGCAAAACCGTTTCCCATTTTTCCGTGCTATCTGCTTTTTGGGTGCTCCAATAAGCAATAGTGGCTTCCAGATGATATTTTGAGATCTGATCCCCGCTCGCTGAACAATTTAGAAAATACCCTCCCTTACTGATCAGGTCGGCATTCCAAAGAGACTCGTCCTGGTCCCCATACAAAACAGGTTCCCCGTTCTCATCGATACGCGCATCAAACCTTGACGCATGAAAGCACATCAGGGAAAGCAGTGCGTTTACCGATGGCCTGTTGGTGATTTTATTTTCAACCAGCATACTGCAAAGTCGCATAGCTTCCAGGCAAAGGTCTTTGCGCAGGGTTTCATCCTGACTCACGGAATAATATCCTTCATTAAATAGTAAATAAATAGTTGTCATTACAGTCTCCAGTCTGGCTTCAATCTGGGACGAATCCGGTAGCTCAATTTTTATTTTTTCTTCCCTGAGTTTTTCCCTGGCCCGGAACAATCGTTTATTAATTGTTTCTTTATTTGAAAGGAACGCATCGGCAATTTCTTCTATGCCAAATCCACACAGTATACGGAGAGAAAGACCAATCTGGGCCTCGGGAGAAATGGAAGGATGACAAATCGCAAACATCATCTGTAGCTGACTGTCATTGATGTTTTGTATGGAAAGGTCTATTTCCTGATCATACTGATTTGAAGATCCCTTTTTTAATTCGGGAGCAATTCTATTTTCAAAAAGCCGGTCCCGCTGCAAATGGTTAATCGATTTATTCTTTGCAACATTATAAAGCCAGGCAACAGGATTTTGCGGTAACCCGTTCAATCCCCAGGTTTGCGCTGCCGTCAGGAATGTATCGCTGGTGATGTCTTCAGCGATTTCCATCTGGTCAAACCCAAATCGTTTACAAAGGACGGAAACAATTTTTCTGTATTCCGTCCTGAATAAATGTGGTATTAATTCCTGTTGCCTCATGGCTTTTAATGAAGTCCGTCGCTTTTAGCAAGTTTACGTACTTCCACGGTATTTCCGTCTCCCTGTAAAACGGGAGAGCCCTTCGCAAATTCAACCGCTTCGTCAACAGAATCTGCTTTCACGATGATATATCCACCAAGTGTCTCCTTGATTTCACCAAAGGGTCCATTGGTTACAACGCCTTTGTGTCCGACCACCCGGCTGCCCTGGAAAACCAGACCGTTACCTCCTACAAATTTATTCTTAGCTGTAATTCCTCCAATCCAGTCCATCGTCTGTTTCATCCAAACCTGGATTTGTTCGGGCGAAGCTACTTTGTTTCCATCCTGATGCCTGAAGATTAAAATGAATTCGTCCATGATTTTAAATTTTAAGTTATTATAATGATGTCTTCAACCGGTTAATAACAATCAGGGGGCTTCCGATAAAACCCGCGATAAATAGTACAACGACCGTTGACAGTATCATAAGTCCGGTTATACACTTATAACATATGGAATTGCCGGAATTGGACATCACTAAAAGAATATCTGCAACGAGTTGTGATACAACTATTTCAGGGATACTTCCTGTACTGAAAGCGAACACTTTTTGCTGCATAAACGAACATAGCCTGCGCCATATAACGAATTAAGTACTTGTATGCCAGTGGTTTAAAAACTGGCTTATGTTATGCCGGGTTCATATTTATGGACTCGGGCACGGACCGCCTGAAATTGATTTTTGCAATCATCTTAAAATGCGGGTCTCATGTTTAAGAACTTTTTAAAAATCACATTCAGAAATATAATTAAACATAAAGGATTTTCCCTTATAAATATTGCCGGCTTAACACTTGGCCTAACCGCCTGTTTACTCATCGGCTTATTTGTACATGATGAATTTCAATATGACAGATTTCTCCCGGAGGGGGAGCGAATATTCAGAATCTATGATCAGTCCACTTCGAATAATGGAATGGATTTTAAAGCTGTTACCCCGCCCATGTTTTCAAATACCCTGCAAACTTATCCGCAGGTAGAGCAAACAACGCGGGTGATGATGCTTCCATCAAACAAAACATTATTCGAAGCAAACGGTAAAAAACTTTATGAAGAAAGTGGGTTTATAGTTGACTCAACTTTCTTCCATGTATTTACTTTGACTCTGCAATCGGGTTCATCGAATAAAATCCTGGATGATCCTGCCTCCATCGTTTTATCAAACGAGATGGCCACGCGGTTTTTCGGCAGGGAAAATCCGCTGGGTAAACAAATACTGATGAATAAAACTCCATTTGTTGTAAAGGGTGTTTTTGTGAAAAATCCGAGATTCCATTTACAGTTTAATTATCTTATTCCTATTCGTTCCGCAGGAATCTCTCCAGAAAGGATGCAGAGCTGGGTTTGGCAACAGTTTTTTACTTATGTAAAAATTAAAAGTAACGCGGACATTCATGAATTGCAATCGAGGTTTCAAAAGGACGCAAAACAAAAGATGCAATTATTTGAAAAAGAACTAAACCCCAAAAACAGGCCCTTTTTTCAACAGCTGAAGGATATTCATCTATATTCTTCCAGCTTCAAATTTGATATGGCTGAAAGAGGCAATATTACTTATGTAAATGCGCTCACCATTATTGCCGGAATTATATTAATTATCGCCTGTTTCAATTTTGTTAATCTCTCCACGGCCAGGTCGTTGCATCGCGCAAAAGAAGTTGGGATTTTGAAAGCAATAGGTGCGGAGAGAAAACAGCTGATTATTCAGTTTATCGGTGAGACCATGGTGCTTACGTTGATAAGTACCATACTATCTGTTTTACTCGCTTTGTTTTTATTACCCTGGCTAAATCATTTTACTGGTAAAAACATCAGTACTACCTTGTTTTTGCAACCCGGCACGATCCTCCTGCTGGTAGCGCTGATCATCGTCGTTAGTTTTACGGCCGGTTTTTATCCGGCCCTGGTATTATCGGGTTTCAATCCAATCAAGGTTCTCAAGAGCAACACATCCGGCGGGGATCTGCCAGGAAAAATTCCCTGGTTAAGAAATGGCATGGTCGTCGCGCAATTTACACTAACTGTTTTGCTGATTATCTGCACCCTGGTTGTTTTCAGGCAGGTCGACTATCTGCATAACAAGGATCTTGGGTTTAATAAGGATCAAATTATGTTTTTCCCCATGCGCGGAGATAACATGTTTCGAAATGCCGAGCTTTTTAAAAACGAACTACAAAGATCTCCAGGCGTCAGTTCGGTTTCTATCGGATATGGATTCCCGGGTGATGCGGTGGCAGGAGATGATATCATTGTAAGTCGCAATGGCGAAGAACAAAAACAATCTGCTGTGCAATTAATGGTTGATTTTGACTATATCAAAACGTTAAACCTACAGCTGGTCGCCGGCAGGGTGTTTTCCAGGGAGATGAAAACAGATCCGGATCATGCATTTATTATAAATGAAACCGCGGTAACGCAATTAGGCCTGGGAACGCCGCAACAGGCGTTGGGACAAAGATTGGAATGGAATGTCTGGAATGATAAAAATCCGGATTCACTAAAAACCGGACAGGTCATTGGGGTAGTAAAGGATTTTCACTACAAGAGTTTATATGATAAAATGGAGACGACAGTTTTGCAGATTTATCCGGATGCCTATTGGAAGGTGGCTGTTAAAATAAATACAGCCAACATGCGGAATACGATTGCCAATATAAAAAATGTCTGGGCAAAATTTACACCGGACTATCCTATCGAATACAAGTTCATGGACGAGAATTTCGATCAATATTATAAAGCAGAGGACAAATTGGAATTTTTGCTGTGGATATTTGCGTCTCTCGCCATTTTTATTGGCTGCATGGGATTGTTTGGACTGGCATCCTATACTGCCGAAAGAAGAAAAAAAGAAATTGGAATCAGAAAACTGCTGGGCGCATCGGTAGAAAATCTGGTATTGCTTTTATCCAGGGACTTTACCAAGCTTGTTGTAATAGCCTTATGTATTGCTTCTCCGGCGGCTTATTATTTTATGAATGTATGGCTGAATGAATTTGCCTATCGTATCCAAATCAGCTGGGGTGTGTTTGCTTTGGCCTCGGTCCTTGCATTAGGAATTGCATTTGCTACGGTAAGCCTTAAGGCATTTACAGTGGCACTGGCCAATCCGGTGAATAATTTAAAAACGGAATAAAACGTGAAACGCGCAACGAGAAACGCCTTTTACTAAAACCTTTTACTTTTAAGATCATGATCAAGAACCATTTCAAAATCGCGATTCGGAATCTCCTGAGAAATAAATCCTTTACCGCAATTAATGTTTTCGGGCTGGCCATTGGTATAACCACCTGTCTGTTGATTATGCTTTTTGTGCAGAACGAATTGAGTTATGACAGATATAATGTTAAAGCCGACCGCATCGTGCGTGTTGTTTTCAGGGGTTCGGTTCAGGGTGAAAAAATGAAAGAGGCTATGGCCATGCCACCTGTCGCCCAAACGCTTAAAAAAGATTTCCCGGAAGTGCAGGAAGCCACCCGGTTAAGGAAGTTCGGATATCCACGCGTGACATACGGTGACAAAACTCTGAAGGATAATGCCTTCGCCTATGTGGATTCAAATTTTTTCCAGGTATTTACACTCCCATTTCTAAAAGGGGACGCAAAAACCGCTTTGCTTGAACCCAATTCAATAGTCATATCTGAGTCCGTTGCGGAAAAATATTTTGGCAAAGAAGATCCCATCGGCAAAGTGTTGAGTTTTAAAGATTTGAATACCAGTTTTAAAATCACCGGCGTGATGTCCAATATGCCCGTGAACTCTCATTTTCACTTTGACATTTTTGGATCGATGGTTAGTTTGCCTGAGTCAAAAATTCCTTCCTGGATGACTTCGGAATACTACACCTACCTGGTCCTCCCGGCAGGCTATGACTATAAGAAGCTGGAAGCCAAACTACCCCGGTTCGTTGAGAAATACATGGCCCCGCCGCTCGAAAAAGCGATGGGTATGAGTTATGCTCAATTCCGGGAAAAAGGAAATGCCATTGGCCTGTTTCTGCAACCCCTGAAAGACATACATCTCCGTTCTGACCTTACTCTCGAGCTGGAACCGGTTGGGGATATCCGTTATGTTTATATTTTCAGCGCCATCGCTGTATTCATGTTGATGATTGCCTGCATCAATTTCATGAATCTCTCTACTGCCGGCGCATCCAAAAGAGCCCGCGAGGTCGGTATACGCAAAGTACTCGGTTCATTGAAACGTCAGTTGGTAAAACAGTTCCTTCTGGAATCCATTTTACTAACGGCCTTTGCTCTCATTCTCTCTGTGGTATTAGTTTACTGGACTTTACCCTACTTCAATGAGTTGTCCGGAAAAAATCTTTCATTTAATCTGTTTGGCAATCCCTGGTTGATACCGGGTCTTCTCCTGTTCGGCTTATTCACCGGCTTTCTGGCCGGGAGTTATCCGGCATTTTTTCTTTCTTCATTCAAACCGGTCACCGTTCTGAAAGGCAGGTTTACTTCAAAAAATAAAACGGTCAGCCTGCGGAGCGGCCTGGTCGTATTTCAATTCTTTATTTCCATCATCCTGATCATAGGAACCACGATCGTACACAAGCAACTTGCCTTCATTCAGAATGAAAAACTGGGATACGATAAGGACCAGGTGGTGATTGTGCAGGAAGCTTACTGGCTTGGAAAAAATCAGGAAGTTTTCCGCCAGCAACTACTGCAGGATCCGCGGGTGTCTAATGTGAGCGCTTCCGGTTACCTGCCCGCGGGTTTTTCATATAATAATAATTTTCTCGTTTATCCCGATAATAAAAGCGATCAAATCGTAAAGACGCTCCGTTACGACGTGGACTATGATTATATACCTACGTTGGGCATGCAGATGGTGGACGGCAGGAATTTCTCAAGGACATTTGGAGCAGATTCTACCGGCATCATCATTAACGAAGAAACGGTAAAAGCTTTTGGGTGGGGGAAAAATGCAATTGGTCACAATTTAACCCGTACTGAAAATGATGGATCCGCACTTACTTTTCACGTCATCGGTGTTGTAAAGGATTTCCATTTCAAATCCTTTCACGAAACTATTTCACCGCTTGTCATGGTGCTTAGCAATAATTACGAAAATATCATTGTAAAAGCAAAGACCAGGGATATGGCTGGTTTGTTGAGTACCATGAAGAAAAAATGGGCGGACCTGAAAGCAGAAGTTCCCTTTAATTATTCCTTCCTTGATGATCGCTTTAAAAATATCTATCAGGCAGAACAGAAAATCGGAGAAATCCTGGGCATATTTGCGGGGCTGACCATTTTTGTGGCTTGCCTGGGTCTTTTCGGCCTGGCAACATTTACTGCAGAACAACGTACCAAGGAGATCGGCATTAGAAAAGTTTTGGGTGCGACAGTTTCCAGTATTGTATCGCTTTTATCGAAAGATTTTTTAAGACTGGTGTTCATAGCGTTTGTGATCGCTTCGCCGGTTGCCTGGTTTATGATGAATAAATGGTTACAGGATTTTGCCTACCGCACAAATATCAGCTGGTGGATTTTCGTATTAGCCGCTGCATTGGCCATAGCGATTACAATCATTACAGTCAGTTTCCGGGCGATCAGGGCGGCGGTGAATAACCCGGTTGATAGTTTAAGATCTGAATAGGAGAACGCATTACGCTTAACGCATAAAGCTTAACGCTTAACGCATAAAGCTTAACGCTTAACGCTTTTTGTGTTCGTCGGTCAACGAAAAAAATTTTGAAAATAAATAAATTATGCTAAAGAACTATTTCAAAATCGCGCTCAGAAATCTTCTCCGGAACAAGGGGTTTTCAGTTATTAATATCAGCGGGCTGGCAATCGGAATGGCAAGCGCCATAATTATTTTATTATGGGTTCAGAATGAAGTCAGCTTTGACCGGTTCCACGCGAACGACAAACGCCTTTATGAAGTATGGGAGAACGATATACGTGATGGCGGAATGCAATCGGGTTTGTCCACTCAGCAATTGATGGGGCCTGCCCTCAGAAAAGATTATCCGGAAATTGAAAATGCAGCTCGCATTGGCTGGGACCAGTCCATACTTTTCGGTTACGGTCAAAAACGCGTGAAAGCAGATGGCGCCTGGGCCGATCCTTCTTTCCTGACCATGTTTAGTTTTCCTTTTTTAAAAGGCGATCCAAGTAGCGCCTTGAATGATCCGCACTCGGTAGTTATCACACAAAAAATGGCAAAGAAATTATTTGGTGATGAGGACCCCATGGGTAAAGTTGTCAAATTTGACAACAACGAAAATTTCAAGGTCACAGGTCTGTTGAAAGATCTTCCTAACAACACCCAGTTCGATTTTGAATTTCTGAATTCGTCCGCATTCCTGGAATCAAAGGGATGGATGGATGCTGACTGGACCGATGTTTCCATCAGAACCTTTGTGCTGCTGAAACCAAATACCAGTATGACAGATGCCAGTTCCAAAATAAAAGGAATCGTTAAAAAATATTCAGAAGGAAGGTCAAAGTCAGAAGTGTTTTTATATCCGGTAAATCAGTTGAGACTATATTCCAAATTTGAAAATGGGAAACCGGTTGGTGGCCGGATTGAAACCGTCAGAATTTTCAGTCTCATCGCGATATTCATATTAATCATCGCCTGTATCAACTTCATGAATCTTTCCACGGCAAGAAGTGAAAAGCGCGCAAAGGAAGTGGGCATTCGGAAAGTGGCGGGCGCATTACGAAGGTCCCTGATAGCCCAGTTCCTTGTAGAATCCATCATCATTTCTGCTATAGCGGGTTTCCTGGCTGTTCTGATCGTTCAATTGTGTTTGCCTGCATTTAACCAGCTCACACAAAAACAATTATTTATTGATTACGGAAATATTTATTTCTGGTTTGCAACTTTTGGCTTTATTCTGTTTACCGGCATACTGGCAGGCAGTTATCCGGCATTTTTCTTAGCCGCATTTAAACCCGTCGCCGTTTTAAAGGGCAGTTTCAAAAAAGCAAATGCACTTGTGACCCCACGCAAAGTGCTGGTCGTTTCACAATTCACTTTTGCGATCATATTAATCATTTGCACCATTATTATTGTACAACAGATAAAATATGCGCAGGGTAGAAAAACCGGCTACGATAAAAATAACCTGGCTTATGTTTTTATGGAGGGCGATATTTTTAAAAATTATCAATTGATAAAAAATGATCTGTTAATGTCAGGCACGGCCCTTTCCATCAACCAAACGATGGCGCCGCTGACGCAAAGCTGGAGCTCCGGTTCCAGTTTGAGCTGGCAGGGTAAGGATCCAAATACCCGCATCAGTTTTGACCGGTCAACAACAAATGAGGGCCTTGTGAAAACGGCAGGATTGCAATTAGTAGCCGGAAGGGATATTGATATTACCAACTACCCGTCAGATTCTACAGCCTGTCTGGTCAATGAATCGGCGGTCAGAATTATGAAATTTAAAGATCCGATTGGTCAGATTATTTTTGATGATCCCATAAACTGGCATATCGTCGGAGTAATAAAAGATTTTATTTTAGAATCGCCCTATGATCAGACAAGGCCCATCCTTTTCAAAGGACCAAAATATGGGAGAAATGTGATGAATATAAAGTTCAACAACGGTCATACGACTTCAGAGAATTTAGCCAGGACCGCAAAAATTTTCAATAAATATAATCCGGCCTACCCGTTTGAATATCATTTTGTGGATGAAGAATATGCCAGAAAATTCAGCGATGAGCAACTTACTGCAACCCTTGCAGCACTTTTTGCCAGTCTGACAATTTTTATTTCCTGTCTCGGCTTGTTTGGCCTGGCAACCTATATGGCTGAAAACAGGATCAAGGAAGTGGGTGTAAGAAAAATTCTCGGAGCTTCCCTAACAAATATAGCGGCGTTACTTTCCAAAGATTTCGTGAAACTCGTTGTACTTGCTATCATCATCGCATCTCCTATTGCCTGGTATTTTATGCAAAAATGGCTGCGGGGTTTTGACTACCGGATCCAGATCAGCTGGTACGTTTTTGCATTGGCGGGCCTGTCGGCTATTTTGATCGCACTGATTACCGTAAGTTTTCAGGCAGTCAAGGCAGCCATTGCGAATCCCGTGAACAGCCTGCGGTCTGAATGATCGAAGGTTGGGCTTAAAGCTCAACGCTTAGCGCTAAGCGTTACGCGTTGAGCTTTTTTGAACCAAAAATAAAAGGGCACACCTGAAAGTGTCAACAGCAGACCTACCAATGAAGCGCGTGTGTTAACGATAAATGTAGTGATCACCAGGATTAGAGAGAATAAAATAACGATCAGGGGTATAACCGGGTAGCCAATGACTCTTTTGGTAATTTTTTTCTCCATTTTCATTTTGATCAACCCTGCTCCGGTAAGCGTTGCAAACATATATCCGGAAACGACCACCAGGTCCGTGAGCTGATCAAATGTTCCTGAGAGCACCAGGACCGAACTCCAAACACAGGAATAGATCAAAGCCACATAGGGTGTTTTGAAAACAGGATGAACAAACGCGGCCTTCCTGAAAAATACTTTTTCCTGCGCCATGCGAAAACTAATTCTCGGATAGGTGATGATACATCCATTCAGGGCTCCGAACGTACTGATCGCGATAAGCGTTTTGATCAGTGTGGAACCGGCCATGCCAAATAATGTTTCCGATACTACGGCCGCCGCAATTTTCTGATCGGGTATGGTGGCCAGTTGTTCAACCGTAAATACCCTCATATAGGTATAATTCAACAGGAAATATAATACGGTTACCAGGCCCACGCCTCCGATGATCGCATAAGGCAGGTTCCTTTCGGGATCTTTCATCTCCCCGGTAACAAAACTGATAATGGTCCAACCATCAAAAGCCCAGAGTGCGCTCAATAAGGCTCCAAAAAAACCACTAAACAATGCCGCACCTGTTAAGGGGTGGAATATTGTTCCATCCTGCATAGCTCTGACCGGTTCTCCTGCATATAAAAATCCGGCAATAATCAGCAAAAGTATACCCAGGATTTTTGCTGCAGTGACCACGTTACTCAATTTTCCGGAATTTTTAATACCGGAAATATTATAAAGGGTTAGCAGGACAATCATCACAATTGCAAAAATTTTGATAGAGAACCCGCGAAAGGGATAAATAAAATTGGCAATCGAAACATCATTTAACGATGGCAAAGTATCCCTAAAATGAAACAGGGAATCCACCGACTGGGAAAAAACGAATGCCAGCGCAGCAATGGAGCCACTGCCAATTATCGTAAACATCGTCCAACCCAATAAAAAAGCGACAAAATCGCCGTACATGAGCCGGAGATATTCATACGTTCCGCCTGTCTCAGTCGTCATACTGGCCAGACCGGAATACAAAAAAGCGCCAAAAATCGAAATAACACCTGCTACAATCCAAACCATTAAAATATAATGTTCGCTCATCAGCGACCTGGACATGGGCGCGATCTTCTTGAAAACGCCTGATCCGATCATGATGCCGGCAACCAGTAAAATAGCCGTCGGTAATCCGATTACCCTTGTTAGCGGAATCTTCGTGCGGTCCTGATTTTTCCGTGTATTCATGTTGATCTGGGTATCCGTTGAATTATGATTTTATCTTAATATAAAATCTGTCCGCCCGGAATTATTATATAAGATAATCCTACTTTGGGAGATCAACAGGTTCAGATGGCTGCTCCCTTGCGTCTTTGGCTTTATAGCAGCCCGTATTCCCCTCCGTTGACTATCTGCCAGCAATGTAAAATACACGACGAATACCTTATAAAAAAAACCCTCCATCTCTGGAGGATTTAATGACGAAGTGTTTATTTGATCACCGGTCTTTGGCTTTACGTTTTGCGCCTTAGGACTCAAGCTCTATGTATTCTGCGGCTCATATGATTTTCCTGCCGATTCAATCTATATTGTTCGTGTCTTGTGATGTGACCGCCATGTCTGGATGCCATCCTTCTTTCTTCATGGCGAATCTGATGATCTCTCTGGTGCAGATTACGCGCCTGGCGCCTGCTGATATCTCCATGTCTAACTTCGCGGTTGATACGATGGTCCTGGTTACCCAGGCGTTGATTTACTTCTGCCCGGCGCGGATGATTTTTTGAAAAATGGCCATCCTGTGCCATGGAAATATTCGCGAATCCAAGAAATGTTACAAAAAGAGCGGAGAATAATAATTTCGGTTTCATGGTTTTTATTTTACGTGCTGTTGCACATATTATAGACTGAACCATAAAACCGAAGTTTAATGCCGACCTTTCTTTAACAGATCCTTTTATAAGGATATGGTTTATGGAGTATGGTAGATGGATTCACCATTAACCACTAACCATACACTTTAAGAATCAGGCGCTCCTCTTCAGGCCTAAAACGTTTCATCCGCGCTCGGTCCGTACATTCCGGGAATGGGAATATTTAGCAGCCTTAGAAAAACGCCCAGCTGAGCCCGGTGATGAATGGTTTGCGATATGGCCATGCGGATCACATCTTCCTTTGTGATTGACAGGTATACCTTATCTCCGGCCTTCATTGTCCAGATATTTTGCAGGAATTCATCTGTTGTTTCCGATAAAGAAACAAGTGCCTGTTTTTGATTTTCTTCAAAAACCGTCCGCAGTTCGTTATTATTATTAATGGGCGTGGGTTTGTAATCTCCTGCGGAAAAATCCAGCACGTCTGTACTTATTCCCATGGGTATCCATCCTGGCAATTCTGCAATATGGGTAGCGAGCTGCCTTATGGTCATACTTTTCGGATGGGGTTGCCAATCGTACTTATCCTCCGGGATAATGTTCAGCATTTTACGCGTGTTGTCTGCTTCTTCCTTTAATTGCTTTTCGAAAAACGGGATAATGATATTCATGTTCTGTATTTGTTTATAAGAACAAAGAAAATCCCCGTGGGTGACAACCCTATGGCAGACCAAAAATTAATATTTTACGGGGAGCAGTTTCATATACTCATCGAGGGGCATATGTTTCGGGATCGTAAAATTCTCATCCGTGCATTGCAGCCGCAGGATTCGGGAAACCCGGAAATCGCGGTAATCCTTTTTGTTATGGCACCATCCGATCAGGTGCCAGCTGAGGGCGTAAAAGATGAGTCCGATAGGCTCCATTTTCCTCACCGAGACCTCTTCCTGTTTATTGGTATACCCTATCTCCAGAATCTTTTGGGAAGAGATGGCCTGCTGGATGCGTGTCAGATAGTCAAAATTTTGAATGAAACAGACCGGCACCTGCAGTTTAATATTGGCCGCCAGACGTTCTACTGAATCTTTCTGGGATGAACGAAGCACCGATTTTATCTTGGTCAGTGCGGTGGCATAATGTTCCTGAATGGATCTGTCGGAAAAAGCAGAAACGATGGATTCCATCAAGAGCAGCGCATTGGCTTCTTCCGTACTGAAGGATACGGGCTGAAGAAAAAAACCATTCACGATAAAATATCCGCGGTGCGGCTCAAAGCTCACGGGTATGCCTTGTTCGTTCAGGGCCTTGATATCCCGGTAAACCGACCGGACACTGATATTGTATTTCTCGGCAATTTTTTCTCCCGTTACAAATTTTTTGGATTGCAGCAGTGTGAGGATGCCAAATAACCTGTCAATCCGGTTCATGTTTCAAATTTACCACTTAAGTGGTATTGACTTCGGTTCTGATTTTTTGTCTCTTTACCATGTTGACCGGCTTTACCTGGGTCCCCGACCCCGGTCCCCGACCCCGGTCATCGGTCATCGGTCATCGGTCATCGGTCATCAGGAAAAGAAGGTACGGATTAAAAATGCCCGGCTTAACCGGGGACCAAAATAGTTAGTTTTAATTTACTAAAAAAATTAGTGTGAATAAAATATTTATCCTAGCTTCGAAGAATCAACTACTTTGAACGACTAAAAATTACGCAATGTCAAACGCAGAAAAATTAAAGGCGCTTAAGTTAACTATCGATAAAATAGACAAGGATTTTGGTAAAGGCAGTGTGATGATGATGAACGAAAAAAGTACTGAACCCATGGAAGTCGTATCTACCGGTTCCATTGGTCTCGACGTGGCCCTGGGCATCGGCGGTTTACCGCGTGGCCGGGTGGTTGAAATCTACGGACCCGAGTCCTCCGGTAAAACCACCATCGCGACCCATGTGATTGCCGAGGCACAAAAAAAGGGCGGTATGTGCGCTTTTATTGATGCCGAACACGCGTTTGACAGTAACTATGCCAAGAAACTGGGCGTAGATGTGGATAATCTCCTGATCTCCCAACCGGACTATGGCGAACAGGCTTTGGAAATAGCCGACCGTCTGATTCTTTCCGGCGCGCTAGATGTCGTTGTGATTGACTCCGTTGCCGCCCTCGTTCCAAAAGGTGAACTGGAAGGTGAAATGGGCGATAGCAAAATGGGCCTGCATGCCCGTTTGATGTCACAGGCTTTGAGAAAGCTGACGGCTACCATCAGTAAGACAAATACCATTTGTATTTTCATCAACCAGCTCCGGGAAAAAATCGGCGTGATGTTTGGCAATCCGGAAACGACCACGGGTGGAAATGCCTTAAAATTTTATGCTTCCGTACGCCTCGATATCCGCCGCATGGCTCAGATAAAAGACGGTGAAGAAGCCATCGGTAACCATGTCAAAGTGAAAGTCGTTAAAAATAAAGTTGCACCACCGTTTCGCAGTGCAGAATTTGATATCATCTTTGGTGAAGGCATTTCAAAAATGGGTGAAGTGATTGATATGGGCGTTGAATTCGGAATCATACAAAAAAGTGGAAGCTGGTTCAGTTACGGATCCGACAAACTCGGACAAGGTCGCGATGGGGTTCGTCAGTTACTACACGATAATCCGGAATTGGCCGCAGAAATAGAAGCTAAGATCCGCGCGAAGATCAAAGAAACCCAGGAAGGGGTGCCGGAGAAATGAGTTGGAATCGTCAAATACTTGGGTTGGTAAGTATACAGGCTGTTCGAAAGAGCAGCCTAATTTTTTGCCCGATTTCAATCCGCCGCTGGCAGATGGAAAAACAGCGCATAAAAAAAGGGGTCAGAATAAAAATTCAACCCCGTTTTAAAATCCAATATCCTATGAAAAACCATAACAAAGATATGCGTAAACATTCACATCTGCAAGACGGCAAAGCAATTACTACAGAATCTTCAGTTATTTTTTACAAGCTGTTCCGAAATAACAGTATTCGTTGATTTATCAGTTGCTTTCAGGATATAACTTCCTTTTTGTAAAGCAGACACATTAACAATTTGCATTCCCGCATCTACATCCTGAGTAAACCAAATCGCCCCGCTGTTATCCATAACCTGAATGCTTAAAGGATGAGAAGAACGAACAATTAGAAGTTTATCAACCGGGTTAGGATAAAACCGAAAATCAGCAGCCGGAATAGAATTCATATTCACCATTTTTGAACACAGTTCTTTTCCCTCTTTGCCGGTAATACGAATTCGATAAGACACTGTGCCTGTTCCCACCACATTATCAACCAAAGAATAAACTGAGTCCACTCCAACAGAAGCATCCATGGCGCTTAACACTTCGAAATGCTGGCCATCGGAACTTTTCTCAATGATAAAAAAATCTTCTGATTGTATTGGTGCAGCTGCCCAACGCAAAACCGCGTGTCCATTCTGGAGAGTCACCGTAAAAAAACTGAAAGCGGGATTGCTTTCGTTTGCTGAAGCGGAATTCGCCTGGTCAGCCGGTGCCTGACCCATCAAAGCACAGCATAAGAATGCCGATGCAAGCCATAACTGAAGTTCCTTCATGGGATAGTAAATGTGGATAAGCTGTGGACAAAATCCATGCCATTCCTAAAGCACTATTTCAAATCCACCCAATCATCCTTCCGGATTTGCCGAGACAAAAATTTATTCCTTCTCGGGAAAACCTGTCCAGGCGTGGTTTAGCGGTCAGACCATAAACGAAGAGAAAAGTTTAAATCAAATCGTAAAAAAGTTTTTAACAAGCGCATTTTGCTTTCGCCGCTTTTCATCCGGGTGCTTTAACACGGCACCAGGAAAAGCGTTTCTTCTTTCTCCGCCTTTTTATTCTTTTAACAGCCAAATTGTAAACCGCTTTATATCCCTGCCAAAGGCGAAACGACGGTCGAAGAGCGTTAAGCCTGCAGCTGGCTGCTTTAGGCTTAAATTGCAATAAACCCGACGACATGAGCATATACAAAATGGGTGGCAGCAAGCGTATCGCATTGGTTGCCCACGACAATAAAAAAACGGAGATCATTGAATGGGCCGTTTATAATAAATCGGTCCTTTCCCTGCATCGCCTGTATGCAACCGGCACTACAGGCAAAATGCTGGAGAAAGCCCTGGGGTTGCCCATCACCAAGTTCATGAGCGGACCACTCGGTGGAGATCAGCAGATCGGGGCCCGTATCGCGGAACGAAAAATTGACGTCCTGATTTTTTTCTGGGACCCCATGGAAGCCCAGCCCCATGATCCCGATATTAAAGCCCTGCTGCGCCTGGGAGTCGTTTGGAATATTCCCTTTGCCTGTGACCGGTCAACCGCTGATTTTCTCCTGACTTCACCCCTTATGCACCAGGACTATGATGTGATACAACCGGATTATTCCCTTTACCTGAAAAGGCCACCCAGGTAGTTCATTCTTATTATCTTTAATTTATTCACAATGCTTTCGCTGTTTTCAACCTGATCATTTGAAAAAATTTCTCAAAATCAGTTTACGGGTTCTGGCCGTACTGCTCGCCATTATTCTGCTCCTCTTTGCCGGTGGATGGATCTATCTGAAACAACATAAAAAACAGGTCATCAGTTTTATTGAATCAGAAGCCAAAAAAGGTCTCAACGGAGGTGTGGTTCATATCGGTAACATCAATATCGGTTTTCGCCACACTTTTCCTCGCATCGCCTTTACTATTGATTCACTTACCGTGCAGGACAGCCTCTGGTACCAGCATCACCATGACCTGGTTTCTGCAAAAAGAGCCTATGCCACGCTGGATTTTTTCCAGCTCATATTCGGAAAAATCGCGATTGGCCGCGTACAACTCGAAAGTCCGCATATTTATATTTATACCGATACCTCCGGTTATACTAACACCTCCATATTCAAAAAGAATGAACCCCCCAATAAAGACGCTCCAAAAAATCTTACCTACCCCATATTGGAGATCCGAAACGGAAGCCTTTTGGTAAATAAAAAAGACAAAAACAAATTTTTTGAATTTGATATCCCGACCCTGGTATGTCATTTTCATTCAAACGCAGATAATCCAAACCTGCAAATTGACGTCGATCTGAACTGCCGCGTACAGCGTATGACTTTCAATTCCGAAAAAGGTCCCTTCCTGGAAGGGAAAACCGTTGCAGGCAAATTCCAGATTCAATTCAATAAGGCTTCCAAAGTGTTACAATTTGAAAAGATCCACCTGGCGGTAGACCAGCAGCCTTTTATTTTCAAAGGCAAATTTTTCCTTGCAGAAGTGCCGACTCCATTTACACTTTCCTGGGAAACAGATAATTTGAGTTTCAGGAAAGCGGCTTCCTTTCTTTCAAATAATATCCGCGTCAAACTTGATCAATATAATATATCGGAATCCATCACCCGTCTCATCGGTTCGATGGACAATACCGAGCCCGAATACAAAACACCCCTTATACATCTCCGGCTCAGTGTGGACAATAAAACAATAACCACACCCATCGTCACTATCGATAACGCATCTTTTACCGCAACATTTAATAATGAAGAAACGAAGGGCCTGGGTCATGAAGACGAGAATACCATAATGCATTTTTCTCCATTGAGGGGCAGCTGGAATAATCTGGATTTTCGCTGCGATTCGATGGTCATCCGCAATCTCATCCATCCCAGGATGAATCTGCATATCACGTCAGGATTCAAGCTGGAAAATATTAATAATCTGGTGGATGAAACGATACTTGCTTTTAATAAGGGCACAGGAAAAATAAATATGGTCTATAGTGGCTCCCTCGAAACGAGTTATGATAGCCTGAGAATGCTTTCCGGAAATTTTAACCTGGATTCTGCAACGATCACGTATCTACCCAGAAATTTACAACTTGCCAATGGCTTTGGTATTATCCGCTTTACCGGCAAGGACATGATGGTGGATCACCTCAGTCTAAACTCGGGTAATACGGACCTCCTTATGGATGGAAGCATTAAGAACCTGTTTTTCCTCATCAACCAAAAAAATAAAAAACTTGCGCTTGATTGGGCGATCCATTCCAGTAAATTAAATCTCAACGATTTCAATTCCTTTCTGAAAAAGAAGCAGTCGATAGCCGCTTCAAAGAAAAAAAAACCCCTTCTTGGCCAGACCATTTCGGATATTACCAAACTCCTGGAAACCGCGAATATCAATCTTACTCTGAATGCCAAACAACTGATTTATAAAAAGTTTTATGCCGAAAACCTGATGGCAAATCTGAATATGGATGATAATGCCATCAACCTGAAAGATATCAGGCTCCAGCATGCCGGCGGAAGTATTTCTATTCAGGGTGTTCTCCGGAACGAAATTGCCTCCAACCCATTTTCATTCAACTCCCAGTTAAGAAAGGTAAATGTGAGTAAGATATTTGCCGCTTTTAATAATTTCGGATTAAAATCTCCAACCGACAAAAATATCGGCGGCAGTTTGACGGCAGACGTCACCCTGCAGGGAGGTCTGACCACAAAAGCCCAAATTATTCCTAATGAGTTAAAAGGTTTTGTAAAATTTAATCTGGAAAACGGACAACTGGTGAATTTTGAACCTGTTCAGAAAATTTCGCAAACCGTTTTCAAAAACAGGAATTTTTCTGACATCCAGTTTGCCGACCTGCATGATTTGCTGGAAATAAACGGAGAAAATATTACAGTCAACCGGATGGAAATCCATTCCACCGTTCTAACCATGTTTATTGAAGGCATATATAATGTGAAAAACGGACCCGACCTCAGCATTCAGGTTCCACTCAGCAACCTGAAAACAAATAAGGGCGAGCTTGTGAATAAGGGCATTAACAGCAAAACAGGTGTCAGCGCCCGTTTGCGCGCACAAAGAGGGAATGACGGCAAGGTTAAAATTTCATGGGATCCTTTTAATAAGGCTTCCAAAAAGCGTAAAGCCGAAAGCTCAAAGCATTAATTTCACCATGTTTGTCCTTTACTCTTTAGACCCAAAATACGTAACTTTAATGTTCCCCAAATTTGAAAAAAATGGAGTTTAAAGTCCATTCAGCATACGATCCCGCAGGTGATCAGCCGGATGCCATTCATCAGCTGACCCAGGGTCTTTTGGAAGGTGAAAAATATCAGACCCTGCTCGGCGTAACCGGTTCGGGTAAGACATTTACAATTGCCAATGTCATTCAGAATGTACAAAAGCCTACGCTGGTCCTGACCCATAATAAAACACTGGTTGCTCAACTGTACGGCGAGTTCAAACAATTTTTTCCGGACAACGCCGTCGGGTATTTTGTATCCTACTATGACTATTATCAGCCGGAGGCGTATATGCCTGTGAGTGATACCTATATTGAAAAAGATCTTTCCATCAACGAAGAACTCGACAAACTTCGGCTGCAGGCAACCACGCAGCTGCTGAGCGGGCGACGCGATATTATTGTTGTTGCATCCGTGAGTTGCATTTATGGTATTGGTAATCCGGAAGAATTCGAAAACGGGATCGTACGGATAAAATTGGGGCAAACTATTTCGCGTCAGGGGTTTTTACACGCACTCGTCAATTCACTATACTCCCGCGATCAGTTTGAATTTAAAAGAGGAACATTTCGCGTGCAGGGAGACACTATCGATATCAATCTTCCTTATCTGGATTATGGATACCGTGTTACCTTTTTTGGTGACCAGATTGAAGAGATCGAAAGTTTTGAATTGAGATCCGGGAAGCGAATCATGCCGATGGACAATGCGGCCGTTTTCCCGGCCAATCTCTACCTGGCTCCGAAAAACGTAATCACACAGGTTCTCGCAGAGATCCAGGATGAAATGGCGGCGCAGGTGAATTATTTCAAGAGCACCGGAAAATTTATTGAAGCGCAGCGGCTGAGCGAACGTGTAAACTTCGACGTCGAAATGATCCGTGAACTTGGGTATTGCAACGGCGTTGAAAATTATTCGCGCTTCTTCGATCGAAGGAAACCGGGCACAAGACCCTTTTGCCTCCTGGATTATTTTCCAAAGGATTTTTTATGCGTGATTGACGAAAGTCACCAGACGATTCCTCAGGTTAGCGGCATGTACGGCGGCGACCGCAGCAGAAAACTGATTCTTGTGGATTACGGCTTCCGTTTGCCATCTGCATTAGACAACCGTCCGCTCAACTTTCACGAATTCGAAACGATGACGGATCAAACCATTTATTTGTCCGCTACGCCCGGCGATTACGAACTGGAAAAATGTGGCGGCGTTGTGGTTGAGCAGGTCGTACGACCGACAGGCCTGCTGGATCCTCCGATTGAAATCCGCCCCAGCGTGAATCAGATAGATGATTTGCTGGACGAAATTGATAAACGTATTTCGAAAGGCGGCCGCATATTGGTGACTACACTGACGAAACGTATGGCAGAAGAGATGGACAAATACCTGCACCGACTCAATATTAAATCCAAGTATATTCACAGTGAAGTGGATACCCTCGAGCGGGTTGAAATCCTCCGCCAGCTGCGGCTCGGCGAAATTGATGTATTGGTGGGAGTGAACCTGTTGAGAGAAGGACTAGACCTGCCGGAAGTCACGCTCGTGGCGATACTTGATGCCGACAAGGAGGGATTTCTCCGGAATGAACGTTCGCTGACGCAGACCGCCGGCAGGGCTGCCCGTAACGTGGAGGGACTCGTAATTTTTTACGCAGATAAAATGACCGAAAGCATGCAACGGACAATTGATGAGACCAGCCGTCGCCGCGAAAAGCAGGTTCGTTATAATGAAGTGCACGGCATCACGCCGAAAACCATTTTAAAATCCAGAAAGGACGTGTTTGCTTCCACCTCTGTACTGGATATCAAAGGATTTGATGAGAAAAATCCCTATGCTATAGCTGGTGACCAGGACCTGGTGACCGTTGCCGCGGAAGAAGAAACAGAATATCAGACCATTCCGCAGATGGAAAAAGCAATTTCGAAAATTAAAAAGGATATGGAGAAAGCAGCGCGGGACCTGGATTTCATGGAAGCGGCCCGCCTGCGCGACAGTATGTTTACCCTTCAGAAGAAATTAACAGAATTGAAAAACTAAGACGGATTATGAACAAGAAATTGTTTCTGCTTGACGCCATGGCATTGATTTTTCGCGCATACTACGCGTTGATTCGCTCTCCCCGTATCAGTTCGAAAGGAAAAAACACGAATGCACAATTTGGATTTACCAATACACTGGTTGAACTCATCAACAATCAAAAACCTTCTCATATGGCCGTCTGTTTTGATACGGAAGCGCCCACGGACAGGCATATTGATTTCACCGATTATAAAGCCAACCGGCAGGAAGCGCCTGAGGATCTTTTGATAGCCATACCGGATATTAAAAAAATTGTGCGCGGATTCAATATTCCGATCATGGAACTCGACGGCTATGAAGCCGACGACGTTATCGGCACGCTTAGCAAACAGGCCGCGGCGGCGGGCTACGAGGTTTTTATGGTAACGCCGGATAAAGATTATGGTCAGCTCGTCAGCGAACAGGTCAAAATTTACAAACCCGGATACCAGGGTGGAACCGTCGAAATTATCGGTCCCAATGAGGTGCTGGAAAAATGGAATATCAAAAGCATTCCGCAGGTGATTGACATACTCGGTCTCATGGGAGACGCAGTCGATAATATTCCCGGTATACCGGGAATCGGCGAAAAAACCGCTGCTAAATTATTGGCGGAATATGGAAGCCTCGAAAATGTACTGGAGAACGCAGATAAAATCAAAGGTTCCGTTGGAGAAAAAGTAAAGGCAGGAAAAGATCTCGCCATCATGAGTAAGAAACTGGCTACCATCATTACGGACGTGCCGGTTCAGTTTCATGAGGAAGATTTCAAACTGAAGGAGTGGGACAGAGATGTGTTGCGGGAAATTTTTACGGACCTGGAGTTCAGGGCGACTGCAAAAAGAATCCTCGGCGAAGAATTGCCGGGTGCAAACGGACAGATAGTCGTTCCTGATGGCGTTCAGCAGGATCTGTTTGGAAATGCGGTCGCGTCCCCGGCACCCAAAGAAACAGGAGAAGCCGAACCGGCTCCTGTTCACGCGGAAAAAAATATTACCAACACCCCGCATAGATATATATGCGCAGATACGGCGGAAAAAAGAATGTCGCTGATCACGCAACTGCTGGGAGAAAAAGAAGTTTCGTTCGATACCGAAACCACCGGCATCGACGCAAATAATGCCGAACTCGTAGGTCTTAGTTTTTCCTGGAAACCAGGCGAAGCTTACTATGTGCCCGTTTCAGCAGACAGAGATGCCGTAATAGAAATTCTGACGGAATTTGATCCGCTCTTTGAAAATCCAGACCGGATCTGGATCGGTCAGAATGTTAAATACGATATGCTGGTGTTGAAATGGTATGGCATTCAGATCAAAGGTAAAATCTTTGATACGATGCTCGCGCACTATGTAATTGATCCGGAAGGTAAAAGGAGTATGGATCTCTTAAGTGCCCAATACCTGGGTTACGAACCGGTGCACATCGAAGAATTGATCGGAAAAAAAGGAAAAGGTCAGGGAAATATGCGGGACGTGGCGATTGAAAAAATTTCTGAATATGCTGCCGAAGATGCGGATATTACCCTGCAGTTAAGAAATACATTTCATCCGCTGCTTGATATAAAATCTGTACGTAAAGTTTTTGAAGAAGTGGAAAACCCGCTCGTGAAAGTTCTAACAGATATGGAGTTTGAAGGTATCCGGGTGGACATGGATTTCCTGAAAGAATATTCGAAGGAACTCGAAAAAGAGGCAGCGGTTGCCGAAGAAAATGTGTACAGGGAAGCCGGTGTGCGTTTCAATCTGTCGTCTCCCAAACAACTTGGCGAAGTACTATTTGATAAACTGAAACTTGATCCTAAGGCCAAAAAAACAAAAACGGGCCAATACGCCACAGGAGAAGATGTGCTTTTGAAACTCGCGCATCAGAGTAAAATCGTGGATGATATTTTAGCATATCGCGAACTCACTAAATTAAAATCCACTTACGTGGACGCACTACCGGCCATCATCAACCGAAAAACGGGTCGTGTGCATACCAGTTATGCGCAGGCCGTGGCGGTCACTGGTCGCCTGTCAAGCAATAACCCCAACCTCCAGAATATTCCGGTCAGAACGGAAAGGGGCCGCGAGATCCGCAAAGCCTTTATACCCCGGGATGAAAACCACATGCTCGTTTCAGCCGATTATTCTCAGATCGAGCTCCGGATTGTGGCGGCGATCAGCGGAGATCCGAATATGTGTCTGGCGTTTAAAGAAAAAAAAGACATCCATACGGCTACGGCGGCAAAAGTATTCGGAGTGGAAGAAAAAGAGGTGACCAAAGAAATGCGGTACCGCGCCAAGAGCGTGAATTTCGGAATCATTTACGGACAGGGTGCTTTCGGTCTGGCAGACAACCTAGGTATCAGCCGGACGGAAGCCAAAGAGATCATTGACAATTACAAAAAACAATTCGTCAATATTCAAAAATATATGGATGACACTATTCAGTTCGCCCGCGAAAACGGTTATGTGGAAACGCTGATGGGGCGCAAGCGATGGCTGCGCGATATCAATTCGGGAAATTTCACCGTGCGGGGATTTGCGGAAAGAAATGCCATCAATTCCCCGATTCAGGGTACGGCTGCTGACATGATCAAACTGGCCATGATCAAAATTCATGAAGCTTTTAAAAAGAATGGTTTCAGATCCAAAATGTTGCTGCAGGTACACGATGAACTGGTCTTTGACGCGCACCGCGATGAAGTGGAGATCATCCAGCCCATCATTATTGAATGCATGCAAACAGCCTTGCTCCTGCCCAATGACGTTCCCGCCGAGGCTGAAATCGGTTCAGGAGTAAACTGGCTTGAGGCGCATTAATTGAAGTGGTTGGTAGTTGCTGATTGGTATTTGGTGTTAACCGGGTATTAATTTTGAATCATACGGAAACATCGCGTTAGGCGTTAAGCGTTAGGTATTAAGCCCTTAGATTAATTTAGAACCCCGGACCGGTTTTTGGCTTTATTAACAATTCCTTGTGGGAAATAAAGTAAACTTTGGGGTTATATATAGGTCTTATATTTCAAAATTATGTCGAATAAAACAGCTATACGCGTGAGCGTTGAGCCCAAACTTTAAGCCTAAAAACACTTACATATGAAAAAGTTTAGTGTAAAAATCTTCCTGCTTTCCCTTTCCCTGTTAGCTTTTGGTTTCAGCCGGGCAGACGACACAGACTGGCCAAAACTGATCAATACAACTAACGGCACACAGATCAAGGTGTATGCGCCTGAACCTGAGTCTTTTAAAGGCAATACCCTGATGTTCCGGTCTGCCATTTCGATCCTGGAAAATGGAAGTAATGACCCTGTTTTTGGCGCGTTCTGGGGTACGGCCAAAGTCGAGACCGACCGGGACAATAGAACTCTGGCAATCAACAGCTTAGACGTCACATCCATTCGCATACCCGCCATTGAAGGCCAGGATACAATCGATTATATCGATGACGCCCTGGAATCACAGTTTCCTTCTACGGCAGGTCCTATTTCTTTGGATGAAATCGTAGCCACGTTAAACCAGAACCAGCAGGAGACCAAACTCTCCGACAAGATTTCCACCAATCCGCCGAAAGTGATATTTGTAACCCAGCCTTCTATGCTGGTTTTAATCGACGGAGACCCGAAACTAAAAAATAATAAAGACCTGAATCTGGATATCGTAGTCAACACACCATTTACCATCGTGAAAAATAACGATGGGCGTTTTTATCTTTATGGATCAAAACACTGGTATGTTTCCAATGCCGCCACGGGGCCTTATGAATATACCAATGGACAGGTTCCCGATAATATCCGCAATGTGGAACAGCTCATCGCGAAAAATTCACAAACCAACGGCTCAACAAATAAAGCAGCAGCAGATAATCCCAATGTGATTCCGAATATAATCGTGAGCACCGCTCCTGCAGAACTCATTCAATCCAGTGGTGAACCGAATTTTACACCGATACAAGGCACGAACCTGCTCTATATGAGCAATTCTGACAATGATATTTTTATGGACGAAACCTCTCAGCAGTATTTTGTCCTCATTTCCGGCAGATGGTATCAGACAAAGGCCCTGAATTCGGATAACTGGAAATTTATTCCGGCTGATCAGTTGCCCGGTGACTTCGCCAGGATCCCCCCCGGCTCGCCAAAGGACAATGTACTGGCAAGCGTAGCGGGAACGGATGCTGCAAAAGATGCGGTGATGGATGCTGAAATTCCACAGACAGCCAAAGTGGATCGCAATACGGCAACGACAACCGTTAACTATGATGGCCGCCCCAAATTCACGGATATTGACGGCACCAATTTGCAATATGCGGTCAATACTTCCTCAACGGTTTTACGAAACGGGGGTGATGGTCGTTTTTATGTAGTGGACAATGGCGTGTGGTTTGTTTCGGACAATGCCGCAGGACCCTGGGTTGTAAGTACCGTAAGACCTGTGGATGTTGATTTGATCCCACCGAGCTACCCGGTATACAATGCAAAATATGTGAATATATATGATGTGGATCCGGATTATGTATACATGGGATATACACCCGGATACCTGAATAGTTTTGTATATGGACCGACGGTAGTTTACGGAACCGGATTTTATTATGCTCCCTGGTATGGTGCTTATTATTATCCCAGACCATGGTCCTGGGGATTCAACTTTGCCTATACCCCTTATTTCGGATGGGGATTTGGCTGGGGATACAGTCCCAGCTGGTTTAGCATTGGATTCGGGTTTGGATACGGTTATGGTTATTACGGATATGGTTACAGGGGTTGTGGCTGGTGGGGTCCTTCATTTTATCATCCCGCGGTTTGGGGTGGATGGCATGGGGGTCCGAGACCTTATGGATTCTACGGAAACAATTTCTACCACAATAATAATATTCATGTGAACTATGCGAATAATGTGTACAGAAATCGTGGTGGCGTATCCAGCCAGAGTTATTATCGCACGGGAGGGATTGCTACAAGGACGATGAATTATAATCGCCCGACTACGAATTCTACAAGGCCAGGGGGAACAATGAACCCGGGACCAAATAGTTCAAGACCCGGAACAGGCAACGGATATAACCGGCCGGCCACTAATGGAAATGGAGCTGGACGTCCGGCCAACGGCCCATCGAACAATTCAGCGCGTCCTTCCGTTTATGCTGACCATCAGGGAAATGTTTATCAGCGGCCACAAGCCAACAGCAACTGGCAGCAAAGGCAGAATAGGACATGGTCCCCGGTGAATAATGCCAGACCTGAGGTAGTTCAGAATCTGAATCAGCAACAGATGAATCGCAGTCGCGGTGAAGTACGCGCCCAAAACTTTCAAAGGATAAGTGCCAGTCCATCTTCTGGTGGTTACAGGCCATCATCCGGTGGCGGTCGGCCATCAGGCGGGGGTGGCGGTTCTCATTCCTCTGGTGGCGGTAGCAGATCCGGAGGCGGTGGTGGCAGAAGATAATAACTGATCAATAAAAAACAAAGACCTGTATAAACCAGGTCTTTGCCTAAAATCCACCTTTGCCCAGGATAACCCTTATTTCTGGTCCTTTCATCGCGGCTGAGCCGGGACCCTTTTGCTAGTAAAAAAATTCTTCCCTTATGCAAACTGATTCCTCAAATCCCTGATTTCATCATGAGAATCTTTTAGCGTTTCCTGCTGATGGGTTAGTAGTTCCCGTAAAAAAGCAGGAAAACGATCTGTCTCAAGGGCCTTTTTATAGGCCTTCTGGACGGCATCTTCCCCGGCTTCACAATTGGACAGGATAGTATGTCTGTTTTCGCCGGTAAACACCGCCTTCACGTCCATCCATGCGCGGTAAATTTTACCCATTTCAGTGGTTCCCTTTTCCACATCTCCGTGCAAAACCTGGATTTCGTGTGTGAGGTCAGATTTTATTTGCTGGCTCTCGATAATCATTTCATCGAAGAGAGACTTCAGATCTTCATCATCGTCCTTCAATTCCTTAATAGCCCGCTGATAACCATTGATGCGATCATTATTGATCAGTACGAGGTCATTTAAAACTTCTACGACTTCTTTAGATTTTTCCATAAAATGTGTTTTTGGCTTTATTAACCGGATGAAAAAACCATACCAGCGGCAAATGTGGAAGTATGGGCGTATGGGAGTATGGGAGTGTGGAGTATAACGTTAAAATCGCTCCCATACTTTCCTATTTTCGTACTTGTTTTTTTGTTTAACTTGCACCACTTAAAAAATTTAGCCTTCAATTATGGAATATTCCAAGATCATTGCTATAACCGGACTTCCGGGTCTTTATGAACTGATCAGCAGCAAATCAGATGGTGGAATTGTACGTTCTCTGGACGATAAAAGCACCCGCTTTGTTTCCAGTCGTGTACATCAATTTTCTCATCTTGAAAGTATTGAGGTATATACAACCCGTCATAATGTAAATCTGGTTGATGTACTCAAAGCCATGGAGAGCAGTAAAGAAAAGTTGCCTGACGATAAGGATGCATCCGCATTGAAAATTTACTTTGAAAAAGTATTTCCCGAACTGGATTTTGACCGCGTATATAGCAGTGACCTGAAAAAGATGGTGAAATGGTATGCGGTACTCGCAAAAAATGAGGTTGAAATTAAGTTGTCCGAACCTGTTGCCGAGGAAGTAAAAGAAACGACAGCAACTGAAATAAAGGAAGAAAAGCCTGCTAAAAAACCGGCTCCGGTAAAATCGGAAACAAAAGCCGCTGTAAAGGCGACCGAAGATAAAAAACCGGCGAAGAAATCTGCAGAATCCAAAACGGCAGAATTAAAACCAGTAAAAAAAGCGGCCGGTAAAAAAGAACCTGTTGGAAAACCCGCAAAGAAAGCGGCTCCAAAAAAAGCTGAACCCACAGCGGCAAAAAAATCCACTGCCCGCGGTTCAACCGGGAACGCAAAAAAACCGATTGCTAAAAAGAAATAATCGATATTCGGCTTCTATCTGGCCCATCTCACTCCGGCTGAACCGGGACGGGTGGGACAAGATCAAAAATTCATAAATATGATGAAACCCCCGTCTGCAAATATTGAAAAACCCGTCCGTGTTTTTCTTCCCGAGAATTTAATTATCAGTGACTGGAATTCCATAGCTTCTTTTTTTGAAGATCTGGTGGAAAGGCCAATCCGCAATGCAACCGATCTGGAGAAATGGTTGAAAGATATGAGTGAGCTGGAAGCTGTAATCAGCGAAGATGTTTCCTGGCGCCATATCCGCATGACCTGTAATACGGAAGATAAAAAGCTCCAGGATAATTTTACTTATTTCATGATGGAGATTCAACCGAAGATTCAACCTTATGCCGATCGGTTGAATCGCAAGCTGGTGGATTCTCCTTTAACGGCTGCCCTGGACAAACAGAAATATTTTACTTACCTGCGTTCTGTAAAAAAAAGTATTGAGCTTTTCCGCGAAGAAAATATTCCCATTCAATCTGAACTCAGCGTGTTGGGACAGCAATACGGAGCCCTGTCCGGAAAGATGACGGTAACAGTCAGGGACCAGGAATATACTTTACAGCAGGCCTTGAAATTCCTGGAAAATCCCGACAGAGATTTACGGGAGGAGGTGTACCGTAAAGTACAGGAGCGCAGACTTCAGGACAAGGAGGTAATTAATAATCTGTATACAGAACTTATTAAACGCCGCGATCAAATGGCGCGGAATGCCGGATTCGCCAATTTCCGTGACTATAAATTCGTGGAAATGGGCCGCTTCGATTATACGAAGGAGGACTGTTTCCGTTTTCATGATTCTGTAAAACAACACATACTCCCCCTGGTAGAAATCATCAATCAGTATAAACAAAAAAAATTGGGTCTGGATACCCTAAGGCCCTGGGACCTGGATGCTGAACCCGCCGGCCAGGAACCCTTACATCCTTTTAAGACCGGCGAAGAACTTTTGGAAAAAACGGTCAGCTGTTTCAGGGAACTCGGGCCATTCTTTGCGGACTGTCTCCTGACGATGAAGAAAATGGATCGCTTTGACCTGGAAAGCAGGATTGGCAAGGCTCCCGGAGGATATAACTGTCCATTGGCGGAAACGGGTGCGCCTTTTATTTTCATGAATGCTGCAGGACAAATGCACGATGTTACCACCATGGTTCATGAAGGTGGTCACGCCGTGCATTCGTTTCTTTCCCATCACCTCGAATTAAGCGCCTTCAAGGAATATCCTATGGAAATTGCAGAAGTGGCCAGCATGGCCATGGAACTTTTCAGTATGGAAAACTGGGAAATTTATTTTCAGAATCCGGAGGACCTTCGCCGCGCCAGAATTCAGCAACTGGAAAGGGTGATTACCATTTTCCCGTGGATCGCAACCATTGATAAGTTTCAACATTGGGTTTATGAAAATCCCCAACACGATCTGGAACAACGGACCGAAAACTGGTATCGTATCCAGAGTGAATTTAATTCCAAAACCATAAACTGGAACGGATTTGAAACCTATCAAAAAAATATCTGGCAAAAGCAATTGCACTTATTCGAAGTTCCCTTTTACTATATTGAATATGGTATTGCACAACTCGGCGCGATTGGCTTATGGATGCAATTCAAAAAAAGCAAACAACCGGCCCTGGATCATTATATCCAGGCGCTGTCCCTGGGAGGAACCAAAACACTTCCGGAGTTATATACAGCAGCCGGCTTGAAATTTGATTTTTCGGGCAATTATATAAAGGAACTGATGGATTTTGTAGAAAATGAAATAAGGATATTAATGAATGAACAGGAATAACATTGGATTTACCCGGGCGACCAATCGTAGAAATACCACGAAAATGGTAGGGAACTTTCTTGCATGATTGGATACAGGCCTTTATATTTGCATGAAAGCCCGATCGAAAAAATTTTCATCCAAAATAGCTACTAATCAGAGCCTTAACCAAAAGTCCCGGTGTTTCCACATCGGGGCTTTCTTTTTTAATTATTAATTGTCAATGAATGTTTTGATAATCCAGACCTCTCCTCTTTTTCTGCCTTTCATCGTTAACCATTAACAATTGACAATTAACAACTATTAGTTCTCCTTTAGCAACGCATCAATCTCGCCCTGCATTTCAATCAGCTCATCTTTTTTAAGTCCATCAATGATGGATCTGACATTTCCATTTTTATCCACAAGGGCAAAATATTGTGTATGAATAAACTGCTCATCAATGGGAGAAAAATTATTTTTCGGATCGTCCAGCTGGTAGCTTAGTCTCGCAGCCAGATATAAAGAATCCTTTTTCCCCGTTAGAAAAATCCAATGACGGGCATCCACGCCCATCGAGTCGGCATAATGTTTTAATTGGCCAACACTATCCGTGGATGGATTTACAGTATGGGAGAGAATTAAGAAATCCGGATTGCTTTTATATTTTTCATATATGGGACGAAGATTCGTATTCATTTTCGGACAGATGCCCGGACAGGTTGTAAAGAAAAATTCCGCCAAATAAACTTTTCCTTCCACATCCTTATTGGTTATTCTTTCTCCATTCTGATTGAGAAATGAAAAATCACGCACTTTGCTTATCTGGGGCAGTCCTACTTTTCCGAAACCCGGGATGAGCCTTGTCAACATAAAATAAAATCCGACGATCAGTACCAGGAAAAACAGGGAATAGAACCAGATTTTTTTGGACATATTGCAAAATTAATCTACCCGGACGGGAGCAAAAAGTTATGCTGAAAATTCTATCTTTGCGGGCCAATCATGAAATTAAAGATCAATGCAGATATGCTTGGAATTGGCACTTCCCTCGCTTGTGCGGTGCATTGCGCACTCCTGCCTCTTTTCCTTTCCGGATTGTCCGTTTTCGGGGTCAATATCCTCCATAATTTCTGGTTTGAGTCGGCCATGATCTTCCTGGCTTTCCTTGTCGGGGCTTTGTCTCTCCGCCATGGATTCACCCGTCATCACCGGAGTCCCGTCCCATTTCTGTTGTTTTCTGCGGGTATGCTTTTCCTGCTGGCGAAGCAATATTGGCGGGTTTATGAGCTTATTTTGCTCTTTTTTGCCGTTTTTTTGATCATTTCCGCCCATTTTTTCAATTTTCGGTTCACCCGGAGTTTTCAGAAAAAAGAGAAGAAAGTATGGGAGTGTGAGAGTATGGGAATTTGAGAATTTTACGAGTTAGGGAAAAACTTTAGGCTTTAAGCTCCAGACTTTGAGCGTAAATAGGCGTTAGGCGGCAAAAAGAACTAAATTTGCAGTTCAAATAAGAGTTATGATAAAAACAGGAAATCCGGTCATTAGCATTTATACAGAAATGACCCCCAACCCCGAAACCATGAAGTTTGTCGCCAATAAACTTTTATACCCGGGCAAAAGCATTGATTTCCCTGATGTGGGGTCTGGCAGACCATCTCCCCTGGCGACAGAATTATTTGGATTTCCTTTCATTAAAAGCATATTCATCGCCAGCAATTTTGTAACGCTGACGAAAACGACCGATACGGATTGGGCAGATGTGATCCCTTCCATCCGCCAGTTCCTCAAAGATTACCTGGAAGACGGTAAACCTGTGATCAACGAAGATGAAATTACAATTGCGCATTCTGATGGCAATGCCATAGGCGCGGATGACGACGACGTTGTAAAAAGGATTAAGGAACTCCTGGAAAGCTATGTGAAGCCAGCTGTTGAAATGGACGGCGGCGCCATACAGTTCAGAAGTTATAATGAAGGCGTTGTTAACCTGATGTTGCAGGGATCCTGTTCCGGCTGCCCTTCTTCCATGATCACGCTGAAAGCAGGTATTGAGGGTATGATGAAACGTATGATTCCCGAAGTGAGGGAAGTCGTTGCCGAAGCAGAATAATGCAGCAAATCATATCGCAATTCTTCAGCGACATATATCAGACAACCTGGTTTGAATTTATCGCCGTTATTACCGGCATCGCCAGTGTTATTTTTTCCCGCAGAGAAAATATTCTTGTTTATCCCGTCGGTATGATCAGTACCGGCATGTTTGTGCCGTTATACATCGTCCACGGTCTGTATGCGGACGCATCAGTAAATCTGTACTATACGGTCATGAGTGTTATCGGATGGATAATGTGGTCGCGTAAAGCAGATGGGAAAAAGGTTTTAATCATTACCGCATCTTCCAAAAAAGACTGGAGGGACGGCATTATTTTTTTCCTTTGTTGCTGGGTCATATTATATTTTCTCCTTAGCCGTTTTACCGATAGCACGGTTCCCATCGCGGACAGTTTTACTTCCGGAGCCGCTTTTACCGGCATGTGGCTGATGAATAAAAAGAAACTGGACAACTGGACCTGGTGGATCATTACCGACTTGGCCTCCATCCCCCTCAATTTCTACAAACACCTTGTCTTCACCAGTTTTGAAAACCTGATTTTTCTGATCCTAGCCGTAATGGGTTATATTACCTGGAAAAAAAAGATCGTGCATGTCCCCGCCTAAAAAAATTGTGGTTACGGGTCCGGAATCTACGGGTAAAAGCACGCTTTGCGAACAACTGGCGACACACTATAAAACAGGATGGGTGCCGGAGTATGCCCGACAATACCTTCTGGCGCTGGGGCGGCCCTACCAATATGATGATCTGCTCATCATTGCCAGGGGCCAGCTTGAACAAGAGGACCGGATTATAGCTTCATTAAAAACACCTCTGGTTTTTATTGATACCGATATGTATGTGATGAAAGTCTGGTGCGAATTTGTTTTTGGCAAGTGCCATTCCTTCATATTGGATCAAATTGTAAAAAGAAAATACGATGCTTACCTGCTTTGCAATACCGACCTGCCCTGGGTGGCTGATGAATTGCGTGAATATCCGGATCTCGAATCGCGCGAACGCCTGTACTATAATTATAAAGATCTTATGATAAATCAGTCTGCAGCATGGATTGATATCCGGGGGGACTATGATGCAAGATTGAATAAAGCCATGGCTTTTGTTAATATGATTAATGTAGGATTATAAACGGTGAAGAGATGAGATTTGAATGATCGTGTTGAAAAATTCTATCCGCATGGAATATATAACTGGCATATTGTGCACATCGGCATATCAGCACACTACTGCAGGAGTTTAATGACATCGGGGTCGTCCTGAAGATGGTACATCTGGTTAAGTATCCAGGGATATCGGGCCGCCACGTGCCTGGAAAGCGGCCTGATGGTAAAAACTTTCGGATTCGGTAAACAACCCGCAATCATGGCAGACTCAATCCGGTTCAGGGATTTTGCGTGTTTATTGAAATAAAACATAGCCGCGGCATCAATGCCGAAAACGCCCTTCCCCATTTCACTCACATTCAGGTACATTTGAAGGATTCTCTTTTTGCCCCAGCATTTTTCAATCATAAAGGTAAAATATACCTCCAGGGCCTTTCTGATCCAGCTTCTGCCCTGCCACAAAAAAACATTTTTGGCCACCTGCTGGGATATCGTACTGGCGCCGTGAAGTGACTTGCTCTTCTGATTATGTTTCATGGCTTTTTCGATGGACTTAAAATCAAAGCCATCGTGATCCGGAAACAGCTGATCTTCGGAAGCGATCACGCCAAGTTTGGCATAGGGTGAAATAGCATCCATAGAAACATAATTTCTTTTTAATCCATAACCATGAAATAAACTGCTGAGCTGAGTCAGGGTAAATGGCGGATTGATCCATTTTAAAATCAGGATATAAAAAAACTGAAATAAAAACAAAAACAGAAAGATCCGTTTGATCCATCTCCAGGTTCGCGGAACAATTCCTTTCGTTTTTATAGGCATCAGTTTACTTTGCCGGTTCTGTTGGTTTCATTGCCGGATTATTATGTAAAGGCGGGTGATCCACTCGCATATTCAGATAGTGCAAAGTATATTTTTTACCAATCGAATAGTTTTTATAGCGCGCTCTTTTCAATAATATTCCTCCCAGGATAAGTGCCCCGGCCGTAATCCAGCCGGAAGTTTTTATCCAGGTACCCGATTTTTCATTTGTATACAAACCGTTGATAACATTCAAGGCGAGTACACCAACTCCGGCTATTATCAGGATCGTGCCATCAGCCTGATAATTCCAATTTGAAAAGTCCTGCCTTATTCCATCAATCTCGTGAACATGAAAGGGAATATTATTGACGAATACGCTGTCATTTCGCAAAGCCGTGAGAGTCCCGCCCAGCCACTGATCATAAACGGTATGAATGATAATCTCCTGTCCGGGTGCATAGGTTCTTATATTTCGCGCGTTTTTCTGAAGAAGCAATACATCGGTTTGTGAAATGCTGAGCAGGGGAATCAGGAAAAATATCGACGATATGATTTTCTTCATATTTATAAAATAAAGCTACCACTTTATTTATTTCTAGTGATGCATCCGAAAGAGAACGCCATAAAGCAAAAACATACCGAAAGCAATCAGTATAGCACCGGAGATTTTATTTATTATAGCGAGATTATGAATGGTTAATTTACTACGCAATTTCCCGGCCATCATCACTTTCCCTACGTCCGCAGACATGTTGATCAATAAGCAGACGGAAAAAATGACGATCCGCTCATTCAGCGAATGCGTTAGAGCAAGTATCGAAGCATTGCCCAACCAGAAAATGATCACACCCGGGTTCAGGGTATTGATTATAAATCCGGATGCAAAAATCCTTAAGAATTGCTGGGTGCTCAGGTGATCTGCATGTTTTCCCTCGGTGGATTTTAAAACCACCTTTTTAAAAAAGAAATAATAAATCCCCATCCCGATCAGGAAACTGCTGCCTCCATAACCGATCATATTCCTGTGTTCGAGCAGTTTGGCAACCCATTCGGTGAATACATTACTTAGGAAAACCAGGATAAAATCACTCAGCCAAACGCCGGCAACAAAACTGAAGCCGCCTTTGTGGCCAACCGTAATACTTTGTTTAATGATGGTGAAAATGATCGGGCCGACGGATAATGCAAGCACAATTCCAAGTGCTAATCCTTTCAATATGGCTTCGACCATGCTTTAAAAATTTTACCGGCGATACGCGAAAATAACGGAACCGGGAAAATAGGGGAATATTTCTCACTTTAATAAATAATCAATAATGCGCCTTCGTATTTGCCTTCTCCAGGAAATTTTGCCAGTCCTCTAACAATTTCCCCTTTAGCACCCGCGGAAATTTGTGTTGACCGCCTTCCTTCCCCGTAGAGCGCATAAAATCTATAAAAATCTCTGGTGGAAGAACCGTAACCGATATATCCTTTAGTGCACTTTTTCTTTCAACCGCATAGTCGTCATTTAAACGCTTGAGGTTTTCATCCAGTTTATCCCGCAATATGACAGGATCCACAGGAGAATCCGAGGCCACAAACCACTGATGGGCGAAGAACAGGCCGTGTGGTACGCCGGCAACCGTGAACTCAGGTATTGAAATATTCAGGTCCTCACTCACGAATTGAATGGCCTGATTCATATTATCAACGCTCAGGTGTTCTCCTACGAGACTCAGGTAATGTTTGGTGCGGCCGGTGATGATGATTTCGCTTTTCTCCTTGTCGGTAAAACGGATGGTGTCCCCGATCAGGTAGCGCCAGGCACCGGCAGCTGTGCTGAGCAATAAGGCATAGTCCTTCCCTTCTTCCACCTGGTGTATTTCCAGCGCCACCGGATTTTTCACCATATTTCCTTCGGAATCAAAATTCTTACTGTCAAACGGCACAAATTCAAAAAACAAGTGCTGATTGGTCACCAGTCTCATGCCCCTCTCATCCTGGCGGTCCTGGTAAGCGATGAATCCTTCTGATGCGAGATAGGTTTCTATATACGTAATGGGTTTCCCCAATAGTTTTTCAAATCCCATTTTATACGGTTCGAAAGAAACTCCGCCGTGAACAAAAAAGCCGAGGTTGGGCCAGAGTTCGTGAATATTTTTCAGATGATATCGTTCGATAATCTTCTCCACACACATTTGTATCCACGCCGGCACTCCCACGATAAACCCGATATCCCATCCCGGTGCCTGCTCAACAATTTCTTCCAGTTTGCGGGTCCAGTCGCGCGTTTTTGCAATTTTTTTCCCCGGTTTATAAAAAGGGCTGAACCAGAACGGTACTTTCTTAGCAGAGATCCCGCTGAGATCTCCCTCATAATATCCGGGACCTTTTTGCAGGTCCGTACTGCCGCCGATCATCAGCCATCCTTTACCAATGCTTTTTACCGGAATATCCTGGTAATTCCGGAGGCTGAGCAGTTGTCGGACCATTGTTATCCGATTGCCGCGCAACAGGTCGTTGGTAACGGGAATATATTTACTTGCAGACTCCGACGTACCCGAACTCAGTGCATAATATTTTATTTTTCCCGGCCAGCAGATATCGGGTTTCCCCTCCAGGGTTTTATACCACCATTCTTTATAAATCTTGCCGTAATCAAATACAGGTACATTTTCCTGGAAACTTTTCACTACATGTCTGTTCATCATAATTCGGTCGAAATGATATTTCTGTCCGAATTCGGTGAAGCGGGCTTTTTTCAATAATTTTTTGAGGACTTTCAGCTGCTGGCGCCGCGGGGATTTTTTTGGCAATCGCAAAGCCCGGGCAAGAGAGTTGGGTAATTGTACATCAATTAACGCCATTGAATATCGGGGATATTAGTTGTTTCAAAATTAGACCTTTTTAGGCTTAACGCCTAACGCTTAGCGTCTAAAGCCATTTATAATGGTTATAATTACTGATGATAACATCCGTTAACAATTAACCATCGGCCATTAACAATTATTGAGTCGGCCCCTGCGATACGGGATAAATCAAAATCGGGTCGCTTTCATTATTCGTTTTGCTGATGGCTGTAACGAAATAGCGGCCGCTGGAATCATTCATCAGTAATCTTAAACTAAATGCGGTTTCCGGATTTGGATCATCCGGGATGAACCGGAAAACGCGGGAAGAATCCATATTAAAATTTCCTTCTGCCTTATATATGGCGAAGCCTTTTAAAGAATCCGACAGATTTCCCTTTCCAAAACGAAATATCAGGGAATCATTATTTGTTATAATCCGAACGCTGGGAATGGATGGGCGGACGCTATCGATCCAGGGCATGGGAGCGATCAGGGCGGGGTAATTGTAAAAATTTTCGCGCAGCGTATCATTCCATCCATATGCATTTCTAAAGAAAGAAGTACTGCTGAAATAAACCTGGCCGCCAATATCCGGACGATCCCGGATGGCTTGCAACTGCCGGGGCAACTGGTTTTTATTCCTCCAGTATATATTTGAACCGGCATTGAAAATGCCCAGACCTATATAACAGGGACGGTCGTAATGATTTTTGCTCCACCAGTCGAGTAAAACGCCAAATGGCGCATTTTTTTGTTCAAATTCCCAATACAATTGCGGTGCCACATAGTCAACCCAGCCGTTTTTCAACCACAGCAGGATATCAGCATACAGATCATCATAGTTGGTTTGGCCGGCCCTTGTATTACTTCCCAGGGAATCCTTTGACAGATTTCTCCATACTCCAAAAGGACTAACACCGAATTTGCAATTTTTCTTTACCTCCCTGATAGTACGATGCAACATCAGAATAACAGAATCGACATTACTTCTTCGCCAGGTTTCCTTATCCATGCCCTGACCATACCTGATATAGGAGGCGTTGTCAGGAAATTCAACATCCCCGATCCGGTAGGGATAGAAATAATCATCGAAATGAATGGCGTCAATGTCATAACGGCTAAGCATATCCCGGATGACCGTGTTCACATACAGCTGCACATCTTTGTTGCCGGGATCCAGATATTTTGTATTACCATAGGTCAATATCCAATCCGGATGCTGGCGGCTTACATGGTCCGGCGATATGGACGATTCATGTATTTTAACCACCACACGTCGTTTATGTTTTCCATGCTTTTTCCACTCGATACGCGATCGTGCGATCTGGAAAACGGCGCGATATGGATTACACCAGGCATGAAATTCCATTCCTCTTTTGTGCGTTTCCCGAATCATAAACTCCAGCGGATCATAATACGGCGTAGGTGCCTTGCCCTGCTTTCCGGTCAGCCACTCGCTCCAGGGTTCAATTTTTGACGGGTAGAAGGCATCGCATGCCGGCCGGACCTGAACGATCACGGCATTCATCCCATTGCGCCGGTGCATATCGAGTTGACGGATGAATTCTGCTTTTTGTGTCTCCGTATTATAATCTCCACGACCGGGCCAGTCGATATTATCAACGGTTGCCACCCAGACTGCCCTGAATTCATATTTGGGTTGGGAAAAAGCGAACTGAGAAATAAACAACAGGCAGACAATAAATGATCGTTTCATACGCAACTAGCCTGTAACAGGGGTTTCAGCCGGTTTCTTTTCTGAAATATTTTCAATTGATCTGATTTTATCCAGCAGAAAATTCAATTGCCGGGCTTCCTCATCACTGAGATATTTAAATATCGATTCCATCTCTTCGTTCATTCCGTCCATGGTCTGCAATAATTTTTTCCCCTTATCCGTCAGTAGTACATCCACCAGCCGCCGGTCTTCACGGCAGATTGATTTCTTTACCATTCCTTTTTTCACGAGCCTGTCCACGATACGGCTGGTATCACTCATTTTATCCAGCATTCTTTGCCTGATCTGCATTGTGGATAAAGGCTGACCGGCACCGCGCAATATTCGCAGGATGTTAAATTGTTGCTGGGTGATGTCAAAAGGTTCAAAACTCCTGTTCAGTTTTTCATTTACCCAGTTGAACGTATAAATGAGGTTAATAATCGACTTTTGATATTCTGTTCGAAATATATGCTGGTTTATTTCTGTCTCTAAAGTCATAACGATACTTAAAAACTAAATTGTTTTTCCTTGGGGTCAGTCTCCCCAGACCCTGATGCCTTCGCTGCAGTTTGCACAGATATCAATTTCCGCCCGGCCCTTTAGAATTTTACGGCGAAAATCGAGATATTCTGGTTGTTTCCAGATTTCTTTAAAGGGTTTATTTTTCAAATCCCCTAAACGGTGTTTCGCATCCTTGTCAAAACAACAGGGCACGACCAATCCGTCCCAGGTGATGACCGGAGAATGCCACAACCGCCAGCAGTGGTTACGCAGGGGATTTTTAGATTCATAACTGCCGTCGGCCTTTTTTCTGTACCTGGTCAGGTTTGTGTGTTGTGGTATCAATTGATTCGGGTCCCTTACAAAATCATTAATCTGGGCCGTTTTGTACCGGATCCCGTCCACACCTGTTCTCTCCGACAGTTCCCTGGCTTCCCGGAGCTGATGTTCATTTGGACGGACCACGAGAAACTGGAAAAAAACATAGGGCGTTTTGCTCTTCAGCTCTTTTTTCCATTTTACAATATTGGTGGCGCCTTCCAGAACTTTTTCCAGGTCACCCCCGACCCGATAAGCGCTATACACATCCTGGGTAGTACCATCCAGCGAAATAATGAGGCGGTCCAGACCACTTTCCACAGTCCTCCTTGCATTTTCATCATTGAGATAATGAGCATTCGTAGATGTGGCTGTATAGATTTTTTTTGAGGTGGCGTAATTCACCATGTCCAAAAAATCCGGATTCAGATAGGGTTCTCCCTGAAAATAAAAAGTGAGATATAGTAATTCGGGAGCCAGCTGGTCGATCATCTGCCGGAAGAAATTCATTTCAAGCATCCCCTTCGGGCGCGTAAAAGACCGGAGGCCGCTGGGACATTCCGGGCATCTCAGGTTGCAACTGGTGGTGGGCTCAAATGAAATGGAAACCGGGATGCCCCATTGCACCGGCCTGCGTGTCCATTTGCTGATATAATAACTTGATAACACAATGATCCCGTTCCAGACCCTCCGAAAACTCAGCTTGGAGAAAAGATTGAATGTATCATGCCGGTTGAAATTTGCCATATGCCATGTAAAATTAGTTTTAAATACGGAAAGCGGGAAGCCCCGGGGGCCGTATTTCAACCGCGAAGGGGATTATATTTGCAGTCGTTTAGTTATCCTAATGGTCAAAAAGAAGAGCAGGATCTGGAAGATCGTAGTCATAATATTTAGTACCGCCATCATCACCATGCTGATCGTGATGGTTTATCAGTGGGTGGTAGAAAAAAGGATTTCATTTGTTGAGTATCGTGAATTCGGTATTCAGATACCCGTGAATTATACGGTCCACGGCATCGATGTTTCGAAATATCAGGACGTCATCAACTGGCAATCGGTAAAGAATATGAACGTGGAAGACGTGCGCATCAGTTTCGTATTTGTCAAGGCAACCGAGGGATTGGGAAATGAGGACCAGATGTTCGGCCGGAACTGGAAAAAACTCAAGGAAGCGGGATTGATCCGGGGCGCTTATCATTACTTTATTCCGACTAAAAGTGGCAAGGCTCAGGCAGAAAATTTTATCAATTCGGTGACCCTGCTTCCGGGTGATCTCCCTCCGGTGCTGGACATTGAACAAACTTATGGTGTGGCCCCGGAAAAAATAAGGCAGCGTGCCAAAGAGTGGTTGCAGACCGTCCAGGCTTATTACGGAACGGCACCCATTATTTATACCAATGTTGATTTTTATGAACGGTACCTGAAAGACGAATTTGATGGTTACCTCTTGTGGGCGGCACATTATCTGCAACCCGCTCAACCGCGGATTTACCGGAGCTGGAGTTTCTGGCAGCACAACGAAAGGGGCCGGGTGAATGGCTGCTATACGATAGTTGATTTTGATGTATTCAACGGTGATTCGCTGGAGTTCCGCAAATTGCTTTTAAATAGATAATTTCCATACATGAAAAAGGTCTATCATGTGGCTACCTGTGATACCTGTCAACGGATTATTGAGGAGGCTGGTCTGACTAAAAAAGGATATGCGTGTCAGAACATAAAAGAAGATAAGATCACAGCCGGGCAACTCGATGAAATGAAAGAAATGATGGGCAGCTATGAAGCGCTCTTCAGCAGAAGGGCACTAAAATTCAAAGCCATGGGACTACGTGGTAAAAAACTTTCGGAAAAAGATTACCGCGATCTGATCCTGCAGGAATATACCTTTCTGAAAAGACCGGTTGTGATTTCG
>Ga0209863_10000051_pt1 | contig 69038 bp, 68 predicted proteins | sample OrgsoiDNA2013046_FD_185796 | JGI IMG/M metagenome (GOLD analysis project Ga0209863, IMG submission 185796) | Permafrost soil microbial communities from the Arctic, to analyse light accelerated degradation of dissolved organic matter (DOM) -... | ecosystem: Environmental > Terrestrial > Soil >...
CTGGAATTCCTGTACCATGGTTACCCTGGGCATCGGTCAGGATAAGATGCTCGTCACCCCCTTACAAATGGCCAACGCCATGTGCATCGTAGCCAATAAAGGATCTTTTTATATTCCGCATTTTGTAGAGCATGTGGAAGGTCATTCGCTGGACGACAGCGTTCTGAATAAATTTACCGAGAAACACGAGGTCCTTACCCATATTTCAGATGCGGATTATGAAACGGTCATCAGCGGAATGCAGGACGTAACCGAAGTCGGTACCGCAAGAATAGCCCGTATTGACGGTATAAACATGTGTGCAAAAACCGGTACCGCAGAAAATTATTTATCGCTGGAAGGTAAAAGGACAAAACTGAATAACAATTCGATGTTTGTTTGTTTTGCACCCAGGGAAAATCCACAGATCGCCATCGCCGTTGTTATTCAAAACGCCGGTTACGGATCTAAATGGGCCGCCCCAATAGGCAGTTTGCTCGTGGAAAAATATCTGCGTGACACGCTGACAGAAGAAAGGGTGAAACAGGCCACAATGATTGCCAATACCAATCTATTGCCCGGTTACCTTGTCCGCCTTCAGTTTATTACTGATTCCGTAAGGGCTGCTATCTGGGCGAGACAAAGTGGCGACAGCACCCGCTGGCTGCATTTCCAGGATCCTTCTTTGCGCAGGGAATTGCTGGATACGATGCACAAGGCTACTGCCCATGTAACCATTCCATTCGGACCCAGACCCCGGCCGGTAAATACTATTCCGGATAGTTTAAAACCCAAAAAAGCGGATTCGGCTTTTACAGGGAAAACGGATACAACCCGGAAACCCAGGAGAACAATTTTAAAAAGAACCGCAGATAGTGCGGCGTTGATACCGAAGGAAAAACCGGTTGTCCAGAAAGACAGCAGTACAAACGAGGCGCCATGAACCAACGTAATTCATCACTTGCCAAAGGCGCGGACCGGTCACTGATCTGGCTCTGGTTTATCCTTTCGCTGGTCGGGATCATGAGTATATTCTCGGCGACATACCGCGACGGAGATAATATTTTACAGGGATTTCTCTCTCTTAAAACGGACTATAGCCGCCAGTCGTTATTTTTTATCATTAGCGGTATCGCGGGAATTTTTATCCTGCTGACCGACAGTAAATTCTTCACGGCAACCGCCAATCTTTCCTATGCCTTCGGTATCCTGCTCATGCTCCTGGTATTTCCCTTTCATTCCAATGTAAAAGGAACTTCGTCTATTATACGACTGGGGTCGGCCATACAGATACAGCCCGCCGATGTTTGCAAGATCTTTGTGAACCTGGCGCTGGCAAAATATTTAAGCCGTGTCGAAACAGACTTTGCCAGGCCGAGATCCCAGATTATTGCCGCTATCATTGCCCTGGTCCCCGCCGGGTTATCGATTATGCAAAAAGAAACAGGGCTTGCCCTGGTTTATTTTTCTTTCTTCCTCGTTATGTTTCGTGAGGGACTTCCGGCACTTGTACTTATCATCGGGTTTTCATTCGCTGTACTGGTGGTGGCCACGCTTTTATTGGATCCGAATCTGCTGGCGCTGATCCTGACCGCGATTGCAGCCCTGTTTATTTATATTTTCAGAAAACAGATCAAAAGACAGCGTGCGATTTTATTTGCGATCATCAGCATCTGGTTCGTTTGTGTGAGCATCCAACGGTTTGTTGTGCCCTTTGCATTTGACCATGTATTTCAGCCTTACCAGGTAAAACGTATCTATGACGCGATTGGCAAGGATTATATTCCTAAGAATGCTGCAGCTGAAAAAGAAATTGAAGAAAAATCGATCGGAAAAAAGAAGGACAACGGGAATTATAATGTGAAGCAAAGTAAAATTGCCATCAGCAACGGCGGATTGATCGGAAAGGGATTATTAAAAGGAACCCAGACGCGGTATGATTTTGTTCCGGAGCAGAGAACGGATTTTATTTTCTGTACGATCGGGGAGGGATTTGGTTTCACAGGCAGTATTATTTTCCTGAGTATATATATTATCCTGCTCATGCGGATCGTAACGATAGCGGAGCGACAGCGAAGTGTATTCAGCCGGGCCTATGCGTATGGTGTGGCATCGGTATTCTTCTTCCACATTTCAATTAACGTTTGTATGACGATCGGCCTGGCACCCGTGATCGGCATCCCCCTTCCTTTTGTCAGCTATGGGGGGACATCCCTTCTTACTTTTAGCGTGATGTTGTTTATTTTGGCGCGGCTTGACGCGGACAGGCAGATGGTGCTGAGATAATTTGAAAATTTGAAAAATTGGAAATAATATCGGGAAGTCAGATTTAAATATTTTTAATTCAAGAATTAAATTTCCAATTTTCCAATTTTGCAAATTTCCAAATTAGTTTTGCCTCTCCCTCACCACAAACTCCCCCATAACCGCTTCCCTTATTAATGCCGGAGGCAATATTCCCTGGGAAAGTATGAAATCATGAAAATGCTGTTGATTGAATTTATTTCCTAAAGCCTGTTCGGTATCTTTTCTCAGGGCGATCATTTTAGTGAAGCCATAAAAATAACTGTTGGCCTGGCCGGGTGTTCGCAGACTATAGCGTTCCACTTCCTGTTTTGCAAAAGCGTGAGAAAAAACCACATCATTCATCAATACATTCATGGCCTGTTCCTGCGTGATGGTCCCGGCCTGCAACTCAGGGTCTAAAAAAGCGCGGGCTGCGCGCAGCAAACGATAATCCAGGGAAACGAGCTGGCCTTCCATGGGCATATAGGGAAGGGTGATATATTCCGAGTACAGACCCCAGCCTTCTACGTTGGTAGAGTTGAACGCATAAAGTGCCCTTGCATGTGAAACGCCCTCCTCTACCATTTTATCGAATTGCAATTCGTGACCCGGCCTTGCTTCATGGGCGATCATAGTCCAGGATGCCGCATCAAAAGTAAAATCATCGTATTTATCCAATTTTTCACCCGGGGCAGGAGCAAGATTCAGGGGCAATACAAAAACTCCCCGCTGTCCCGTATTATGCAGGAAGGGCGGAGGAACCATATGAGGAGCCGGAGACTGGGCCGTTTCTGCATTCGTCGCCAACCGGATAATGGCTGCACGGTTTGGTAGCGTAACCAGGTGCTGATTGGTGATGATCGCCTCAATCTCAGTAAGACGGGCCCGATAAACGATCATAATGGAGTCGCCGATAATCTGATCTTTCTTCAAAAACTTTATTACTTCCCGGTAATCCGCTGAAGGCAGGTTGTATTTTTTTGCTATTTGTCCGGCGATCGTTTTCATTTGATCCTGTATACTTGTAAAAGCCGCGTGCGCTATTTGGGCCAGTTCAGCAGGGGGAATATCTACGCCATATCCTTCCAAAGCCAGTTTGTATTTTTCGGGAGGCAGCCTGAAATTAGTGCGCGCTTTGGGAAGCACATTCGCTCTTATCCAATTGTCATAATCCTCCAATTGTTTTTTAAGGACTGCATAAGATTTCTCCCAACCGTTTATTTTATATTTTATGAATAATTCCCGGATGCCGTTTACGATGCTGGGATTGTGAGACAGCCCAACCTCTATTTCCTGCTTCGACGGATAGATCATATCCGGTTTATTCATTTGGCTCGTCGTACGGCTCTCCAGGATGGTCGTGATGGGTTCATATCCATTTTGAATTCCGGCATATTTGTTTAACCGGACAACTGCTGCGTTTCGCCGTTCCACCGGGGTTTGATCATCCAGTAAAGACTGCATGCCGCTAAAAATGGCAAGGGTGGGATTCAGGAAAGGAACCTCCCTGCTGAGTTCAAAATCTTCCACCCGGAAATCGAGTTCAGATTTATTAATCAGTATGTCGAGGTCCTGTTTTACCTTAAAATCCTTTTCAGTCTCCTTAGCCGCTTTTAGTTTGACGACCACATTCATCTTTTTCTGGCGTGCTGCTTTTTTGTTGCTCAGCGTGGGTATCCCGATCAGCGTATCGTAAAAAGCGATCCCCTGTTTCGATCCAAACTCGGGGGAATACTTTTCATCAATATCAATGATCATTTTAGTATAACCGTCCGACCGTGTGATCCACTCTTTATCATCCGCTGGTTTAGCGGGCGGGTATTGAGCAAAGGAGAGAAATGGGATAATTGCTATAGCAAAAACGGACAACCGATTCACGAATGTATGTTTCATAAAATGGCTTTTTCTTTGCCGGATAAAAGTATGGTAAAAATCAATGGCTTCATCAGGGCATATTTTCCGGGAACTAAGAAATGATTGTGTTCTCATTTGCCTGGTCCAAATTTTATTTTACTCTCGCGACAAAGTTTAAATTTGCACATGCAGATCATTCCATTGTCAGAAGGCGCTTTTACTGTTGATAAAACAAAAGAGTTTGTCACATTCGATCCGGATGTGGATGATCTGCAAAAGCGATCTGCGGGTAGTCTGCTCGTCGAGATCCAGCCCTTCCTTGTCGTAACGGAGAAGGACGTCCTGCTACTGGATACCGGATTGGGATTTGAAGAAAACGGCGAGTTGAAAATCCATCAGCTCATACGGAATGCGGGCGTTGATCCAAATTCTGTCACGAAAATCCTGATGAGTCACCTGCACAAGGATCATGTCGGCGGAATGAGCAGGAAACTTCCGGATGGTAGCCGGGTCGCATCTTTTCCTCAGGCTGTTTATTATGTGCAGCAACGCGAACTGGAATATGCATTCGAAAAAGGATCACCCAGTTATGAAACCGAACCATTTTCTTTCCTGGAACATTTTTCGAATCTGGTTAAACTGGAAGGCAACGGAATAATAGACGGATATATTCGCTACGAACTGACCGGCGGCCATTGTCCTTTCCACCAGGTATTTCATATTGAAGCCGACGGCGAACATGCTTTTTTCGGTGGCGATGTGGCCCCACAAATAAGTCAAATGAAAAGCCGGTTTGTTGCCAAGTATGATTATGATGGCAGAAAATGTATGGAACTACGCCAGCAGTGGTGGGATAAGGGACAGAAAGAAGGGTGGACTTTCCTTTTTTATCATGACATTAAGAGTCCAATTTGGAAATTTGAAAAATTGTAAAATTGAAAATTCAGACAAACGGGTCTTCGCTTAAATCATTACCACTATCCTTTTTCCCTCTTCATTTTTTCTTGTCCATACGCTTTCTATATCTTTTAATGAAACCATTTCCGTTTCGATGGTTATTTTATTTTCCATAGCCAGACTGAATATTTTCGAAATGATGGCTGGGATTCTGGACATGACTTCATACGATAAACTTCCGCCACCCTGACCTGAAATTTCAATAGCAGAACTTCTTAATGTCGCTGCGTTTAGATTAATGGATGGTCCGGCCATTTCGCCTATTTGGATCCACCGGGTTAAGTGGCTCTCTGCCTCCAGGTCATGGCCCGATAGTATTTCCAAAACCTGTTCGGCCGGCTCACCCCAGAGATAATCCAGCACGATGCTGAAGGGTTGTTTCCGTGTTTCTGATTTAAGTACTTGTTTTATTTGTCCGTGTGAATGATCGAAGGGGATCACAACATCCGCGCCCAGGGCTGATAATTTTTCCAGGATTTTCCGATTGCGGCCCATCACTACCACTTTCCCGGCACCCAGATGCCTGGCAATCTGTATGGCGAGCCTGCCAGTGATTCCGGTTGCCCCAAGGATTAATACAGCGTCCCCTTTTTTAAGTGTGCCTTTATGCTCGAGCGAAAGCCACGCTGATACAGCAGGGTTTGGTAAAGCGGCCGCCGTCATATCATCCAATCCATCAGGCAATTCAATAAACCATTTTTTATTCACCATCACCTGTTCTGCCATCATTCCATTTTTGCCTCCGCTGTATATCCGGGTTCCGTCTTCTAAAATCCCCACCCCGTCGGTACCCACTATGATCGGGAACTTCGAATAATGATCATAATGAGTATCCGTGACGAGCATCCTGTCAATATTCTTGATTGAGGCGGCTTTGACATACATAATCTGTTGACCATGGCCTGGAATAGGGTCGGTCATTTCATCATAATGGGGAATACCTCCGATCTGATGTAATACTGCAGCTTTCATTGTAAAATATTTATTACAAATTTCAGCCATCGCGAAAAGTCGCCAAATAACAATTGTTAAGAAGTGAATTTTTATTTCTTTCCGTTTCGTATGCGGCTCAGGGATACAGCCGTTATGCCCAGGTAGGAAGCAATATATTGCAGGGGAACACGCTGAATGATATGCGGTTTTTCCTTTAAAAGGGCAAGCCACCGTTGCCTGGGTGTGTCTCTGATAAAAGACATGAATTGTCTCATATAATTGAATTGCCTTTCCAGCATAATATCCAGAAACCGGGTGTTCGTTTGTTCCAACCCGCTGATATCTTTTAGAATGGAGTCCATATCCTTTTTATGAATCCAATGCAAAACGCTTGGTTCTATCGTTTCAATTGCATATAAACTGGGGGTGCCTTTTCTAAAACTTTCAATGGAAGAAACACCTTCGTACTCAAAAAAGAATTGAAAAGTAATTTCCTTCCCATTATTGTTGAACCAGGTCCTGACGCAACCCTTCTCGATCAGAAAAGCTTTTTTAGAAATCTTCCCTTCTTCTAACAAAACCGTTTTTGCGGGAACGGTTATCTGATGATAAAGAGTCGCAAATTCAGCGAGCTTCTCTTTGGAATAGGGGAAAAGCATTGACAGCTGATTCAATACAAGGTCTGTCATTTTATTTTACAGTGTGCTTTGTACGTCCATATTATTTCCAAATTTCCAAATCTTCAAATTTTCAAATTACTTTAGTATTGGCTTAAGCACTTTCAAATCCCCATCCACCGGATCGGGGATTTTTAGTTGAAGGATATTCGCAACCAGCGGATAGATATTAATATTTTCAAATCCCCTGATCTTCAAATTTGATTTAAACGCCGGGCCCCAGGCATAGAAGCTGGCGTGCATGACGGTCAGATCGGGATCAAATCCATGAGTAGCAAGGTTCAGGTGGTGGCCATTCAAATTAAACACTTTTGGCGGATGGGCCACCAAAATGATATCGCCGATGCGGTTATAACGATCATTTTTTTTATTATAATGCCAGCGGGCGGGCATATCGGTTGTTAGATAAGCATCAAAATCAATCTCTGCTCCTTTCAATATTTTATAGGCCGGTAGGATCTCCGTAGAATCCCTGGCATACATATGAACGAGCGCAAGCGAATTGAGGATAACAAAACGGCTGGTATCAATTGTTTTCGGTAGTGATAAGGTATTCAGCGTGTCAATATTTGTCATACCATGGTCGGAAACAAAAATATAATTAATAGGAAGATTCAGAGAATCCAGGGTTCGCACCAGGCTGGCTACTGATTGATCAACATAATGCACCGCCTCTTCCGTTTGTTTGGAATCAACTCCGTGAAGATGCTCCTGGTGATCCACATCCGAAATATAAAAAGTGATCAGGTGGGGTCTTTTGTCTTCAGTTAATTGAAGCCAGTTGCGTACATACCGAATACGATCGTTCATCGGTATCAGGCTATTAAACTTATAATAGTAGGTCGGACGAACGCCCTGTATAGCGGCCTCGGCACCCACCCAATAGAAACTGGCCGTAAGCATGCCCTGTTTTTCGGCAAGCACCCAAATGGGTGTGTCGCCATACCAGGAGCTATCTTCCACCTCATTCCTGTTTCCCATCATATAGGTCTGGCCCCGTTCAGGATCGAAAAAAGAATTGTCGACGATCCCGTCATGATCGGGATATTCACCGGTGGCAATACTATAATGATTTGGAAAAGTCAGGGAGGGGAAAACGGACTTCATATAATCCGCCTCTATGCCGGAGTTCCTTAAACGGATAAGATTTTGGGCATTGTATTTATCGGCCAGGTCGTATCGGAATCCATCGGCAGAAATCAGGATGATATATGGTTTTTTTATCTGACCCGGGTTGTTCGAACGGTCCGGGACAATATGCTGGGTGCTGTCTTGTTGCGCACAGAGGAAAATGGGCAAAATAAAAAACGGAAGAGATAATAATTTTCGCATGTGGGTTTATTTCGATTTAAAACGCGTAACGCTGAACGAGTAACGTATCGCAATTTAACCTGCTCAATTGACCGCAAAAAATTCAAACGGGGAAATAACCATTTATTATTTTGCCTAAAGCCTAAAGCGTAAAGCCTAAAACTTTTCACTAATCGTGTATCGTTCATCAAAACGCGATTTACGATTTAGGAGAAAAAGTTTTAGGCTTTACGCTTTAAGCTTTGGGCTTATAAATGGTTTTAGGCTTTCGGCTTTAAGCTTTGGGCTTATAAATGGTTTTAGGCTTTCGGCTTTAAGCTTTGGGCTTATAAATGGTTTTAGGCTTTGGGCGTTAGGCGTTCAGCGTTAAGCGTTAGGCTTAATTGGGATTTTGTTCAAGCTTTCGCTGATTCTTCAATTGCCGTCGTTTCATTTCTTCCTGTACATAATGACCGAATTCTTTTTCGGATTTAAAAAAGACGTCAATTTTTTGCGGAGATAGTGCCTGTTCAAAAAGTACACTATATTTTTTGCGGATATTCAGCAGGGCTTCGTCCAATTCAATTTCGCTCTTATTATTTCTGACTGCATCCTGCCTGGCCCGTTTTAATTCTTCTGCATACTGATTATAAATCGGCCAGAATTTCTGTGCTTCCTCGGGACTGAGATCCAGCTGTTTTGTGATATAAGCGATCTTGAGCGCATACAGCCGGTTCCCGTTCTGAGCCACACTTATAAAAACGGTAATAATAAAACATACAAAAAGTAAAAGTCTCTTCATTAGGGGATCAATTTACGGTTCCTTTTTCTTCCGGCAATAAGGCTGAATATTGTTCCAGTTCGTCATCCGGTACATTACTCAGCAGGTCACGAATGTCGTTATCATTTAAATCCACGGAAGCGATATCCGTGGTTGATTCTGTAGCCGAAGATAATCCCGGCGTCCAGTGGATATCATCGGAATCCAGATAGTTCGCCATGTCCTGATCACTCACCACAGCAAGTCCCAGGATCGGATCGGACTCTATATGGGTTGAAATATTAAAAAGCGTCGTTCCCAGCATGGCTACCAGGCAGGCAGCAACGGCATATTTCAATACTCTCGAAAAATTAAAAACACGCCTGGGTTGAGATTCGATTGAAATGATCGGAACCTCCTTCGCCTGCCCTCTTTCAAATATGGGAACCGCGGGGTTCTTTCCGGATGATGGAATATTTATCTGCCGGGATTCGAAATATCCTTCAGGTAGTTTATATGGATTGTTTTTTTGGAGCCCGGCAAGAAGGGGTGAAAGGTCAGCGATCTCCTGGCCGGCCTGCGGCTCTGAAATCACTTCCATTTCGATTCGGATCCGGCGCAGCAGAATATCGGTAAAATCCGCAAAATACCCTTTCGGAATGGAATAAGGAACCCGGGACATGCCTGCCTTTCCAAGGAAAGGAGCGACATCCAGTAATTCTGTTAATATATCTTTAGAGGTTTCCACTGCTGTAATAAGACCCTTGCGGGTGCCTAAAGTTTAATGATTCAGTATAAAATCTTCTATTTTTTTAGCTGCATGATGATAGGAAGCCTTCAACGCGCCCGTTGAAGTATCCAGAACCTTGCTCATTTCTTCATAGGGCATTTCATTGTAATATCGTAGCATAAACACAACTCGCTGTTTTTCAGGTAGTTGCTGAATTGCCAACTGTAATTTCCATTCCAGCTTATTGGCATCAAAATCCTTGTCGGCCCGAATCTTATTGCTGAGTCCCGAATCCATTTCATCCAGTGAAATGGAGGCTTTCTTTTTCTGTTGTTCGATGAAAGTCAGGCACTCATTCGTGGCGATCCGGTAAAGCCAGGTATACAACTGGGCATCCTCCCGGAAGCCTGACAGAGCGTTCCAGACCCGGATGAACACATTTTGCAGCACATCATTGGAATCCTCATGGTCCACCAGCATTCGCCGGACATGCCAATACAGCCTTTCCTGGTATTTTTTTACGATCTCAGTGAAAGCCTTTTCCTTTGTAGCCGGTTCCCGGAACAAGGTCAGTAATTCAGTATCCGTTCTCTGTTCCGCCATTCGGGATCTGGATTTTTAGTCTAAACTGGATAATGAATCATTTATTTTTCCTGGCGATTACTTTCTCTGCTGCAGACACGATATGAGCTGAATCCAGTCCGTATTTCGACAGCAACTGGGCAGGTGTCCCACTTTCCCCAAAGGTATCATTGGTACCCACGTATTCTATGGGAATGGGATTGTTTTTGGCGGCAGTCTGCGCGATACTGTCGCCCAGTCCGCCGATAATATTATGTTCTTCCGCACTCACAGCACAACCCGTTTTTTGAATGGATCTCAGAATCGCATCCGTATCCAGCGGTTTGATGGTATGGATATTTATGACTTCGGCGGATATCCCTTTTTCCCGTAAGATTTTTTCAGCTTCCAGGGCAATCCAGACCAGGTGTCCGCAGGCAAAGATAGATACGTCTTTTCCCTCCGTGAAAGGCTGGGCCTTACCGATTTTGAATTCCATTTCGGACGTAAAAATCGGCCAGACGGGCCGGCCGAAGCGAAGATAAACCGGCCCCTTATAGTCAGCGATGGCCATGGTCGCCGCTTTTGTCTGCGCATAATCACAAGGCACGATTACAGTCATACCCGGGAGCATTTTCATCATGCCGATATCCTCCAGGATCTGATGCGTTGCACCGTCTTCTCCAAGGGTCAGTCCTGCGTGGGAGGCGCAGATCTTTACATTTTTTCCGGAATATGCGATGGACTGGCGGATCTGGTCGTAGACACGGCCGGTAGAAAAATTGGCAAACGTGGTTGTAAAGGGAATTTTTCCTCCGATGGTCATTCCGGCCGCCATACTAATCATATTGGCTTCCGCAATGCCGCATTGAATAAATCGTTCAGGGAATTCTTTGATAAACTGATTTAATTTAAGAGAGCCGGCCAGGTCGGCCGTGAGTGCCACGATCTCTGGATTTTTCCTTGCCATTTCAACGATTCCGTCTCCAAATCCGCTTCTCGTATCTTTTTGTCCCGTTACAGTGATCATATGATGTCGGTTGATTCGAAAAGATCAATTTAATTCTGAAAATTTACTGTTATAAAAGGATTCATCCATTTTAATTTTTTGTTCCCATCGCCAGGCGGTGGCCAGCATATCATCGAGCGAATATTTTGGAACCCATCCCAGTTCATTTCTTGCCAGATCATTATTGGCATATATAGATATGACGTCTCCGGGGCGGCGGGGGCCAATGGTATAGTTCAATGCCACGCCGCTAATCCGCTCAAATGCATGGATGGCCTCCAGTACGGTAACGCCATTACCGCTGCCCAGGTTGAAGACCTCACATTTTTTGCTGATCTTTTCTTTTAGCATGTACTGTAGCGCCAGTGTATGCGCGTGTGCAATATCGGAAACGTGAATATAATCTCGGATACAGGAACCATCCCGGGTATCATAATCATCCCCATACACCTGCATCTGCGGGATCTTGCCAATAGCGGTCTGTGTAATGGCCGGGACCAGGTTGGCCGGTCTGCCGATGGGTAATTCTCCAATCAGCCCGGAAGGATGCGCACCCACTGGATTGAAGTATCTGAGCAGAATACTCCTCGAATCTGATGATTTGGAAAACTCGTTGATGATTTGTTCACCCATTTGTTTTGTATAACCATATGGTGATTCAGCCGGTCTTGGTGGTGTGGTTTCCGTTACCGGTATTTCCGTCGGGTTGCCATATACTGTACAGGAGGAAGAAAAAACAAAGTTCTGGATTTTGAATTCCTGTACACATTTCAGCAGGTTGATGAGCGACATCAAATTATTTTCAAAGTACATCAGTGGGTTTTCAACGGATTCGCCGACGGACTTAAATGCGGCGAAATGAATGATTCCCGTGATGTCGGGATTCTCATGAAAAATGGCAAAGCTGTCGTCCAGATTGCAGAGATCCACTTTATAGTTCTTGATTTTTTTCCCGGTTATCTTCTGTACACCTTCCAGTATACGGGGATTTGATCTTGAATTATTGTCTACAGAAATCACGTCGAAGCCATTTTCAATCAGATCGACGAGCGTATGGGAACCGATATAACCACACCCGCCTGTTACAAGAATTTTTTTCATAAATATTCAATCATTAAGGTCAATCACATCCAGCAGGTATTGTCCGTACCCGCTTTTGAGCAGGGGTTGCGCAATGGCCCTTACCTGTTCTTTTGTAATGAATTTTTTCCGGAATGCTATTTCTTCGATACACGCGATTTTAATTCCCTGCCTCTGTTCGATAACCTGAACAAACTGGGTGGCCTGCATGAGCGAGTCGAAAGTTCCCGTATCCAGCCAGGCGGTTCCGCGGTCCAAAAGGGATACTTTCAATTTACCTCTTTTCAGGTATTCTTTATTTATATCCGTGATTTCATATTCTCCTCTTGCGCTGGGTTTCAGATTTTTTGCGATTGAAACCACTTCGTTATTATAAAAGTATAATCCCGGTACCGCATAATTACTTTTCGGTTTCTCGGGCTTTTCTTCAATGGAAACAACATTATTCTGGGCGTCAAATTCAACTACTCCGTATCTCTCCGGATCGCTCACGTGGTAGGCATATACGATACCGCCCTCCGGGTTCCTGTTGGCGGCGAGCTGATCGCCCAGGCCCGACCCATAAAAAATATTATCGCCCAGTACCAGGGCCACGTTATCCTTTCCGATGAAATCGGCGCCGATTACAAAAGCCTGAGCCAGGCCATTAGGGATTACCTGTTCCGCGTAAGATATTTTCAAACCATACTGGGTGCCGTCACCGAATAATTTAATAAACAGGGGCAGGTCGTGCGGAGTGGAGATGATCAGGATTTCCCGGATACCCGCCATCATCAGGGTAGATAAGGGATAGTAAATCATCGGTTTATCGTATACCGGCATAATTTGTTTGCTGATCGCAAACGTAATCGGATACAGCCTCGTACCTGAACCCCCCGCCAGTATAATTCCTTTCATGGACCGGTTTTTTTAACGGGCGCAAAATACTGTATAAAGGCGAAAAAGCAAGTATGGGAGTGTGGGAGTATGGGAGTATGGGAATGCAATTAGAAAATTCAGTTAACTCATTTTAAAATCCAATTCCCATACTCCCACACTCCCATACTTTCCACTAGTGTCTGAACAATGAAAAGACCCCATAAATTATTGCTGAAAAAATGGCCGATACAGGAATAGTAAGTACCCAGGCCCAGAGCAGGTTGATGGTAACGCCCCAGCGAACGGCCGACAGTCTTTTTGTTGCGCCCACACCCATGATGGACCCAGCGATGGTATGGGTGGTACTGACCGGGATCCCTAATTTCTCACTTATAAATAATGTTATGGCACCAGCGGTTTCTGCGCTTACCCCTTCCAGCGGAGTTACTTTCGTAATGCGGGTTCCCATCGTCTTTACAATTTTCCATCCGCCGCTTAACGTGCCCAGGGCAATACAAGTAAAACTGGCCAGGGGCACCCAGTAATTATGATTTATGAATTGTTTAAAAGTAATGGTATGACCGTGTAGATGCTGATAGTAAATAAATGCTGCTCCTATTATCCCCATCACTTTCTGGGCATCGTTTCCACCATGCCCCAGGCTGAAAAGGGCTGACGAAACCAGCTGTAATTTGCGGAACCATTTATCTGCCCGATACGGATTTGCGTGACGGCAAATATTGATAATTGTAATCGTTATGATATAACCGATGATCATCCCGATGATGGGAGCCAGAAATATAAAAAGAAAGGTTGGGATCACTTTTGCATAATTGATGACCGATACGCCATTTTTGCTTAATGCACCAGCGTGTGCAATGGCGGCGCCCATGAAACCACCTAACAGGGTATGAGATGAACTGGAAGGAATTCCAAACCACCAGGTGATCAGATTCCAGGCAATAGCGCCGATCAATCCCGAAAAAATAACTTCGAGCGTAATAAAATCCCTGGTGACCGAATTGGCAATGGTGTTTCCAATTTTAAATTCACCGATCACATATTTTGAGATAAAAAATGCGGCGAAGTTAAAAACAGCTGCCCAGAGAACTGCCTGGAAGGGAGTCAGGACCTTGGTGGATACAATGGTTGCAATGGAATTGGCCGCATCGTGAAATCCGTTGATATAATCGAAAATAAGAGCAAGAATGATAATGATTACAAGTAGGGCCATTTGAATTTGGAAATTTGAAAATTTGGAAATCGACCTGCCTTTGAACAAGCGTTACAAAAGCTTTGGGCGTTACGCTTAGGCATACTTAATGATGATGGTTTCTATTACGTTGGCGGCGTCTTCACATTTGTCAGTAACCGTTTCCATCACCTGGTAGATTTCCCTTTTTTTTATGACCTCTTTAGCGTCCGGTTCAATGGTAAACAACCGGTCAATACTCATATCAAATACATCGTCAGCCTGGTTTTCTATACTGTTGATTTTCACCAGGGCGTCCGTAATCTTTCGCATGTCGCGCATATTGCGCAATTCATGCACAGCAAGTCCGACCTGAACCGTTCCATCCACGATCAGATCGGCCAGCTTCTGTATCCCCGTATCATTGGGGTTCACTTTGTAAAAATTAATTTTTTTGGCGGTAGAATAAATATAATCGCAGATATCATCCAGTGCACTGGCGAGTGTGTGGATGTCTTCACGATCGAATGGGGTTATGAAATTGCGGCCAAGCTCTGTAAATACCCGATGGGTAAGATCGTCATTCAGATGTTCCTGTTCTTCAACCTGGGAAACGAGGGACGCCCTTTTGTCAATATCCGGTTCGCTGACAACATTTTTTAACAGGCGCCCCATTTTCGTAACTCCGTCAGCCACTTCTTCAAAAAGCGAATAGAAGATCCGGTCTTTCGGCATAAAGATCTTCATCATATCCTTAAGCGCCATAGTGAAAATTTGGCCAAAATTATGGCTATTAACGCACGGATCCCATTTGGTAATAATTTCTTAACATTGACCTTAAACGCCTAACGCGTTAAGCGTTAAGCGTTAGGCGTTAAGCCTGGTGAGATGAACGGTGATGTCATCGGTAATCACATTGAGGATTTGACTGGTTTCGGTTTGTTTTGAAACCGGGAAGTCACAGGGCTTGTATTCAAACAATTTCCAGCTTTTATTTTCGTATTCCAGCGCGGTCATGTGTTCTACCCAATCGCCGGAATTCATATACACTACTTTTCCGTCTGCGTTCTCAATGGTTTTGATGGCGGGATGGTGAATATGTCCACAAATAACATAATTATATTTTTTTTCGATCGCGAGTCCGGAAGCGATCTGTTCCAGGTCGTTCACCTTGGCAACCGCTTTGTTTACGCCCGCCATTATTTTTTTTGAGATAGAAACTTTCTCCTTTCCGATCAATCCAAGCATGGCATTTACGAAACGGTTGAACAGGATCAGCATGCCATATCCGTTACTTCCCAGTTTGGCAATCAGACGGGCGCTGCCCCGGGTGGTATTGTCGAACACATCTCCGTGAAAGATCCATGTCATTTGCTGGTCAATTTCCAGAACGAGTTTATCGGTCAATGTAAAATGACCGATCTGCAGATCTGTATATTTCCGCATCATTTCATCGTGATTGCCGGTAATATAAACGACGCGTGTGCCGTTGCTGATAAATTTCATTAGCTCGCGGATCACCTGCATATGAAGAGACGGAAAAAACCGCTTGTTGAATTGCCAGCCGTCAATGATATCGCCGTTTAATATCAGCATTCCGGGTTGAATGCTGCGCAGGTAATTGAGAAGCTCTTTGGCTTTGCAACCGTAGGTACCCAGGTGGACATCTGACAGGACTACTACATCTACACTACGCCTTTCCATTGAGGATGTTTTTCAAAGCTCTGAAACAAGTATTATCAAATCATTAAGCGCAGGTTAAAGATTTAACAAATCCCCGTAATTGGTTTATGGTGAATGGCGGATCGTATATAATTGCTGTAATTCAACAAACAGTACAAAGCGGCATGAAAAAAATACTCATCATTTGTTTTACTCTTACTGCGATCCGGTGTTTTCCCCAATCCCGGAAAACAGAAAACCTGATTATTGTCACCCTCGATGGCATGCGCTGGCAGGAAGTGTTTGGCGGCATAGATTCACAGATCGTTGTGAATACAGATTTCACCCGGGATTCGGCTTCGATGGTGGCTGCATTCGGTGCATCAGACAGAATACAGAGACGGCAAAAGTTATTTCCTTTTTTCTGGGAAACGATCTCCTCGCAGGGACAATTGTACGGAGACCGCCTGACGGGCAGTGAAGTGAATAATGCCAACAGGTATAAATTTTCTTATCCGGGGTACAATGAAATTTTTACAGGCTATCCGGATACAGGGATCAATTCAAACGACAAGGTAAAAAATCCCAATACCAGTGTGTTGGAATTCATCCAGAAACAAAAAGGTTTTCAGGGTCGTATAGCGGCATTTACGACCTGGGATGTTTTTCCCTACATCTTAAATACATGGAGAAATGGTATATATGTGAATGCTGATGTGGATACGCTGAAGTTTAACAATCCGGCATTGAAATTAATCAACGACATGCAGTTTCTCGAAGCCAAACCGCTTGATGTGAGGCTCGACCTGCTCACGTATTTCGCCGGTCGTGAATACCTGAAAACTTTTAAACCGCGGGTGCTTTATATAGCTTTTGATGAAACAGATGATTTTGCGCACGCCGGGGCTTACGATCAGTACCTCAAAAGCGCCCATGCTGAAGATGCTATGATCAGTGATTTATGGAACACGGTTCAGGGCATGTCGGAATACCGGAATAAAACCACACTGATTGTCACCTGTGATCATGGGAGAGGGGATAAAATCAAAGAACAATGGAAAGATCACGGTGAGAATATAGAAGATGCCGGGCAAATATGGATAGCCGTGATCGGTCCGGATACAAAAGCCGCGGGACTGGTAAAAACGCCTTCTCCATTATATCAGAAACAAATTGCACCTACGATCGCGGCCCTTCTTGGATTTCATTTTGTTCCGGATAAAGGTAGCGCGGAAGTGATTTCTACGATTGTTTCAAGGTAAACCGCCAACCGCCAACTGCCAACCGCGAATTGTTTAATCCTTCCTCGACTCAACCGTAAAGCCAATTGACGTACCTACGTTGGGTGTGCTGCGCACATGGATGGCCTGACCGTGAGCCTCTATAATATGTTTACAAATAGCGAGACCGAGTCCGGTTCCCCCTTTGTCACGGCTTCTGGCAGAGTCGGTTCGATAAAATCTTTCAAAAATACGTTGGAGATGCTCCTCTTCTATACCGATGCCATCATCGGTAATTTCAACGAGGACGTGTTTGCCATCCGTATTATACACACTGGCATCGATACTTCCATTTTGCTTTCCGTATTTGGAAGCATTTTCAACCAGGTTCAACAAAACCATCCTGATTTTTTCTTTATCCGCGAAAACGGGAATGGGATATTCGCAGCCTTTTTTTATTCCGGTGCGCATATTTTTATCCTGCATGTTGATTGAAAGAGATTCAAATACTTCCCGGATCAGATCCTGGATAACAAAATTCTGTTTGAGCAGTAATTGTTCTCCTCTCTCCAGTTTGGAAATTTCATCCAGGTCGTTTACCAGGTTTACCAGCCGGACCACATTTCTTTCGGTGTTTTCCAGAAATCGCGTCCGGACTTTCAGGTCGTCCATGGCTCCGTTCAGCAGGGTATCCACATAACCCTGGATAGCGAAAATGGGTGTCTTAAACTCATGGGAAAGATTCTGCAGAAATTCTTTCCGGAAGGCTTCGTTCTTGCGAAGCAATTCAATTTCTTCCATTTGTTTATTTCCCCATCTTTCCACGTCCTCGCGCACTTCGTCAATACTTTTTTTTGGCAGAATGTATTTGAAATAAACTTCTTCTTTCCGGGTGGCTTTTGTCTGATGGATGAACTTGTATATTAATTTAATTTTCCGGTTGACAAATTTTTCAATCGTAATCTGAATGAGGATATAGGAGACGGCAAAAACAATTATCAGTGAGCCGACTCCATTTTTCCAGCTTGATGTAAGAAAAAATATGCCGAGGGCAACTGAAACTGAGATCACAATGGCCGTGAAGGCGGATAATTGTTTGGGAGTAAGATTCTGCGTGTTGAGCATTTAGTTCACGAACTTATAACCCACACCTTTTACGGTGGTAATGCAGTCCAATCCGAGTTTCTGACGGATCTTGCGGATATGCACGTCGATGGTGCGGTCTCCCACAATAACATCATTACCCCATACCTGGTTCAGGATTTCATTCCGCAAAAATACTCTTCCCGGGCGGGAAGCCAGCAGATAAAGCAATTCGAATTCTTTTTTTGCCAGGGTGACTTGCCGGTCGTCCACCAGGACTTCAAATTTTGTCGGGTCAATGCTCAGATTTCCTCTTTTGAGGGTCTTTTCGGTTGATTCTTTATTGGAGCGGCGCAACAGGGCGCCAACGCGGCTGACGATGACTTTGGGACTTACCGGCTTATTCACGTAATCATCTGCACCGCTTTCCAATCCCTTGATATGAAAGCCCTCATCATTCAACGCCGTGAGCATAAGAATAAGCGTGTCATGAAAAATGGGCTGGGTGCGCAGGATCTCGCATACCTCCACTCCGCTTTTTTTTGGCATCATGATATCCAGGATGATCAGATCGGGATGTGTGGATTTAGCTTTTAGCAGGGCATCGTCCCCGTCTTTTGCGGTCGTAACCTCATACCCCTCGCGAACGAGGTTATACTGGAGAACTTCAAGGATGTCCGGCTCATCATCGGCTATCAGGATTTTCTTGCCTTTGGCATCCATTAACAAAAAATTTACGCAAACCTAATCGAATTATAGCGTTAGGAGGAAGAAATGGCCTGAGTTTACAATTTTTTAATACAGGATTTCCGTTTTTAAGCCTAAAGCGTTGTTTGGGGGGCGGTAAGGAGTTATGAATTATGGGTTATGAATTATGAATTATGAGTAGAGGATGACAATAATTGGCATCATTCATCGATTATAACTCATAACTCATAACTCATAATTCATAACCCATAATTCATAACTCATAATCCACAACCCCAACAGGCTTGCACATCCCGGAAATGGCCGTATTTTTGTTGAACCGGCTGGACCACCTTAAATATGAAAAATTTTATCCGTTTTCTCTTTATTCCGTTTTCCCTGCTGCTGGTCCGGCCCGCTTCCGCCCAAACAGCTAACCCTGCTTTTAAGATTCAGCAGGAACGCAAATTGTGGCACGACAACATAGATAAGGAACAAAAACGGCTCCTGGCCCTCGATGGCAAGGCTGACGACGTCATCCAGGCCTCCAAAGATGATAATATTAACCTCGAGATCGCAGACGTGATGATACGGCAGGTTGACCTTCTCCAGGAAAATATTGAATTGGATTCCACCCTCAGCGGACAGTTGAAGATCAAGAACCTCCGTTCCCTGGAAACCATGCTCCGGGGATATAATAATAATTACCGCAAAAAGGATTTTCCCCCTTCCATGGCCCCGGCTCTTTTTGATGCTTTTGTAAAAGCCATGGATTTGGACCGACTGAATATGAGTATTGAACCGGTGATAGCCGATAACAGCTATGGTGTCGGCAAAATCCTGGTGGAATGTTTTTTATTACCCGTGGAAAATCCGGGAGTGAAAAGCTCACGTGCCCTGCTGATCAGCAAATACTGCGAACTGCATCCGGATGACATTTTCACTATTCTCAGCTCAAATCCCGACCTGCCATTTGCTGACAGCCTGATCATTACCGGGGGGAAAAGGAATATCCGTAAATTATATGATTATGCTTCCGGCAATTCTGTGCTGGCTTCCCGGATCCGCAACAGTAACGATTCCCTGATCGCCATGGTGGGTAAAATCGCTTCCAGCAAAAGCGGCCAGCTTTATCTTCCTTTTCTCGACAACCTGATCAATCACCGCATAAGCATTGCGGACATCAATAAAGTAAAAGACGATAATCTCAGCTACTATAAACTGCTGGTACAAACCCGGATGGATTATGCCGACCGCATGCTTCCCCCGCAACTGGATACCGCCCTGGAAATGGAAGCGCTGACGACCATGCTGCAGAATAAGGGGAAAGATGTTTTTGTACGCGAGATCAATGCCCTGCACGATAAACCTGCGTCCGTAAGGTTTAAAATACTGGATCCGTTGACGCCGGCGGAGCTCTATTATCTTGTCGTTTTGAGTGAGGACGAAATATATACATCCAGCTACCTGGGTGTATACGACCGCATATTTCAACGTATGACCGTACCCCGCGGGGATAGCCTCATCATTGAAATGCATGGCGATTATTTCAGGAAATTCATCAAAATGGCTGCAGCCTATAATAAACTGGATAATTTCCTGGCCACTATGGATAAGGATAATGCGGCCACCATCATGAAGGCATTTACGATCGGACTGGAAAGAGCCAACGAAGAAGACGCAGTGGATGTGGCGGATTCCTACAGCAGCATTTTCGATAAAAATCCACCGCTGGCCGCTTTCGTTTTGAATGAAGTGAAGTGGAACTATAAAAGAAACCTGGTCAACAGCGACAAACGGGGAACAGTGATCTATCACCTGTTGGAAGCGCTCTTTGAATCCGCCGATACGACACTGGCGATTGATCTGTCGGCCAAACTCGGAATCCCTCCCGTGTATAGTATAAACTATGATTCCCTGACGGATGACAGCGGGCGGGTTATTCAACAGGTTTTTTTCTACGGGGATGAGGACAAGGACGGGCAACATTCCTATGAAGATTTCCTGAGATTGTTCCTGAGGAAACCCGAGTGGAAAGTCACCGTGAATCCGACCAAGGAATGGATCACCATTCAATCCCTGAAAGGAAAACCGGTCTGGATCTTTGCCAACCGGCCGTTATATGGAGAGGATGATCCGGATGACAAAGCGCAGCATCACCTGGATGATTATCTTTTCGACAACAAACTGCAGCCTACTATCTACATACATCGTGGGCATAGTTATCATGTTCGGTATACCCTGAAACAAATCCAGCCTTCGGCAAAAATTGTCATCCTGGGTTCCTGCGGCGGATATAATAATTTAAGCGAAGTCCTCAGCATCAGTCCGGAGGCACATATCATTTCATCCAAACAGGTGGGAACAAAATCAGTCAATGAGCCGATTCTGCAGGCAATTAACATGGATCTGCTGGAAGGAAATAATATCGACTGGTTGCCCATATGGAAGGCACTGACTGAGAGATTCAGTAAGGATCCCATTGCGCGCGAACGGTTTGATGATTATATACCTCCTTACAAAAACCTGGGCGTGATCTTTATAAAGGCCTACCGGAATGCAATGGGGGAAGAGGATTAATTTTTAATTTTTACTTTTTACTTCAGATGTCTGAGCCTATTCCCAAAAAGAAAATCTTTGATTTTAGTCAGCTGCGAAGGGTCCTGCAATATACCAGGCCGTATAAAAAATGGTTTTACGGATCGATTACCTTGTCCATCCTGCTGGCCATCATTTCCCCGCTCCGTCCCTTTCTGATCCAGTATACCGTTAATACCTATATCCGGGGCGGACTTAGTCCGGATCTTTCTATCCGGGACCGGATGATCCAACTGATCATTTATGTTACGATCCTGCAGATTGGGATCCTCCTGGTTGAAACCCTGTTACGTTTTTATTTTTCATTTATTACAGCCTGGCTGGGCCAGACCGTCGTAAAGGATCTTCGTGTTGCAGTATATAAACGAGTTCTCTCTCTGAATCTCTCTCAATACGATAAAACGCCCATCGGAACCCTGACGACCCGGACGATCAATGATATTGAGGCCATCAATGATATTTTTTCAGAGGGCCTGATACCGATCGTATCCGATCTGCTTTCCATTATTTCGATTTTACTTTTTATGTTTCTGACCAACTGGCAACTCACTCTGATCTGCCTTATTCCATTTCCCATTTTGATCGTGGCTACCTATTTTTTCAAAGAATCCGTCAATAAATCCTTTATCCGTGTACGTAATGCAGTCGCGGCCCTAAACGCATTTGTGCAGGAACATATCACGGGAATGCAGATTGTGCAGGCGTTTGCGGCCGAAGGAAGGGAATACAAAAGTTTCAGGAAAATCAACCGGGAACACCGGAATGCCAACATCAAAGCGATTTTCGCATATTCAGTTTTTTTCCCTATCGTGGAAATTGTTCTTGCTTTTTCAACCGGATTGCTGGTTTGGTGGGGTGCCAGCCAGGTATTACATCTGCCGGATAAACAGGCCGCCTCCTTAACTGGGGAAATCATCGCTTTCTTTTTATATCTCAATTTATTATTCAGGCCGTTACGGTTGATCGCTGATAAATTCAATACCCTCCAGATGGGAATGGTAGCCAGTGAACGCGTTTTCCGGGTGCTTGATAATAAGGACATGATGTCCGATGAAGGCGCGTATGCCCCGGAAAAACTCAGCGGCAAAGTATGTTTCGATCATGTTTATTTCGCCTATACGGATGAAAGATGGGTACTAAAGAATATTTCATTTTTGATTGAACCGGGCGAAACCCTGGCCATCGTGGGACATACCGGAAGTGGCAAGACTTCCATCATCAGTATTCTCAACCGGCTTTATGCCATTCAAAAGGGAGCCATCCTGATTGATGACCGGCCCATTGAAACCTATAAACTCGATGCGCTAAGGGCCAATATTGGTGTGGTTTTACAGGACGTATTCCTTTTTTCAGGGTCCATCCTGGACAATATTACTTTACGCAACCGGGAGATTCCTTTTGAACGGGTAGTCAACGCAGCCAGGCTCATTGGAATGCATGAATTTATTATGCGTTTACCGGGAGGTTATGATTATGATGTCATGGAGCGGGGCAATACCCTTTCCCTGGGTCAGCGCCAACTCCTTTCCTTTATCCGCGCCCTGTTATTTGATCCTTCTATTTTAATATTGGATGAAGCCACTTCGTCCGTTGATACCGAATCCGAGAGACTTATCCAGGAAGCCATTGAAAAACTGATTTCGGACCGGACTTCGATCGTCATTGCCCACCGGTTGTCCACCATCCGCATGGCGAATAAAATCCTTGTGCTGGACAGGGGAGAAATCAGGGAAATCGGCACCCACGAACAGCTGATGCTGAAGGAAGGGTTTTATTTCAGGCTACACCAAATGCAATTCGAGAAAACGAAGTCTGATTTGGAAATTTGAAAATTTGAAGATTTGGAAATTTGCCCAAGTAAAACCTTATGAATCAGCGGATATATAATTGTTTACCATTCCAATATTTCTCCTGTAAGGAATTGATTTCCAAATTTTCAAATTTCCAAATTTTCAAATTTTGTTCGGTCTAAAAAAGACTTGAAAATCACTACCCGCCCCTTATCTTTGCGGCAAAATTAGATACCGCATGGTCTTGGGAAGGTTCAAATCTTTATTGGTAGCGGGTTTCAGCGTTTTTTTGATGATTTTTTTTAACAACGCTTCGGCTCAGGAAGATACCGTTCAGAAGGCGGAAAAAAAAGGCTTTAATGCCAAGGAAATAATTTTCGGTCATGTGCTGAATAACCATGATTTTCATTTTATTGATTACGTGGATGATAAAGGCGAAAAACATCCGGTTTCTATTCCTCTTCCAGTCATTTTGTATTCAAAACAAAGAGGATTGGACGCATTCATGTCCTCCAATTTTCATCACGGGGAGCATGTCTATCGTAATTATATGATGCTTACGGATGAAAAAATTGAGAACCTGAAACTGGATACTAAAAAATACAACGCCCAGGATATCGTCGCGATCGACGCGGACGGAAAAATCGATCCTGCCGTCAGGATTTATGATATTTCCCTGACCCGCAATGTGGTGCAGATGCTGATCGCACTCGCTCTATTCACCTGGGTCATGCTGTCCATCGCAAAAAAATATAAGAATGGTCATGGGGTTATTTCAGCGCCCAAGGGATCCCAGGGCCTGCTGGAACCCGTCATTACATTTGTGCGCGATGAAGTCGCAAAACCCAATCTTGGCCAGAGTTATGAAAAATATCTGTCATTCATTTTAACGGTCTTTTTTTTCATCCTGATCAATAATTTATTCGGCCTGCTTCCGGGTTCAGCAAATGTTACAGGCAACATTGCCTTTACTATTGTTTTAGGCCTTATTTCTTTTGTTGTGATTCTTTTCAGTTCCGACAAACATTACTGGAGTCACATATTAAATCCCCCGGGCGTGCCTCTTGGAGTAAAATTCATTCTGGTACCGGTTGAGATTCTAAGTGTCTTCATTAAGCCCTTTGCGCTCATTATACGTCTATTTGCAAATATGGTAGCCGGTCATATCATCATTATCTGTTTGATTTCGTTGATATTTATTTTTGGCAACATGAGCAGGTATGCAGGTTATGGAACGGCGCCGTTTTCCATTGCGTTCACCATATTTATTTATTTTATTGAATTACTGGTAGCTTTTATTCAGGCCTTCATTTTTGCCCTGCTCACCGCGGTTTTTATAGGGCAGGCAATCGAAGGGAAGCATCATAAGGACGAACACAATGATGCCGTGATGGTTTAAAATGTTTTTTTTCACTTAACATAAAGCCACGATTATGGATTTATTGACAATTATGCTCAGCACGCCCCTTGGTAATGCAGGTGGTGCGGTGGGCGCCGGGCTGGCTGCAGTTGGAGCCGGTATTGGCATTGGCCAGATTGGTAAGGGCGCCGTAGAAGCTATGGCCCGCCAACCGGAAGCTTCCAACGACATTCGGGCCAACATGATCCTGACTGCTGCACTTGTAGAAGGAGCCGCACTCTTCGCGATCATTGTGGGCTTTCTGGCAATGGTATTATAAATCATTGCAAAATGTAAAACTGCATCCGACGCAAAGGGCAGAGGATGCAGTTTATTCTTAACCCGTTCATGATAAGTTCAGAAGCTTTCAAAATAATTACTGATTATGAAATTACTTCTCCCCGAATTTGGATTATTAATATGGACGTTGCTGGCGTTTCTCGTCGTGTTTTTTATACTCGGCAAATATGCCTGGCCGGCAATTGTTAAGGGTTTAAAAGACAGGGAAACCGGTATCGCGGATTCCCTGGCCACTGCTGAAAGGATAAGGGCCGAAATGGCGCAGTTCAAAAGCGAAAATGAAGTGTTACTTGCGAAAGCGCGGGAAGAAAGAGCCCTCATGCTGAAGGAGGCCCGTGATACAAAAGATAAAATCATCAATGAGGCAAAAGAACAGGCTAAGATAGAAGCCGGCAAAATCATTACGGACGCACAGACGGCGATTGAAATTCAAAAAATGGCAGCCATTATGGAAGTAAAGAACCAGATCGGGAATCTCGTGATTGAGGTTTCAGAAAAAATTCTGCGCCGCCAGCTGGAAAATAAACCGGAGCAGGAAAAGTACATCCGGCAGCTTACTGAGGAAGTGAAGTTGAACTAATTTGGAAATTTGAAAAATTGAAAATATTTATTTCAATTCTCAAATTCTCAAATTCTCAAATTTTTCGAATATGCTAAATCCTAAGTTAGCCGGCAGATATGCAAAGTCGCTGATCGACCTTTCCAAAGAGAAGGGTCAGCTGGAAGATGTATTCAAGGACATCCTGTATGTGAATGACCTGATGCAGAAGAGTCCTGAACTGATAACCGTTCTGAAAAGTCCGGTCATTCCGGGCGACAAAAAACAAAAAGTGCTGGAGGCATTGACGGCCGGGAAAACCGGCCAGATCGTGGCTTCCTTTAACCGTTTGCTGATCAATAAGGGACGTGAAAGTTTTCTTCCGGAAATCGTTCGGGCCTTCATTGAACAGTATAAAGTTTTCAAGGGAATTCATACGGTTACTTTAACAACGGCTATTCCCATAAGTGAGGATGTAAAAAAATCCATAATCAGAAAGATCCAGGATGGCAGCGGCATGAGAGAGGTGGAACTTGAATCCGTGGTACATGAAAATATTATCGGAGGATTTATCCTGGAGGTGGATGGACGACGGGTCGATGCAAGCATTGCCTATGACCTCGCAAATATTAAAAAACAATTTTCAAATAACGATTTTATATACCGGATCCGGTAACAATCAACAACATTTCTAAAAAGATTATATGGCAGAGATAAAACCAGACGAAATTTCAGCGATACTCCGTCAACAACTGGGCAATTTCAATGTAGCGGCTGAAATGGAAGAGGTGGGAACGGTTCTCCAGGTGGGAGATGGTATTGCGCGCGTGTACGGTTTGAATAATGTAAGCAGCGGGGAATTGGTGGAATTTGAAAATGGCGTACGCGCCATTGCACTGAACCTGGAGGAAGATAATGTGGGTGTGGTACTTATGGGGGATTCCGGAGAAATCAAGGAGGGAGCGAAGGTTCGGCGCACTGGAAAAATCGCGTCTATCGAGGTCTATGAGAGTATGCTCGGAAGGGTGGTGAATACTCTTGGACAACCGATTGACGGCAAGGGACCACTGACCGGAGAAAAACACGAAATGCCGCTGGAGCGTAAGGCCCCCGGCGTTATTTTTCGCGAACCCGTTAAGGAGCCCCTGCAAACCGGTATTAAAGCCATCGACGCCATGATCCCGATTGGCCGGGGACAGCGCGAGTTGATAATCGGTGACCGTCAAACAGGTAAGACGGCTATAGCCGTTGACACCATCATCAACCAGAAAGAGTTTTATAAATCCGGTAAACCGGTTTATTGCATATATGTTGCCATCGGTCAGAAAGCGTCAACCATTGCCGGCATCATGCAGACACTGACTGAAAACGGAGCCATGCAATACACGGTCATCGTGGCGGCATCCGCTTCTGATCCGGCACCCCTGCAGTTCTATGCACCATTTGCCGGCGCAGCAATTGGAGAATATTTTCGCGATACCGGTCGCCCGGCCCTGATCATTTATGATGACCTTTCCAAACAAGCGGTTGCTTACCGTGAAGTTTCCCTGTTGCTTCGCCGTCCACCCGGACGTGAAGCTTATCCCGGAGATGTTTTCTACCTGCATAGCCGTTTGCTTGAGCGTGCCGCTAAAATCATCCAGGATGATGGCGTTGCTAAAAATATGAATGACCTTCCTGAATCCCTGAAGGGCAAAGTGAAGGGTGGCGGATCACTTACCGCACTGCCCATCATTGAAACCCAGGCGGGTGACGTTTCTGCCTATATACCAACCAATGTTATTTCCATTACCGACGGTCAGATATTCCTGGAAGGAAACTTGTTTAATGCCGGTATCCGTCCTGCGATTAATGTGGGTATATCGGTGAGCAGGGTGGGAGGAAATGCACAAATTAAATCCATGAAGAAAGTGGCGGGTACGTTAAAACTGGACCAGGCACTTTACCGGGAAATGGAAGCTTTTTCTAAATTCGGGGGCGACCTGGATGCAACGACCAAACTCGTACTGGACAAGGGTGCACGTAACGTTGAAATTCTCAAACAACCTCAGTACGCACCCGTGGCTGTTGAAAAGCAGGTGGCCATTATTTATCTGGGTACACAGGGTTTACTTCGAGAAGTCCGCGTAAACAAAGTGAAAGCTTTTGAAGAACATTTCCTGATGGAAATGGATAACAAACTACCGGAAGTGCTGGCAGAATTCAAGAAGGGAAATCTTTCCGATGAATCGATCAGAAAAACGGTTCAGCTGGCCAATGAGCTGATACCGCAATACAAATAGTAATTGTTAATGGTCAATGGTTAATGGTTAATGGTTGCCGGGCAGGCACTGCACTGAAGTCATTAACCATTGACCATTGACAATTATTTTCCCAAACACTTGCATTATTGAAAAACGCTTGCAATCTTTGTCTTGTAGCTAAGCCGTACCAATCTCCTGATTAACTTCCTTCCAATTTTCCTTATCATAATTTTTACTTCTTTTTAATAAAGGTTTCCAATCCTTCAGAAGAATTGCGTCTGTACCTATTGCTTTGGGTTATACGTATAATCCGGGTTAAATCAAGTTATGATGCAGTTCAACCGGCAAGTTTTTGGGGATTCGAAGGCTCCTTTTTTTTTGAGAATAACTTCAGTTCTTTTTATATTATTTATAGCAGCTACCACTCAGGCACAATCGCTGATACCCGAGCTCTCTTTTAAAGATCCCGCATTAAAAACGGGGAGGGGATGCATGGGGGATGGCCTGGATGGAGCTGTTTATATTTTTGAAAATGTAGGATGGGGAATGGACGCGCTGGTCACGATCCTTGGCAGGAGCAGTACGGAAGTGACTTTGTCAAACGTGGATATCCAGGGTCCGGAACAAAATGCAATCAGCGGAACGGGTTATGACAATGCCTGGCAGCCTCGTGTGAAATATGCTGATGGAAAGGCACCGGCACATCAAAGCTGGTGGATGGAATTCAAAATTTCATTTGTCAAACATGCCAACCGGGAGCAGTCCGTATCCGTGAACCAGTTTTTTGTTATGGGGATGGATATAGACGGGGACGGGGATCAACTACACGAGTTCCAATCGTATTACAAAATGCATTCTTTTTCTCTTGAACAACAGACCGCGATTTTTACTTCTTCTGTCCGGGGCTCGGAAACGGATCCCATGCTTAGGGGAAAACGATTCGACGGTCCTGTAAAAAATTATCCCGGTATTTCGGTTTCTGCGGAAGACGCTATCGTGAGCAATTTTTATACGGGTTCCAGTTCCCTGATCGTAAAACTGGGAGCGGAAACTGGAAATACAGGGACAAAGGCGGCGGACAGGATGTATGGACTCTTATTTAAATCACTGGCTTACGATATTCCCGACAGCAAAAAACCAAAGGAAAGTAGGGAAGTATGGGAGTATGGGAGTGTGTACAGAACAATTAAAAATTGAAATACAATAGATATTATTTGAAGTTTTAGTTTTAAAGGGTACGATCAACAACGGCCGGGTTTGTCTAAGCCTGGCCTTTTTAGATTCATTTGGTTTATATTGTAAACTAATTTATATTTGTATTCGGTATATGAGTATAGTAAATTGTATGGTATGTCCAGGTCGTATAAATCCATAATAAAAAAAATGTTGCCCTGGGTGGTGGCATTCGCAATGATCGGAAACGGCGCTTTTTCGCAGATAAAAATTTCAGGGAAAGTGAAGGACGGGAAGGGCAGGCCGGTACCGGGTGCCAGCATTTCTGTAAAAAATAGTTTTGACGGCGCTACATCCGACTCCTCCGGTAATTATTCATTCAATAGTTCAGACACCGGGATGCAAACGCTTACCGTCAGCTCCGTTGGGTATCGTCCCATTGAAGTCACTTTACAGATGACCGGTAAATTCATCCATATGGACCTTCAGTTAAAAGAGGAACCCAATGAGCTGAATGCCGTCACCATAACCGCAGGATCCTTTGCCGCGGGTGATTCCCACCGGGGTGCCGTCATGAGCTCGCTGGATATTGCGACAACTGCTGGTTCGAATGCCGATATAACTGCGGCACTAAAAACCCTGCCGGGTACGCAACAGGTGGGAGAAAAGGAAGGCCTCTTTGTACGTGGGGGCACCGGCCAGGAAACCAAACAATTCATCGACGGCAGCCTGGTGAATAATCCTTACTACACCAGTGTTCCTGATATTTCTACCCGGGGACGGTTTTCTCCTTTTCTTTTTAAGGGAACCGTTTTCAGTACGGGCGGTTATTCGGCACTTTACGGACAGGCACTGTCCTCCGTCGTATTGCTGGAATCGGTTGACTTGCCGGAAAAATCCGAAATTGATGCATCCATTTCCCCAATCGTGGTGGGCGTAGGCACGCAACAACTGGCGGATAATAAAAAATCTTCCTGGGGTATGAGTTACAGTTATGTAAACGTAGGTGTGTATTTCGGACTGGTGAGTCAGAAACCCGATTACTTCAGATTACCGGCCTTTCACAATGCAGACGCGAATTTCAGGATCAAGACAAAGAACGACGGTATAATAAAATATTATACAACTTTTGCCTATAATGATCTCGGTTTAAGAACCCAGGATGTAGACAGTCCCAATCTGAAGAATGCGTTCAACCTGGCCAACCATAACTGGTACAATAATCTAAGCTGGCGTCAGCCACTAAGCAATGGCTGGAGAATGACACTGATGACCAGCTACAGCACAAACCTGGATAATATACAGCAGCAGGTTCAGGGACCGGATAACCAACCGCATGATTACCCGGATACCACCTACATGCAGTCCAAAAATTTTATCCTGGCAAACAAACAAAATCTGGCTACAGGAAAAGCTGTATTTGAAAAAAAATTATGGGGATTGAGTTCTTTCCGATTGGGTGCGGAATACTGGTATAACTATAATCCGCTGACTTTTAACGATACCCTGAAGGTTTTGCGTGATCAGCTGATGTCAGGTTTTGCAGAAGCAAGCATATACCTCACGAACGAACTGGCCGCCCAATTGGGTGTCCGTTATGAATATTCTACTTTATTGAAACAGTCGGACCTCGGACCCCGTGTTTCCCTGGCTTATAAAACAGGGAAGGGCGCGCAGATTTCTGCGGCGTATGGAATTTTTTACGAGAAGCCGGATAACCAGCAACTATTTTATACAACCGATCTGAAGTTCACCCAGGCGACTCATTATATCCTGAACTATCAGAAAATGAGCAAGGATCAGATTTTCAGAATAGAAGCCTATTACAAATTATATAGTGGCCTCGTAAAAACAGTCCCGCTGGGTTATAATTATTTTGGTTATAATAATGGCGGGAGCGGATACGCCGACGGAATTGATTTTTTCTGGCGGGATAAAAAAACTTTCAAGGACTTTGATTACTGGATCAGTTATTCATATATAGATACCAAAAGGCAGTTTATGAATTATCCCAGTAAGATCACCCCTGATTTTGTTGCAACCCATACGGCTTCCCTGGTCATGAAGCGTTTTATTACTGACTGGAAAGCGGGTTTCAATGTCACTTATACATTTGCCACCGGCCGTCCCTACTATAATTTTATGATCAACAACACCGGGAAATATTATACGGCCGACGAGGGTCATACCAAAGATTATCAAAGTCTGAATTTCAGTTGTGAATATATTCCCAGCCTTGGCAAAGTGAATCCCAAAACATTTGTTGTGTTGTTTGCCAGCATGAGTAATGTACTGGGATACAACCCGATTTATGGATACCACTATTCTTTTGACGGGAAAATGAAACAGCCGGTAACGCCACCGGCCAGCCGTTTTTATTTTATTGGATGTTTTTTGAGCTGGGGTGTTGACAGAACCCAGGATGCGATAAATAATAATCTATAATTTCTCACTAATAAACAGGTTATGAAATCTATTCTTTTTTCCTTTTTGATGTTAGGGGCCCTGATATCGTTTGCCCAAAGTGACAAGTATGTCGATGCCATGAAAAAAAATCTGGTCTTATTTGATTCCGCCAAATCGACCGCGGATTTTCAGACAGTAGCCAATACCTTCGAACGTATTGGCGATGCGGAAAAGACACAGTGGCTGCCCTATTATTATGCGGGCCTGGCCCTGTCGACCTCCGGGTGGGACGACCCCAAGGTAGATAAGGATGCTAATTCAGCCCATATCAACGCACTTTGCGACAAGGCGGAAGCACTGGACAAAAATTCGGAAATATACGCCATACGGAATATGGCCGCTACCCAGCAGATGATGGTAGATCCGCAAACCCGCTGGCAGACCTATGGCGTGCAGGCATCCAAGGCTCTCCAGGACGGTTTGAAATTGGATCCGAACAATCCACGTTTGTATTATCTGCAGGGTGAAAGTATATTCAATACGCCACCCGCATTTGGCGGGGGCAAGGATAAAGCGAAACCCCTATTTGAAAAAGCCGTTGTTTTATTCAAGGCGGAAAAACCTAAACCTTTGTGGCCAAAATGGGGTCTTGCAAGAACGGAAGAACAATTAGCTAAATGTCAATAAATAAGACTGGAATGAATTTATTCAAGGACCTTGACCCCATGTTGCATTCGCAATTACGGCTGGCCATCGTGTCTTTACTTATGCGCGAGAAAGAAGCAGATTTTACGGAATTGAAGGAAAGAACGCAGGCTACGGCGGGAAATCTCAGTGTGCAAATTAATAAATTGCGGGAAGTAGGATATATTGAAGTGAGCAAGGATTTCAAGGACAATTATCCTCATACGATTTGCCGGATCACGACTTCCGGATCAAAAGCATTTGATCATTATGTAAAAAGCCTGCAATCGTATTTGACAGTGAATGGGAAGAAGACGACTTAAATGTGGTAAATATGTAATTGTAGAAAATGAAGAACGTGAAAATTGAATAGGGAAATGACAATGTGAAGATTAAAAATGCATCATTACCAAAATACATTTCTTCACATTATCGTTAGTCATTCCATTTCCACTTTCCCTCATATCCACAATTACAAATTTACCACATTTAAAAAGCCCTCCACGTCGGATAACGGGAGGGCTTTACATTTCCGGCATTTCGGCTGCCGGATTAAACCTTGGTTTATTTATCCTTTAGAAAGTTTCATTATCATTTTTTCCTTACTGTTCACCGTGACTTCGAGGGTATAAAGTCCGGGATGCAGGTTATGAGTCCCTTCCAGTGTGTATGTATTCGGCCCGTTTCCGGCTTTCTGCCCTTCTTTGAGAATCGTATTTCCCTGCTCATCACTTACTTTCATCATCACATAAGAATCCTGGTTGAGTTGTACGTTAACGAGAATATCATTGGCCAGCGGATCGGGTGTTACGCTGAGAGAAGCCAGACTTTTGGTATTGTACATTCTTGCGATCAGCACTTTGGAATAAACAATATTTCCATTGGCTTCCACTTCTTTTAACCGGTAATAAAAATCATTATTTCTGGCGACGGCTGAATGGAAATGATCCCGGAAAGCATATTGCCCTTCACCGGATACTTCCTTGTTGTTTACTGTGCCGAGTGTTTCGTATTTCTCACCATCCAGGCTCCGTTCGATTTCAAAATGATCGAAGTTGTCCATCAGGGTATTCCAGTTCAGTTCAAAATAATTTTTACCATAAGCTGCGTTGAAAGCGGAAAGCTTTCCACGAAGAATAAGACTTTTTGAATTGACCGAACTATTGGAGCCGGTATCGGGATTTTTTTTTGGAGTTAATTTATGCGTGTTCGCAAACAAACCTGCCGGAATTACCAATAGCAGGCAAAAACTGAACGGAATGATCCTTTTCATTTTGAAATTTTCAGAGAGTGAACAATTTGATGATGCTCAGCTTAAAGGAATAATCAGCAGGTCATTCAAAAGAAAGGATCGGATGTCCAAATGTTCACATAGTTATTGGGGAGTATTCGAGGATAGTCAGAAAGAAACGATCAGGGGGATAGTCAGGGGATGTTTCAAAGATAGTTTGTGGATTTGGAAAATGCAAGAGGCAAGAAAGAAAAGTATGGGAGTGTGGAAGTATGGGAGTATGGGAGTTGAATGAATTTTCTAATTTCACTCCCATACTTCCACACTCCCATACTCTCTTATTTGCCTCAACTTTCCTCAATCTTCTCATCTTCAGCGCCGGCAAGCACGACGGAGCCCATTTTCTTCAGTGGATTTTTATGATTTTCAATGAAATCCCTTCTTTTCTGCAGAATATCAAGGCATCCGTATACGGCAGCCAGGAAAGAACCGGCGTCGGCTTTGTTCTTTCCGGCGATATCGAAAGCCGTTCCGTGATCCGGAGATGTCCTGACAGCAGGCAGTCCAGCCGTATAGTTGATGCCTTCACCAAAAGCCAGGGATTTAAACGGGATCAGCCCCTGATCGTGGTACATGGCCAGAACAGCGTCAAATTTGGATTGCTGGTTACGGGCAAAAAATGCATCAGCACTGTAAGGGCCATATACGAGCATATTGTGTTTGGCGTCCTTAATAGCTGGTTTGATTATATCTTCTTCTTCACGTCCGATCAGGCCATCGTCTCCCGCGTGGGGATTGAGTCCGAGAACAGCAATACGAGGTTTATCGATCCCAAAATCACGTATCAGGGAATCTTTCAGGATATTCAATTTTGAGATTATGTTTTCCCGGGTGATATGTTTGGCAATCTCACTCACGGGTACGTGTTCCGTGACCAGCCCGACGCGGAAATTTTCCGAACTCATCAGCATGAGTACGTCCTTCACTCCAAAAGCCTGCCGCAGGTAGGGGGTATGACCGGTGAACGAAAATTCAGCGGACTGAATATTTTTTTTATGGATGGGTGCCGTAATCAGGCCCTCAATTTTTTTGTCCTTTAGTGCCTCTACGGCCCCGACCAGGGATTTTACCGCATAGGCTCCGCCGATATCTGTAAGTTGCCCGGGGTTGATGGATACCTCTTCTTCCCAGCAGTTGAACAGGTTGACCTGCTTATGGAATGGCCTGGTGAGATCCTTAATATGCTGGTAGTTAAACGTAGAATCCGGGATGGACTTACGATAAAAATTAATCAGTTTATTGGATGCAAACAGGATGGGTGTACAGATCTCGAGCAGTCGGTTGTCAGAAAATGTTTTGATGGCCAGTTCGGTTCCAATGCCGTTCAGGTCGCCGATGGAAATACCAATTACAGGTCTTTGCTGTGGAATGCTCATGTATTATTTTTGGATGGATAAAAATACGATTATTAGCCTGACGGATGGTTTATTTTTGCTTCATGACGCATCAGCCCCGGCCGCTCCATCTGAAAAAATCTCTTGGTCAGCATTTTCTAAAAGATGAGTTGGTTTGCCGGCGTATCATTGATTCATTAAAACAAAATCCGTTCAAACAATTATTGGAAATCGGGCCGGGAGCCGGGGCGCTAACCAGGTATCTGATTTCCATAGAAGGGGTGGATTTCAAAGCGGTGGAAATAGACCGGGAAAAAGTTGCCTTTCTGAAAAATCATTACCCGGAATTAAATAACCGGATCATCGAAAAGGATTTTCTCGAAATGGGAAAACCGTTTGAAGGGCCTTTCACCATTATTGGTAATTTCCCGTACAATATTTCCACCGAAATTCTTTTTAAGGTTCTGGACTGGCGGGAGGACGTGGAGCGGGTAATCGGTATGTTTCAGAAAGAAGTTGCCCAGCGCATTGCAGCGTCCGAGGGAAATAAAATTTATGGCGTCACCAGTGTGTTGCTTCAGGCTTTTTTTGCGGTGGAATATCTGTTTGAAGTCGGCGAACAGGCTTTTAGTCCACCCCCGAAGGTAAAAAGCGCCGTAATCCGGTTAACGCCGAGGAAAGAACCCCCCCCTTTAAAAACAGAAAAAATGTTTTTTTTGCTGGTGAAAATGGCATTTAACCAGCGGAGAAAAACCCTCCGTAATGCCGTGAAAGGATTGTTTACAACGGAAGTCCTGGAAGATCCGTTATTTAATAAGCGTGCAGAACAGTTAACGATATTACAGTTTGCTGAACTGACCTGGAGAATGAGATAGAAAAATTTGGAAACTGGAAATTTGAAAATTAAGAGATGAGAAAAGTTTTGGTAACGGCCAAAGTGCATGAATATCTGATAGACCGGTTGAAAAAACAGGATTTTGAAGTGCTTTATCTTCCGCAGCTGAGTAATCATGAACTGATGGATTTAATTCCGGAAATAACGGGTCTGATTATCACCACGAGACTAAAAATTGACAGGCCCGTTCTGGAAAGAGCAACCGTGCTGAAATGGATTGGGAGGCTGGGCAGCGGCATGGAGCTGATAGACGTAGACTTTGCAACCCAGAAAGGAGTCCGCTGTGTCAGCAGCCCTGAGGGTAACCGAAATGCAGTCGGCGAGCACGCGCTGGGGATGCTGCTTTCATTGTTAAACAATATCCCCCGGGCCTCAGCGGAAATAAAGCGGGGAAAATGGATCCGGGAGGCCAACAGAGGAACCGAGCTGACCGGGAAAACGGTTGGCATCATCGGCTATGGAAATACCGGCTCTGCATTTGCCCGGTTATTGTCACCCTTTGACGTTACAGTCCTGGCCTACGATAAATACAGGTTCAACTTCGGAGCGGGTAAGATCAAGGAAGCCAATATGGAACAGCTGGGAAGATATGCCGATGTGATCAGCCTGCACACTCCGCTGACTGAGGAGACCTTCCATTTGGCCGGGGATAGCTTTTTTGCTTCATTAAAAAGCAAGCCTTTTTTTATCAATACCAGCCGGGGTAAAACACAGGACACCGCGGCCCTCATAAGGGCCCTGGAGAGCGGGAAAATTGCCGGGGCCGCGCTGGATGTGCTTGAGAATGAAAAACTTGACAGCTATACGGACCTGGAAAAGCAGCAGCTTGACAAACTTCTGGGCTTTGAAAATGTATTGCTGACCCCGCATATTGCCGGGTACAGCCATGAGGCCTTTTACCTGATGGCCAAGGTAATTCTGGATAAACTCGGTCTTTAGGGATTGAGTCTGCCGGACTCCTGTTTTCGTCCCAGAAAGGCGCGAAAAATACCTTTTTAATCGGATTCCTTATCTTTGTATAAATGCAACGCCTCCCAAAGGGCGTTGTATTTTTTTTCTTTTATAATAAACAAGAGGAGGATTTATGAGTGGAATCACATATCTGACCAAGGAGGCACTCGAGAAACTGAGGGGTGAATTGCAAAAAATGAAAAGTATTGACCGGCCGGCGGCTTCGAGGGCGATTGCCGAGGCGAGAGAAAAAGGAGACCTGAAGGAAAATGCGGAATATGATGCGGCAAAAGAATCGCAGGGTATTCTTGAGGCAAAGATCCAGCGTCTGGAATCAGATCTGGCAAATGTTCGTATTCTGGAGGAAGGAAATATTGATACGAGCAAAGTATCCATTCTAACCAAAGTAACGGTTACCAACCTGTCCAATAAAAAACAGTCAACCTATCACCTGGTTTCTGAAAAAGAAGCAGATCTCAAACTGGGTAAAATCTCTGTTTCCTCACCTATTGGAAAAGGCCTTCTGGGAAAACAGGTTGGAGAAGTAGCGGACGTAACCGTACCTGCAGGCAAACTTCAATTCAAGGTGGAAAATATTACAGTTTAATTTGGGAATTTGGAAATTCGAAGATTTGGAAATAATGGATTGATTTAACCAGTCATAATGGATTCTTTGTTTTCAGATGGAAATTCAATTTCCAAATTCTCAAATTCTCAAATTTTCAAATTCGAAATGATTTTCTCCTGAATATTTCTGAATGCGTCCTCACTTAATTTCAATTTTGGATTTTTAAAATTCATGTCATTCACCTGATCGATAGGAATCAAATGCAGGTGAGCGTGTGGCACTTCAAGACCCACAACCACCATACCGCAACGGTTACAGGGAAATGATTTTTCTATGGCATGGGCGATGGGTTTTGCAAAGACCAGGATCCGGGAAAGATATTTTTCATCCAGATCAAAAAAATGATCAGTTTCTGTTTTGGGTATTACCAGGGTATGTCCTTCCCGAAGCGGATTGATATCCAGGAATGCCAGAAAAAAATCATCTTCGGCGATGCGGTAACTCGGGATTTCACCATTTATGATTCTGGAAAATAGGGTCATTGAAATAATTTGAAAATTTGGAAATTAAATATGGAAATAAAGGTCAGAATAAGAAACTCCTTATCTACCAAACCTGAAAAGCAATTTCCAAATTTTCAAATTACTCTTTTCGGATTTTTGGTAATAAAATCTGCCCACCCATTCAATTTTTTCCCGGTGGATACCGGAGAGCGGAATTGGTAATGGTGACATAGTGCAACGGCCAGGGCGTCGGAGGCATCAAAGCGATCCAGTTCTATTCGGATCTCCAGAATTTGACACAGCATTTTCCAAACCTGTTCTTTACCCGCACTCCCATTTCCGGTTATGGATTGTTTTATTTTCCGTGGCGCATATTCCGTAACCGGTATGCCTGATTGCATGGCCGCGGCGATGGCAACACCCTGGGCCCTTCCGAGTTTTAGCATGCTCTGTACATTCTTACCATAAAAAGGGGCTTCGATAGCAAAATCATCGGGCCTGAATTTTTGAATGAGCTGCTGGATGGTAAAATAGATCAGTTCCAGCCGCTGGTAGGCATCCATTCGCACGGGCACATGCAGCACATCCATTTCTATGAATGTCGTCTGCTGTCCTTCCACACAGATCAGTCCCCATCCCATCAGGAGGGTACCGGGATCTATACCCAGGATTATTTTGGAGTTCTTTTGCAGAGGGAACGCTATTTTTGATTGTGGCGCCCAACAAAAATATCAAATTAATAGTCAACTATGTGGCCGGTCCCCTGATTATGTTATTTCTTTTCTATACGGTTGCCCGTCAGTTGCAGAGGCAGCCGCACTGGAGGGATTCGCTTCACCAGATGCTGGATGCGGCCATCGGAAAACAACAGTGGAAATTATATTGCATGTTTGGTTTGATGTGGGTCAACTGGGCGCTCGAGACCTGGAAGTGGCAGATTGCCTTGAAACCAGTTCAGTCAATCGGGTTTTTCCGCGCGTTCAAAGCCGTCCTGGCCGGAACCTGTATCGCTTCGTTCACGCCGAACCGGGTAGGGGAATACCTTGGCAGAATGTTATTTGTTGATCCGGGAAATAAAATCCTTTCCGTAACACCTACCATACTCTGTAGTATGTCCCAGATGCTGGTAACCCTGGTTGCAGGAGCCTTCGGACTATGGCTCTTTTCTTCTTTGCCTTTTCATTTTCAGTCTTCCTTTATAACGAGTTCATTTTTCAAATTTGCGATGATCCTTACGGCTCTGGCTGCGATCGGACTCGGCCTTGTATATTTCAGATTTGATCCGTTGGTAAGAAGAGTAAATACCTGGTTGAAAAAAAGTCAGAAAAAATTCAGCATACCTCAGGATTTTAGATTCAGCGTCTTAACGGGCATGCTCATACTCTCAACCATTCGATACCTGGTATTTATATTGCAATATTTCCTCTTGTTCTCACTTTTCGGGATTCCGTTGATGGGGAAACAGGTGTTTACCGGTGTAAGTGTTATGTTTGTTTTGATGGCCGTTGTGCCGACTTTAACATTTTTAACAGATCTTGGATTCCGTTGGGCTGCGGGTATCCAGATCTTTCAGGTGTTTACATCCAATATGGCGGGTATTCTTGCAGTATCCCTGGGTATCTGGCTCATCAATTTAATAATCCCTGCGTTGGTTGGGAGTTTATTAATTTTAAGGATCAAATTATTCAGCAGCAAATGAAATCGATTTCAGGAATCGTATGTGCATTGCTTATTGCCGTTTCAATACCCTTAAGAGGAGGTGACGATTTCTGTGGTTTGCCGAATCATGCCTTTCAGGCGGGTGAAAGTATAACGTACCGGGTTTATTATACGCTGGCCGGCGTTTATATCGCGGCGGGAGAAGCCACGTTTACCTGCGCGATGGAAAATCTGAACGGGAAGCCCGTTTATCACGTGACCGGAGAAGGCAAGACCTATTCGTTCTATGATAATTTTTTCAAAGTCAGGGATAAATATGAAACATTTATTGATACAAGCAACCTCCAGCCGCTGAAGTTTATCCGTAATGTAAACGAAGGATCATACAAGAAATACGAAAATATAAGTTTCAATAAAACCGCCAATACGGCCATTACCAATTCCGGTGTATTTAAAACACCCGATTGTATACAGGACGTACTCAGTTCCATGTATTATGCCCGTAATATTGACTTCAACAAAATGAATCCCGGGGATAAGATTCCATTCAATATGTTTCTGGACAATCAGGTTTATCCGCTCTATATTCGATACATCGGAAAGGAAACCATTAAGACGAAGTATGGCAAGTTCAGGGCCATTAAGTTCAAACCCCTGTTGTTAAAAGGAACCATTTTTGAAGGAGGGGAAAAAATGACCGTATGGGTGAGTGATGACGCAAACCATATTCCCGTACGTGTCGAAAGCCCAATCAGCGTGGGCAGCGTGAAAGTTGATATGATGGATTTCAAAAACCGCCGTACACCGCTGAGTTCGCTGATCAGCCTTCGCTAGAAAATTTTAATTTCAGTATAAACCCACCAACATGAAAAAGCTTCTGAAAGTGCTTGGCATCCTTGTATTGTCTATCCTTCTTATTCTCATTATTATTGTTGGGTATATAAAAATTGCCTTACCTAACGTGGGACCGGCCCCTCAGATATCGGTTGAAAAATCGTCAGCGAGAATTGAAAGGGGTGCCTACCTCGCAAAATCTGTGATGTCCTGTATGGACTGTCATAGCAAACGCGATACGACTCGATACTCCATGCCGATGGATCCGTCAACGATGGGACGCGGCGGGGAACGATTTGATCAGAGTGAGGGTTTCCCCGGCATTTTCTATTCTGCCAATATCACACCGGTGGGTATTGGGGACTGGACAGACGGAGAAATTTACAGGGCCATTACCACAGGCGTTCGCAGGAACGGAAAACCTTTATTTCCAGTGATGCCTTATCATTCCTATGGATTCGCCGATCCGGAAGACGTGAAATGTGTGATTGCCTTTCTTCGTTCGCTGACACCGATAGAAAATCATGTTCCGGCTTCTTCTGCTGATTTCCCCATGAATATTATTCTGAATACGGTTCCCGTAAAAGCGGAACCTATGCAGTTTCCACAAGCCAGCGATAGTCTTGCCACCGGCAAATATCTGTTTACCATCGCGGCCTGTCATGATTGTCATACACCATTTGAAAAAGGAAAATTTGATGAATCCCTGGCACTGGGCGGTGGCCGTATTTTTCCCGTGCCCGGAGGAATGGTGACCTCGGCGAATATTACGCCCGATAAAGAAACCGGAATCGGATCCTGGACAAGGGAACTTTTCATCCAGCATTTCGCGATGTACAGAGACAGCGCCACGGCTCACCGGGTGGTACCGCTGGGTGAAATGCAAACCTTTATGCCATGGACACTATATGGAACGATGACCGATACTGATCTTGGAAATATTTACGCATATATTCAAACGCTTAAACCCATAAAAAACGTGGTCGTTAAATTCAAACCTAAAAAAGCTTAACGTCTAACGCTTAACGCCAAACGCTTTGCAAGGGCTGGCTTTTATTAAATGCTGTTAGACGTTTGACGGCGTTCTGATAAAATTTGACTAATGAAAATTCGTTTGCGTTTGGCGTTACGCGTTACGCGTTACGCGTTAAGCTTTGAATCGCCTTCTCCATCTTCATGCTGCGGGATCCTTTGACAAGGAAAGCGGTATTCTCAAAGGATTGGGAGCCCAGCCACCTGCCGGCTTCTTCTGCACTTTCAAAACTCCTGTAAGGATGTTTGATTTTTAGAAAATCACCACCCACAAGTACAACGTCTTTCCAGTGGTTTGTTTTAATCTGGTCCAGGATCTGCCGGTGTTCCGCGATACTGCCGGAACCCAGTTCGGCCATGCCTCCCAGCAACAATACTTTATCACTTTCGGGAAACTGAATAAAATTTTCAATCGCGAGTTTCATGCTGGAGGGATTGGCATTGTATGCGTCCAGTATGATGGTGTTGGTGCCTGCTTTGATTAGTTGTGAACGGCTGTTGGAGGGGGAATAATTTTCAATTCCCTTTTTTATGACGGCCGGATCAATTTTAAAATAACGACCCAGACAAACCGCTGCGAGTACATTGGGCAGGTTATAGGCTCCCGTCAAATGGGTTTGAATTGGTCCCTGTGATTGCCCTTTCGTGATCCTGATTTTCAGATATGGCGTTGATGATTCTGTCACTCCGGTGATGTCTGCGTGATTTGTTCCATAAGAAAAAACTTCCCGGATACCTTTGCTCATCTGCTGCAGATAATCATAATCCCACATTACAAAGGCAGTTCCTCTGTACGCCCGCAGATAATCATATAATTCACCCTTGCCTTTTCTGACTCCTTCAAGGCTCCCAAATCCTTCCAGGTGCGCCTTGCCGGCATTGGTGATCAGTCCGTGGGTGGGACGGGTATATAAACAATAGCCGGCAATTTCATTCAAGTGGTTGGCTCCCATTTCGACGATGGCGATTTCTGCGTCCTTTTTAATCTTCAACAGCGTGAGCGGAATACCGATGTGATTATTCAGGTTACCGTCCGTAGTGTAGGTTTTATATTTCTCAGAAAGCACGGCGTGTATCAGTTCCTTGGTGGTTGTTTTTCCATTACTTCCGGTAATGGCGATAAAGGGAATGGAGAACTGGTTACGGTGATGGGCTGCCAGTGCCTGCAGGCTCGCCAATACATTTTCGACCCGGATCATACGATCATTTAATACAGCGGATGTTTCATCAATGATCGCATAGGCCGCGCCGTTAGCTATAGCCTGACCGGCGAAAAGGTTGCCGTTGAAATTTTCTCCTTTCAATGCAAAAAAAAGATCCCCTTTCTGAACCTTGCGTGTATCTGTACAAACAGAAGGGTATTTTAGATAAAGCTGGTATAAATCGTTTATTGAAAAAGCAGCATTAAGGTTCATTTTCAGTATCCAATTTATTGATATTCGATTTTATTATAAAAACCAAACCCGAAAATTCCTACCCGTCCCCCCGTCCCCCTCCAAGCCGGGGTTTTGGCAGAACCATCAGGCTTTGAGCTTTACGCCTTATGCGTTAAGCGTTACCCGCTTTCGCTAAAGCTTCAGCGGGTGAAGAGCGTTACGCGTAAAACGCAAATCTAATAAACAAAAAAGCCATCCGTCAGCTGACGGATGGCTTTTATAAAGTTTATTGACTGTTTACTGTTTGCGGGCGTTTTGTTTTCTTGCTTTATAGCTGATACCGGTTTGTCTTCCGTTACCTGCCGCACTACCCACGCGATCCATCGCACAACGGAAACCAACGGTTGAACTGGCCTGATCTTCTTCCATGAAACGGCGTGTTCCGGGTCCGAGCCAGTAAGCGCGGTCATTCCAGCTTCCGCCCTTAATAACCCGTGATTTATCGCTGATCAAAGTCGTTTTACCGTATCCGTAGCTGATACCGGCAATCAGGGAGTCACCATCCAGGTAGTTAATAACATCCCCTTTCTGGTAGTTCCTTCTGTTTTCACTTTCTTTATCTGTTACAGCGCGGTATTTAATTCTACCCAGGCTATCTCTTTCAGGCTTGCCTTCTTTGCCCAGGTCCATGGTCTCAAATTTGTTACCACGGAAAGGAGCAACATCATTCACGTCCTGCGCAGAAAGCGGACGATAAACGTCTTCAACCCACTCGCTCACGTTACCTGACATATTATACAATCCGAAACCGTTTGGAAAAAATGAAGTTACATCTGCAGTGTAGACGGCGTTATCATTCAAACCACCGGCAACACCCATATTATCCCCGCTTCCTCTTTTGAAGTTGGCGAGAAAGGTTCCCTGCCATGTACCCCGGCGGGAATCACGTAATCCGTTTACATTCTGGCTCCAGGAATAAACCTGTTTATTTGCAACCAATTCTTCACCTCTTTTGCTGTCCTTATTGCTCGGAGCAGGATTCTGATTGATATATCCGAGCGCCGCATATTCCCATTCCGCCTCTGTCGGTAAACGATAGGAAGGGAGCAGAATGCCGTCTTCAAATGTTACCGTTGTACGAGGAGTTCCGTTTGGATTTTTAAGGGTGTTCTTTTTTGATTTGGCGGCAGGACCGGGCGTCGCCTGGTATTCACCCACCAGATAAGATTTGGTGTTGAAATTTTCCTGACCAAGACCCTGGATATTTTTCAGGGAATTTTTGTTTATGAAGCCACGGTCAACCAGCGCTTTTTCATTTACGCGGTCAGTTCTCCATATACAAAAATCATGTGCCTGTTTCCAGCTAACCCCGACAACAGGGTAATAGTTATAAGAAGGATGGCGGAAATAATATTCCACCAGCGGTTCATTATAAGCCAGTTCACTTCTCCATACCAGGGTATCAGGCAGGGCTCCATTGCGGACGGCCTGAAATTCATCCCCTTCAAAAACGTTATTTATCCAGTACAGATATTCGCGATAGTGCACGTTGGCAACTTCCGTTCTGTCAATATAGAATGAGTTTACAGTTACACGGCGTGGAATATTGTTCCAATCGCTCATAACATCTTCTTCGGTGGCACCCATGGTGAAGGTACCTCCCTGGACAAAGACCAGACCGGGACCGGTACGCTGTTCTTTTTCCTTGGATACCTGGTAACCACCCATGTTCTTATCGTTGTAATTCCAGCCAGTTACAGAAGAAGATTGAGTTTTCGGTTTGCACGAGGCCATCGAAGCGGCACAGGTGGCAAGGATAACTAGATTTTTGAGATTCATAGAAAACGCATTTAACCGTGATGTGTTAAGTGTAGAAACGTGGTTTTTAAACAAATATTGTAAAACAGGACCCCCGATCCTATAATACGCAAGGAGCACGAAATTAGTTTGTTTGCTGGAAAAAATCCCTTTTTGGGAATGTTAAAGCCATTGGCAAGTATGGCCGTCTTTTTGCTTAGTTTTGCTGATCCCGGGAAACCTTTAACTTGCGCAATAATCTGGTTATGTTTCCGTTGGATAAGCGGAACAACATGTCGGGTTATTCGGAATCTGCCACCTTAAACAGATTCTGAACAACAACCGTTATTGGAACTAACTAAAAACCACCTGATTAGCTATTGAAAATTTCTACCCTCGAAAAGTTAAAATGAGACGGACGACGTGATTTTTCACGGTTATAATCTCATTTTGCGGTCAGTTCCTTTTAAAGCTAAATTATATTACATGAAAAGACTGTTTTTCCGACTAACTGCTATCTTATGCGGCCTTCTTTCTGCTTATCTGGTAAATGCTCAAACAAATCCGATTAATGTTGTCACCACGGCGGTGCCTTTCCTGAGAATATCTCCGGACGCCCGTGCCGGCGGTATGGGAGAAGAGGGTATTGCAACGTCTCCGGATGCGAATTCCGGCTTCTATAATCTTTCAAAAACGCCTTTCTCTGAGTATAAAACCGGAATCGGCCTTACCTATACGCCCTGGTTAAAAGACCTGGGTTTGAATGATGTTTATTTACTGGCGGCATCCGGTTATCATAAAATCGATGACAATCAGGCCCTGACCGCTTCGCTACGCTATTTTAGTCTGGGCAGCATACAGTTTTCCGATTATAATGGAAACAACTGGGGAGAAGGAAGACCCCGTGAATTTGCTTTTGACCTGGGTTATTCCAGAAAACTTTCTGATAAACTCGGAATCGGTCTGGCTTTGCGCTATATTAATTCTAACCTGACCCTGGGCGCCGTGGGTACGCCGGGTATATCATCGTATAAGGCCGGAACCGCTGTTGCTGCGGATTTGTCCCTGACTTATAAAATTGTTGCCGCCAACCAGGAAGGCTGGACCTTCGGATTTGTTTTATCGAATCTCGGATCCAAAATCGGTTATACCAATGACGCCACACAGAAGGAATACATTCCTGCCAACCTAGGCCTCGGCGCTAACTATACCAAGGTATTTGACGAACAGAATAAAATCAGCTTCGGACTCGACCTGAATAAATTGCTGGTTCCTGCCTATCCCACACCCGTTAATGGTGCCGATACGGTAAGCCAGGAAGCGATCGACAACTATTATAATCAGAGCGTCGTAAGCAGCTGGTTCAAATCTTTCAACGGACAATTCAATACGATCAATGCTTCCATCGGAGCAGAATATGTATACAATGATCAGTTTGCTTTTCGACTGGGTTATTTTTATGAAAGCAAGGATCAGGGAGGAAGGCAGTATTTCACGATGGGTATCGGCCTAAAATACAATATGCTGGGTTTGAATTTCTCCTACCTCATTCCTTCCGGATCCGGTATCACGAGAAATCCGCTTTCCAATACGATACGATTTGGATTGACATTTGATCTCGATGGACCTGCAACCGGAACCACCAGTGGTACGGATCAGTAATTTGAAAAATTGGAAAATAAATTTCCCAATTTCCAAATTTTCAAATTTCCAAATTTTCAAATTAATATCTATGTCTTACCGGATAGGTCTGGGAACAGATTTTCATTCGCTCGTTGAAGGAAGAAAATTATGGCTGGGTGGTATAGAAATTCCACACAGCAAAGGTGCACTGGGGCACAGCGATGCGGATGTTCTTCTCCATGCCGTTTGTGATGCATTGCTGGGGGCACTTAGTCTCAGTGATATTGGCGTTCATTTTCCCGATTCTGATAATAGCCTGAAAAATATCGACAGCAAAGTGCTGCTCAAAAAAACATTTCAACTCATTTGCCAGAAGGGATTCCGGATCGTCAACCTGGATACCGTAGTATGTCTGGAGAAACCAAAAATCATGGCATACGCCCCGGAGATGCGTTCCATCATGGCGGGTATACTGGAAATGAATGCAGATGACATTTCAGTCAAGGCTACCACGACAGAAAAACTTGGATTTATTGGAAGGGAAGAAGGCATTATGGCGCAAGCGGTGGTATTGCTGAAGAAAGCGGATTAATTACCTTTGCGCCCATGTCTATTCCGGTTAAGATCATAAACCAATCGTCAAACCCGTTACCCGCCTATGCTACAGCCGATGCCGCGGGCATGGATCTGAAGGCAGATATTCCACAACCGGTCAGTCTGCGACCTTTGGAGCGACAACTGGTTCCAACCGGAATTTTTATCGAACTGCCTCCGGGATACGAAGCCCAGGTAAGACCGCGTAGCGGACTGGCCCTGAAACAGGGTATAACCTGTCTGAATTCACCAGGCACGATTGATGCAGATTATCGCGGGGAACTGAAAGTTATTCTGATAAATCTTTCGGATACGGAACAATGGATTCATCCGGGCGACCGCATTGCACAAATGATCGTGAGCCGGGTTGAAAAAGTAGACTGGCATCCCGTATCGGAATTGAACGAAACGGTAAGGAACGACGGAGGATTCGGACATACTGGAAACGCTTAAGCGTTACGCGTTGGGCGTTACACGTTATAATGAATTTAGAATATGAAAAATGCTGGTTCGGTTTTTTTTCTAAAGTGGAGTTTTAGAATATTCATGGTTGCGTTGATCGGGATCGCGGTCAACGGCTGCCGGTCGACCAAAAAAATCACAAAAGCCATCAGCAAAATTGATACGGTCCAGCAAAAAACAGACACCGCCTCAGCAGAAGACCTGCGCGCAGATTCTCTTCGTTATATCGCAGAACTGTACAGACATATTGAATCCAGCATTATCGAATGGAGATCATTTTCTGCCAAACTGAAAGTACACTATGAAGGCAGTGACGGAAAAGATTATACATTTTCAGCGCTCATTCGTCTTCAGAAAGACAAAATCATCTGGATATCGATCACTTCCCTGCTGGGAGAAGCTTTCCGCGTTATGATCACACCGGATAGTGTAAAGGTCCTGAACAAAATGGATAAAGTCTACCAGTTACGATCCGTCAGCTATATCAGGGAAATCAGTCATCTTCCTTTTGATTTTAATGAGCTGCAGTCCATCATTATGGGCAATCCCATTTACCTGGACAGCAATATCCTGTATTATCACAAGGAAAATCAGGGCATATCCATACTGAGTGTGGGAAAAGTTTTCAGAAACTATCTGACCCTGAATAATAACGACCTCAGTTTAAAGCATAGTAAAATGGACGATGTGGACCCCCTGAAGGCCCGCTCCTGTGATATCACCTATGGCGAATACGAAAAAGTGGATACGGTTCTTTTTTCAACCTATCGGAAAATTGTCGTTGCGGAAAAAGCACGGCTGGATGTTGAACTGAATTTCAATAAATATTCTTTTAACGATAATTTAGAATTTCCATTCTCCATTCCCAAAAATTATAAACGTAACTAAGCGTTATAGAGTAACTTCATCCCGAACGAAAAACGCATGCGCAAACCGTTATTTCTTTTTGTTTTTATTTTTTATTCGGTTTCTGCCTGCGTGGCCCAATCACCGGCCCAGAGCCGGTCTGACCTCGAAAAGGAACGGGCGTCCATCCAAAAAGAAATTGAGGATGTTAAGCATTCGCTGGACATCACCCACAAAAACCGGAAACAAACATTGGGTCAGCTGGCACTGCTGCAAAAAAGACTTCGTCTGCGGCAGGCGGCCATTTCGAATATCAATCAGCAGTTGAATTTCATTCAGGCGGACATGAACAATTCCTGGCAGGAAATCATAAAGCTTAATAAGGAACTGGATACCCTGCGCAAACAATACGCTGAAAGCGTGGTCTATGCTTACGAAAACCGGACCAACTACGATTATCTGAATTTTATTTTTGCGGCCGGTAATTTTAATGATGCCGTCAAGCGGGTTGAATATTTGAAATCATACAGAAACTATCGCGAGCAAAGAGCAGATAATATTCTAAAGACGCAGGTCCTTCTGCAGAACAAAATTGACGGGCTCAAAATAAAACGGGTGGAAAAGGACGAGGCGCTGTTGAAACAGAGTAAAGAAAAGCAGGTTTTGGAAGTTGAGAAAAAAGAAAAGGACCAGGTGGTTGAAGAACTTCAGAGCCATGAAAAAGAGTTGAAAAAAGAAATGAATCAGAAACAGCGCCAGGATCAGAAACTGGGCAGTGCCATTGCGGCCGCTATCCGCCGCGCAAGGGAAGATGCAATACGGGAGGCCAAGAAAAAAGCGTCAACTGACGCTGCGGCCAATGCGAACAGCGCGCCGGAGAAAACGGAATCAGCAAAAAATCCCTCTTCGTCTTCCGGTTCCGGACTGATGCCTTCCGCGGTTAAGCCTGCAGTAAAATCGGCCGCTACTACAATTTTTGATACTCGTACGGATATCGCATTATCAAATAATTTTGAAATCAACAAAGGGCATCTTCCATGGCCCGTTAAATCAGGAACCATTGCGATGACATTTGGCAGACATGAATACATGAAAAATATTTGGCACGATAACCAGGGCATTACGATTGAATGTCCGGTAGGTTCATCGGTGACAGCTGTATTTGATGGAACTGTTTCGATTATTTTCAATGTGGGCGATGTGATGGCGGTGATGGTCCGCCATGGGAAATATTTTACTACCTACAGTAATCTCTCTGGCGCATCAGTAACAAAAGGTCAGGCAGTAAAAACGGGACAACAGCTTGGGTTGGTGGCAGACATCGGTCAGCTGGAATTTGTGCTTTCTGACGATAAGGATCACCTCTTCGATCCGGAAAAGTGGTTACGGAAATAACCCTTAATCAAATTTCTTCTGGAGCGAATTTTTTACGGCCTGCGGTTTCGTGAGAAAACGGTCATACAGGTGTTCATAGATCGGAACGATATGATGGATATCAAATTTCTTCGCCTGCTCTGATGCATTTGCTTTAAAAGTTTTTAATACATCGTCGTTCTCCAATATGTTAATGGCATTCCGGCTCATGGATGCCACGTCGCCCACGGGGCTCATAAAACCCGTCTTTCCATTGATATTTATTTCTGGGAGACCACCCGCATCCGATGAGATCAGGGGCACGCCTGCCGCCATAGCTTCCAGGGCTGCCAAACCGAAACTTTCGTATTCCGAGGGAAGTATGAAGAGGTCCGAAACCGCCAGGATCTCTTCGATCTGCTCCTGCTTGCCGATAAAACGGACATCATCGCTGATGCCCAGTTCCCGGCAAAGATTTTCTGCGTCGTGCCGGTCGGGTCCATCACCCACAAACAATAATTTAGAAGGAATCTGTTTATTCACTTCTGCAAAAATTTTCACTACGTCCATGACCCTTTTAATCTTGCGAAAATTCGAAGCATGCACTACGATGCGTTCATTGTTGGGTGCAATTACTTTACGAAAAGGGTCAATCGCCTTTCTGTGAAACCGGCTAAGGTCCACAAAATTCGGAATCACTTCGATCTCTTTCTTGATATCAAAAATTTCATAGGTTTCATCACGCAGGTTTTCTGATACGGCCGTGATGGCATCACTTTCATTTATGGAAAAAGCCACAACGGGCGCCAGGGTTTTATCCCTGCCGACCAGCGTAATATCTGTGCCGTGTAGGGTGGTGATCACCGGAATGACGATGCCCTGTGTGGCTACTATTTTTTTTGCCATATAGGCCGCGGAAGCGTGCGGAATGGCATAGTGAACGTGTAGTAAATCCAGCTGATGATTCATGATCACGTCTACCATCGTACTGGACAGTGCCGTTTCATACGGCGGATAATCGAAGAGGGGATAAGACGTAACCCGCACTTCATGATAGAAAATATTTGAATTGTATTCCGTGAGCCTCACGGGCTGCTGGTAAGTAATAAAATGGACCTGGTGCCCTTTATCTGCCAGGGCCTTACCAAGTTCTGTCGCCAGAACACCACTACCCCCGAATGTTGGATAACAAACAATACCGATCCGCATGTATGAATTATTAAACGAAGTTAATCAGATTTTGCAGAGTCACATAAGATCTGCGCAATACTTATCTTAGCGGAAATAAACAGCTATGCGTTCGTTTTTGTTTGGTGCTTTTCTTTTTTTATTTATAGGAACCGTAAAGTCACAATCTGATTCTGTTTTTATCAGAAAAATTGCCGATGAGATTTTTCAGCATAGTACCGCTTATAACAATCTCCATGCGTTAACAAAGAACATCGGTCCCCGCCTTTCAGGATCACCCCAGACCTATACGGCGGAAAAATGGGGACAGGATGCCCTTCAACGGGCCGGAGCAGATCGTGTTTATTTGCAAAAAGCCATGATCCCCCATTGGGTGAGGGGAGGAAAGGACCAGGCGACGCTGATTTCCGGAAATAACAGGCAAACCCTTGCTGTTATCGCGTTGGGAAATTCAGTCTCCACCCCGGCGAAAGGTATTACGGCGCCTATGATTCTCATCCATGATTTTGATGAACTGGAAAAGAGAAAAAGCGAAATCAAAGGCAAGATTATTTTTTTTAATCATCCCTTCGACATGAATTTTGTCTGGATGTTTAATGCTTATCAGGAAGCCGTTCCTTACCGTGTTTTTGGCGCGAGCCGGGCCGCAAAATACGGGGCCGTGGGTGTTCTAGTGAGATCGATGAGTAGTTCCACGGATAATTTCCCCCATACCGGGGCCATGATTTATAACGATTCATTTCCAAAAATACCTGCCCTGGCGGTCGGTCTCCGGGACGCAGATAAACTGGTGGCGGCCGCGGCCACACAAAATAGTCTGAGCCTTTTTATTTCCACCAACGCCCATGCACTTGCTGATACGGTGGGGTATAATGTAATCGGAGAATGGAGAGGTTCCGAATTTCCGGATCAGTATATCACGGTTGGCGGTCACCTGGATTCCTGGGATCCGGCCGAAGGGGCGAGCGACGACGGAACGGGTTGTGTTCATTCTATCGAAGTCCTGCGCGCGTTAAAAGCGGCCGGTTATAAACCCAGACACTCCATCCGGGTTGTCTTATTTACTGATGAAGAAAATGGCGGCAGGGGGGCATTGGCATATAGTTCAGAAGCAAAAACAAAAAACGAGAAACATATATTTGCACTGGAAAGCGATGCCGGAGGGTTTACGCCAAGAGAATTTAGTTTTAAAGGAACCGAAGCCCAGATGAAAACGATAAGGCCGCTCCTGCCCTTGTTCGAACCCTATGGTGTGACGACATTTTCGATGCACGGAGCCGGATCCGACGTGGATCCGCTGAACGATTCGACCGGCATACTGGTTGCTGCACTGATACCCGATTCCCAGCGTTATTTTGATTATCACCACGCTGCCAATGACGTGTTTGAAAATGTAAATAAAAGAGAACTTGAACTCGGCGCCATCAATATGGCCGCTCTGATTTATTTGGTCGATAAATACGGACTGTAAAAGATGCAACCATGAAAAAATTTCTTACCATTTTAATACTGAGCATTATTGTCATTGCCGGCGTCTGGTTTGCCTGGCATTTTTATTGGGTATTGGGAGAAGGGGTCAAGGCCGGACAGCTGAATTATTTCACCAAGAAAGGATATGTATTTAAAACCTATGAAGGCAAGCTGATCCAAACCGGTTTTCAGGGCGGACAGCCAGGATCTGTTCAATCGAACGAATTCCGTTTTTCCGTCGTGAATGAAGAGGTGGCCAATAAACTGATGTCAAACAGCGGGAAAGAATTTGAATTACATTATAAAGAATATATGGGCGCCCTGCCCTGGCGCGGCGTATCCCTTTTTGTAGTTGACAGTGTATATTCCATGCGGGATGCGCGGGGACTGCCTACTCCGTATACACCTTAGTAAGCTTAACGCCTAACGCCTTTTTAAGCTTAAAGCCAAAAGCGTAAAGCCTAAAACCTTTTTCCGTATATCGTGTATCGTTTATCGTGGATCGACACCGGTTCACCATAAGCCATAAGCCATAAACGATACACGATATACGACCCAACCGAAAACCGCCCTAAAACTACCCCTGTAAAATAAAGATGGCCGGCCTCTTATTGATATCGGGAATTCCTTTGCGCCAGGCTTCGATGGTTTTTGTTTGAATGGATTCAGACTTCCCGGTCAGGTTCACGGCAATGCATAACCGGGTATCGTTACTGCAGTTTTTTAAGAGGCTGTCCAACAGGGAAAGATTCCGGTAAGGGGTTTCAATAAAAATCTGCGCGGAATTTTCTTTGTGCGAAACAGATTCCAGTTCTTTTACACGACGGTTCCTTTCAGACGATTCGATCGGCAGATATCCATGAAACTGAAAATGCTGTCCGTTCATGCCGCTTGCCATCAGTGCCAGTAAAATGGAACTCGGACCCACAAGCGGTTTGACCAAAACGCCCGCTTCCTGGGCCGCAGCCACGAGTATCTGACCGGGGTCCGCGATACCCGGGCAACCCGCTTCGCTCAGGATGGCAATTTGTTTCCCCTGTTTTATAAACCGGAGGAAATCCTGCTTTACAGATTCTTCAGATTTATGGATCACATACCAGGGATAGCTGTCAATATCCATTTCTTTCCAGATTTTTTTCAAAAAACGCCGCGCACTTCGTTCGTTCTCCACAAAAAAAACTTCGGATTCCTGTACGGCCTGCAAAAGATAAGCGGGCAGCGCGTTGAGGCCTTCTTCATCAAGAAAACTAGGGATCAGATATACAGTAGCCGGACTTTTCATGAATCAATATTCTGATGGTAGATACTGATCGTTGCTGCGACCAGCGCGTAGGAAGGTGCGAGCACCCAGCCGACAAATGGGATAAAGTGCATCAGGTAAAAAACAAGCCCGTTGCCGATGGCCAGTCCGCGGCGCTGGCTGATGAACCGGATGCTGTCCGATGGCGATAATTTGTGCCGTTCACAACTGTAATCGAGCATGGAGAAACCATAAAAATAACATTCCACAAGACCTGAAATAACGGGCGCGATCGATCCGATAAGAGGTATCAGTGATAACAGCAATATAAAAATAGTATACACGGTTTGCCAAAAACAATTTCTGAACGCGAGTTTAATACCACGCCTGATATCATGAAATGAAACAGAAGAGTCGAATATAAATTCTTTACCCTCAATAATGGATTCTGTTTTTTCGCTCAGATATGCGAAAACCGGGCTGCCCACAATGAGAAACAAATATTTAAAAAGCGAAAAATAAAAGAACATCATGATCAGCCTGGCCATGATACCCACCATGATTACTATAAAACGCCATCCCGCATTTTGCTGGTGCATCCAGTGGTCAACACCAGAGATCTGGCTGAGATGGGAAACGGCCGTGTCTGCGGAGATCCAGAAAAAATACAGGCCGATTGTGAACAGGATCATATAAAGCAATCCCGGGATCAGGATCCATTTCCATAACCGGTGTTTGCCGATGAACACATGTGCTTTTCGATAGGCCTGGATAGCAATAACAATTTCTTTTAGCAAAGCAATTTTTTAACGGCGTTCAATATAACACTAATTTACATTTTAAGCATTTGTATATGTCTGGGAAATCAAAAAAACTGGATCAGTCCTTTTACAACCGTAAAGATGTTGTGCAGATAGCCAGAGAATTGTTGGGGAAAATACTGGTTACGCAATTCGACGGCATCCGGAGTGCAGGAAGGATCGTTGAAACGGAAGCCTATGCTGGAATTGAAGACCGCGCCTCTCATGGATTTGGCGGAAAAAGAACAGCGCGTAATGAACACCTGTACGGTGGCCCGGGAACCGTATATGTCTATATCTGTTATGGTATGCATCACCTTTTTAACGTGATCACGAATAAAAAAGATATACCTCATGCCGTGCTGATCCGGGCACTCGAACCGGTTGAAGGAATCGAATATATGTTAAAAAGGACGCGCAAGCCTATGGCAGATTATACGCTTACCCGGGGTCCCGGCAATCTCGCGCGTGCTATGGGTATATCAAAAATGCACACAGGCGGAAATTTATTTTCTGAAGAAATTTTTATTGAAGACGACGGGCTGAGATATAAAAAGGACCAGATCGTAATCACAAAAAGAATCGGAGTGGAATATGCGAGGGAAGACGCAGAACTTCCTTATCGCTTCATCGTAAAAGGGAATCCATATGTGAGTGCAAAAAAGTCCTAGAATTTCGGACAAGGAATGGTTTTTCTTCCGTCCGACGGTTTTTTGATATAAATCAATGAGAGCTCAATACCGCCCTGGCTTTCGGACGCGGATTTCAGTGAAGAAACATTCACGTCATACGACATACCGATGGTGAATGACCCAATATCCAGTCCGACATAAGGAATGATCGCGTCCGTCAGATTGCTGAACCGGGCCCACACACCCAGATACAAGTTGATGGGATTATTTGCTGCTTCCTCGCTGTTCAGATTATAGGACCATGCGCCACCCAGCATAGCATCCACCGCGTTTGCCTGCCTGCTGTACAGCCCGCTGAAATGGATAAAATTTGTGTTGTCTGATTGCGATAACGGGAATGAGTAACCGCCGTGCAGGGTAAACCGGGGATGTAGTACGTACAATGAATTGCCGGTAAATGATTCTGTCGGCTGTAAAATATGATACGCGGATGCGCCCAAATAAAAGTTATTATTTCCGTCAGTGGAACCATTATATAAAAGGCCCACATTCAGATCGAAATAACTGAGATTAACCTGGTGACCGCTGATCACTTCTTCGCTGGGCAGGGACCAGCCACCCTGCTGATCCAGCTGATCTTCGAAGTTTAGTTTGGTACCATCAAGTCTCTTATTGGCATAGGATCCCTGGAATCCAATACCGATCTGGTTCCATCCGTTTTCATCCAGTGCCTTCTGGTAAGAAGTTGAAACGGCCACGTAATTGCTGGTCAGGATGCCATTGGCCGTTTTATCCGTCATCACCATCAGTCCGAGACCCCAGGCATCTCCATCTTTAATCTTGTTTGTCAGTATATTTCCGTCTACAGAAATGGTCGAAGTGATAAATGCATTATTGATCTGGGGCCACTGGTTACGATAATTGCCGGCTGCACGGAGGGTTCCATTGAATTTTCCGGTAAGTGCCGGATTTAACGTAAGGGGAGAAGCGAAGAATTGGGAAAATGCAGGATCCTGTGCCTGTAAAATTCCAGGGGAGAAATAAGTAATGCAAAACAGCGCGTAAATTATTCTTCTCATAAGCACAATCCTTTGGTTACGGCCGGGTTCACAATTTTGTCTGAACGGAGCGCGTACATCAGTAATAAACTGGCAGCAGATCCGGACAAAGCAGCTGGGTTCATAGGAATTTCTTTATTGGACGTGACTTGAAAATAAACAAAAATCCTGAAACGAGGAAGAATCGCACCCCTCTTTACAGTTGTATTTTGCTGCCAAAAGACAGATCCCCTGCGTCACCCAGACCCGGAACAATATATCCTTTTGCCGTCAGTTCATCGTCGATCGCGCCGCACCAGATTTTACAGGATGGCAGGGCCCGGCGCAGATATTCGATGCCGACGGTACAGGCAATGGCAGTAACGACATGAAACTCAGCCGGGTTGCTTTCTGTGCGTAACAGCTGGATGGTCTTGACCATGGAAGAACCCGTCGCCAGCATGGGGTCGGAAATGATAATTATGCGATTTTCGAGCTCCGGACTCGTCACATAGCTCATGCTGATCTCAAAGGACCCATCCCGTTTATGTTTCCGGTAAGCGGAAATAAAGGCATTGTCTGCCTTATCAAATACGTTCAGAAGACCCTGGTGCAGGGGAAGGCCGGCCCGGAGAATAGTCGCCAGCACGGGCTGCGCCCTGAGTATTTTGGAATTGGCAATACCCAGCGGTGTCTGGACCTCTTTCTCCTCAAAGGGCAGTAACCGGCTGATTTCATAACCGGCAATTTCTCCGATCCTTTCCAGGTTACGCCGAAAACGCATCCGGTCCGTCTGCACCGACTGATCCCGGATTTCTGCGATCCAATCGCAGAGTATCGAGTAATCCTGACTCAGATTTACCACCATAGATGAAGATTAAAAATCCGATATTCGAAATGCTGTTGATATTAAAACTAAAGGTAAAGGATTGAATCAGAAAATCTTCCCATGCAGTATAACGTGATCGGATTGATGAGCGGTAGTTCTCTCGATGGACTGGACATGGCATTTGTTCATTTTGAAGAAACGGCGGGCAAATGGCAGTACGAAGTTCAGGAATCAGCCTGCATACCGTACACCGGAGAATGGATAAAAAACTTATCCTCCGCAACCGGATTAGCGGCCCGGGATTACCTTTTACTTCATTCAGCCTACGGACATTACCTGGGTGGTTGTGTAAATGATTTTCTGGAAGAAAAAGACCTGGCGTACAAGGTCCAGCTGATTGCATCCCATGGGCATACAACCTTTCACCTGCCGGGACAGCGGATGACGGCCCAGCTTGGGGATGGGGCGGCGATCGCTGCCGCTACAGGAATCCGCACCATCACAGATTTCAGAAGTGTAGACCTCGCCCTGGGCGGCCAGGGTGCGCCCCTGGTTCCCATTGGCGAAAAATTGTTGTTTCCGGAATATGATTTTTTTTTGAATCTGGGAGGGATCGCAAACCTTTCTGCGAACGGAGAAAACTTTGTCGGATTTGACGTTTGCCCGGCAAACCGTATCCTGAATTTATTGGCTGCCGGTACCAAAAAAGGATTTGATGAAAACGGGAACCTGGCTTCAGCAGGAAAACCAGATGAAAAACTGCTCGACAAACTAAATGCTTTTGCCTATTATCAGTTGCCTTATCCAAAATCCCTGTCCAATGATTTCGGGCTGAATGAGATTTATCCGGTAATAGTAAGGGCAGAACTCTCCATGGAGGATGCGTTGCGAACTTACGTGCAACATATGGCGATTCAAATATCAAAGGCGTTGATCGATTTAAGAAAACAATTTCCCGGAAAGGCCAATCTTCGTTTGCTTGTAACCGGTGGCGGGGCCCATAATCAGTTCCTGGTTGGGATTCTCCGCAATATGGTTTCTGATTATGGCATTGAATGTGTGATCCCGTCCGGGATCCTGATCGACTTTAAAGAAGCCCTGATCATCGCATTGATGGGTGCGCTTCGATGGAGGGAAGATATCAATGTAATGCATTCCGTAACCGGTGCCTCGAAAGACAGCATTAATGGTGCTGTTTGGTCGGTTTAATTGATGAGTTATGGGTTATGGGTGATGAGATATGAGTTATGAATTATGGGTTATGAGTGATGGGATATGAATTATTGATTGATAAATTACAGGCGATGGGTGAAAGTAAGAATATCTTGAAAGACAGCAGTTTCAGATTTGCAATGACGATTATAAAGCATTATAAATATTTGATTGAAACTAAGCATGAATACGTTTTAAGCAAACAACTATTACGAAGTGGAACGGCTGTGGGTGCGATGATCCGGGAAGCACAAAATGCGGAAAGCAAAAATGATTTTATTCATAAACTTGCAATGGAACAGAAAGAATGTGATGAAACGATGTATTGGCTTGAATTATTAAATGAATCGAACTATTTAGAAATTGATGAGTTTACAAAAACCCATGATACTGCCTCCTCTCTTTTGAAAATGCTAAGGAGTGCTATTCTCACAACAAAGCAAAGAGCCCATAACTCATAACCCATAATCAATAATCAATAACTCATAACCCATAATTATCAAAGTCCGAGTACCGATTTCAGTTTTGAGTATCCCGCTTTACTCACCGGCACCCGGCCTCCTGATTTCAATATGGCCAGGTGATTGTCTTTTTCGTAAGGATCGATCCTTGTGATCTCCGTAACGTTCACCATGAATGAGCGATGGGTTCTGACGAACTGGTTTACATTCAATACAGATTCAAAATGTCCCATGGTTTTATTCTTGAGAAAGGCACCTTCACGTGTGTGTACCTTTACATAATCATCTGCCGCTTCGAGATAGTAAATATCTTCTACGGGTATGATCCGGATTTTCCCGGCCAGCTTTACCACTACGCGGTGTTGTTCCCCGGGACTATTTGAAACGGATTCAAGAAGAGGCGCCAGTTTTTCTCTGCCGCCTGTCTTCCCCAGCTGTAATAATTTTGAAACGGCTTTGTCGAAACGCTCCCGGCTAAAGGGTTTGAGCAGGTAGTCGACAGCATGACTTTCAAAAGCCTTTATTGCATATTCGTCAAAAGCCGTTGTAAAAATCACGGACGGAGGGTCTTCAATCAGTTCCAGCATTTCAAAGCCATTTATTTTTGGCATCTGGATGTCGAGAAAAATCAGTTCCGGCTGCAGTTGCTGTATGGCCTTCACGCCCTCAAATCCGTCGTTGCATTCGGCGACCAATTCGAGTTCCGGATGGTGTTGCAGGTATTCTCTGATGATTGACCTCGCCAGGGGTTCATCATCTATGATAATCGTTTTCATGTTTTGGAATATTAATGGTGGTCGTGAAAACATGGTCCATTGCCGAGGTTTCCACGAGATCCGTTCTTGCGAATAAAAGATAAAGTCTGCGTTTCACGGAATTTAATCCGAAACCGGTACCATAACGGGGGCTGGCTGTTTCCGGATCGAATGGATTTTGTACAATAACTTTCAGAGAATCGTTTTGAGAAGAAACCGAAATAAATATGGTAACCGCATCCGTGGTATCATACAATCCGAATTTGATGGCATTTTCTACAACGGGTTGCAAAAGCATGGGTGGGATCAGCATCTGAAGACTTTTTTCATCTTTCACTATGGAGGTGGACAGGCGGTATCCAAAGCGGACTTTTTCAATTTCCAGGTATAATTCCAGGGATTGTAATTCTTCTTCCATTTTTACCCATTGTTCTTCTTCTTTTCTGAGTGTGGTTCGCAGAAAATCCGACAACTGATGAATCATTTTCCGTGCCTGGGAAGGATCAGAACCGATCAGGGCACTGATGGAATTCAGGCTGTTGAATAAAAAATGGGGCTGTAACTGTTGCCGGAGTTTATAAAGTTCCGCCTCCCGGCTGAGTTTTTCTGCATCATCTTTCCGCTGTCGGTGTTCCTGTTCTTCCTCCTGGGTATACCAGAGCACACATATCACGGCCATACAACCGATGAGCAGGAAGGCCACCCCCAGGCGAATCCAGTAGGTGTTCGAAAGGAACAGGATATAGTTGGAATTGACGGGATCAATCAGGATCAGATTCAAAATAAATTTACTCAGGGCGTTCGCCACCAGACTAAAAGTGATGCTGAGCAGAAGAACATACCAATACCGGTTACTGTAAGGCAGATAGTAACGTAGGATATTGCTGATGATCCAGCAGGCGCCAATCAGCAAACCATTCGTAACCAGACTATCCGTTACCGATTCATTCAGCGAATAGCCATAATACGTGACCAGCAAAACGTGCAGTGCAGCCCAGATAACCCACCAACCAAAAAAGTTGTTGCGAAACTTGCTGACACTGATCGGTGACCTGGTCAAAGAATGCGGTTAAATAATTTCCAAAAATTGGTGTTTGCTGTTGTGTAGGATATGCGCCGCTTTTCGGTTTGTCAGCTCGATATACAATTCGGCATTGTCTGTTTCCTGAATGCGGGAATAGAGTTCCGCACCATCCAGCAGGCCGCTCAGTTTGTACAACTCGGCGACATTTATAAATTTCCACTGCACGAGTTTTTGTTCTTCATTGAAGAATTTATCTTCTTCCTTTTGTCCAAGCGCAGTGGCTTTTTCAAATGCCTCCTGGGAGCTGTCGGCTTCGATTAGCCGGAGTTGTTCATCGAATTGGGCCGTATGATTTCCCTGTCCGCAGATGATCCTGTAAACTATTTTTGTCAGATACCAGCTCATAGATTTGATTTAATATGATGATCGGATAAGTGTTTAATAATTCCTGATTTCAATCCCCCCAAAAACAGAAGAACCGTCAATGATGAGTACTTTGTTGGGGTCATAGCTGCTTATATTCTGCCTTTTGTCCTCAATATTTCCAAAAACGGAGGTCAGCTGACTTCTTATCTCCCAGTTGGAAGGAACGATTATTTTGGTTCCGCCCATGATCTGTGTGATATCCAGGGCGGCTGTTCCCTGAATATCTGCCTGGCTGAGATTGATCTCAGCGCCACCCATGAAGATGGTGATATCGCCCCCTTTAAAATTTTTGGATAGAATATTTTTATGAATGGCCCCGAATACCGTGGTCGCATCAATATAATCTTCGGATGAAAAATTTTTGGAACCGGACCCTGTGTTCCCTCCTGAATTTATATTAGCATCTGAGGTATTACCCGGAACCGATCCCGTATCCGGATTTCCCGGATATCCGCGCCTCGCGCGCCTTCTCTGCCATCTTTCTATATCCCTCCGGCGCCATTTGCTATGCCAGTCATGATCCATCCAATGCGGTTTATGCGGACGGATCAGCATAATCAGTCCGACGGCTATGATAGCGGCGGGCCATATGAAACGGTGAATATCAATACCGGGAATAAGCTGGTCCATCAGGAAAAAACATCCGACCAGAATCATGATTAACCAGCCGGGACCGCGAAATGCATGTGTCAAACCACTGAGAATTCCGATTACGATCAGCAGCATCGGCCAGTTGAAAAACCAGAACGGTAGCGGCACACCGTATGCGTGCAGGAATAAGAGAATGCCCACGCATACTAGTCCTACGGGCAGCCAGATCCTGCTGCCCCCCCGTCTTCGTATGCGCCTATGAACATCATCTTTTATATCGTTTTCTAAATTGTCCATTTCTTTATATTTCATGTAAAACTATTGTAGTATGGTCCTTATTTCAAATGCATATAGGTCATTCCAGCCAGAACGGCGGTGAAAGGCGGTATTTTTCCGGTAAAAAAATAGCGGTCAGATAATCTTGAAACGGTCCCCGTCAAATAAACCCTTATCACTTATTTTCAGATGGGGTATTACCAGCAGGGCCATAAAGGAAAGTGTCATGAATGGGGACAGGAGGGTGGATCCCAGTTTCTTTGCGTGCGCATCCAGCTCCGTATACTTTTCTGCAACCCGCCATCCATCATCCGTGCTCATAAGACCGGCAACGGGCAAGCCGAGTGTTTTTTCCGTCGTTCCGTCGGACAGGCTGATGCCTCCTTTTTCTGTTATCACGGCGTTGACAGCGCGGCATAACGATTCATCGGTTACACCTACGGCCACAATATTATGACTGTCATGGGCAACCGAAGAAGCGAGGGCACCGGATTTTAATCCAAAGTTTTTAATAAAGGCTTTGGCGATGGGCGCTTTGCTATAACGGTTAACTACAACGATTTTCAGGATATCATTCGAAGGATCCGATTTCCAAACAGACATTTCCGCTTTGATCTCCGCGTTCAGTTTTCCAGTGATCAGCTGGCCGTCATAGGCTTCTATAACAGGATGAGGGTATAGCGAATCAGGTAACGGACATGCCCTGAACATAAAATCTTCCGGAGCCATAAACGAACGCTCGAATTGATTGGGTCTGGATATGTGCTGAATGGATTCCAATTTTGTTTTTCCCATTTCGGCCACCAGCTGACCCTGGAGATAGGTCTGCAGTACTTCAAATTTTTTTAAATCTTTCAACAGGATAAAATCAGCCGGGTCGCCCGGCCGGAGGTGGCCCAGGTCCAGTTTATAATGCAATATCGGATTGATACAGGCAACGCGGAGCACTTTGAGCGGGTCAATATTTTTTGCAACTGCCCGTGCGCAGAGCTGATCGATATGTCCGTTAACCAGACTGTCGGGATGTTTGTCGTCGCTGCAGAACATCATATTTTCCCAGTGGTCATTAAGTAACCCGGCAAGGGCTTCAAAATTTCTTGCCGCACTTCCTTCGCGAATCAGAATTTTCATACCCATTCCCAATTTTTCGAGGGCCTCCGCTGCCGTAAAACACTCGTGATCTGTACTGATGCCCGCCTGGATATAATGACGCGCGTCTTCTCCACGTAATCCGGGTGCGTGGCCATCAACGGGTTTGTGATATTTTTTCGCTGAAGCGATTTTCTTGATCACTTCCGGATCTCCCTGCAGAACGCCGGGGAAATTCATCATCTCACTCAAATATTTGATCCCGGGGTTTGATAATAACCGATCCACCACTTCTGAAGGCAATGCCGCTCCTGCCGTTTCAAATTCGGTAGCGGGCACACAACTTGGAGCCCCGAAATAAAAATGAAACGGGGTCCGCTTTCCGTTTTCAATCATAAATTCCACGCCGGCCAGGCCAAGTACATTGGCGATTTCATGCGGGTCACTGACCGTTGCCACGGTGCCATGGACGACCGCAAGCCGTGCAAATTCAGAGGGCACGAGCATGGAACTCTCAATGTGTACGTGGGAATCTATAAAACCCGGGCAGATGTATTGGTCCGGAACCGGTTCGGCAGAAGACAATTCGATGATCTGCGAAATTTTTTTATCATGGATCCTGACTTCAGCAGGATAAATCCTTTTTGCCGGAATGTCTACCAGTTTTCCTTTGATGATCATGATGCGATAGGGAAATCCGTATTTATTCTTTTTATAAATTTTGGCTGTTACGCGTAAATATATTATTCATCCAGAAGATCCGGTCTTTTTTCAGCCGTTTTACGCAGAGCGGCTTCATGTCTCCATTCCGCAATTTTTTCGGGGTTGCCACTCAGCAGTATTTCCGGTACTTTCCATCCCCGAAAATCAGCGGGTCTTGTATAAACCGGCGGGGCCAGCAGGTTGTCCTGGAACGAATCAAAAAGCGCCGATGTTTCATCGTTCAGTACACCCGGTAACAAGCGACCGATGGCATCGGTAAGTACAGCTGCCGGCAGTTCGCCTCCACTCAACACATAATCGCCAATAGAAATTTCGCGGGTGACAAAATGCTCGCGGATGCGTTCGTCAATTCCCTTGTAATGTCCAGAAATGATCAATAGGTTTTCTTTCAGGGAAAGCGCGTTGGCCATGGGCTGATCCAGCAATTCGCCGTCCGGGCTCATAAAAATGATCTCATCATAAGAAATTTCTTTTTTCAAGGATTCGATGGCATTGGCCAGGGGTTCACACATCATTACCATGCCGGCTCCGCCGCCATACTGGTAATCGTCAACCTGCCCGTATTCATTCACTGCCCAGTTTCGTAAGGGGTGAACAAAAATTTCGAGGAGTTTTTTTTCTTTGGCCCTTTTTAGAATAGAATGAGCAAAAGAACTTTCGAGGAGCTCGGGCAAAACGCTGATGATGTCTATGCGCAATTTGGAAATTTGAGAATTTGGAAATTTGTGAATGACAGCATTCGTCAAAATTAGCCATTTGGTACCCTGTAAAGAGTTACCGGGCCTAATTGTTGTCATGGCGGGTCCGGGGCCGAATTGCCCATTTCATCCAGGTCCCGGCGTTGTTTCTTTGTGGGTCTGCCTACTTTGCTTAGCCTTTTGCCGGTATGAAAACTGGCGGCCTGAAACTGTATCCGCTCTACCTCTTCGGCCGGTGTGATGTCAAGATAATATTTAACGGCTTCCGAATAGGCAAGCCGGTGGTCCAATAATCCGGTTACCTGAACACGCCATCGTTTGGCCTCCGTTTTCACTTCATATATATCTCCGATATGTACCTGCCTGGAAGGCTTCACCTGCCCAGTTTCGTTTTTCACTTTTCCTTTCTCGCAGGCATCTGAGGCCTGGCTTCTGGTTTTGAACAGGCGGATGGCCCAGAGCCATTTATCGATACGGAGTTTTTCTTTTTCGGCCATTTTTTATTTTTGGCGGTTGGCGGTTGGCGATTGGCAGTTGACGGTTGGCGGTTGACAGATAATTTTTAGGAATATAATATTTTAAAAGTTTTAGGCTTTACGCTTTGGGCTTTCGGCTTAAAAAGGCTTTCGGCTTAATTCAGCGAAATATTTATGAAAATAGGGTATCGTTTCAATGCCCTTATAGAAATTATCAATATTAAATTTTTCGTTTGGAGAATGCAGGTTATCGCTATCCAGACCGAAGCCCATGAAGACAATCTTGACGCCCAACTCCTTTTCCAAGAGGGAGCAGATGGGAATACTGCCGCCACCCCGCTGGGGTACTGGTTTTTTTCCAAAACTGGCCTCGATGGCTTTTTCGGCGGCGATATACGCGAGTGAGTCCAAGGGGGTCATATAAGGTTCCCCGCCGTGTAATTCAAAACAGTTCACCGTTACTCCGGGCGGTGCCATTTTCTTAAAATAATCCAGCATCAGATCAGCGATTTTTACGGAATTCTGATTGGGCACGAGTCTTGCCGAAATTTTTGCCGACGCTTTGGACGGAAGAACGGTTTTTGAACCTTCCCCCTGGTATCCGCCCCAGATACCATTTATTTCCAGCGTGGGCCTTATGCCTGTCCGCTCATTGGTGCTAAATCCTTTTTCACCCCAGAGTGCTTTTATTCCCAGGTCCTCCATATATTCTTTTTCATTGAATGGCGCCGCGGCCATTTTTTTTCTGTCTTCTGAAGAAGATTCCAGCACGTCGTCGTAAAACCCTGGCAGGGTGATATGATTATTCTCGTCGTGACAACTGGCGATCATCTGTGCCAGGATCGTAGCAGGGTTAGCCACCGCACCACCATACACCCCACTATGCAGGTCCCGGTTGGGACCGGTTACTTCTACCTGAATATACGCCAGCCCGCGCACGCCGATTTCGATCGAAGGGGTTTCCAGGCTGATCATCGATGTATCGCTGATCAGGATCACGTCGGCTTTCAGCAACTCTGTATGGGAAGCAACGAAAGCACCCAGGCTGGGTGATCCGATTTCTTCTTCTCCCTCAATAATAAATTTAATATTGCAGTCCAGGTCCCCGGACTGGTTCATGATCTCGAGCGCTTTCACGTGCATAAAAAACTGTCCCTTGTCGTCAGCGGAACCCCGGGCGAAGATCATCCCGTTTTTAATCGTTGGTTCAAATGGAGCAGTATGCCAGAGCTCCAGCGGATCAGCCGGTTGTACGTCGTAATGGCCATATACCAGAACGGTGGGTTTCGCGGGATCTGTTATTTTTTCTGCGTATACCACGGGATGGCCATTTGTCGGAAAGATCTCCGCTTTATTTGCGCCCGCATCCAGTAAGGTTTTCCTGACGGCTTCGGCACAGGCCAGCATATCGGTCTGGTGATTGCTGTCGGCACTCACGGAAGGAATTCTCAGCAAGCCGAGTAATTCTTCGAGAAACCTTTCCTTGTGTTTATCCTGATATATTTTCCACGCTTGCATCGAGATGATTTTTTAAATAGTGTCTGCGAATGTAGGCCCTTTTGAGAAATGCTGTTTTTTCCCCGGGAAATCCGGTCCGGTTCAGAAAGGTGTCGACAGATCGTGTTTTTTATTCGGAACTACATTCTGCATTTCCCATTCAATTTTTTTGACGAAGGCATGTTCCCTGACATGGCAGTCAGTCTTAATACAAATGGGGCAGCAACTGCTGATGCAATGATCGGCGTGTATGAAAAATTCCATAGCCGAACCAAATTCTTTTTCGATGAGGACGCGCAGGTGGTCCACTTCTGCATGTGCTTCACGCACATTCAGGTACCAGGGAACGGTCATGTGGCAATCCACATGTAGTGTGTTCCCGAATTTAATCACCCGCAGATTATGGATGTCAACCCAGTTCGGCATACGGCTGCTGTTCACCAGTATGATAACCTTCCCGAGTATTTTTTCATCGGCCTCGTCCATGATCCCCGCAACCGATTTACGGGCTATGCGGTACCCGATGAACATAATGACGATGGACATGATAATCGCCACGATGCTATCCATCTGGTGGATGCCCGTAAAATAGATGAGAAGCAATCCAATAATTATAGCCAGGGTGGAATAGGTGTCGGACTTGAGATGATGACCGCTTGCTTCCAGCGCATCGGAACCATTGGCCCTGCCTTTTTTGACGGCTAAAAATCCTACAACGAAATTGATCACGGCAGAAATGCCGATCAGAATAATTCCGTAATTGAGTTGGTGCAATTCCCTGGGATGGATAAGATGGGTCACCGCTTCATAAATAATAAATACGCCGGCAAGCATGATCAGTGTGCCCTCAATCGCAGCCGAAAGAAATTCCGCCTTGCCATGACCGTATGGATGATTCGTATCCCGCGGTTTGTAAGCAATCGACAAACTATATAAGCCGACCAGCCCTGCAATTACATTAACAATGCTTTCAAGGGCATCCGTCAGAATGGCCACAGAACGCGTGAGCCACCAGGCAATTATTTTTATTAAAAACAGAAGTACCGCAACAAAGAGTATCCAGGACTGAATGCGGAGATTTTCTTTGCTTTTATCCACGGAATAAATTGTCTGCAAATGTAAAAGGATTCGGGCCGAATCCTGTTCCGGATCCATTAAGTTTTATATCAGCCTCAAACCTCGTTCCCGGTCCGGTTTCGGTTGCGAAATTTCTTCAGCATCCGGTAATAAAATTCTTTATTAAAAAGCTGGGAGTCGTCCATGGCTTTATAGGTTAGAAATATACCTATGGGCAGGAGTACGAAAGTAGCCATCCACATACCCGTAAATGGCAGCATGACGTCTTCCTTTACAAATTTTCTTCCGAAATTATTCAGCAGGAAAAAGACGACGAAAAAGATTACGGCAAAGATGAGGGGAAGACCAATGCCACCCTTGCGAATAATGGACCCGAGTGGGGCGCCGATCAGGAACAACACCAGGCAGGCAATGGACATTGTGATTTTTTCGTGCCAGGCCATCAGGTGCATGCGCAGATTCTTACGATCGTTTTCATAGGTCATGGCCGAAATATCCGCGCTGGATTTGATATTATTTATGGTTGTATACGTTTTCTGCAGCACGATATTGATGGTGGAGTCAGGTAATACCTTACTAAAAGAATTATTTTTTGCAACCGGTGGCCGGGCTCTCCAGGGACTGTCGAGATATTTCAGAATGCGAATATGAGAATTCAGCAGGATCTTGGACTGGTTCCTGTAAGATGCGGTTGTATTCTCCAGGGAATCAATGGTGGTGGAGAGTTGCCGCATATTGAGCATCTGGTAATTATTTTTAAAAGCGCTGTCGTCGGTTTTATTCAGTTTGAAGGAACTCAGATCGAAGACTTTTTTATATTCCACAAAACCCATTCGGATCAGCTGGGTATTGAGGGCATAACGTTGCCCTTTTTCCTGGTAATTCCAGCCATTCTTCAGGTTGAACTCCAGGAATTTTTTATCCGCCGAAATCGTCATCTTACCACTTTGAGCCACAATCGCCAGGTCCTGTAAAAAATTATAATTGTGCTGGTAGATCAGGATGTCATGGATGGTAGATCCGTCCTTATCTTTTTTGCCGATCTTAATGATATATCCGTCAATCTTATCATAAAACACGCCTTCCCCGATATCGAATGCCGGTTTAGAAACTATAATATCGTACTTCAGCGTCTGCATCTTCAATTGGGCGACGGGAATAATATAATTGTTAAACATATAGGCGACCCCGCAGATAAAAAGAGATACGATAAAGAGCGGGCGCATAAAACGCAACAGGGGTATCCCGGCCGATTTGATCGCGACCAGTTCAAATGTTTCACCCAGGTTTCCGAATGTCATAATGGAAGACAGTAAAACAGCCAGGGGCAGGGCCAGCGGAACAAGTGTTGCGCAGACATATAATATGAAAGTGACGATGGTAAGCATGTCCAGGCCTTTGCCGACGATATCATCAATATAAAGCCAGAAGAACTGAAGAACCAGGACGAAGACCGTGATAAAAAAGGTGGCGATGAACGGACCGATGAATGCGCCAATAATCAGCTTATCTAACTTTTTTATCACCCCGCAAATTTAAGCCTTTATAAGCCTTTATAAGCCGAACGCTTAAAGCGTAAAGCCTAAAACAAGTGTGAAAGTATGGAAGTGTGAAAATGTGAAAGTTTAATTAGGCTTTCATATATCATCTGTCATCCGCATTCGCTTCGGCGGACAATCCATCAAAGATCAATTACCCAGTCTGTGAAATAAATCCTTCACCTGGTAACTCCAGAGCTGGGTCTGGTCCTTTATATCCTTTTTATCCGCGAAGTCCTTTATCAGTAGGATCGTTTGATTAGTGATGTCTGATTTTTCAATCCGGAACTCAAAAAACTCTTCCTTGGGCGAATCGGACCAGTGAAAGCGTACGAATTTATCCAATTCACTTTCCAAAACCTCGGCCTTGGTAGTTGAACCATTCCATGAAAAACTGAAAATATTATCGCGCTCATCAACTTTATCCGCAAACCATTCCTGTAACCCTGCAGGGGTGCTCAAAAACTCGTATAAAATGGAAGCCGGGCATTTTAATGAATATTCTAACGTGAACTCCTGTTTCTTGCTCATCTATTGACTATTGATCGTGGGCTGCAATTATAGATAAATATTTCATGACCTGAAATTTTTTTTAATTCCCCAGAATAGCCTGATTATGAAGAAATCATCTATTCCCAAATTGGGAAAGGATTGAAAACCATGACTTTAACGGGGTTCCCGTTTGATATTCCGGTCCTGAATCCTTATATTGATCAGTATAATTTGAATCTTCCGGGTGTCTTTATAAGAAAAGGTTCATTTATGCGTTTTTATTAACATCCATATATCCTGAATAAACCCATTAACCATAACCCTTTAAAAATTACCTGCCTATGAGTATGCGTCAACTCAAGATCACGAAGAGTATTACGAATCGTGAGTCTCAGAGCTTGGAAAAATACCTGCAGGAGATCGGAAAAGTTGAATTGATC
>Ga0209863_10000052_pt1 | contig 68154 bp, 76 predicted proteins | sample OrgsoiDNA2013046_FD_185796 | JGI IMG/M metagenome (GOLD analysis project Ga0209863, IMG submission 185796) | Permafrost soil microbial communities from the Arctic, to analyse light accelerated degradation of dissolved organic matter (DOM) -... | ecosystem: Environmental > Terrestrial > Soil >...
CCCCCTGTGGAAACAAGGGGCGTCTAACGATTGCTTGCTATATAAAAATTTAACTATATGCGGATATAAAAATTTAAAATATGAAATGTACCAGGGATCTGTACAAACTTAGAGAACAAATCACAAAAAACAATTATTTATCGTGAAATTTATTCACAAATATTTATATATAATTTTTAATAATGTGTAGTGTATTCTGCTTTGGTTTTATCCACAATTTTATCTGGATAAGCCAGTAATGCAGCCTGTAAACAATCCATCGCCGAATCAATGGATTCCCTGTTGAGTACATAAGCCAGCCGGACTTCATTCCGGCCAAGCCCGGCGGTCCCGTAAAACCCGGAAGCCGGAGCCAGCATAACGGTTTCGCCCTGAAACGAAAAGGATTCCAGGATCCACTGGCAAAAAACATCCGTATCCGGAACGGGTAAACGGGCCATCGCGTAAAAAGCGCCCCCCGGATTGGGACAAAAAACGCCGGGCATCTGATTCAGTCTTTTCACCAGCAGGTCCCGGCGTTTACGGTACTCTTCCCGGGTGGTTTCAAAATAATCTTCCGGCAGGTCTATGGCGGCTTCACCGAGGATCTGCGAAAAAGAAGGCGGACTCAGTCTCGCCTGGGCGAATTTCATGATGGTGTCGTGGACTTCGGGATTCCGGGTGATGAAAGCGCCGATCCGCCCCCCACAGGCACTGTATCGTTTTGAAATGGTATCCATCAGGACCACATGCTGATCCATGCCTTCCAACTGCATAGCGCTGAAATGGGATCCTTCATAACAAAATTCCCGGTATGCTTCATCGCTAAACAGGTAGAGATTATATTTCAGGGCAAGCTGTTTCAGTTCATCCCACTCTGCGCGGTTATAGAGATAACCAGTGGGGTTATTCGGATTGCAGATCACAATCGCCTTTGTTTTTTTGGTGATGGCTTTTTCAAATGCTTCGGCAGATGGCAGGGCAAACCCGGATTCGATATAAGAAGTTACCGGCACTACTTTTACACCGGCTTCCACGGCAAATCCATTGTAGTTGGCATAAAAAGGTTCCGGTATGATCACTTCATCCCCTGCATCCAGACAACCTAAAAATCCGAAAAGGATAGCTTCCGATCCACCGGTCGTAATGATAATCTGGTGGTAGTTGATATCAATGTTCCTGCTGGCATAATACTTCACCAGTTTACGGCGATAACTCTCATTGCCTCCGCTGTGGCTGTATTCCAGTACTTTGAAAGTAGAATTTCTGACAGCTTCCAGCGCAGAATGCGGCGTTTCAATATCCGGCTGACCGATATTCAGGTGGTAAACTTTTATTCCTCTTTTTTTTGCTGCTTCAGCAAAGGGAACCAGTTTGCGTATGGGAGAAGCAGGCATTTCCTGACCGCGCTGGGAGACATTTGGCATGGTGTTCTTTATAAGACAAAGATAACAAGCCTAAAGCCTAACGCCTAACGCCCAAAGCGAATTTGAAAATAACTGAATGATCAATTTTTTGATTAAAGGCGGCATGCTGCTTTCAAGAACAGTATCAGCGTTAGGCCTTAAGGGTAAGGCTTTGGGCGTAAAAAGGCCGTTGGGCGTTGCTGAAAATCCGTTTCCGGAACTCCCTTTCTTCACTAAATGAAAATAGGGAAAGAAACTTGATGGATGATCAGCAAACGGCCAACGGCCGGCAGGAAATTAAATATTATGACTTTGGAGCTTCGACGGGTGTCGGTATCACTTCCCCTGTAATCCGAAGTACAATGGGCAGGTCTGCACCCGCTACTTTCACGGTAATGGTTTTATTAAACGGGCCGGGATTGGAGGCATTAAATCCGGCGTTGATTTTATCTTCTTTTCCTTTCAAAATAGGGCCTACTGGTTTCTCTGGAGTAGTGCAGCCGCAGGAAGCCACCGCCGATTCGATGGCAATCGGACCGTTACTGATATTGGTGAATGTAAAATTGTGATTCACCGGAACGTTTTGTTTAATCTTTCCGAAATCAAAACTCATTTCCTTAAACTTCACAAAGTCCGTCGCATTCGTCGGGGGTGCAGCAGGTGTTGTCGTGTTCTGCTGGGCAAATAAAGTGAACGATAAAATAAAAGCACTGAAAAACAATACTGCTTTTTTCATTTTACTGGTTTGTTTGTTTTAAAAATTGAACAGAGGCATTTTCAGGGGCAGCTGAATCCGGTAATTTATATACTTCACCGGAAATAGTTAACGCTTTCGTTTGTCCGTTGTTGTAAAAAATGGTAACTGTTTTGTTAAAATGTCCTTCCCCATACGCATTATACCCGACTTTAATGACCGCCGTAGCGCCGGCCGCAATCGGTTCCCGGCTCCATTCCGGTGTAGTGCAGCCACAGGATGCCTGAACATTTTCCAGCAGGAGGGGTTCCTTACCGGTATTGATTATTTCGAATACATGAATGACCGGACGTCCCTGCGGAATTTTTCCGAATACATAACCGCTTTCTTTTAACTGGAGAATATCCGGCTTTGGACTGACAACCGGAGATGCAGTCTTCGAAACACCTGATTGTGCTTCAACAGACATAGCCATAAAAAGGCCGGAAATCAAAAACAAAAACACCTTTTTCATAGATTATACAGAAATCTTCATAAAATTACATAGTAAACGTCACCTTTGCCAATAAATTTTAGCCCATTATTTAACTCTTCACAGGCCATCCACCATTTAAACGGATGAATATGGAAAATCTTATCGCCAGTGATCAACTTGCCCTGGAAAATCTCTCCTTCGATCTTTTCCGCAGGGAAGTTCTGAAAGATTACCGGCTGGTCTGTGAAAGCCGGGAAGCCAGCCTGTTGGGCCGCAAAGAAGTACTCACCGGAAAAGCCAAATTCGGTATTTTCGGGGATGGGAAGGAACTCCCACAGGTGGCCATCGCCAAATTTTTCAAACCCGGTGATTTTTATGCCGGTTATTACCGCGACCAGACCCTTGGATTTGCCTTGGGAACCTCCTCTATTGAAGAATTTTTCTCCCAGTTATATGCCGACCCGGATATCCTGCACGACCCCCATAGTGCGGGCAGGAATATGAATTCGCATTTTGCTTCGCCCCTGGTCGGGGAAGACGGCGAATTCCTGGACCTGGTTCACCGTAAAAATTTCACAGCCGGATTGGCACCTACTGCCGCCCATATTCCCCGTTCACTTGGCCTGGCCTATGCTTCCAAGGCTTTCCGCCACATCAAGGAGCTGAGAGATCTGAAAGATCTATCCGTAAATGGTAACGAGATTTGCTTTTGTACCATTGGAGATGCTTCCACGAGCGAAGGTCATTTCTGGGAGGTGATTAATGCAGCAGGGGTCCTACAGATCCCGCTCGCGGTTTTTGTCTGGGATGACGGATATGGGATTTCCGTTCCGGTAAAATACCAGACCACCAAGGGTTCCATTTCAGAGGCATTAAAAGGATTTCAGAAAAAAGAAGGTACCAATGGTATTGACATTTATAAAATAAAGGCCTGGGATTATGCAGGTATGTGTGAAATCTTTGAGGCGGGTCTGCAAAAGATCCGGGTAACCCATACCCCCGCGCTTTTCCATGTGGAAGAGCTCACCCAGCCCCAGGGGCATTCAACTTCGGGTAGTCATGAACGTTATAAGTCACCCGAAAGGCTGGAATGGGAACGTGCCTGGGACGCGATGAAAAAAATGAAGGAATGGATCATCGAGAACGCTCTGGGCAGTGCAGAAGAACTGGAAGAGATTCATGCAAAAGCGAAAGACATCGTGCGCACCAGTAAGAACAGTGCCTGGGAAAAATGTATGGCGCCCATCCTGGAACAGGTCAGGCATTCGGTTTCACTGATCAGTGAACTGGCTGCTGCACTGCCTGAAAAGCAGGAAGCCATGGAGCCTGTTATCCGTCAGCTCACTTCCTTTCGGGAACCGAACCGGCGGGACGTAATGCATGGTTTGCATCAGGCATTGCTTCAGGCAGGCAATCACCCGGCAGCGGGTTCCCTGCTTGCATATTATCAGGAACTGAAGCAGGAGAATATCCGGTTATACAATACCCATCTGTATCAGGAAGGCCCCAGGAAAATAGAAAATATTGAGCCGGTTCCGGCTCGTTATGATGAGCATTCAGGGATGCTGAATGGTTACGAGATCCTCAATAAATATTTCGACGAAGTATTTGCCCACAACCCGAAAGTGCTGGCGTTTGGGGAAGACCTCGGCCAAATCGGAGACGTGAACCAGGGTTTTGCAGGTTTACAATTGAAATATGGCAAAGGCCGTATTTCTGATTCCGGCATCCGGGAAATTGCGATTATCGGCCAGGGAATCGGACTCGCTATGCGGGGACTTCGCCCGATTGCTGAAATCCAGTACCTGGATTATATGTTATATGCCCTGCAAACACTCAGTGATGACCTGGCCAGTCTGCATTACCGCACAGCCGGCCGCCAGGCAGCTCCCCTGATCGTACGCACCCGGGGGCACCGGCTGGAAGGCATCTGGCACAGCGGTTCGCCCATGGGTATGATCGTGAATGCCCTGCGGGGTATGCATGTTTGCGTTCCCCGGAACATGGTGCAGGCAGTCGGCATGTATAATACTTTACTGGAAGGCATGGATCCGGCGGTTGTGGTCGAATGCCTCAACGGATACCGCCTAAAGGAAAAATTGCCGGCCAATCTGCTTGAATTCCGTGTTGCACTGGGTGTTCCGGAAATTATCCGGGAAGGTGCTGATATGACCATCGTTTCCTACGGCTCTACGCTGCGCATCATAGCGGAGGCAGCGGAGTCACTGGATGGGTTGGATATAGATTGTGAAATCATAGATGTTCAAACACTGCTACCCTTTGATACCGGACATATCATTCTGGAGTCTCTTAAAAAAACCAACCGCATCATTTTTATTGATGAAGACATGCCCGGTGCGGCGGCCGGATATATGTTTAATAAGGTAATGGAAGAACAGGGTGGATACCGCTGGCTGGACGTTGCCCCCAGAACACTCACCGCCAAAGCACACCGTCCGGCTTATGCCAGTGACGGAGATTATTTCAGTAAACCGAATGTGGAAGATATCATTGATGCAGTTCAGGAGATGATGAGGGAGTAATAATGTGCAAATGTGCAGATGTGCAAATGGAATTCATCCATTGAGTTAACGAATTTGAGTTGCTTTAAGTCATCTACAAAAGAGTCCAGTCTCTTTTAGAAAGACATTTGCACATTTGCACACTTGCACATTTACATGGCACATTGGAGGATGTCCAGAAAGTATTTCACAATCTGGCTACGCCAGATTGTGAAATACTTTCTGGACATCCTCGTCCTGCTCGATTTTATCAACGAGTTTTAAAACTTCCTGTGCATAATCTTCGGAGATTTCAACAGTATTCAGCGGAATCCACTCGGCTTCGGCAGTAAGTGGAATAATATTTTTGGATTCGAGCGCTTTTTGCATATTTCCAAAATCGTTGAATGCAGTATGCAGTACTACGACCCGTTCATTGTTTTCACCTACTGAAATGCCCAGATCTTCCAGGCCGAAATCAATCAGTTCCAGTTCCAGATCCTCCGTATTCAATCCTTCCGGTCTGAGTTTGAATACACCCATTTTTTTAAACTGGAAACTTACACTTCCGCTCGTGCCAAGAACGCCATTTCCCTTATTAAAATAGGAGCGGACATTCGCTACGGTACGTGTCGGATTATCCGTAGCCGTTTCGATCAGCACTGCAATGCCATGCGGGGCATATCCTTCGTATAAAATTTCTTCAAAATTCACCATTTCCTTACCCATGGCCCGCTTGATGGCCGCTTCCACACGATCCTTTGGCATATTCACCGCTTTGGCATTTTGAAAACAGCGGCGAAGAGAAGAGTTGGTTGCCGGATCAGGACCTCCGGCTTTCACTGAAATCGCAATTTCTTTTCCAATCCGGGAAAACTGCTTTGCCATCTTGTCCCACCGTGCAAACATGGTTGACTTACGAACTTCGAAAATGCGACCCATAAAAAACAGTGCTTAAAAAGTATTTGAATATTTATTTTATTTTCTCGCCATCCGCATGCTGAAAATAATAATATGTGCAACCGCAAAGATCAATGAAAAGTAGAATATTCCGGCTTCTGCAGCACCTGTTGTAAAATGATGGATAAAAGCGACGATGGCTAATAATACAGCGAGTGCCAGTCCCCCACCGCCGCCGACTTTATTTGCCTGGGCTAAAGTGTCTTTCAGTCCGGCAGATAATATGCTATGACGAACGCCATACCAAAGGTAAACATCAAATCCGATGAGCATCCACACGATCAAACGGATCCAGGTATCCAACGGCAGAAATACCATCATGAACAGGCAGGTAAACACACCCAGGATGGGTACCAGTGGAACCAGCGGCGTTTTAAATCCGCGCGGTGCATCCGGCATGTTTTTTCTCATCACGAGCACACCGACACAAACCAGGATAAAAGCAAATAATGTTCCGATGCTGGTCATTTCCCCAACCACTCTGGCTGGAACGAAAGCAGCAAAAAGACTGACAAAAATCATAAACAGGAAATTACTTTTGAACGGGGTCCTGAATTTTGTATGCACTTCGGAAAAGATCTTTGGCAACAGTCCGTCCTTACTCATGCTGAAGAAAACGCGGCTCTGACCCATCAGCATCACGAGGATCACAGAGGTATAACCTCCCAGGATCGCTACGATGATCGCCCGGTTTAACCAGGGATAGTCAGCATGCATAATGCCGCTGGCATCTACTTTCCCCATATGTTCAATCGCTACGGCCACCGGTGCAATACCATCTTTTCCTTTGAAAATGGTATAACTGGCAACCCCGGTCATGACGTGGGCAAAAAGAATATATAAAATAGTACAGATGGCGAGTGAACCCAGGATGCCGATCGGCATATCTTTTTTTGGATTCTTGGCCTCCTGTGCGGCCGTACTGACTGCATCAAATCCGATATAGGCAAAAAATACGATCGCTGCTGCCCGGATGATACCACTGAATCCGAACTCACCAAAGGTTCCGGTATTCGGCGGGATATAGGGATTGTAATTTGTGTAGTTGATATATTTCCATCCGAGGAAAATAAATATTAAGACGACGATTACTTTAATGATAACGATAAAGGCGTTTACCCTGGCACTTTCCTGGGTTCCTTTTATAAGCAGCAGACTTACCAGAACGACTATAAAAACAGCGGGCAGATTGATGATGCCGCCATCCCATGGACCCGTGGCCAGCGATCCGGGTAAGTGTATATCAAATCCTTCCAGGAATTTTACCAGGTAGCGGCTCCAGCTTATACTTACTGTGGCTGCACCCACAGCATATTCCAAAACTAAATCCCATCCGATGATCCACGCTATAAATTCTCCCATGGTCGCATAAGAATAGGTGTAGGCACTTCCGGCAACGGGTATCATGGAAGCAAATTCTGCATAGCACAATCCTGCAAAGCCACAACCCAGGCCGGCAACAATAAATGAAATCGTAATCGCAGGACCCGCATTATTTGCAGCTGCCATACCGGTAATGGAAAATAAGCCTGCCCCGATGATCGCACCAATGCCCAGCGCTACCAATGATACCGGACCCAGGGTTCTTTTTAATGAATGGGCGCTTTTATCGGAAGCCTCAGCAAGAAGACCGGCCAGTGGTTTTTTAATAAACAGGCTCATATTGATCAGTTATGGATTATAAGAAGGCTTTTAAAGGTCGTAAAATAAGGAAATATTCACCAGAAGGATTTTCTTTTTCCATTCCTTTCAAATCTGACATTTTGCAATCCGGGGAATATTCGATTCATTGCAGATGAAATAAAATTATGAAAAAACCCGGCCTTACCACGTGGATCATCATCGCTATGGTTGCTGGAATTGTGGTGGGCCTGGGGGTCCATTTTAACACAGGGGATCATTTTAAGGACCGGTTCTCCGGAATCATGTCCATCGGGACCGATATTTTTTTACGCCTGATCAAAATGATTATTGCCCCGCTCGTTTTTTCAACCCTGGTCACCGGGATCGCCAAACTCGGCGATATACGCGCAGTGGGCCGCATCGGCGGTAAGACCCTGCTTTGGTTTTTAGGAGCTTCCCTGATTTCACTATTGCTTGGCATCATTATTATGAATATCGTGCAATTGGGTCATGATCTGCACCTGCCGGTTCCCGAAACGCCGGCCGACAGAGTGGTGGCCAACGCGCTGACTTTAAAAAATTTCATTTCACATGTTTTCCCCCAAAGTTTCATTGAGGCCATGGCCAATAATGAAATACTGCAGATCGTCGTCTTTTCTATTCTGTTTGGTATTGCTACGGCGGCAATCGGGGAAAAGGGGAAGATCATTATTCATGCGCTGGAATCCCTTGCAGAAGTGATCCTGAAACTGACCGGCTATATTATGCATGTGGCCCCGTTGGCCGCTTTCTCCGCCATAGCTTCCATACTGGCCCTGAAGGGACCGGACATATTAATTACCTATGGTCAGTTTATTCTTACTTTTTATCTGAGCATTCTTCTGCTATGGATCATACTGATCGGAATCAGTTCGATCTGGATCGGTAGAAAATCCCTGCAGATCATCGGTTGTATAAAAGACCTGATCCTGCTGGCGTTTACGACAGCCAGTTCGGAAGCGGCCTTTCCCAGGTTGATCGTGGAACTGGAACAGGCGGGCTGTCCGAAAAAAATTGTCAGTTTTGTTTTGCCCCTTGGATATTCATTCAACCTGGACGGGAGTATGTTATACATGGGATTTGCTTCCCTTTTTATTGCACAGGCCTATGATATCCACATGCCAATCGCCACTCAGCTCACCATGCTGCTGGTACTCATGTTGACCAGTAAGGGCGTGGCCGGTGTACCGCGGGCCGCCATGGTGGTGATCGCCGGAACTTTATCCATGTTTCATATTCCGCAGCAGGGTTTATTACTCCTGCTCGGCATCGATCAGATCCTGGATATGGCGAGAAGTGCAACGAATGTGGTCGGAAACAGCCTGGCCTCGGCTGTTATATGCAAAATGGAAGGTGTGCTGGGGGAACAGACCGCGGATCATTTCAGTATTAAATCTTAATTTGGCTCGGTAATATTGAACGGTACAGAATCCGGGATAATGTATTAATATGGAAACTCTTCTGGCAATCACATTCAGGGACCTGCTGAACCCGGAATTTTATATCAATAATGGCGGCCTCTGGGTTATGCTTTTTATTGTTTTTGCTGAAACCGGGCTCATGTTTGGTTTTTTTCTTCCGGGCGACAGCCTCCTGTTTGTGGCAGGCATTTACAGTTACAAACTGATTGACAAACTCATTCCGGGCGGAACCGGCAGTGATATCCTGAATCTTATTATTCTGTGGATCCTGGTTTCTGTTTGTGGAATCATCGGAAATATGATGGGGTACTGGTTTGGTAAAAAAAGCGGAAACTTTCTTTTTCAGCGGAAAGACAATTTCTTTTTCCGAAAGAAACATTTATACGACGCTAAAACATTTTATGAAAAACACGGGGGACAGGCCATTGTATTTGCACGCTTCCTCCCCATCATCCGCACATTTGCCCCTATCGTTGCGGGGATTGTTCAAATGGAAAGAAAAAAATTCATGTATTATAACATGATTGGGTGTATTGCCTGGGTTTTCCTCATGTTATTCGCCGGCCATTACCTGGATAAATTATTCATGGACAAATTCAATTTTGATCTTAAAAAACACCTCGAAGTGCTTGTGATCGGCATCGTCCTGATAACCACCCTGCCTGTATTATACAAAATGTTTTTTGGTAAAAAACCGAGTGCACATACGAACGATATCCAACCATGAGCCTTCCTGTTGCCAAACGTCCTCCCGGCATTTTTAATATCGCGGTGATTGTTGCCGCCCTCGGTTATTTTGTGGATATCTACGACCTCCTGTTGTTTACGATCGTGAAGAAGGGATCCATGCTGGAAGTGGGATCAACCGATGCGAGCCTGCTGGCAGACAGCAGCCGGGTGATCAACTGGCAGATGGTTGGACTTTTACTGGGTGGTATATGCTGGGGGATGCTCGCCGACAAAAAAGGAAGACTATCCGTTCTTTTCGGTTCCATCATTCTGTATTCAACCGCGAATTTTTTTACCGCTTATGTTCATACCGTGGACCAGTATGCGCTTTGGCGTTTCGTGGCCGGCCTGGGCCTTGCAGGAGAACTGGGAGCAGGCATCACCCTGGTTACTGAACTGCTGCCAAAAGAAAAAAGAGGGATCGGCACTTCTCTGGTTGCCGGAATCGGGATCATGGGTGCCGTTGCTGCGTTCTTTACATACCATTTTACAAAAGACTGGCGGCTCTGCTACAAGATCGGCGGAGGACTCGGCATCGTATTGCTTTTTTTGCGGATCAGTGTGGCTGAATCCGGAATGTTTCTGGGGCTGAAACAGAAGTCTGTTAAAAAGGGTAGTTTTTTCATGTTTTTTACAAATGCACGCCGTTTCCGGAAATATATGATGGCCATCCTGATCGGCCTCCCGACCTGGTTTGTGATCGGCATCCTGATCAACCAGAGTGACCGTTTCGCAAAATCAATGTTTGGCAGTACCAGCCTGGATTCCGGGAGGTCCATCATGTTTGCCTATGCGGCCATTTCCATAGCAGATTTCCTGTCGGGATTCCTATGCCAATGGCTGAAAAGCCGCAAAAAGGGCCTGCTTGTATATTATATTTTATGCGTGCTCTTCGGTATTTTGTTTTTCAGCGGCCTGAATAACAGCGATTCGAATATGTATTTTCTCTGTGCCCTAATGGGTTTTTCAACTGGTTTCTGGGCCATTTTCGTAACCCTGGCAGCCGAGCAGTTCGGTACGAACCTGCGTGCAACCGCGGCCACCACGGCCCCCAATATGGTCCGCGGAGCCCTTCCCCTGATGAACCTGCTTTTCCTGAACCTTTTCCAGAAAAGCTGGGGGTGGACGATGATCCGGAGCGGTATCACAACAGGGGTGATCGTTATGGGGATCAGTTTTGTGGCTTTATATTTTACCGAGGAGACCTATCAAAAAGATATGGATTATATTGAAGAATAGTCCTGAGGTGGTCTTCGTACACTGAATCCCTATCTTCGCGCCTGATTTTTCCAGTTAATGATTATTTGATGAAATTTTTGATTATCCGGTTTTCCTCCATTGGTGATATTGTTTTAACCACACCGGTTATCCGGGGGATTAAAAAACAGGTTCCGGATGCAGAAATTCATTATCTCACCAAGTCGAATTACCTGCAGATCCTTTCCTCCAATCCCTATATTGATAAAATACATTATCTGGAACAAAGCCTCCAGGCGATCATTACGGAATTGAAAAGAGAAAACTTTGATTTTATTATTGACCTGCATCATAACATCCGCTCACTGAAAGTGAAGGATGCACTAAAAGTCAAATCCTATTCTTTCGATAAACTCAATATCCGCAAATGGATCTATACCAGTTTTAAATGGAATATACTTCCTGATATTCATATCGTAGACAGATACATGGATACCGTTAAAGATTTTGGTGTGAAGAATGACGGAGCCGGACTGGATTATTTTATTTCGAAAGAAGACGCCATTAATGAAACGGACCTGCCAACTCCCCACCAGTTAGGTTTTGTAGGTATCGCGATCGGGGCGGCCCTGAATACCAAAAAATATCCTTTTCATCACCTGAAAAAACTGTGCGAATTACTGGATCATCCCATTGTATTGCTGGGGGGGCTGGAAGATGCAGATGAAGGCGACCGGATTGCAGCATCCGACAAGATTAAGATTTACAATGCCTGTGGAAAATTCGGTTTGAATGAATCGGCCGACCTGGTTCGCCGCGCAAAACTGGTGGTTACAAATGATACAGGCCTGATGCATATTGCTGCTGCCTATAAAAGACCGGTCATTTCTTTGTGGGGGAATACGGTTCCGGAATTCGGCATGTATCCGTATTACGGAAGTAATTATCTGCGCGCCGGTTCAAAAGGAAGTTCCCTTCCATATGATATACTGGAAACAAAAAAACTAAGGTGCCGTCCCTGTTCAAAGATTGGATATGATGCCTGTCCGCTCGGGCATTTTAAATGTATGGAAAAAATAAATCCACAGGAAGTGGTGGCACTGATACGGGCAAGATTATCCGCTATTTGATATGCTGGCCTGTCCAGGTAGCGTCTTTACTGAAAATGTTATATCCCACAACAGAATCAAAGCAAAGGTATTTTCCATCCCAGACTCCCTTCACGTCAAAATGATTGTATATACCCGGAGCCGCTTTAACATAAAAACCGGTCCATTCTCCCTGAATGTCAAAAGTTAACATGAGTTGCTGGGTTGCAATGGAAACATAGCCGATCAGGTCGTCGGTATTGTTGAAGATATAGAGTCCTTTCCAGGCAGGATTTTTAGGATGATATTCATTGTGATACATCGGATTCAGCGTTTTGTTCACATCTGGATTTAACTCAAAATGGTTGAGTGGATTGATGGTGCTGTTGAAATCCGGGTTCACATCATTGTTATGAACCGGGTTGATATTCCAGTTGTATTTTGGATTGATATAGGAGTTTTTTTCCGGGTTAATAGTACTGTTAAAGGTCGGGCTGAGGTTGATATCCACTTTCGGATCATGCCGGTTTTCCAGGGCCTGGCAAAAAGCGCCGGTCTGAAATAAAAAAAATGATGCAAGAGACAGGGGTAAAATTCTTTTCATTCGTTTTTTCTTTGGTTTATAAACAATCGGGGGGAAGCCAGATCAAAATACAATTATTTTATAGAATCATTTCATTTTACATAAATATGTGTCCATTTGCCGGCTTTATCAAACAGGTTATAGCCGGACTGGTTATCGTAACAAAGAAACATACCGGTCCATACGCCGAAAAGGGTAAAATAATTATACATAAACCGGCCGGCTTTCACATAATATCCGTTCCAGACGCCACTGTCATCAAATGAGATCAGAACATTTTGAGTGGCTACCGAAATATATCCGGAGAGTTGATTGGAATCGTTAAAAAGAAAAAGGCCCTTCCAGGTTTCAGTGGACGGCCGCAGACTTTTCATAATCACCGGATTCAATACATCATTTGACTGTGGATTCAGTTGCAGGTTGATCATGGGATTAATCGAAGTATTCTGTGTCGGGTTCACGGAATATTCTTTCAGCGGGTTCATATTCCAGTTCGCTGAAGGATTGATGGAAAGGTTGCTGTCGGGATTTATATTTTTATTGATGTAGGGATTGAGGTTTGCATCTTTTTTCGGATCGTGCCCTTTAAAAGCCCAATCGATTTTTTGTGATTGGGAAGAACTGTCGTTCTGTTGTGTTGTCATCGCGGAACTGTCGTTCAGCGCTAAATCCGCCGAACTGTCACTCTGGGCGCAAAGCAAAGTACAGGAAAAGAAAAATACCGTGAAAATCACAATTCCCCGCATACGGATAACGATTTGTTATGACGTCGGATTCAAAGCGACCTTTCGCCGGATACGGGGATGTAAATAAGGGAAAATGGAAAGAAAAACTAAAGGTAGTATGAAGTTTTTGGTTTGTCAAGTACCATTCTTACAGAATGTGCAAATGTGCAGATGTGCAGATGTGTTCATTTCGGCCAACTGCCAACTGTCAACTGTCAACCATTTCACGCTTTAAGCGTAGAAAGCACATCATTCATGCTCCGAACGGCTTCGGCACTTTTGGCGAACAGTGCTTTTTCATCCGCATTCAGCTCGAAAGGAATGATTTTTTCCCAGCCTTTTCTTCCAATCGTTACCGGAACACCCAGGCAGATATCTTTTTGTCCGTATTCTCCTTCCAGCGAAACACAGCAGGTAAACAGTTTTTTTTCGTCTCTGACGATACTTTCAACCAGGGCCGCACCCGCCGCGCCGGGTGCATACCAGGCAGATGTACCGATGAGTTTGGTCAGGGTAGCTCCTCCCACCATGGTGTCGGCAACGACCTGTTTTTGTTTTTCTTCAGAAAGAAGTTTTGTAACGGGTACGCTGTTCCAGGTCGCAAAACGAATCAGGGGGATCATGGTGGTATCTCCATGGCCGCCAATAACCAGGGCATTTAAATCAGCCGGACTGCATCCGAGATGCTGGCTCAGCTGATATTTAAAGCGGGCACTGTCCAGGGTGCCACCCATCCCGATAATCCTTTCTTTAGGCAAACCCGTTTCTTTGAGGGAGAGGTAGGTCATGGTATCCATCGGATTACTGATGATGATCAGTATGGTCTGCGGAGAATATTTCAGGATATTATCTGTTACCGATTTCACGATGCCCGCATTGGTGCCGATGAGTTCTTCCCGGGTCATACCTGGTTTGCGTGGCAGGCCGGAAGTTATCACGACGACATCACTGCCGGCCGTTTTCGCGTAGTCATTCGTACTGCCCGTAACGCGGGTGTCAAAGCCCAGTAAAGTGGCAGACTGCATAATATCCTGGGCCTTTCCTTCTGCAAATCCTTCCCGGATATCCAACAGCACGAGTTCTTCAGCTAATTCTTTACGGGCAATATTATCTGCACAGGTGGCACCAACGGCTCCTGCACCTACTACGGTAACTTTCATCGAAATTTATTTAAGATTCTTGATGGTATTCTGAAGCGTGGCAAAATTAAGAATTAGTTCTTTTCTTTCGGCTGAAATGCATTCAGTATGGTATCTATTTTCTGATTTCCTTCGAATTTGGCAATGAACTGCCCTTTTTTATCATAAAGTGCCAGGCAGGGAAGACTTTGAATTCTGAAATATGGCACTAGCATATAGTGCTCGTCCCGGCCCATGTAGATATTTGAATGATCACTGATCCGGTAATAGGTGTAAAAAGTTTTCATCTCATCAAAAGGCTGAAAGGTTGCCATGACGATTTCTATGTCCTTGAATTTTTTATCATTTTCAAGGATATCCCGCATCTGATGTTTGCAGTGTTCGCATTCAGGACTGAAAATCATGAACAGGACCCGGTGGTTTTTTTTAATATCCTCCTTTGTTAAAAAATGCACACTGTCCACTTCAAGAATTTTGAAAGGAGGGATGCCCGGGTTTTTCATATAAGGTGGTTCAGCAACCGGGACGGGGATTTGTGCGGGAACGGAATAAATCAGAAAAAGAACCAGAAATGCACTCAGCATGCTCTTCATGACACATATTTTCATAAAAATAATGGAAAAAACGGGATGCTCCTCATTTCAAAAAGGGGCTACTTTGCACATAAGTTTAAAAACCATTAGTTTTGTCGCCCTTTAAGGCAAACATTTAATTATCATTCATGGCAAATACAGCAGACATCAGCCGCGGGCTTATTATCAAACTGGATGGCAGTCTTTATTCAGTTGTAGACTTTGGTGAAAATAAAACAGCCCGGGCCGCTGCAAAGGTATGGGCCAAATTAAAGGGCGTTGATAATAACCGGAGTATTGAAAAGACCTGGAACAGCGGGGATAATATTTATCCGGTTCGTGTGGAGCGCAAGGATTATCAGTTTCTGTACAAAGACGATTCGGGCTATAATTTCATGGATATAGAAACGTTTGAACAAATCGCTTTACAGGAAAACCTGGTGGATGCACCGCAGTTTCTCAAAGACGGACAGGAAGTTACGGTCCTGATGAATACAGAATCAGATATACCCATGGGCGTCGAACTCCCCGATAAAATTGTATTGAAAGTAACTTATTCAGAACCGGGTATGAAAGGTGATACGGCTACCCGTACACTCAAACCTGCCAAAGTGGAAACGGGCGCTACGGTAAACGTACCCCTTTTTGTGAACGAAGGTGAATTGATCCGGGTCAATACAAAAACCGGTGAATATGTGGAAAGGGTGAAAGAATAACACTTATCTTAGTCTTCCTTTTTAATACGTAAAACGTCATAACTGATGGATTTTAAACAGATTCAGGAGTTGATCAAACTGATCAATAAATCGAATATCGGTGAAGTAACGGTTGAAGAAAAGGGATTTAAAATTACTGTAAAACAAAAAGAGGAGCATATTCAGCAGGTGATCGCCGCTCCGTACCAGCCGGTTCCTTCCGGCCCTTCGTATGCAGCTCCGGCCATTTCATCGCCTGCATCCGGCACCCCGGCGAACGGGAAATCAAAACCCGCGGAAGCGGTTACCGATAACCTGGTAACCATTAAAAGTCCGATGATCGGAACTTTTTATCGCAGTTCAGCGCCGGATAAACCATCTTTTGTAAATGTGGGTGATGAAACAGAACCCGGGAAAGTGGTTTGTATTATTGAAGCCATGAAATTATTCAATGAGATCGAAAGCGAAGTAAAGGGCAAGATTGTAAAGGTGTTGGTTGAAGATGCATCTCCGGTGGAGTTTGATCAGCCGCTCTTCCTTGTGGATCCAAGTTAAAAAATGTGCAGATGTGCAAATGTGCAGATGTGAAAATGAAAAAACAATTCATAATTCCAATTTGCACATTTGCACATTTGCACATCTGCACATTATAAAACTATGTTCAAAAAAATATTAATTGCTAACCGCGGAGAGATTGCCTTAAGGGTCATTCGAACCTGTCGTGAGATGGGAATTAAAACAGTTGCAGTATACTCAACAGCAGATAAAGATAGTTTACATGTGAAGTTTGCAGATGAGGCCGTATGCATCGGTAAACCGGCCAGCGCAGATTCTTATCTGAATATTCCGCATATCATGGCGGCGGCTGAAATTACCAATGCGGATGGCATCCATCCGGGTTACGGTTTTCTGGCAGAAAATGCGCGTTTTGCAGAAATCTGCGGGGAACACGGCATCAAATTTATCGGCCCCACGCCTGCCATGATCAATTCCATGGGTGACAAAATCACAGCCAAGGAAACCATGATCAAGGCGGGTGTTCCGGTGGTTCCCGGTGGCGGAGGTTTATTGGAAAGCCTGGATCACGCGAAGGGGGTTGCTTATGAAACCGGTTATCCCATCATTCTGAAAGCGACTGCAGGTGGCGGTGGCAAGGGCATGCGGGTGGTATGGGCCGAATCAGAATTGGAAAAAGCATACGATTCAGCCAAAGCAGAAGCCGGCGCTTCTTTTAAGAACGACGGTATTTACATGGAAAAATTTGTGGAAGAACCCCGCCATATAGAAATCCAGGTAGCCGGCGATCAGTATGGTACGGTTTGTCACCTGAGCGAAAGAGACTGTTCCATCCAGCGCCGCCATCAGAAACTGGTAGAAGAGTCACCTTCTCCGTTCATGACGCGTGAATTAAGGTATAAAATGGGTGAAGCTGCCATCAAAGCCGCATCTGCCATTCATTATGAAAGCGTGGGGACTGTTGAATTCCTGGTTGACAAACACCGGAATTTTTATTTCATGGAAATGAATACACGCATCCAGGTGGAACATTGCGTTACGGAAGAAGTGGTGAATTTCGACCTGATCAAAGAACAGATAAAAATTGCAGCCGGGGAAACCATCAGCGGAGTGAATTATGAACCTCAGGGTCATGCCATCGAATGCAGGATCAATGCGGAAGATCCTTATAATGATTTCCGTCCCTCTCCCGGAAAAATAACCACCCTGCATCAACCCGGAGGTCACGGTATTCGTGTCGATTCGCATGTATATGCCGGTTATAATATTCCGCCTTATTATGACTCTTTAATTGCAAAAATCATTGCCGTGGCCAGAACACGCAGTGAAGCCATCGATACCATGCACCGGGCTTTAACGGAATATGTGATTGAAGGAATAAATACGACCATTCCTTTTCATCTTCAACTGATGAAAGATGAAAATTTCCGTAGCGGAAATTTTAATACGAAGTTCCTCGATGGATTTAAGATGAAATAATTGTCAATTGTTATTTGTCCATTGTCAACGCTGAAATGTAAGATCCCGGCAAACTGCTTATCCTAACTTCATTGAATCATCCCGTTAACCATTGACAACTAACCATTAAAGTTGAATTGTTCTATCAATTCGTCCCGATGTTTGCACCCCGGTACAAAACCACAAAGCTTTTCAATCACTTCTTCCACAATCGCATCGGGACAGGAAGCGCCGCTGGTAACGAGTATTCGCAGCGGATGGTGATCTGATAAATATTCGATTGATAATTTCTCCTGATGTACGTGCAAATCGAAATGAAGTATTTCTTTTGCTGAAATCAGCTTCTCCGGTCCTTCAATAAAATAAGTCGTCAACACTGTTTCGCATAATTCCACAAGATGGGATGTATTGGATGAATTATATCCTCCGACCACGATGGCCAGGTCGGCCGGTGTTGTCAGCATACCCGAAACGGCCGACTGGTTATCGTTCGTTGCATAACATAGGGTATCTCTTGTATCCGCAAATAAATCAGCCGGATTTTCCCTGGCAGCAACAGATCTTTCCAGAATGGACTGTTTCAGAAAGTCGGCGATCTGCTGTGTTTCTGCAGCCAGCATGGTGGTTTGATTTACCACCCCGATCCTTTGCAGGTCGGCCCTGGGATCAAATCCTTTACTGTACCGGTCCTTAAAGCGATCTGAAAATTTTTCCGGCGGATTTTCGTTCTTCATAAATCTGCTGAGCAGGATGGCTTCTTCGAGATCCTTTATAACCAGGGCGGGTCCACCTGCCGCTGCATGCGAAAAAGTGGCGCGGGTTTCTTCATGGCCCGGCTTTCCATGAATGATCACCGTGAATTTTTTTTCTGCGATCTGGCCGCTGCGGTTCCACACTTTCTCAACGAAGGGACAGGTCGTATTATAATTCTCCGTATGTATTCCCCTTGATTTTAAAAGAGCATCAACCTCCAGACTGGTACCAAAAGCAGGCGTAATCACGATATCATCGGCAACCAGGTCTTCAAAAGGGATCAGTTGCTTTCCCCCGGTATCCTGCAGAAAACGGATTCCCTTTTTTTTCAGATCTGCATTTACCTGCGGGTTATGGATCATTTCACTGAGCAGGAAAATATTTTTATCCGGGTTTTCTTCCACCGTCCGGAAGGCGATATCGATTGCGTTTTCAACGCCATAACAAAATCCGAAATGCCGCGCCAGATAAATATGCAGGGGTCCAAAATCAAGCAGGGTAGGCAAAAAATCCTTCTTCATTTTGTCGTCCGACCGCCGTTTATTTTTTATGGAGGTGATGAGCGGACTACGGTAAGCGGGCGGTACCTGGAAAGTTTTCATTGAATCGCAAAGTTAATCATATAGAGGTTTATGGTGTATGGAGTATGGTTTATGGGTTATGGATTTTTGTTTTAGGCTTTGGGCCTTAGGCCTAAATCGTATCTTCCCGGAACGAATATGGAACAGATAAACGGAACATTCAGGCCGGTGAGCTGGTCACTCGACTCGAATATTTATGAAGTAAATCTCCGGCAATACACGAAGGAGGGAAGTTTCCGTGCATTCGCGCAACATTTGCCGCGGCTGCGGAAAATGGGAATTGAAATGCTCTGGTTCATGCCCATTACACCCATCAGTTTAAAGGGCCGTCTGGGCAAGCTGGGAAGTTATTATGCCTGTGCTGATTACATGCGAACCAACCCGGAGTATGGCTCAATGGAAGACTTTACCTGGCTTGTGGAAGAAGCCCATCGGCTGGGGTTCAAAGTGCTGATCGACTGGGTCGCCAATCATACTGGCTGGGATCATATATGGACAACCGAACATCCGGAATATTACCGCAAAAATATAGATGGTCATTTTTATGATGCCCATGGATGGGCAGATGTGATTGACCTGAATTTTGATTCACAGGAACTCTGGTCAGCCATGATCCGGGCCATGCAATTCTGGGTTGAGACCTGTCATATAGATGGTTTTCGCTGTGATATGGCGATGCTGGTTCCATTGGATTTCTGGAGAGAAGCCAGAACAACGCTGGACCAGATCAAACCCCTGTTCTGGCTGGCTGAATGTGAAGAAATCATGTATCATGAGGTTTTTGATGCCAGTTATACCTGGAAATGGCTGCATGTCATGGAATCTTACTGGAAGCGGTCAAGCGATATGCAGGGGCTCTTTCAGACATTGCACTTTTATAGTCATCAGTTTCCTCCCACTTCACTGCGGGCATATTTTACTTCGAATCATGATGAGAATTCCCACAGTGGAAGTGAATTTGAGAGGATCGGTGATGCCGCTATTCCATTTGCTGTTTTTAATTGTTTATATGATGGCCTGCCCCTGATCTATAGCGGGCAGGAACTGCCAAATAAAAAAAGACTCCTGTTTTTTGATAAGGATGAAATTGACTGGCAGCAACCCCTTTTACTTTCTGGGTTTTATAGAACCTTACTGCTTTTGCGCAAGTCAAACCGGGCTTTACAGGCCGGCGACCCACAAACATCGGCCATGATTCTTTCCAATACATCCCCCGACCGCGTGTTAAGTTTTATACGCAGACATGGTTCCGATAAAGTACTGGTGATCTTAAATCTTTCTTCGGATGCGCAATCCGTATGGATACATGATGAGCCACTCGCGGGTTCCTATCGGGACGTTTTCAAACCGGAAACTTCTCCGTTTATGGAAGGTGAGCCAGTTCAGCTCGGTCCCTGGGATTATAAAGTGTATACAAAATAAAATGCGCCCCGTTTTTAACGGGACGCATTTTTATGTTTTGTTTTGCGCTTTAGGCCCTGGGCTTTAAGCCTTATGCCTTTGGCCTTATGCTTTAATTACTCGTCATTTAATTTTAGCGGATATGTGAAATTTCCATCATACCCAGGATATACACCTTCCAGTTTCACGGATCCGTTTCCAGCCTCTTCCACAATCTTGCGGAACCCATCCACTGTATTTACTTCCTGTCCGTTTACTTTCAGGATTACAAATCCTTCTTCCATCCGGGTTTTGCTGAATAACCCCTTATCGCTGATGGATGTTACCACGATCCCGCCTTTCACGTTCAATGTGGTGGCATCTTTTTTCTGAAGCGGCTGAAGAACAGCACCGAGTTTATCAAATGCTGAATTTTTTACCAGTTCCATATTCCCGCTGTTATTCATCAGGGTCACCATCACTTCGGATTCTGCATTATTTCTTTTATAGGTGATCTTGATTTTATCACCGGGGCGATAAATGGCGATCTGTCCGACCAGTTCGGAACCGGAGTAAACCGGGATCCCGTTCAGTTTTGTGATCAGGTCACCTTTGTGAAGGCCGGCTTTTGCCGCGGCACCATCATCCCGTACATTCATAACATATACACCTTCCTCATCTTCTTTGATGCCTTCCTGTTTTTTCAGGTCATCACTGAGATTGTCGCGGGCATATTCAATACCGAGATAAGCTCTTTGCGTAGTGCCATATTTAATGAGATCGGTAACCACTTTCTTTACAATATTTACAGGGATTGTAAAAGAATATCCCGCATAAGAACCCGTCGGAGAAGCGATGGCTGAATTGATTCCGATCAGTTGTCCCTGCGGATTGATCAGTGGACCTCCGCTGTTCCCCGGATTTACGGCGGCGTCGGTCTGGATAAAGGATTCAACCGGCGACTGGCTTTGACGACTGTTGATATCGATCGATCTGCCTTTCGCACTCACGATGCCGGCGGTAACTGTTGTTTCCAGGGAAAGCGGATAACCAACAGCCAGCACCCACTGACCTACTTTTACTTCGTCAGAATTTCCATAGAGCAAAAAGGGTAAACCTTTTGCTTCCACTTTTACGACGGCCAGGTCTGTGCTTGGATCTGTAGCCACCACTTTGGCTTTGAAAGATTTTTTATTACTCAGGGTAACCGTCACTTCATCCGCACCATCCACTACATGGTTATTGGTTACTATGAAACCATCTTCACTGATGATAACTCCTGATCCGGATCCCATTTCAGGTTGGGAACGGGAACGGTCCCCAAAGAAATCATTGGGATCAATACCGAAAAGATCAGAAAATGGATTTTTCTTCGGCAGGTTATTACTCGCCTGACGAACGGTTTTTGTTTTAATATGCACCGTAGCAGGGATTGCTGCGCTGGCGGCATCTACAAAGTCTGCCGGTCCGGCAGATTTCCCACCTTCAAAATATTTGGCATAATTCGACGGGACCTTGGTGGAATCCTGCGCGTAGAAATAAATTTTTGATTGGGAAAAGTGATTATACCCCCATAAACTGCCGAGGGTAGTCGCAGCACTGATCATTACAATGCCGGCAATTTGCTTCAATTTCATTTGTATATTTTTTTTAGACATTTACCAGGCACTATATCGTCAAACGATGTGCCCAATGTTTTCCAAAGTAACACCCGGACAACAATTTCGCTATTACCACCTGATCAGTTTAACAAATAATTTACTAAGACCTTCGTAGATGGCAGTCCCCAAATTTACAAAAGAAAATTTAGCAGCCAAACACTGCCATTCGTTCAGATCGCCTGTAAAAATTGCAAAGTATCGGCCCCGTCTGCCCAATCCCGCAATACCGGACGCTGGCTTTCCCCAAAAGGAAGGAAATGTCTGCCTACGATGCACTGCAGGTTTTCATGTTCGCCGGCCGGGATCCAGTTGGATCTGTCTTTATAAAACGAATAATGCAGTACGGAGATCGGGGAGAAGGGAGATCCGTCTTCCAGCAGCAGCAGGCAGTCATTGGTCATATAGAACAACTTATTCAGGATGGCAATCGACAGACGGTAGTCGTAATTGTTTTTATATTTATGGTGATCGGCCATCCACAGGTATTTTCTGAATGCCTGCAGAAGGGGAATGAAATCATAATTTTCCGGAACATGGATTTGAGTTACGTTACGGCAACCCAGCCCGAAATAAAGAAATACGTCATCTGCCAGTTTGTCGAGTTCTTTCGCGGATTCATCTCCTTCCAGCAGGGCAACCGATGTTCTGTTGCGGCGGATGAGGCTGGGATATTTACCAAAATAATAGTCAAAATACCTGGCTGAATTATTACTTCCGGTTGCGATATATGCATCCATGCCAGTCAACAGGGTGGCTGTTTGAATCTGATTTGAAAGGACCGGAATTTTTTTATTCAAAAATTCAAACATTGGCGGAAACAGCCAGGAATCTTTTGATGATAGTTTAATAAATGTCTGGTGGCCGCTTAGAAAACAACAGAGAAAATCGTGAAAGCCGACCAGCGGAATATTTCCGGCCATCACGAGACCGACCTTTTTAGAAGGCCTGTTACGGGCAGCCAAATCATATCCGGATACCCATTTTTCCAACAGATCCCGCTGCAGAAACTGATCCGTGATCTGCCGTATGGCAGCATTGGTAAAGTCCGGAATAAACCAGGGGTTGTATTGAAAAGCCCTGATTTTTGCTTCCTGCCAGCCCGCGTCGTCAGAACGCATGAATTCACCCAATTCCACCAGTAAGCTGATCCGGTTCTCCAAATCCATATTTCAGATTATCTTTGAGCGGCGAAATTAAATCTATTCAACTCCTAACATGACAATATTATGGCGATTAAGATAACGGATGAATGTATCAATTGCGGGGCCTGCGAACCGGAATGCCCCAACAATGCGATTTACGAAGGCGGAGTGGAATGGGCGATCGCAGACGGTTCTTCCGTAAAAGGTCCCTTTACACTGATGGACGGGACGGTCATAGATGCCAGCCAGCGCAATAACCCGGTTGCCGTGGACGTGTATTATATAGTCCCGAATAAGTGTACCGAATGCCAGGGTTTTCATGAAGAACCGCAGTGTGCTTCTGTTTGCCCGGTAGATGTTTGCATCCCGGATGAAATGTACCGTGAAACAGTAGAAGAATTGCTCGCGAAAAAAGAAAAGCTGCATCTCTGAGCCGGCGTTACTTAAAACCAATACATGAAAAAGTTGATTGCTTTCGTAACCGGCGGTTATTCCGGTGAAGCAGAAGTCTCTTATAAGAGCGCCATCACCATAGAGGCGGAAGTGGATAAAACGATATATGATGTTTACCGGATCGACATTACGCCGGCAGAATGGTTCCACCGCACGAAAGAAGGGGAGAAGATTCCCGTGGATAAAAATGATTTTTCCCTGCTGATCGGCGGGGAAAAAATTGTATTTCAGGCCGTGCTGATTGGTATTCACGGAACACCCGGAGAAGACGGGAAACTCCAGGGTTATTTCGACCTTATGCATCTTCCCTATACTTCATGCGACGCAGCCACATCGGCCCTGACATTTAATAAGAGATATACGGTTGCTGTTGCGGCCTTTGCCGGTATCTGTGTTTCTCATTCTGTTCATATATTCAAACAGGACAACCCGGATGCCGCCGAACTGGCCGGCCTGATTACCATGCCGGTTTTCGTAAAACCCAACAACGGGGGTTCAAGTATTGGAATGTCCAAAGTAAACAGAAAAGAAGATCTTGGGGCCGCCCTGAAAAAAGCATTTAAGGAAGACGACCAGGTACTGGTTGAAGAATTCATCAGGGGCAGAGAATTTACAGTGGGCGTTTTCCGCAGTGGAAATGAAATCATCATCCTGCCAATTACGGAGGTGAAAACCACGAAGGATTTTTTTGATTTTGAAGCAAAATATTCACCCGGCTTTACGGAAGAAACAACACCGGCGGTACTGGAAGAGCCGATTGCGGAAGTAATCAGGAATACCGCCAAAAAGATTTACCAGTTATTTAATTGCGGGGGTGTGATCCGGATCGATATGATTTATAATGAAGAAAAGGGCCAGCCTTATATGCTTGAGATCAATACCATTCCGGGACAAACGGCTGCATCCGTCGTTCCCCAACAGGTAAGAGCCAAGGGCTGGACACTAAAACAATTCTATTCAGCGTTGATTGAAGACGCCTTAAGCAGGGCTGGAAAGTCCTGATTCGATATACTATCTTTCCACCTAAATCCACTTCTGTGTTCCGATTTCTGACCAGCAAACCATTATGGGTTAATATCCTTGCCGGATTTGTACTCCTGGTGATGCTTCTGCTCCTGTTTCTTGGTTCGCTGGACATTATTACGCATCATGGGAAGACCATGAAAATTCCTGCCGTCGTGGGCGAGTCCATCGTTCAGGCAAGAAAAACGCTGGAATCCCAGGGTTTTGAAATCCTTATCCAGGATTCCATATATAACGACACCATTCCGCCACTCCAGGTAATCAAACAATTCCCGGAAGCCGATAACCTGGTCAAAGTAAACCGCACCGTATATCTGACCATTAACCGGGCCGTGGCACCTGATATAGATATGCCGAACCTGCTCAGTATGACATTCCGCAATGCTGTAATGGTGCTCAGGCGGTATGGTCTTAAACTGGGTGATACCTTATTTAAACCCGACTTTGCCCGTAATTCCGTGCTTGATCAGCAGGTCAACGGCGCCAGCATCAAACCGGGTACCAAAATCCAGCAGGGAAGTGACATTACCCTTGTACTTGGAAATGGCGTGGGCATTGAATTTATCGTGCCTGACCTGTTTGGACTTACCTATCAGGAAGCCCGTGCCGCTTTAAGTCAAAGCGGATTGATCATTGGATCGGTCGTCCCCGATGCGGATGTAAGTGACACGGTGCACGCTTTTGTATATCGTCAGAATCCGGACCGTTTTGATTATGAAAAGCAGATTAACCATATTCGCCAGGGACAGATCATAGATATCTGGCTTTCCGCAGCTAAAAAGCAAAAGATCATAGATACCAGCGCTGTTCAGAGACAACCGAATTGATATCAAATCTGATTATATGCAACTGATTACCATTTCCGAATTAAAAGAGCGGTTATTAAAAGGGGAAAAATTAAACCTGGTTGATGTACGTGAACCATCGGAACACGAAGAATTCAATATTGGTGGTGAGCTGATCCCGCTTGGCAAAATACAAAGCATGGAGGTGGACCAGCTGGAAGCCCTGAAAGATCAGGAACTGATTTGTTATTGCCGGAGCGGTAACCGCAGCGGACAGGCATGCCAGATCCTTGACATGCTCGGGTTTACCAATACGAAAAACCTGCAGGGCGGCATGCTGGCCTGGCAAAAACCGTAGGCTTTTTCAAATGTGCACATTTGCACATTTCTCTCAGATCTTAATATTTACCGAGAAAATAAAATTCCTCCCGGCCTGGGGGAAGAAGAAATTTTCATTCACCAGGTTTCCCCCGGAATAATACCCATACGCATATCCCGTTGCTTCATATTGTTTATTGAAAATATTATTCAGGTAGAATATAAAATTTATTTCTGCCGTTGATTTTATTTTTGGAGAATAAATAAACCGCAGCTGCTGTACATAATAATTTGAAATGCTGTTTTGTTTGTTTTCTGTATTATCCAAGAAAGTGCGGCCGACAAATTTTGCAGGCAGGCTGATTTCAAAAACCGGAACAGGGTAAAAACTAATCGTAGCAGCGGCAATAATACCCGGAGACAGCGCCATATCGGTTTTCTGATACGTTGTGCTGATCTGCCCGCCATTATCATAGTCATCCACATAGGAAGTATAATTGGAAATTTTATTCTCACTGATGGTCAGGTTTCCGGAAGCCTGTATCCAGTCTGCCGGTTTGATGCTGCCCTGAAATTCCAATCCCAGCCTCCAGCTGTGCGGCGTATTGGTTCTGGTATATTCCCCCACGTCATTGATCTTTCCGGTTAACACGAGTTCGTTTTGGTAGAGCATATAATAGGCAGTGATCCCCCAGTTGTAAAGGGTTGTTTTTTTATTCAGGCCCCATTCAAAATCATTAACGGTTTCAGGAACCGGTTGTTCAGTAACGCCGGTTTCATAATCATCCCGGTTGGGTTCGTGTGTGGCGCGCGCGAATGAAAAATAAGCCTGCAGGGGACCTTTATTAAACGACATTCCAATTTTCGGATTCAGGAACTGGTACTGATTGGAAACAATAATGGAAGGATTATTATCGAATCCGTCTATCCTATAATAAACATTCCGGTATTGCAGATCGATATAACTGCTAAACCATTTTCCCAGCTGTTGCTGCCATTTCAAATACACATTGAAATCTGTTTTTTTTGCGGGTACGTTATAGTATTCGTAGTCTGCCGGAATACCCCCTTCAGCCGACCAGATCACGTTCCCATAATGACTTCCGTCATATTCCGTCCAGCCTCCGCCCAGCAGCAGACTGGTGGATTCGTTTTTATATTGAAGTGAATAAATCCCTCCGTAGAAATAATTACTGAGCCATCGCTGCCGGATGAGGTTGGTGCTGGAGAGTGTTGTATCGGCAATCACCGGATCGGGAATTCCATAATCGGCATAAAATGCATTATTCTCGTACTCTTCATAATATCCTTTTCCCCTCGTCAGGAAAGCGGCAAGGTTAGCGGTGAGTTTATTGGATATTTCCTGGTTGAAAAATAGCTGATAATGATCCTGACGGTAATTATCCGTTTGATTCGGATAGGTAAAATAATTATAGGTGCGCCTTTTCGAATCGAAGAGGTTGGCTGAATCTTCCGGCGTGCTGTAAATAGCACCGGGAAATCCCGAGTTGTTGATATACTCCTGTTGCAGTTGTGCACTGTCCCCAAATAATTTTGCTCCCGGAACCCCGTTCCAGGCCTGGTAAGTTTTTTCAGATCCTGTGAGCAAATTGAAACGCAGGGAGCTCTTATTTGAAATATATGCCACTGAAAAATAGGCCGATTTTAAATCGCTGGTGGCCCGGTCAATGAATCCATTGCTGCTGATCCGCGAAAGCCGAAGGTCAACGGTGAAATGGCCCCCGATCAGGCCGGTCCCTGCCTTCAGCGTATTTTTCCAGGAATTAAAAGAGCCAAAACTATTGTTGAATTCCGCATAGGGGGAACTCATGAATGTGTTTGTTGAAAAATTCATACTGGCCCCGAATGCGCCGGCACCGTTGGAAGAAGTACCCACTCCTCTCTGGATCTGAATGCTGTTGGTGGATGATGCAAAATCTGGCAGGTCAACAAAATATAAAGATTGTGATTCCGCATCGTTATAGGGAATCCCGTTCAGGGTCATATTGATACGGGATGCATCGGTACCCCGTATGGAAATATTCGTATACCCGATTCCATTCCCCGCATCCGACCCCACGACCACGGAAGGGGTCTGATCCAGGATATACGGAAGATCCTGTCCGTTATTCATTTTGGAAATCTGGGCGACGCCCAGATTGATTTTGGTGAACGGGGTTTTATCTCCTGCCCGGATCGCTGTAATTTCAACCGGATCCAGGAAAAGTCCTGCATTTTTTATATGGATCGTATCCGGAACCGTTTTCGTGCTATCCCTCAGCATGGGATGCTGGCTGTAAGAACATACAGTAAACAGTAAAAGCAGGCTGATAACAAATAAAGATTTCATAATCCAACTTTAAAGGAAAGGATGAAATGAGTAAAAAGTCGGAAAATGCAAACAGCAGAAGAGGAAAAACAGCCACCTTCCCTGCGCAGGCATTATCCTGTTCAGGTTCTACGGGTATTATCTCAGCCTATTTCTCCCGCCAGCAGCGGGAGGGTTCAGCACCCCGGGAACTTAGAAAAACCGGTTTTCCGCCGGCATCACAAAGATAAGTAACATGTGTTTGCCATATGCGTCAAATAAAAATGATCGGATGCAACATCTCCGGTATTCTGTAGTCTTTTATTTAACCATTCAAAAAAAATAAACATGAAAAAAATCATTTTTGCAGCCATTGCCATGTTTTCCCTGGTGGCGGCCTATAGCCAGAGCGACAATTCCAACCGGGAAACCCGTCATGTGCCTGACTTTCATGGCGTGGAAGTTTCAGGCGGGGTTGACCTGTATATCGGCAATGGTTCCCAATCGGTTGCTGTAAGTGCAGCCAATACCGATATCCGGAACCATATGGTAACCGAGGTCGTACACGGGATCCTGCGCGTTCATCTTGAAAATAACTGGAATACCGGAAACTCAAATCCAAAAATGAAAGTTTTTGTTTCGGTGAACGGACCTGACAATCTGGGAGCTTCCGGAGGAGGAAATATTTTCATACAGCAGGAGCTGTCAACCACCAGTCTGGATGTGAATTTATCGGGTGGTAGTAATATGGAAGGGAAATTGACAGCCGGTCATCTTTCGATTAAACAATCAGGTGGTTCAAATGTAAACCTTACCGGGAATGTGAAGGATCTGAGTGTGGAAGCCAGCGGGGGCGGTAATCTGGAGGGTTATGATCTGATTACTGACTTTGCCAGTATTCATGCCAGTGGTGGCAGTAATAGCGAACTGACAGTTAATAAAGAATTACGCGTGATAGCCAGCGGTGGCAGCGACGTTTATTATAAGGGCAGTGCATCGGTAAGGGAAATTAAATCCAGTGGCGGCGGAAGCGTAACCCACAAAGACTAAGATCCCCCTATCTTTGCACTCCCTAAATAGAGAGTAAAATGGGTATGGATCGGAATACGATAATTGGCTTTGTTCTTTTGGGTTTATTGTTATTTGCCTATTTATTCACGGCAACTAAAAATAGCCAGCTGCTGGAAAGGCAAAAGCAGCACCAGGCAGATTCCCTGGCAGTTGTGAAGAAGATGCAGGAATTGATGGTAGTGAAACAGGATTCCGCTAAAATAAAAGTTGCCAGCGGCGACTCCCTGTCAGGGTTTAACAAAGCCATCGGTGGCACGGAAAAACTCCTGACCGTTGAAAACGATCTGCTGAAGATCGTTTTCAGTAATAAGGGGGGCCAGCCAAGAGAAGTTGTTTTAAAGAAGTTTAAATTATACGACAGCAGCCTGCTGCAGCTGGTGGATTCTTCCCTGGCCAACCGCCTGAGTTATCCGATCAATACCGGTAACAATCAGCGACAGGATATTTCTGATTTGTTTTTTGACGAGGCGGGTGTTGTAAAAAGCGCGGATGGCACTCAGACCATCACATACCGGTTGCCGGCTCCTTCCGGACTTTCCATCGAACATCAGTATGTGCTTCACCCGGACAGTTATCTGGTTGACTGGAATCTGACCACTACAAGTGCAAATCAATTATTTTCCCAGAACAACCTGAATATTGACTGGCATTCTGAGATGAAGAAATCGCAGACTTATGTTTACTACGAAAAAAGACTCACCAATGTTTGCTTTTCCACAGGAGATGAATTCGATTATATTTCTTCTAAAACAGAAAAAACTTTTGAGAAACCTGTTCAATGGGTTGCGGTGGTACAACAGTTCTTCAACAGGACGCTGATCGCCAAAAATAATTTTGAGGGCGGCGAAATTCACTGGGCCCGTGAAATTTCCGATACCTCGAACATGCTGGGAACGGCCGACGTGAGGCTGCAGGCCAAACTGCCGGGGAATGCAGCTACTTTGAATTTTCAATGGTATTTTGGTCCGAATGATTATTATATTCTGAAGAAAACCGGACCGCATATGGACCGGATCGTTGACTTGGGCCGGGACTTGTATTCGTTTGTCCGTCCGATCAACACGTATATCATCATGCCGGTGTTTAATTTTTTCAAAAATTTTGTTTCCAGTTACGGGATTGCTATTTTATTACTCACTTTGTTCATCCGTTTGCTCACATCCCCGCTGGTGTACAGCAGTTACCTCAGCGGCGCCAAAATGAAAGCACTTCGGCCGGAGATTGAGATCATCAAAAAAAGAGTGAACAATGATCAGCAGCAGGTTGGGGTGGAGCAGATGAAACTATTCAGGGAAGCGGGTGTAAATCCGCTCGGGGGCTGTATTCCCGCCCTTTTGCAGATCCCGATATTCTTTGCCCTCTATAGTTTTTTTAACTCGAATGTGGCTTTGCGCGGACAACCCTTTTTATGGGCCCACGATCTTTCCATTTATGATGTCGTGGTGAAGCTGGGTTTTACAATACCTGCCTACGGAGATCATATCAGTTTATTTGCAACCCTTGCGGTAATCACGAGCTTTCTGATTTCCCTGTATGGAATGAGCATGACACCGGATCAGAGCAATCCGGCAATGAAATACATGCCTTATATCATGCCGGTCATGCTGTTGCTTTTTTTCAACAGATTACCTGCGGCCCTGACCTGGTACTACACCGTTTCTAACCTGATTACGCTGATCCTTCAGTTTGTAATCCAGAATTATATTATTGACCATGATAAAATACTGGCAAAACTGCAGGCAAACAGAACCAAACCCAAAACAAAACCCAAATGGCAGGAGCGGTTTGAGCAAATGCAGGAATCACAGAAAAAGATACAGGCCACGAAGGGAAAAAAATAATTTAACAGATCAGCCATCTGCGAATGAATAATTTCATTCATTAAACCTCAGAGGGATAATACATTCTAACCCCGATACGAAATATGAAATATAAAATAATTATTGCTTCGCTCGTATTGCTGCCGGCCCTCGGTTCTTCTCAAAAGAAGTCGGGGGAACTCACCCTTTTATATAACTCGGTTATCACCAACGCACAGGATGCGAGTAAAAGAATCAGCTCCACAACAGGTTTTTACCTGAAAGGATATGAGATCCGATCTGAAGTAAGCAACAATCTTTTTACTTCAGTTACCATTTATGATTTTAAAACAGGGTCAGGCGTCATTCTGAAGCAGGTGAATGGTCAGAAACTGCTTATCAGAATGGATAAGGAAAACTGGAATGAGAAGAATAAGAAATTCATGAACCTGGTTTTTACGAAAACGAATGAAACAAAAACCATCGCCGGTTATGCCTGCAGCCAGGCAACGGCGTCCACTCCGGATGGCTTTGACATAACGGTATTCTATACACGCGATTTGATCCCGGAGAATAAACTCTATGATCCGCTTTTTAAAAACCTGGACGGATTGCCGCTGGAATATGAACTGAAGAAAGGAAGTTTGCAAATAAAATATACACTTGCATCCATAAACCTCAATCCGGTACCTGCTTCTAAATTTGATATCCCCACCAGTGGGTACCGCGAGCTGACTTACGAAGAAAGTCTCAAATTAAACAATCAGTAAAAAGCCTAATGCTTAAGGCCTGAGTCGCCGCATACATCAATTGATTGATGATTCGTTTGTCGTATTACCGCGATAAGTAAAAAAAATATTATCAGGGAAATGAATAGAAATGAAGTCGGGGGAAAAAGGAATCAAAAGTTTTAGGCTTTGGGCTTTAAGCCTATTTAGGCATTTGTATGCGTATACCCAAAAACTGCAGGTTTGATTTGCCGCCATTGCTGGTTACAGGACCCATTTCAACTTTGTACTGATAGGGAAGAATATAGGTGGTATTTCCACGCTGATAAGTTATCATGGCCCTTAAAGTAACCCCGTTATCAGTTTGCGGATGTAATGAAACCATACTTCCGCTGTAAAGAACTGTTTTCTTTAAAGTGAAAGAAGAGGCTGCATTGATAGGGGTGAAACTGTTGTCGAATTCGTGATGCTTTTTCTTTTCCCCGCCACCTTTACTCGCAAAAGTCAGTGCGGTAACCGCAAAAAGAAGCAAACACACCGCTGACAGGCGGAGTGCATTTGAAAAGGAAGGTTTAAAGGTATTATAAAGCATCATAGCAAAGGTAAGACAAATTTTCAGATTTTTTTAACCTCTTTCGGGGAATCCTCCGGTTATTTTAACACATTTTATGCCGATTTTGTGGAAATCCTCCTTATTGTTCATGTATACGTTTGGATCCACTGCTGCGTTGCTTTATATATAATTTACGGCCAGGGACTTGTTGATTCGGATCAATTTCCGGGTTGTTTTACATATAATTTGTGACCATGGATTTATACGTTTGGATCAACTTCTGCGTTGCCTTATATAATTAATTTGCGGCTAAAGGATTATGGTTTAATTTCATATAACCACGTTTCATGAAGGAAAATCCATACCAACCCGAACAGGATGAGATCAGGGAATTGCTGAAACAATACAATGCCCTTAGAAATGGCCGGAAACACAGCTTTTTGGATGAGGATTGTTTCGAAAAAATAATAGATTATTACGACGGAAAGGAAGAATTTCCCCACGCCCTGGAAGCGGCTGAGATCGGAATCGAACAATACCCCTTTTCTTCCATTCTCCTTATCCGCAAGGCGGACCTGCTCATCGCCACGCGGAAATATGCCGATGCCCTGCAGGTATTGGAACGGGTGGAACTGCTGGATTCCAACGATATCAACCTCTATATTCTGAAAACAGATGCCTACCTGGCCCTGGATCAGCAGGAAAAAGCCGTTGTCTTATTGCAGGAAGCTTTGACCCATTTTGAAGGAAGGGAAAGAATTGAACTCCTGTTCGAGCTGGCTGATGTGTATGATGACTATGAGGAGTTTGATAAAATCTTCGATTGTCTTCGCTGGATACTCGAGCAGGATTGTGAGAATGAAGAGGCCCTGTATAAGATTTGTTTCTGGACGGATTTTACAGGCCGGAATGAAGAAAGCATACGGCTTCATCAGAATATCATTGAAGAAAATCCGTATTCGGAGCTTGCCTGGTTCAATCTGGCAGCCGCATACCAGGGTTTGAAATTATATGAAAAAGCGGTAGATGCTTACAAATATGCGGTGGCGATTGACGAGAAATTTGATTACGCTTACCGCAACATGGGTGATGCATTTATCCGTTTACGAAAGTACAGGGATGCGATCGAGAGTCTTGAAAGGGTGCTGGAACTTTCTAAACCGGAAGACGTCATTTACGAAGCGATCGGGCATTGTTATGATAAACAAAAGCAATTTGCACAGGCCCGGTTTTATTACAGGAAAGCTTCCCACCTGAATCTGGACGATAGTAAACTGATTTATAAAATCGCCTGCACCTATCTCAACGAGGGACAATGGGGAAATGCAGTCAAACAATTGGAATCTGCCATCCGCCTGCAGGGTAAACATCCTGAATATCATCTGGCCCTGGGGGAATGCAAAGTACAGCTCATGGAATTTAAAGATGCGATCCAGGCATTTGGTACGGTGGTGCGGTTAAGGCAAAAAAATATTTCAGGATGGGAAGCCCTGGTCCGCTGTCTCTATCTGGCAGAAATGTATAAAGAGGCTCTTGAACAGGTTCAACAGGCTATCCGGGTAATCGGGGAAAAACCGTTACTTACTTTTTATATGAGTGCCATTTATTTTGCCATGGGTAAATCGAAGGAAGGATTGGTCCATTTGGATAAAGCACTAAGCCGTTCCCCGAAATTGTTAAAGAAGATGATTGCCCTTAATCCATCTTTACTTCAGTCACAATCTATTGTAGATGTGATCGCCCGTTACCGAAAAAGGTAAGGTTTCCTTATTTTTGCGCTCCAGAATTCCAAAACGAAATCAATTATCGATGAATTTTACGCTCAGTCAGATGCCTGAAAGGGTAAGTAAACCCCGGGGCCATGGCATTACCATGGTGATGGATAAGGGATTAAGTATTGAAGAAACTAAAAATTTTTTGAGCATAGCCGGACCCTATGTGGATGTTGTCAAACTCGGATTCGGAACATCTTATGTAACACCTGACCTGAAAAGGAAACTGGACGTTTACAGAAATGCCAACATACCCATTTATTTTGGTGGAACACTTTTCGAAGCCTGTCTCATCCGGGGACAATTGGAAGATTATATCAACGCCTGTAAGGAGTACGGGGTTACTTATATGGAAGTGAGTGATGGTTCCATCAATATAGAGCATACCGAAAAATGCCGGCTGATCGAACGCCTTACCAAATACGCAGTAGTGCTGAGTGAAGTTGGAAGTAAGGATGCAGCACATATTATTCCGCCGTATAAATGGATAGAACTCATGCGCGCAGAATTAAGCGCCGGAGCTACTTATGTGATTGCAGAAGCCCGGGAAGCCGGAAACGTGGGTATTTACCGCGGAACAGGCGAAGTGCGGGAAGGACTGGTTCAGGAAATACTGACCCAGATCCCCGCAGAAAAAATACTCTGGGAAGCGCCTCAGAAATCACAACAGTTGTATTTTATCGAGCTCGTGGGGGCGAATGTAAACCTTGGCAATATTTCGCCAAATGAAATGATCGCACTGGAAGCCATGCGCATCGGGCTTCGTGGTGATACTTTTGATCTTTTCCTTGATAAAAAAGAAAAGAAATGAGAAAGTTTGGCCTGATCGGTTTTCCGCTGGGCCATTCTTTTTCCGGAAAATATTTCGGGGAAAAATTCCAGCGGGAATCCATCACAGACTGCCAATATTCCAATTTTGAAATCGGGACGGTTTCGGCGATTACGGATTTGCTGGAGGATCCTGATTTGGAAGGGCTGAACGTGACCATTCCCTATAAGGAACAGGTGATTCCCTATCTGCACAAAAAAGACCCGGTGGTGGAAGAAACGGGTGCCTGCAATTGTATAAAGATCCGGGGCGGCTTACTCACCGGTTATAACACAGACGTTACAGGGTTTAAAGAATCACTGGAAGAAAAATTAACGGAGAAGGATATACGCGCCCTGATTTTAGGAACGGGTGGTTCTTCCAAAGCTGTTGCCTGGGTTCTCCATAAAAAAGGCATTCCATTCAAATTCGTTTCCAGAAATAAATCAGGCGGCAATCAATTAAGTTATGAAGACCTGAACCGGGAAATCCTGAAAACACATTCCCTCATCATCAATTGCACCCCCCTGGGTATGTCGCCAAAAACGGAAGTTTGTCCGCCAATACCCTATGAGTGGCTGGGCCCGAAGCATTATCTTTTCGACCTGGTATACAATCCGGTCAAAACGTTGTTCCTTGAAAAAGGAGCGGCTGCCGGTGCCCGGATAAAAAACGGGGCTGACATGCTGGTGATCCAGGCGGAAGCCAGCTGGAAAATCTGGAACGGCCTTTAGTTGAATAATTTATTTTTTGCCGGTTCGGGCAGAGGCACCACTTTTTTCAAATGATAATCATAACAAATCATCGCCGTTTTTGCAACCGCCACGAGGAGTGGTTGTCCGTCAGATTTTTTTTCAATTTTATAGATCAGGTCAAAACCTACCCGGGTACATTCTGACGGCTGAATGCTGATCAGCAGTTCTTCACCATGATACATTTCATTTTTAAAAACCAGGGCTGCGTCTGCCATGATCATACCGACGCCTTCCATCCGGAGTTCGGAATACCCCAGGGACTGCAGAAAACGAACCCGGGCTTCATGCAGGAAGGAAAGAACTTTATCATTGCCGACATGGGCGCCATAATTCAGATCCGTAATACGAACAGCCAATGATGTGCTGAAACAAAAATTTTCAGGGAGGTCGATTTTAATTCTGGGCATACTTATGATTGAATCCGGCCTGTATTTAAAAAAGCGATCAATAAATCAACGGCTTTTCTGCGGTGGCTGAAAATGTTTTTTTCTTCTGTGCTCATTTCAGCAAAACTTTTATTGGAACCATCGGGCATAAAAACAGGATCATATCCGAAGCCGGTATTTCCGGTGGCCGCCCGCAGGATCTGTCCTTCACAGCGGCCTTCAAAAAAATATTCGCGGCCTCCGATGATCCCGCAAATGACGGTAACAAACCGCGCGCGCCGGTTGGATAAATCAGTGAGAGCCCTGAGCAGTTTCCGGGTATTATTGGAATAGGAAACGGGTTCGCCGGCATACCGCGCACTGTGAACCCCGGGTTCTCCGCCCAGGGCATCCACTTCCAGGCCTGTATCTTCACTAAAACAATTTTCTCCGCCGCTCAGTTCATGGATGGTCTTCGCTTTTACCCGTGCATTTTCCTTCAGGGAATCGAATGGTTCGGGAATTTCTTTCAGGATGCCAACATCCTCCAGGGAAAGAATTTCCAGATTGGATCCGGTGGCCAGTCGCAGCTCTTCCAGTTTATGTTTGTTATTGGTTGCGAAAATGAGTTTCACAGACTGAATAATTTTTGAAGGGAGATCCATAAACGTCTTTTCAACGCAACAGCTTCCGGATTATCCCTGCCCATCTGGCCGGCCTGTAAAACCGGGATCACGGAAACATTTTCCCAAATAGATATCTCCATATCAGGCCATCCCCCGTTTATACCTGTAATGGCCGGTACGGCGCCCCATAAAAAAAGGATCCGGGGACTGAATTGTTTTTTCAGGGCTTCCAAAATGACCGGATTGCTTTTCACATTCACCAGGGAAATATCATCCAGACTGTATTTGCAGGCCGCAAGGATTTTTTGGAGGAATACCAGTTGGTCATCCGGAATAAATTCATCGTCCGGATAGGAAACCCAAAAACAGACCGAACGCAGGTTCTTCCCCAAAAAAGGATAAACAGGTTCCCGTGCCAGTAAAGATGCCTTTGTTTTAACCGTAATCTGGCCGGATTCAGGACGATTTGAGTCCACCAGCGATTCCGGATAGAGCGCGGCGATCAATTCAGGATTCAGGTTAAGATGATTGATTCCCATATTTGCTCTGAAAATTAGATGAGTGGTTTTGCGTGCACGGGGAATGTTTTGTTTCTTTGTAACATCAAAAATAGTATATATGATGGAGACGATGGACATCCGGATAGAGCGGACCAAAAGAAGCAGGCTGCATGAAATGGATTTCAATAACCTGCCTTTTGGCAAACATTTCAGCGACCATATGCTGGAAGCAGATTATGTGAATGGCGACTGGCAGCTCATATCCATTAGACCCTATCAGCCGATTTCCTTTGAACCATCTCTGATGGCTATTCATTATGGCCAGTCGATTTTCGAAGGAATTAAAGCATATAAGGATAAAAACGGGGATGCCTTTGTTTTTCGTCCGTACGACAATCTGAAGCGGTTTAATATTTCGGCAGAAAGAATGGACATGCCTGCTGTACCGGAAGATATTTTTATTGAAGGCATGCGCCGGCTGATTGCCATCGATAAGGACTGGATCCCGGCCAAAGATGAATATTCCCTGTATATACGCCCGTTTATGTTTGCCACCGACACCGCCCTGGGCGTAAAAGCTTCTGATACCTTCAAATTTATGATCCTGCTGAGTCCGACAGGTCCGTATTATGCGGCCCCCATGAAAATATATGTGGAAGAAAAATATACCCGCGCCGCTCCCGGCGGGGTAGGATTTGCAAAGAATGCCGGCAATTACGGAGGAGCCCTGAAAGCAACCACCGAAGCGCAGGCGCAGGGTTACGACCAGGTACTCTGGACGGATGCTTTTGAACACAAATGGCTCCAGGAAGTAGGTACGATGAACGTATTTTTTGTATTCGGAAAAACAGTCGTGACCCCTTCTCTGGATGAGGGAACCATACTGGAAGGCGTTACGCGCGACAGTGTAATACAGGTGCTCCGGGGGCAAGGATACACCGTGGAAGAAAGGAAAATCAATATAGACGAAGTCGTGGAAGGCCACCGGAGCGGAAAACTGACCGAGATCTTCGGAACCGGTACCGCAGCCACCATTTCCCCGCTGAAAGAGCTGAGATACAAGGATTACAGTATGCACCTGGATGTTGCAGGTTACCAGGTGGCTCCGGAAGCCAAAAAAATCCTAACCGAAATCCGGGAGGGGAAAAGGCCCGATATCCACAGCTGGCTGGTTAAAGTTTGAGATCAACTTTAATTTGGAGAATCCCGGAGTGGCCGTTACCTTTGCCGTCCCAAATTCAAACAGGTTCCGAATGCCTACTATACAACAATTAGTTAGAAAAGGAAGAGAGATCATCCGTGCGAAAAGCAAGTCCAGGGCACTGGATAGCTGTCCGCAGAGAAGGGGTGTGTGCACACGCGTATATACGACCACACCTAAAAAACCCAATTCGGCGCTCCGTAAGGTGGCCAAAGTGCGGTTGACCAACAAAATAGAGGTGATCGCCTATATTCCGGGCGAAGGACATAACCTGCAGGAACACAGTATCGTGCTGATCCGCGGCGGTCGTGTAAAGGATCTGCCGGGTGTACGGTATCATATCGTACGCGGCTCTTTGGATACTGCCGGTGTAAAAGATCGCAAGAAAAGCCGTTCTAAATACGGTACCAAGAAAGAAAAAGCAGGCGCAAAACCAGCCGCCAAGAAATAATCAAATTTTAATTTCAAATAACACATGAGGAAGTCACAGGCCAAGAAATTACCACTCGCACCGGATGCAAAATATAATGACATCCTGGTTACGCGTTTTGTAAACAACCTGATGTGGCAGGGTAAGAAGAACACGGCGTATGGCCTGTTTTACGATGCCATCGACCGCGTTTCTAAACAGACCAATGACAACGGATACGAAATCTGGAGAAGAGCACTGAATAATGTAACACCGGCCGTTGAAGTCAGAAGCCGTCGTATCGGGGGTGCAACTTTTCAGATTCCTGCAGAAGTACGTGCTGACCGTAAAATTTCTCTCAGTATTAAATGGCTGATCCGCTTCAGCCGCGAAAGAAATGGCAAGAGCATGGCAGATAAACTGGCGGGCGAAATCGTCGCAGCAAGCAAGGGAGAAGGCGGCGCATTCAAGAAGAAAGAGGACACTCACCGGATGGCGGAAGCCAATAAGGCATTTGCGCATTTCCGGATCTAAATAATTCGATCTTTTATTCGCTCCTTCCGGTTTCCGGGGGGAGTTTTTTTTTGATTCATATCAATCCTCCCGAAGGCCTTTTTTCGGAGCGGATATGGAAGGGATATCGAAGGTAGATCGAAGGTATATCGAAGGCGAATCGAAAAATCCTGGAAACCCGGATAAGACCAATATAAAGTCAGGATAAAGCAGCCTTCAAACACGCCAATTTTCACATTTCCACATTTGCACATCTTCACATTATTCGAAGAATATTTGGTACCTTTGCGCACCTCATAAGAAAATACTTTTAATTCAAAATAATGGCAGACTTAAAATTTCAAAGAAACTTCGGGATTGCGGCACATATTGATGCCGGAAAAACAACCACGACCGAACGCATCCTGCGATATACCGGCATGATCCATAAGATCGGGGAAGTGCATGATGGAGCGGCTACGACTGACTGGATGGATCAGGAAAAGGAAAGAGGAATTACCATCACTTCAGCGGCTGTCAGCTGCCAGTGGAATTTTCCGACCGACAAAGGGAAAGTGGATGCCAATACGAAGAAATATAATTTCAATATCATCGATACACCGGGTCACGTGGATTTTACTGTTGAAGTAGAAAGGTCACTTCGTGTACTGGACGGCCTGATTGCATTGTTTTCCGCAGTAGATGGTGTTGAACCACAATCTGAAACCGTATGGCGCCAGGCGAACCGGTATAAAGTACCCCGGATCGGATTTGTAAATAAAATGGACCGGGCGGGTGCGGATTTCCTGATGGTGGTTACGCAGGTAAAGGAAATGCTGGGCGCCAATGCCGTTCCCCTGCAGCTGCCAATCGGTGCCGAAGATGATTTCAAAGGCGTGGTTGATCTCATTCGCATGAAAGGGATCATCTGGCATATGGAAACAGAGGGTATGACCTTTGATGAAATTCCGATTCCTGACGATTTGCTGGAAGAAGCCAAAGAATGGAGGGCGAAACTGGTTGAATCGGTGGCTGAATACGACAATACATTGCTGGAAAAATTCTTTGTGGATCCGAATAGCATAACCGAAGACGAAATGCATGAAGCCATCCGTAAAGCAACGATCGATCTGAGTATCGTTCCGATGATGTGCGGTTCTTCCTTCAAAAATAAAGGCGTACAAACCGCGCTGGATGCCGTTTGCCGTTACCTGCCTTCACCGATTGACCTGGAAGATACGCAGGGAACGGATCCGAATACAGGGGAGATTATTACACGGAAGCCTGATCCGAAAGAACCCTTTGCGGCCCTGGCTTTTAAGATCATGACTGATCCTTTTGTGGGACGGCTCGCATTTTTCCGGTGTTATAGCGGACGACTCGAATCCGGTTCCTATGTGCTGAATGTTCGGAGTGGTAAGAAGGAACGTATCAGCCGCATCATGAAGATGTTTGCCAACAAGCAGAACCCGATAGACTTTATTGAAGCCGGAGATATCGGTGCAGCTGTTGGTTTTAAAGAAATAAAAACGGGCGATACCCTTTGTGACGAAGATTATCCGATCACACTGGAAAATATGTTTATTCCTGAACCGGTGATCGCCGTTGCAGTAGAACCCAAAACGCAGGCTGACGTGGACAAAATGGGACTGGCCATTTCCAAACTCGTGGAAGAAGATCCAACCCTGCGTGTGAATACGGATGAAGAAACCGGTCAAACGATCCTGCGCGGAATGGGTGAGCTCCATTTGGAAATCATCATCGAACGCATGCGTCGTGAATTTAAAGTGGATGTTAACCAGGGTGCTCCCCAGGTTGCTTACAAGGAGGCTTTCAACACGACCATTGAACATCGTGAAGTGCTGAAGAAACAAACGGGAGGTCGTGGTAAATTCGCCGACATCCAGTTCTTTATCGGACCTGCGGATGAAGAATGGGTCAAAGAAAATGAAGGGAAGCATTTCCAGTTTGTAAATGATATTTTCGGTGGATCCATTCCAAAAGAATTCATTCCTGCAATATCGAAGGGTTTTGAAACATCCATGGTAACCGGTGTTTTAGCCGGTTATCCGCTGACAACTATGAAAGTGCGCGTGACAGACGGAAGCTACCATGATGTGGATTCTGATGCGATGAGTTTTGAAATCTGTGCCAGGTCGGCCTTCCGCGAAGCAGGCCGCAAAGCAAAACCTATCCTGCTGGAACCGATCATGAGAGTGGAAGTGCTTACGCCCGATCAATACATGGGAGATGTGACCGGGGATTTAAACCGTCGCCGGGGTATTTTGGAAGGGATGGACAGCAGGGCGAATCTTCAGGTAATCAAGGCCAAAGTGCCCCTGAGTGAAATGTTCGGATATGTAACGCAACTGCGTTCACTGAGTTCCGGCCGTGCCACTTCGACCATGGAATTCTCCCACTATGCACCTGCACCGAATAATATTGCAGAAGAAGTGATTGCAAAAACAAAAGGGAAAAGCAAAGTAAACGCCTGATCTTTTTAAAATGATCGTCATGAAATCCCGCCGCTGGCGGGATTTTTTTTGAACGGCAGGCAAATACATCAACGTTTTCTTATTTTTCCATGATAAATTGTTTTATGAAAAAATGTCTGTTGTATACATTATGGATATGCTTATTCGGGATCCTGTCTGCATTGCATGGCAATGCGCAGCTGTATGACCCTTTCACCTGGAGCCCGGACGGAAACAGTTTTTATTTCGCGGACCAGGGTTCGGTGATGAAATTCAATCTGGGGGAAAAAAGCAAGGACATTCTCTTAACGGCGCAACAGCTAACCCCGGCCGGCCAGAAGGAGCCATTGGAAATCCAGGCAATTTTCTTTTCCGCTGATTTCAAAAAACTATTGATTTATACCAACTCAAAAAAAGTATGGCGGTTTGAAACCCGGGGCGACTGCTGGGTATTTGATTTTTCAAATGCTACTTTGAACCGTTTGGGGAAATCATTGCCTGCTTCCTCCCTGATGTTTACGAAGTTTTCCCCGGACGCCAAAAAAGCTGCCTATGTAAGCGGACATAATATTTACGTGGAGGACCTTTCGACCCATTTGATAAAACCACTGACCCGGAACGGATCGCGCAAAATGATCAATGGAACATTCGACTGGGTATACGAAGAGGAATTTTTTTGCCGGGATGGTTTCCGGTGGAGTCCCGACAGCAAAGCCATTGCTTTCTGGCAGATCAACGACAGTGCCACCCGTGATTATTATATGCTGAATACAACCGATTCGGTGTATTCCCGCGTGATACCGGTCGAATATCCGGTGGCAGGTCAAATGCCATCTCCCTTTAAAATCGGCGTGGTACAAATAAGCGATGCCAATATCCGCTGGATGAAGATCCCGACCGATAAAAAGAATGGTTCCTATCTGCCGAGGATGGGATGGGCTGCCAACAGCGGGGAACTGATCGTTCAGCATCTGAACAGGAGCCAGAACGAATCAGAAATACTGTTGTGCAATGCAAAATCCGGTGAGGTTCAAACGATATATCATGAAACGGACAAAGCCTGGATTGATGTGATTTCCATGTTTGACCTGGATTTTAAAATGGCCGGATGGAGCTGGTTGAAAAACGGATCTGAATTCTTATGGGCAAGCGAAAAAGACGGATGGCGGCATTTTTACCGGATAAGCCGGGATGGTAAAAAAGAAGTGTTGGTTACACCGGGCAATTATGACGTGATGAAAATTTCTTTGATTGATGAAAAAAATAACCTGCTTTATTTTATTGCTTCACCCGATAATGCCACCGAAGAATATCTGTTTCGCTGTCCGCTGGACGGGTCGGGAAAGGCCGAAAGGGTAACGCCCGCAAAACAGGCCGGTATCCATGAATACGACCTGTCGCCCAATGGGAAATATGCCAGTCACCAGTTTTCAAATTATTATACGCCCTATGAAAATGAGTGGATAACTCTGCCGGACCATCAGCCACTGAATGGATTTCAGCCCATCAAAGAATTAAATCCTGCCGACAGTGCCGCTTCCAACATTTCTTTTTTTAAAATCAAAACTGCAGACGGTATCACGATGGACGGATGGATGCAAAAGCCCATCCCCTTCGATCCGGCTAAAAAATATCCGGTGCTGTTTTATGTGTATACAGAACCGGGCGAAGCAACTGTAAAAAATCATTACGGGGTTACGTCTTCCATACTGCAACCGGACTGGCTGGCGGAGGAAGGATACATCTACATATCCATCGATAACCGGGGCACTCCGGCACCCAAGGGGGCGGCCTGGAGAAAATCAATATACCGGAAGATTGGGCAGCTGAATATTCATGATCAGGCGCAGGCGGCACAGGAAGTATGCCGCTGGCCATTTGTGGATACCTCCCGGATCGCGGTCTGGGGTTGGAGCGGAGGGGGTATCGCTACCCTGAATCTGATGTTTCAATATCCTGAAATCTATAAAACGGGCATCGCGGTGGCTGCTGTGGTGAATATGCTGACCTATGATAATATATACCAGGAGAGATATATGGGTAATCCGCTGGAAACCAGGGCGGACTATGATATGGGTTCACCAATAACCTATGCTTCCGGGCTGAGGGGCAATCTGCTGTATATACACGGCAGCGGGGATGATAATGTGCATTTTAATAATGCCGAAATGCTGCTGAACGAACTGATAAAACAGGACAAGACCTTTCAGTTTATGGAATATCCCAACCGGACCCATAATATTGATGAAGGCTCCGGCACTACCGAACACCTGCATCATCTGGTTAAAAACTACCTGAATTTGCACTGCCCGGGTGGGGGTAAATAATTCTCAAAAAACCTGCCTGATTCTTTGACAGTTTATCCCTTAACCCATACCTTTGCATCCCGTTCAAAAAATGGGAACGACCTATGTCTCAACGAATCAGAATCAAATTACAGTCATACGATCATAATCTGGTAGACAAATCTGCTGAGAAAATCGTAAAAACAGTTCGTAGTACGGGTGCCGTTGTAACGGGTCCGATACCTTTACCGACAAGGAAAAAGGTATTTACAGTTCTGCGTTCGCCGCATGTCAATAAAAAAGCAAGGGAACAATTTCAGCTGCATACGCATAAGAGATTGTTGGACATATATACATCCACTTCAAGAACCGTAGATGCCTTATCCAAGCTGGATCTGCCATCCGGTGTTGATGTTGAAATTAAAGCCTGAGTAAACTATTCCATCTGCCAAATCAGGAAACTGACCAAAGCAGCGCTGGATGATTTGAAAAGAAATATGAACAAGCCGTTCGGGGTTTGTTTACAACCGGTACTTCTATCACCCACCGTAGCCTTGGCGAAGGTGGGCATCTGAAACAGATGACGAAGAAAATGCAAAAAGTGGCAATGGCCACCTTCGCTAAAGCTTCGGTGGCTAACAGAAAAGGTCGGTTGCAAACGGGGGATTGAAATCAGTATCAGCTTATCCATAAGCTAAGCGGATCACTGAATGTCCTTAGACTCCAGGCACAAACCAATAAAAAATGAAAGGTTTAATTGGCAAGAAAATTGGAATGACCTCTGTCTTCACCCCCGATGGAAAGCAGGTAGCCTGCACCATCATTGAAGCAGGTCCCTGCGTTGTTACGCAGGTGAAAACCACTGAGTCCGACGGTTACAACGCCCACCAGATCGCATTCGGCGAAAAGAAGGAAAGAAAGGTTCTCGCTTCTGAAAAGAACCACTTCGCCAAATCAAATACCACGACAAAACAATTTATCAGGGAATTCCGCAATTTTTCTTTAGAGAAAAACCTGGGGGATGCGCTGACTGTTGACATTTTCGCCGAAGGGGAAATCGTAGAAGTCGTAGGTACATCCAAAGGAAAAGGTTTCCAGGGTGTTGTTAAACGCCATGGATTTCACGGAGTGGGTGGTCAGAGCCATGGTCAGCATGATCGCAGCCGCGCTCCGGGATCGCTGGGTAACTCCTCCGATGCAGCCCGTGTTATGAAGGGAATGAAAATGGCCGGCCGTATGGGTGGTGACCGCGTGAAACTGAAAGGTTTGAAAGTGGTTAAGATATTTGCTGAAAAAAATTACCTGCTGATTGCCGGATCTGTTCCGGGTCACAATGGTTCCATTGTATACGTTCAGAAGTAATAACCAATTAAAGAGATTCACATGCAAGTAGATGTTTTGAATATAAAGGGTAAAAAAACGGGCCGTACGATGGAACTGCCTTCGGATATTTTTGAAGTGGAGCCGAATGACCACGTGATATATCTGGCGGTAAAACAATACCTGGCCGCACAGCGCCAGGGTACGCACAAAGTGAAAACCCGTATGGAAGTGAAAGGATCTTCCAAAAAATTACACAAGCAAAAAGGAACCGGCGGATCCCGTAAAGGAAATATCCGGAACCCGTTGTATAAAGGGGGTGGTACCATATTCGGACCGAAACCGCACAGCTGGGATTTCAAACTGAACCGCAAAGTAAAGGACCTGGCTAAAATCTCGGCGCTTTCCTATAAGGCGAAAGAAAATGCCATTGTGATCGTGGAAGACATTGAATTCAAAGCGCCGAAGACAAGTGAAATGGTTACTGTCATTGGCGGACTGAATCTCACAGGGAAAAAAGCCCTGTTTGTAATTCCGGAATACAATGATAACCTGCACCTCAGCTTAAGGAATATTCCGAACCTGAAAGGCTGTCTGCTGGCGGATGTGAATACATATGACCTGGTGAATGCAGAGGTTTTGGTTCTGACAGAATCAGCAGCGAAAATGTTCACGGAAGAGGAAGAAGGAGTTACAGCATAGGAATTCGGTCCCGCTAAGGGCGGGGGGAAATTCGAGAATAGGAATTTGAAAATTTGAAAATTAGTCAAGATGAAAGCAAGTGATGTTCTGATACGTCCGATTTTAACTGAAAAGGCAAATGCACAGCAGGAAAAACTGCGTCGTTATGCTTTCAAAGTAAACAAAGGCGCCAATAAGCTGGAGATCAAAAAAGCGGTGGAGGATTTTTACGGAATTACTGTAGTGGATGTGAACACCGTAATCGTTCCGGGAAAAGCAAGGTCAAGATCTACGAAAGCAGGTCTGATCACGGGCCGCAAACCGGGATACAAGAAAGCGCTGATCACGTTGGCAGTCGGAGAATCGATTGATTTGTATTCGAATATTTAAGAGATAAAAAGAATGGCAGTAGCTGCCGCAAAAGGGAAATCAATATGGCACTTAGAAAATTTAAACCCGTTACTGCAGGAACCCGCTGGAGAATCGGTAATGCATACGCGGAAATTACAACTGATCAGCCGGAAAAAACCTTACTGGAAAAAATCACCCGTACCGGTGGACGTAATTCCCAGGGAAGAAGGGCTATGCGTTATATCGGTGGCGGTCATAAGAAGAAGTACCGTATCATCGACTTCAAAAGAGATAAGAAAGATATTATTGGAAAGGTCGTTTCCATTGAATACGATCCGAACAGAACATCTTTCATCGCACTGATCCAGTACAGCGATGGAGAAAAAAGATATATCCTGGCTCCGCAGGGGCTTCAGGTAGGCGGAACGGTTCAGGCAGGTGATGCAGTAGCGCCGGAAATCGGAAACGCATTGCAGATGAAGAACATTCCGTTGGGTACGAACGTGCACAATATTGAAATGCAGCCTGGCCAGGGTGGTAAGCTGATCCGTAGTGCGGGTACAACGGCCCAGCTGACCAACAAGGAAGATAAATATGCCGTATTGAAAATGGCTTCCGGTGAACTCCGGAAAATTCTGATCAACTGTTATGCAACGGTTGGTGTGGTTTCAAATAGTGATCACAGTCTGCAGAGCATGGGTAAGGCCGGTCGTAACCGCTGGAGGGGTATCCGTCCACGTGTGCGCGGAGTTGCCATGAACCCGGTAGATCATCCGATGGGTGGTGGTGAAGGAAAGGCATCCGGTGGCCAGCCCCGTTCAAGGAATGGTCAGTACTCAAGAGGTCTGAAGACAAGAACCAAAGGGAAAGGCAGCGACAAACTGATCATTCAAACGAAAAAAGGTAAAAAAATAGGTAAATAATAAAGAATAGGGAATGTAAGAGTGAATTTCATTTTCACATTTCCACATTTTCACATTTTCACATTTTCAATATGGGTCGTTCAATAAAAAAAGGTCCTTACGTAGATGCAAATCTGGAAACAAAAGTCCTCAGCATCAACGAAGGAAAAGGAAAGAAAGGGGTTATTAAAACCTGGAGCCGCCGTTCAACGATTACACCGGATTTCGTAGGTCATACTTTCGCCGTACACAATGGCAATAAATTTATCCCTGTGTATGTGACGGAATTTATGGTTGGCCATAAACTGGGTGAATTTGCACCGACCCGGAATTTTAAAGGACACTCCAGCAAAAAGATTGCTGAATAATTAGGAACTAGTACCGGACGCTTTAGGCTTTTGGCTTTCAGCTTCCGGCTCAAAAAAGATAAAATGGAAGCATTAGCTAAACTCAGAAATTACCCGACATCGCCACGAAAAATGCGTCTTCTTGTTGATGAAATCAGGGGACTGCAGGTGGAAAAAGCCTTGGCGCTGCTGGAACATCATCCACAGCATTCTTCCACACCGCTGTATAAATTACTCTGGTCTGCCGTGAAGAACTGGGAAGCGAAGAATGAGGGGAAAAGTGCAGCCGATGCGGGTCTGCTGGTGAAGACAATATTTGTAGATAATGCCCGGGTGTTGAAGCGGATGCGTCCGGCTCCCCAGGGTCGTGGTTACCGGGTTCGTAAACGCAGCAACCATGTTACACTGATTGTTGACGAAAAAAAATAAGCAGAGACTAATATCAAATATTCAATTATCAAATTAATCAGATAAATGGGTCAGAAAACAAATCCTATAGGTGCGAGACTCGGAATCATCCGGGGTTGGGAGTCCAACTGGTTCGGTAATAAAAGAGATTATTCTGTCAAGCTGATAGAAGATAATAAAATCAGAACCTATCTCAATGCGCGTATCAACAAAGGTGGAATCGCAAAGATTGTGATTGAACGTACACTCAATAAGCTGATCGTAACGATCCATACTTCAAAGCCGGGTATCATCATTGGCAAGGGTGGTGGAGAAGTGGACCGCATCAAAGAAGAGTTGAAGAAATTAACCGGCAAAGAAGATGTCCAGATCAACATTCTGGAAATCAGAAGGCCCGAACTGGATGCCAATATCGTTGCGGATACGATTGCACGTCAGATCGAAAACCGTATCAACTACAAAAGAGCCATTAAGATGGCCATCGCTTCTGCCCTCCGTATGGGAGCTGAAGGGATCAAGGTAAAAGTTGGCGGACGTTTGGGTGGTTCTGAAATTGCCCGTACAGAAGAAATTAAATCCGGTCGTACGCCTTTGCATACGCTCCGTATGGATATAGATTATGCAAATGTGTTTGCCCTGACGGTATATGGAAAGATCGGAGTGAAAGTATGGATCTGTAAAGGCGAAGTACTCACCAAGCGCGATCTGAATCCAAATTTTGTCGGTGGTAAAACAGAAGTGGGTGACAGAAGAGAAAGAAGGGACGAGATCCGGGATCGCGAAGACCGCGGCCGCGGTGGAGACAGAAGGCCGGGCGGTGGTGCCGGCGGCGGAGACAGAAGGCCAGGTGGTGGCGGAGGCAGGAGATAGTAGTCATTACAAATTTTCAAATTGAACGAACATGTTACAGCCCAAAAGGAGTAAACATAGAAAAGCACAAAAAGGAAGGATCCGCGAAGTAGCGAAGAGAGGAACAGATATTTCTTTTGGTTCTTACGGACTGAAAGCACTCGAAGCGATCTGGTTAACGAATCGTCAGCTGGAAGCAGCCCGTCAGGCGCTTACCCGCTCGATGAAGAGAGAGGGAAACGTGTGGATCCGGGTTTTTCCGGATAAACCGATCACCAAGAAGCCACAGGAAGTGAGAATGGGAAAGGGAAAGGGTAATCCGGAATACTGGGCTGCCGTCGTGGAACCGGGACGTATGCTTTTTGAAGCGGATGGTGTTCCGGAAGCAGTTGCCAAGGAAGCATTATTACTGGCTGCACAAAAGCTGCCGATCAAAACCAAATTCGTGGTTCGCCATGATGTAGTTGCGTTATAATTCAAATTTATAAAGATGTCAAAGAGAAATGATTTTGTAAACAGCCTCAAAGACCTGAGTGAAACAGACCTCAGTTCCAGGATCCGTGAAGACGAACAGCGTTTGAAAAAGCTGGAGTTTGCACACGCCATATCACCATTGGAAAGTCCGGTAAATATCCGGATGCTCAGAAAAGATATCGCCCGGCTGAAAACAGAAATAACCAAAAGAAAAATCGGGAAACCGGCCCTGGCAAAAGCGTAAGTGAGCAGACCGATTTACAAATTATCAAATTAGCATTATGTTAGATAGAAATTTAAGGAAAACGAGAACGGGTGTTGTAAGCAGTAACAAAATGGACAAAACCGTAGTGGTTGCCGTTGAAAGAAAAGTACAGCATCCGATTTACGGGAAGTTCCTGAAAAAGACAACCCGGTTTCATGCCCATGATGAAAAGAATGAGTGCAGCATCGGGGATGTTGTGAAGATCATGGAAAGCCGTCCGCTAAGCAAGACCAAGCGCTGGCGCCTGGTTGAAATCGTGGAGAAAGCGAAATAAATTTATTCTAAAAAATAACGAATGATACAGCAGGAAAGCAGACTAAACGTTGCAGATAATAGCGGAGCCAAAGAAGTGTTGTGCATCCGTGTGTTGGGAAACAGCGGGCAGGACTATGCTAAAATCGGAGATAAGATAGTGGTTACTGTGAAAGATGCCTTGCCTGCAGGTGGAATCAAAAAAGGAACCGTGACCAAGGCCGTGATTGTGCGGACGAAGAATAAGCTCCGCAGAAAAGACGGTTCTTATATCCGTTTCGACGATAACGCAGTGGTATTACTGAACCCGAGTGATGAACCAAGAGGTACCCGTATTTTCGGACCGGTTGCCCGTGAGTTACGTGACAAAGGATACATGAAAATTATTTCGCTGGCACCGGAAGTACTTTAATGCTTTACACAGAACGCTCAACGCGGATGCATTCTTGGAAAGCAAAATGAAATTGAATAAAGAGTAGAACCAATTATAAAATTAAAAAGCGTTAAGCGTTCAGCGTTCCGCGTTCAGCCTTAAGCTCAGAGTATAAAACAGAAAAGATGGACAACAGATTTAAACCCAAATTCAATATTAAGAAGGGTGACAAAGTGGTGGTGATTACGGGAGATGATAAGGACCTTAAGAAATCACGCAAGGTGCTGGAAGTATTTCCTGACACATCGAAAGTGCTGATTGAAGGTGTCAATATCGTAACCAAACACACCAAACCTTCTGCCCAGAATACCAAAGGGGGAATTATAAAGCTGGAAGCACCCATCCATATATCGAATGTGCTGCTTTGGGATGCCAAATCAGGCGGCCCATCTAAAGCAAAACGCACCCGGGAAAACGGAAAACTTATTCGCATCGCAAAAAAATCAGGGGAGGTAATTAAATAATGAGCACAACGAAATACACTGCCCGCCTGGCAGATAAATACAAAAAGGAAATTGTTCCCGCATTGGTAAAAAAATTCGGTTACACGTCCGTTATGCAGGCGCCCAAGCTGGAAAAAATCTGTCTGAACCGCGGTATCAACGGAGCGGTATCTGATAAGAAACTGGTGGACATTACTATTGAAGAGCTTACGACCATTACGGGTCAGAAGGCAGTCTCTACTATTTCCAGAAAGGATATTTCCAATTTCAAACTGCGTAAGGGATTGCCGATCGGTGCCCGGGTAACGCTGCGTGGGATAAAAATGTATGAATTCCTGGATCGCCTGGTGGCATCTGCACTGCCCCGCGTACGCGACTTCAAGGGAGTGAGTGAAAAAGCATTTGACGGCCGCGGTAACTATACCATGGGTATTACCGAACAGATCATTTTTCCGGAAGTGGATATTGATAAAGTGAATAAGATCACCGGCATGGATATCACATTTGTGACGACTGCCAAGACGAATGAGGAAGCATATGAGTTACTGAAGGAGCTGGGAATGCCTTTCAAGAATGCGAAAAAGGAAGATTCCGCCGTATAAAAAAACTGAGTTCAAAACAATTAATAAAAATTCATGGCCAAAGAATCAGTCAAAGCCAGACAAAGGAAACGGGAAGTAATGGTTGCAAAATATGCCGACAGACGCGCTGCGTTGAAAGCAGAAGGCAATTATAAAGCACTTGATCTCCTGCCGAAGAATGCATCACCGGTGCGGCTAAAAAACCGTTGCCAGTTGACCGGCAGACCACGGGGTTATATCCGTTACTTCGGCGTATCCAGGAATATGTTCCGGGATATGGCATTGCAGGGTAAAATTCCGGGCGTAAGAAAAGCGAGCTGGTAGAGGGTGTATGGTGTATGGTAAATAGTGGATGGTAAAATAATCAGTCCATCTACCATGAACCATAAACCATAAACAACAATTAATAAAGATTTTAATAGAAATACAATGGTAACAGATCCTATAGCAGATTTTCTCACCAGAATCCGGAATGCGCAAATGGCGAATCACCGGATCGTAGAAATTCCTGCTTCGAACCTGAAAAGGCGGATGACAGAAATTCTCTACGATAAGGGTTATATCCTTAAGTACAAGTTTGAGGACGACAGTAAACAGGGTGTAATTAAGATCGCGCTGAAGTATGATCCGACTACAAAGGAACCGGCTATCAGAAGTCTGGAAAGGGTGAGTCGTCCCGGCCTGCGTCAGTATGCAAGCCCCGTGGAATTCAAACGTGTGAAAAACGGTCTGGGTATTGCCATCGTTTCTACATCCAAAGGTGTAATGACAGATAAGGATGCAAAAGCGCAGAATGTTGGCGGAGAAGTTCTTTGTCACGTGTATTAGTAGAAAGTGTGAGTGTGCATGTGTGAGCGTGAAATTTTATTCCTTCCCGCCGTAGGCGGGATTAAATTCTCAAATTAGAAAACATGTCCAGGATAGGAAAAAAACCGGTTGTTCTCCCCAGCGGAATCACAGTAACTGTGGGTTCCGACAATATCGTCACGGTGAAAGGACCGAAGGGCGAATTGAAACAGGCGATCGACCGGGATATCAAGGTTGAAGTGAAAGATAATCAGATTCATATTTCACGTCCGACTGACCAGATACGGCATCGTGCACTGCATGGTTTATACCGTTCCTTGTTATCGAATATGGTGAAAGGTGTTGCTGAAGGATATAAAAGACAACTGGAACTGATCGGTGTGGGTTTTAAAGCTTCCAATCAGGGCAACCTGCTGGACCTGGCGCTGGGGTTTTCCCATAATATCATTTTCGAAATTCCCAAAGAACTCAAGCTGGCAACAGCGCAGGAAAAAGGGGAAAATCCGAAAATCATGCTGGAAGGAACCGACAAACAGCTGATCGGACAGGTAGCTGCCAAGATCCGTGGTTTGCGTAAACCGGAACCATACAAGGGTAAGGGTGTTCGGTATACGGGTGAAATTGTACGCAAGAAAGCTGGTAAAGCCGCTGGTAAATAAAAATGAGGAAATTTGAGAATTTGAAAATTTGAAAATTTTCATTCTCGAATTCCCGAATTCTCAAATTCTCAAATTTTAAGCGATGGATAAGTTAATAAAGAGACAGAAAATCAGATACCGCATCCGTAAAAAGGTTGCTGGAACGCCTGACAAACCCCGTTTGTCGGTCTTCAGAAGCAATAGTGAAATCTATGCGCAGCTGATTGATGATGATAACGGTAAAACAATCGCCGCTGCTTCTTCACGTGATAAGGATATTGTTGCACAGAAAGTGACGAAAACAGAAAAAAGCAAACTGGTGGGTTTAACCATAGCGAGAAAAGCAACCGAACTGGGAATCCAGAAAGTGGTTTTCGACCGCGGTGGAAATCTGTATCATGGAAGAGTCAAAGCCATTGCCGAAGCAGCGCGCGAAGGCGGACTTCAGTTTTAATTTTTAAACAGACTATTCGTAAATATTTATCATGGCAACAGCAGTAATATCTAAGATCAAAGCCGGCGACCTGGAACTGAAGGAAAAAGTGGTATCCATCAACCGCGTGGTAAAGACGACCAAGGGTGGACGCGCTTTCAGTTTTTCTGCCCTCGTAGTGGTAGGAAATGAAGCAGGTATCGTTGGTCATGGTCTGGGAAAGGCAAAAGAAGTTCAGGAAGCCATCACTAAGGGTATTGAAGATGCAAAGAAGAACCTGATCAAGGTTCCCATCATGCACGGTACTATTCCGCACGATCAGCTGGCCAAAGAAGGCGCTGCGAAAGTGCTGATCAAGCCGGCAGCCCATGGTACCGGTGTCATTGCCGGAGGCAGCATGCGCGCTGTGTTGGAAAGTGCAGGAATTACCGACATCCTGGCTAAATCACTGGGTTCTGCCAATCCGCATAACGTGGTTAAAGCAACTTTCAAGGCCCTTGGGTTATTGAGAGAACCTCTCCAGGTTTCAAGAACCAGAAACCTGTCTTTGAAGAAAGTATTCAACGGATAAACCGGAATAAATCAGAAGGAAATGAAAAAGTTAAGAATTACACAGATAAAAAGCGGCATTGACCGGTCTGAAAGACAGAAACTGACGCTGCAGGCATTGGGTTTAAATAAACTGCATAACCCAAGAGAACATATCGGAACACCTCAGATTCTGGGCATGATCCGTGCGGTTGAACACTTATTAAAGGTTGAGGAAGTAAAATAAATGTGCAGATGTGCAAATGTGCAAATGTGCAAATGCCTTGTGCCAGTTTTCAAATTTTCAAATTTTCGTCATGAATTTACATAGCATCAGGCCGGCTAAAGGCGCAACACATAAGGAAAAAAGACTTGGTCGCGGAGAAGCTTCCGGTAAGGGAGGAACTTCTACCAAGGGTAATAAGGGAGGTCAGAGCCGTGCCGGTTATCAGCGCAAAATGGCGCATGAAGGCGGGCAGATGCCTATCCAGAGACGACTGCCAAAACGTGGTTTCAAAAACCCGCACCGTGTATCTTATGTTGTTTTTAATCTTTCACAGATTGAACAACTCGCTGAAAAATATGACATTAAAGAGATTTCTTCGGCAAACCTGTATGCGAGCGGCCTGATTGCACGCACCGACCTGGTAAAAATCCTGGGTAATGGCGAATTAAAGAGCAAGCTGAGTTTCAAGGTGAATGCAGCGAGCGAAAAAGCCAAAAAAGCCATTGAAGGCTCTGGTGGTTCCCTGGAAATCCTAAAAGTGAAGGAAGTCGTGATGGGTGCGAAATCCTAAAATAGTTATTAACTTGCAAGACGATCCCGGTCGTTTTTGCCTGCAGCAGTTCCTAAATAATTACGAAAAACGTGAAGAAATTTTTTGATACGTTAAAAAATATTTGGAGTATTCCAGAATTGAAGAGTAAGATTCTAGTAACACTTACTTTGCTGTTGGTTTACCGTTTCTGTACCTATATTGTTTTACCTGGTATTGATCCCAATAAATTAAGCAGCCTCAGCGGTGCCAAATCAGGCGCCCTCGGACTGATTGATGCATTTTCAGGGGGTGCTTTCTCTCAGGCATCCATACTCGCTTTGGGGATCATGCCCTATATCTCTGCTTCCATCTTTATGCAACTGATGAGCATCCTGGTTCCCCAGATGCAAAAGATTCAGAAAGACGGAGAAAGCGGCAGAAAAAAAATTAACCAGTGGACGCGTTACCTCACGGTGATCGTAACTTTTGCACAGGCATACGCCTATGTCGGTTATTTGAAAACCATGGGCCGTGATGCGATCATTGAAAGTTTCACAACTTATTTCTGGCTGACCACACCGATTTTACTAACTGCAGGAACCCTGTTTGTGATGTGGATCGGTGAAAAGATTACGGATAAAGGATTGGGCAACGGGACTTCCATCATTATCATGATCGGTATCCTGGCGCGTTTTCCCGGAGCGATCTCCCGGGAGTTCCAGTCGAAAGCGGTGAATGGCAGCGGGGGTATCCTCGTTTTCGTTATCGAAGTGGCCATCTTCGTTGCCGTTATCATGGGCCTGATTGTTTTAATTCAGGGTGTTCGCAAAGTACCGGTGAATTATGCCAAACAAATTGTGGGAAACCGCCAGTTTGGAGGTGCCCGTCAGTTTCTTCCACTGAAAGTGAACAGCGCCGGTGTTATGCCCATCATCTTTGCCCAGGCCATCATGTTCCTGCCGACCCTGGTTTCCTATACAAGTTTCGAAAATAAAGAAGGCATTTCCAGAATATTCTCGGATCCGCGCGATCCCGTACATATGGTTTTTTACGGCATCATCGTCATCGGATTTACTTTCCTCTATACGTCCCTGATCTTTAATCCAAAACAGGTGGCAGATGATCTTAAGCGGAATAATGGTTTCGTGCCCGGTGTAAAACCAGGTCAGCCAACAGCAGATTTCATCGGCTCTGTCATGGATAAAATCACCCTGCCCGGTGCTGTTTTACTCGCTGTGGTGGGCATTCTGCCGGGTTTTGCACAACGTGCCGGTGTAACCCAGGGTTTCGCTGCCTTTTATGGCGGAACATCCCTGCTGATTATGGTGGCTGTTATCCTCGATACCCTGCAACAGATCGAAACCCAGCTGCTGATGCGTCAGTACGACGGGCTGATGAAGTCCGGCCGTATCCAGGGCCGTCAGTCGGTTACCAATGCGGTGATCTAGGATGATCTATCACAAAACGAAAGCGGAAATTGAACTGGCCAGGGAAAGTGCATTGCTCGTAAGTAAAACACTTGCCGAAACGGCTAAATTACTCAGGCCGGGCATTACTACATTATCGCTGGATAAGTTCATTGGCCATTTTATTAAAGGTCATGGCGCCAGTCCCTCATTCCTGAATTATCACGGGTATCCTTTCAACTCCTGCATGTCGGTCAATGATGTGGTGGTTCATGGATTTTCTAATGATAATGAATTGAAGGAAGGTGATATCATTTCTATAGACGTCGGAGTTTATAAAAACGGATTCCATGGCGACCATGCATATACATTTGCGATTGGCAATCCCGGTACTGCCGTTGCCCAGTTGATCCGGGTTACAAAAGAGTCCTTATATAAGGGCATTGAAAAAGCCATAGCGGGCAATCGGGTCGGGGACATTTCTTTCGCCATCCAGGAACATACGGAAAAAAAATATGGCTACGGTGTGGTGCGTGAACTGGTGGGTCATGGATTGGGAAGAAACATGCACGAAGATCCGCAGGTGCCCAATTACGGTAAGCGCGGCGCGGGCATTAAACTGCGCGAAGGTTTAATCCTTGCCATCGAACCCATGATCAACCTGGGGAAAAGGGAAGTATATACAGAATCCGATGGATGGACCGTAAGGACTTCCGACCATAGTGTATCCGTACATTTTGAACACGACGTATGTATTGGGAAAAACAAGGCAGATATACTTTCTGATTATTCGCCCATTGAAGAAGCGGAACGCGCCAACACACACTTGTATTCTTCGAACTGATTTAGTTGGCAGTTGACAGTTGGCAGTATTTAGTTGACAGTTGGCAGTTGGTAGTTGGCAGAAAAAAGTCAATGAGCATTTTTCAGATAAACAGTGAAAAACACTGCCAACTACCAACTGCCAACTATCAACCGTATTACCCGCTCACTGCAAAATCCCGCAACGCATCGTTCAGACTGGTTTTCAAATCTGTAGACGCTTTTCGCTGACCGATGATCAAGGCACAGCCGACCTGGTATTCTCCGGCTGGAAATTTTTTGTTATAGGAACCGGGAATGACCACGCTTCTTGCGGGCACACGTCCTTTATATTCTATCGGCGCGGGACCACTCACATCTATGATTTTTGTACTCTGCGTCAACACCACATTGGCCCCAAGTACGGCTTCTTTTTCAACGCGTACGCCTTCCACTACGATACACCTGGATCCGATAAAAGCCCCGTCTTCTATAATCACCGGAGCCGCCTGCAGGGGCTCCAGTACACCGCCAATACCAACGCCGCCGCTTAAGTGAACCCCTTTCCCGATTTGCGCACAACTTCCAACGGTCGCCCAGGTATCGACCATGGTGCCTTCATCCACATAAGCACCGATATTGACATAACTGGGCATCAGCACAACTGACTTCGCCAGGTACGCACCATAACGGGCAACAGCATGCGGAACGGCCCGTACGCCCAGGCCGGCATAATCATTTTTCAATGCCATCTTATCGTAAAACTCCATGGGTCCGACGGTCCAGGTTTTCATTGGCTGAATCCCGAAATACAGGAGGATCGCCTGCTTTACCCATTCATTCACTTTCCATCCGTCCTTGTCTGGTTCAGCAACACGCAACCTTCCTTTGTCCGTTTCTTCAATCACCGCCCGGATGGCGTCGGTATATTTCAGATCCTTCAGTAATTCCCGGTTCTTCCATACTTCTTCAATCCAGACTTTCAACTCCATCAGATATATTTTTTGCAAACATACAGCAGGAAGTTAAACGGCCATGATTGAACTTCCTGTATTTTAAATCATTCGGTATTTTTACGGGAAATAATGTATTTGGAATTTGAAGATGATATCATGCATTGCATGGAAATCCTGAGAAAGGGAGGAATCATCCTGTATCCGACTGATACCCTCTGGGGCATCGGATGTGATGCCACGAATGAGGATGCAGTAAAAAAAATATTCGAGCTCAAACAGCGGCCGGAAGCTAAGGCGATGATCGTTCTCATGGCAGATTCAAGAGAGGTAAACCGGTATACCAGCCAATCGCATCCATATATATCGGCCTATCTGGAGAAAACGACCGCTCCAACCACGGTGATATATGAAGGTGCGCTCGGGCTCGCCGGGAACCTGGTGGCGGAGGACGGAACCATCGCCATCCGGATCATAAAAGAGGATTTTTGCAGACATTTGATCAAACGTTTCCGCAAGCCCATCGTTTCTACTTCGGCCAATATTTCGGGTGAGGATGCCCCGCAGCATTTTGGAAGTATATCAGATAAAATAAAACAGGGTGTCGACTATATTGTAAAATTCCGGCAGCTGGAAAATCAACCGGCAAAAGCATCTGTTTTGGTTCGGTTTAATCATTCCGGGGAACCGGTCGTATTAAGATCCTGAAATAAGCTTTAATTTTTATAATTTCCCGAAAATTATTCAGCTATGTCAGCGTATGTAATTGTAGACGTATCTATTCATGATCATATAGAATATGAAGAATACAAAAAACTTACTCCTGCCGCCATCGAAGCCTTTGATGGAAAATTTATCGTTCGGGGTGGCCGCACAACCGTACTGGAAGGAGAATGGAATCCCGAACGGATTGTTGTGTTGGAATTCCCGACTGTTGAACGGGCAAATGAATGGTGGCATTCCAAACTATATGGGAAGGCGAAAGAGATCAGACATCGAACAGCGAGTACGAAGATGATTATTGTGGAAGGAGCGTTGTAAATGTGCAAATGTGCAGATGTGCAAATGTGCAAATGGAATTAACGGTCAACGGTCATCGGTCAACGGTCAACCGTCAACCTCTCATGAAGTAAAAAATAATTTTGAAAAAATTCCTCATCATACAAACGGCTTTTATCGGAGATGTTGTTCTGGCAACTCCCCTCGTCGAAAAGCTTCATGTTTTTTTCCCGGAGGTGCAAATCGATTTTTTGCTTAGGAAAGGGAATGAACAATTACTTACGGGTCATCCCCTTATTCATGAACTCCTGATCTGGGATAAGAAAAAAGATAAACGACAAAACCTTTTTCGCATACTCGCGCAGATACGGAAGAATAAATATGATAAAGTCATCAACATACAGCGTTTTTTTGCAACGGGTTTTCTAACCGCTTTCTCTGGAGCAGCGGAGACCATTGGGTTTGATAAAAACCCGCTGAGCTTTTTATTTTCAAAAAAAATAAAACACCGGGTCGGCGGCGATCTCGCCGTTCATGAAACGGAAAGGAACCTGGAGCTGATCCGGGATTTCACGGATGCATCCGTTTATAAACCAAAACTCTATCCCTCTGCTTCCGACTTTACTTCTATCGGGCCTTTGAGCTCTGGAAAAATAATTACAGCGAGCCCGGCATCCGTATGGTTCACCAAACAATTTCCCGCATCCCAATGGATTTCATTCATCAGAAGTATTCCGGCCCGGTTTGATATTTATTTATTGGGAGGTCCGGGAGATGTGGAATTATGTGAAATCATTCGGAAAACATGCAACCGAAGCGAAATAAAAGTGCTGGCCGGAAAATTATCATTTTTACAATCAGCCGCGCTGATGAGCAGGGCCCACATGAATTATGTAAATGATTCTGCTCCCATGCATTTTGCATCTGCCATGAACGCGCCCGTTACTGCTGTATACTGTTCTACCATTCCGGAATTTGGATTCGGGCCATTGTCTGACATCAGTCAGATCATTGAAATAAAAGAGAAATTATATTGCCGTCCCTGTGGTCTTCATGGTTACAAAGCCTGTCCGGAAGGCCATTTCAGGTGTGCACTGGATATTCGTACCGCGCAGCTGATGGAAACGCTGCCGGTTGATGGATGACGGTTGAATGTTAACCGTTGACAGTTGACAGTTGGCAGTTGGCAGTGAAATCATTTGTACATTTGCACATTTGCACATTTGCACATTTGCACAATTCCTCCGCCTATTGAATTACCTTTACCGTGTGGAAATCCCCTGTTCAGATACGGAATTGCTGTTGTTTGGAAGAATATCAGAAACTGCTGCCCGCATGCAGGCGGACGTGTTTGTGATTGGAGGATTCGTAAGGGATAAAATCATAGGCCGGCCCACCAGGGATGCTGATATTGTTTGTGTGGGCAATGCCATCGACCTGGCCAATGAGGTGGCCGCACAGTATTTTCCCAAACCCACTGTTTCATTTTTCAAAAATTTCGGAACAGCTCATTTTAAAATCCCGGTAAACGGTTATGCCGGCGAAATGCTGGAAGTTGAATTCGTAGGGGCCCGAAGGGAAAGCTACCGGGCAGCTTCCCGCAAACCGGATATAGTTCCCGGAACGCTGGAAGACGATCAGAACCGCCGTGATTTTACCATTAACGCCCTGGCAATCAGTTTGAATAAAAAAAATTATGGCCAGCTGATCGATCCTTTTACCGGGCTCCGTGATCTGGAAGAAAAAAGAATTCAAACACCACGGGAACCGCTGACTACTTTCAGTGATGATCCACTACGCATGCTTCGCGCGATCCGTTTTGCCACCCAGCTGGATTTTCAGATTGATCCGGAAACTTTCAACGCAATCATCCAGGACGCAGACAGGATCCGCATTATATCCCAGGAACGGGTAACCGAAGAAATCAATAAAATAATTTTATCTCCAAAACCTTCTGTAGGTTTTGATCTTTTGTACAGATCAGGTTTATTACAAATCATTTTTCCTAAAATGACTGACCTGGCGGGTGCGGAATATATTGAGGGTCACGGCCACAAGGATAATTTCTACCACACGCTGCAGGTGCTCGATAATATTTCTGTTCATACCAATGACCTGTGGCTGCGCTGGGCTGCCATTTTGCATGACATTGGTAAACCGGCAACCAAAAAATTTGAAGCCGGGCATGGGTGGACTTTCCACGGCCATGAAGTAGTAGGTGGCCGGATGGTTCCAAAAATTTTCGATCAGCTGAAATTGCCCATGAACGAAAAAATGAAGTTTGTCCGCAAACTGGTTGAATTGCATCTGCGGCCCATTGGTCTGACCAGTGAAAACATCACGGATTCTGCCATTCGAAGGTTATTATTTGACGCCGGGGAGGATATTGATTTGCTGATGATGCTTTGTGAGGCAGATATTACCTCAAAGAATAAACAGAAGGTAAAAAGGTACCTTGAAAATTTTGAACTGGTGCGGCAGCGACTTGCTGAAGTGGAGGAAAAGGACCGCATCCGAAACTGGCAGCCACCTGTTACCGGAGAAATGATTATGGAAATTTTCGGCATCGGACCTTCTAAAAAAGTGGGGGACCTGAAAAATATGATTCGCGAAGCGATCCTGGAAGGAGAAATAGAGAATTCTTTCAGTGCGGCTTACCAGTATATGCTGGAAAAAGCAGCAGGCATGGATCTGAAACCGGTCAGTAAAATACAGGGTGGCGGCTTATTATAAAATAAGCTGGCTTATAATTTGATTGTTTCATTTATTTTTGAATAATCTAACGGAGTACAAATATGGCAGTTTTAAAATTCAGGATTTATTACGAAGAAGACGATAGTGTTTACCGGGACGTTGTGGTGAAGCATAATCAGCATTTTCTGGAGTTGCATCAGGTGATTTTGAAAGCTTATGAATTTGACAGTAAACACCAGGCGACTTTCTTCCGCAGTAACGACCATTGGCAGCGGGGAAGAGAAATCTCGCTAGAGAAATATGAAAAGGAATATAAAGTGGCACCTCTGCTGATGGGGGAAACAACCATTGGTTCCGAGATTAAGGATCCAAACCAGAAATTTGTTTACCAGTATGATTTTGTAAAAAACTGGTATTTTCTTATTGAACTGATCAGCGTATCCAAAGAGGAAAACAATAAACTGGAGTACCCTGCGATCGTTAAATCGGAAAGTATCGGACCCTCGCAGTACGGAACCAGGGGCCTCATTGGTGATAACCTGGCTGAAGTGGAAGAGAAATATGATTTGAACAGGAATGCTGAAGGATTCAGTGAAGTAGGGGAAGAAACCGGCGATCTGGATGTTGAAGAAGAAATCGGTCCGGAAACGGATACCGCACTCGAATAATGTCTCCTAAAACAGTTATCATTATTACAGGGCCGACAGCTTCCGGAAAAACGGAACTGGCCATTGAGACCGCATTGTCCTTTCAAACGTCTGTTATTTCAGCCGACAGCCGACAGTGTTTCCGCGAGCTGAATATCGGTGTGGCAAAACCCGCGCAGGCACAACTGGATCGGGTAAACCATGCATTCATCAATTCCCATTCCATTCATGAAAATGTGAATGCGTCCATTTTCGAGTCCATCGCGAAACAATGTTGTGAGGATACTTTTTCAATCCGCGATTCGGTTGTGATGGTGGGTGGAACAGGTTTGTATATCAAAGCTTTTCGCGACGGACTCGATGAGATTCCATTCATTGATGAAGGAATCCGGAATGATATTCTTGTTCATTATCGCGAGCACGGTTTACCCTGGTTGCAGGAATCCATACGCCACGCGGATCCTTTATTTTATGGATCGGGTGAAACATTAAATCCGCAACGTATGATGCGCGCCCTGGAAGTAATAGAAAGTACGGGCCGGTCCATATTGTCTTATCGCAATCAGCAAAAAAAACAAAACCCGTTTCGCATACTGGAATTTGGCATCCGCATACCCAGAAAAGAATTATACGGCCGGATCGATGAGCGGGTGGATGGCATGATGGAAAAAGGTTTACTGGAGGAAGTGGAATCGCTCATTCCGTTTCAGCACCTGAATGCGCTGCAGACGGTTGGTTATAAAGAATTGTTTGATTATCTGAATGGGAAACTGAGCCTCCAAAACAGTATTTCTCTTATCAAACAAAATACAAGGCACTATGCCAAACGCCAGATAACCTGGCTGAATAAAAATGAAAACCTGGTCTGGCTGGAAGAAGATTTTTTAGGCAGCATCCTGTCAGCTTATTCAGCTGCTAAAGCTTAATACCGACGGTCACCACAATGTTTCCGGTATACTGTGTAACGGCAGCATAAATGTTATCTTTTTCGCTGAGGCGGTATGGAAAGTTTACATCGTGGCGGATCGCTTCCACATAGGTGAGATCAATAAAGATTCCTTTTTTCCGGTATCCGAGTCCGCCGCCGATTGTGAACTGATTGGATTTTAATTGTGGTGAAGAATAGGGGTTCATGGAATAGGATCCGCCCAGCCGGAAGGCGATATCATCTGCTTTATATTCTGCCCCCAGTCTGAAATTAAATGTGTTTTTATAATAGGACTTGATGGTATTGTTCAGCGGTTCGAAATAACTGTTGTCCACTTCATTTCCATTTGCATCCAGCGGAAAACTATACCGGCTGCTGCGATAAGCGACATATTCTATATCGGCCGTAATAAATCCCATTTGTCCGCTGGTTATTTCACCCGGAAAAATATAAGAGCCGCTGGCAACAAGACGCCAGGGTGTTTGCAGATCATATTCAAGGCTGTTACTGGTATTGGATCCTTTGTCCAGGGTATCTGAATTAACCGATATCGTGCCATTATATCCTTCCGTATTGGCGGTCATGCTGGCAGAGTAACGATCGGTAATATCAAAAAAAGAAGGGGTATGAACTGCTAATCCGATCCGCCAGTTCAGACTGGGCCTGAAGATCGCGCCAAAGCGGCCGTTAATGCCCACTCCGCTGGCAGCATAGGATTCTGTATAAGTATATGAATTAAAATCATTGTTGGCATTTCCACTGAGATCTGTTTCGGTGAATTGGGTGGTTCGGTGAAAACTCACAATGGGAATGCCCAGGGATATTCCATAGTACCATTTGTCTTTCGAAGAACCTGCCAGTCCGAGGGCTATTTCCGTGATACCACCGGAAGAGTTGATTTGGGTTTGCTGGCCGAGTTCACCTCCTGCATCCAGCACTTTTTTTGGCTGGTAAATAATAGGTCCTGTTCCGCCCTGGGATGTATCTATCAGGTACGTCCACAAAGCTAAACGGGTACCGTAGGACAGGCTGGGATCGAAAACCGCACTATTGGGATCTGTTTGTCCGGAAGCACTAAATTCCTCTGCAAACGCTTCAGACCCGGAAGAATAATTATTATTTCCCTGATAAGCAATATGCCCGTTAAAATCTGCGGTTTGATTGACGGCCAAGCTGATGGCAAAGCTGTTAAATTCATCCGTTGCCTTTCCATATACGCCACCAGACGTGCCCAGGCTGAAATTATTTCCTGATGGGCCTTTCATATTATTGGACAGGTATCCTGCACTTGCGCTGTTGAAAGACCATCCCGGACTGAATAATACTTCGCTTGTTTTAAAAAATCCGAGACCGGCCGGATTCACGTAATTGGAATAAATATCACCACCCAGCGAACCCATGGCACCACCAATAGCCTGTACACGTGCCGTGCCGGAAGGACGAAAATAAGACATGCGCAAAGCATCTTCTGGAAGCTGTGCCTGTATAAAAGAAACGAATAAGAGAGACAGAAACAGAAATAAAAAACGTTTCATCATCAATCAAGGATTACCTGCCTGGACGAGAAAAACCACCGCCATGCGAAGCTCCGCCACCACCGCCACCGCCACTGAAACTGGAGGGCGTAGAACGGGAAGGGGTCGGGGAATAAGATGGCCGGCTGTTTGAAGACCTGTCGGTACTATTGTCTGAATGCGAATTGAAGAAAGTTCGTGAATTGTGTACAGCATTTGAGTTGTATGGATGTGTTACACCGGGTCTTGAATTATAATATGAACCTTTATATGCACTTGGGTTGAAATTACTCATCCGGGTATAACCGGGGGTGGTTGTATTCTTCCCGTTGACTACGATAACGCCACTGCAATACGGGTTATAGAAATTGTTCCATGCGTAATAACTGTTATAATAACTCATCGGACTATAATAACCAAAACCACCATAATAGGGCATGCTTCCGAAACCGATGCTCATTCCGAATCCGCTATTTCCGTATCCGCCGTATGCGGAGCTGCCGTAATAGTCATAATTGTAGTCATCGAAATAAGACCATTTATCAGGGTTCTGTACGCGCATCTTTACATAATTATCATTGGGCGTACTATAATAATCTGAATTATTCGGTTGTGTAACCGTCGTTGGAACCGGCTGGCCGGGAGAATAATAAACATCGTCCGGGGTAGTGGCTGTGTTCTTATACGGGGAACAGCTGTTGAATGAAACCAGAACCAGGACTGTTATGAGAAGTAAATATGTACGTTTCATGGCGAAAGCTTTTAGAAGTTTCAATCTTAAGTTACTACTTTTGAGCGTTTTAACAAAATTACAAAATAAACTTACCTCCTTCAGAAAAATACCAGGCTCAAATGTTAAAATGACCACAATCAAGTCTGGTCCCAACCCGATATATGAGTAAAGAAATTACAAGCCGTTCAGCTGATTATTCGCAATGGTATAACGACCTGGTCATTAAAGGCGGATTGGCAGATTATTCTGCTGTGCGGGGTTGTATGGTCATTAAACCCTATGGCTTTGCGCTTTGGGAGGAAATGCGGGATGAACTCAACCGGATGTTTAAGGAAACGGGCCATGAAAATGCTTATTTTCCGCTTTTCATCCCTAAAAGCTTTCTGAGTAAAGAAGCCGCACACGTGGAGGGCTTTGCCAAAGAATGTGCGGTCGTTACGCATTACCGGCTGAAAAATGACCCGGACGGAGGGGGGATTATCGTGGATCCCGAAGCAAAACTGGAGGAGGAACTCATCGTTCGCCCTACCAGTGAAACCATCATCTGGAATACTTACAAAACCTGGATCCAGTCGTACCGCGACCTTCCCCTGCTGATCAATCAATGGGCCAATGTGGTCCGTTGGGAGATGCGTACAAGGCTTTTTTTACGAACGACTGAATTTCTCTGGCAGGAAGGACATACGGCACATGCCTTTGCCGAAGAAGCCATTGCGGAAACCAGACTCATGCTGGATATATATACGGATTTCGCTGAAAATTTTATGGCGCTTCCGGTCATCCGCGGCATCAAGACCGCCAGCGAACGTTTTGCAGGTGCTATCGATACGTATTGTATTGAGGCCATGATGCAGGATGGAAAAGCTTTACAGGCGGGCACTTCGCATTTCCTCGGACAAAATTTCGCCAAAGCATTCGATGTAAAATTCTCAGATAAGCAGAACCAGCTCGAGTATGTGTGGGCAACCAGCTGGGGCGTCAGTACCCGCCTGGTGGGTGCCCTCGTCATGGCGCATGGTGATGATGACGGATTGATCCTGCCTCCCCGGATTGCACCTATCCAGGTGGTGATCATTCCGATTTATAAAGGGGATGAAAGAAAAGAATTACTCGATGCAAAGGGAAAAGAAATGGCAGCCGGACTGAAAAAAGCAGGCATCCGGGTGAAATTTGATAACAACGATAATAACAGGCCCGGATGGAAATTTGCTGAATATGAAAAGAAAGGTGTTCCGGTGCGTGTTGCCCTGGGATTGCGGGATCTGGATAACCACACCGTGGAAATTGCGCGGAGGGATACAAAAGAAAAAATGAGTTTTCCCGAGGAAGGAATGGTGGAAAGGATTCAGAGACTCCTGGAAGATATACAAAACGCGATGTATCAGAAAGCGCTTTTATTCCGGGATGAACATATTACACGGGCTGACGACTGGGACGAATTTGTGCGTTTACTCGATGAAAAAGGCGGGTTCATCTCCGCGCATTGGGACGGAACGGCAGAAACAGAAGAGGCGATCAAGGAAAAACTCAAAGCCACGATCCGCTGTATTCCGCTAAACAACCCTGCCGAAGACGGGAAATGCATTTACAGCGGCAAGCCCAGTAAGGAAAGAGTGCTTTTCGCAAGAGCATACTAACCCATCTATCATTAATTAATATTCTGGCGTTAAGCGTTAAGCGTTCGGCGTTAAGCGTTCGGCGTTAAGCTTTATTTGGTGAGTGCCTGATATTTCTTTAATTTAAAATGTATTAACCACTTCAAAAATCACCACCATGGAACAAACCGGCCAAACGAATCTCTTTGATCTCCATCTGGATCAGTCTTCCATCAATTATTTGAATGAAGCTGCGCGATGGTGCAGGTTCCTTTCCATTATCGGTTTTATATATTGCGGACTGATGGTCATCTTCGGTATTTTCTTTGGAACGATCATGACGATGATGATGCCGGCGATGGGAAATGAAACAGCTGTCTTGTCGGGTGTAGCCGGCGGGTTATTGGGCGTGGGTGTTATTGTGGTTTCCCTGGTGCTTTTTTTCCCTGCCTATTTTTTATTTTCCTTTTCTTCAAAAATGCGGCGGGCAATACGTACCAATGATCAGCCGGTTTTATCGGAATCTTTAAAAAACCTGAAATCCTTTTTTAAATTCCAGGGGATTTTAGTGATTATTGGCCTTTCCTTTTATATACTGATTTTTATTGCGGGCATGATAGGAGCCATGGTAGGAAGGCACTGATCAGTGATTAGAATAATAGTTATAATCTTTTAGCAGGGTTTCAAGAAAATCCAGCGCATCCTGGTCTCCCTGCATATTCAGTTTCGTTTTAATTCTTACTGCAATCCGGAAGGCGAGTTCATGATTGTTGTTCTTCTTTACAGTCACAATGATCATTTTGAGTGAATTCAGATCCTTGTCGCTCATCTGCATAACCTGTGGGTAACGGGGTTTATATCCGTCTTCCACCTCTGTAAAAACCGTATCCTGCCAGGAAGTTTTTGAGCGGGTGAATATGACGATCGTTCCTGCCACGATATCTCCGATCCGCTGGGATTTTTCTGAAATGACTACGCAGGCTATTCCTGAGAAAGCCAGGATGCTGCTGTACCAGGGAAGCGCCCCCTGTGCAATGGCAACGAAAATCCAGATGGGAAAGTCTGCAGTTCTGAACATCCATCTCAGTAAATACTGGCTGATGGAAGCCTGCCCCCCTTCCAGCGTAATCACCCGGATGCCCATCAGTTTTTTGCCAACTGTTTGTCCGTTGGTCAGGATTTCCAGTACAGGATAATATATCAGGACCGGTATGCCACCCAGGGTCATTAACCAGTGTGACGATGATTGCCGGTACCCGAATGTGCGGTAAGACAGGAAAAAATACAGATACATCACCAGCGCATCTATGCACCAGGCAAACATGCGGCGGTGAAAAGGGCTGATGGGGAAATCAACCTCAATATTGAAACC
>Ga0209863_10000053_pt1 | contig 67775 bp, 49 predicted proteins | sample OrgsoiDNA2013046_FD_185796 | JGI IMG/M metagenome (GOLD analysis project Ga0209863, IMG submission 185796) | Permafrost soil microbial communities from the Arctic, to analyse light accelerated degradation of dissolved organic matter (DOM) -... | ecosystem: Environmental > Terrestrial > Soil >...
GGGAGCCAGATTCCGCGCGGATCACGGGCCATCCTTCCACAATCCCGGTAAAAGAACGCTTGCCGACGATTCTGAAAGTTGAAGGCGATAAGCGCGTTTATGAGGACTCAACTCATCTCGTGTCGCTTGCCAAAAGCCGATAGCGGTTTACGGCGTGGTCGGTCAGTGCAAGAGCAAGGCATCACAAAAGCCTGTGCCCTTAGATCCATTTCTGGCAGAGCTGCTCCGGCAGTGGCAATCGAGTTCAGCGTTTAACCGCAGGGAAGACTGGGTTTTTGCCAGCCCGAAGACTAACGGGCAACGACCTTATTGGCCGGGGATGCTGATTCGCTGGCACCTCCGGCCGGCAGCCAAGGCCGCATGCATTGAGGGTGAAATCGGCTGGCACACATTCCGTCGTACAGTTGCAACCTTGTTGGTCAACAATGGCGAAAACGTCAAAGTTGTCCAGGAGCTCGTGCGGCATGCGAACAGCAACGTTACGTTGGATTTCTATGCCCAAGCGATGACTCCGGCAAAACGCGAAGCTCAAGGCAAGATTGTCAAGATGCTTACGACTGCTGAGGAAAGACGTACTGAACAAGGGACTCGATTGGTTGCGCTATCGAACCCTTTCAAACCCTCGTCCGAAGGCCCTCATGCTGATAAGTTGTTAAAAAGAATGGTGGCCAGGGACGGAATCGAACCGCCGACGCCAGCCTTTTCAGGGCTGCGCTCTACCGACTGAGCTACCTGGCCAGGATTGTTGAAAGCCGCCACACGAAAACCGGTGGGACCTGGAAGGAAATTCTTCTGTGCGAATCTCATGAATTATAACAAGACAAATGATTTAGCTCAAACCTGCTCACAATTGTCTGCGCTACACTCCTTCGATCCCAAATGCTCAAGAGATTTCCGAGGGGGAATTGGCCGCTAATCGCGTTATTTAGCTGCGTCGCTTGAGTTTTTGACGCGTTCCCTCGCGCTAAAACTGCCACAAATTAGCTGACTGCCGCCCCGAAAAGGCACCGCATGCAGCCTTCCCATTTGTCGGTTCAGTCCGCGGCAGAAAAAAGCCCCTGTCTTGCATCACACACAATGCTTCCAAGTAATTGTTACTATGGATGGCGGCAAATAAAGGGAGGGCTGTGTTCGAGTTTCATGTGTCCCGGTCTGCTCGTGACCGTTACCAATTCGACGATTCCTTGTTTACCCTCAGCGGCAATGTTGTGTTTGCCAACCTTAACGCCAGCCGCGAGTTTGCGTACAGGATTAATGTTGCTCGTGACGCAGAGCGCCACCCTGAGCGCACGGTAAGTCCGGCAGCTTTGAATGCCATGGCGCTGATTGATGAAGCGCTGCATGCCCTGATTGCCCAGTATCGCCAGCGCGACCCGAATTGCATGCAGGATGCCCTGAGCTTTCTGGCTGCCCGATTGGGTGCGGACGGGATGGAAAAAACGCTGCTCGCGTTCGCTGATAGGTTCCCGACGGTGGCAGTCTATCGTGGTAAGCAGACTGCCGCAGAGTGGCTGAAGGGTTCCACAGAAGGGGTAACCAATCGCGCCATTGCGCTGGAAGAATTGCTGCTGCTCTGGCTGGCGAACATCAATCCCGCTTTTCAGCCGTTCAAAGAACTTTTTGACGATTCGACCCTCGCCCGTGATACGGGGTATGCACACGTCACCACTGCACTTCCGGAATACTTTGGCGCACGGCCGGGCTTTGGCCCGCGCAATCAAAATCTGATTGACCTTCTGCGCGCACCCGCGTTGAAGAGTCCGGATTCGCTGGAAGGCCAACTTGCTTATATACGCGAAGAGTGGACACCTCTACTGGGTGAACTATTTCGCAAGATGCTTACCGCCATGGCTGTTCTCAAAGAGGAAGAGATGGCAGTGTGGATGCGTTTCAATCCACCCGACAAGCAACAGCGGCACGGTGGTGGCGGCATGCATACGTTCGGTGATTCCAGCGCTGATGCCGTTCCATCGTTCTCACGCACGGAAAGCGAACATGAGCAGTTCAGTCCTGACCAGGAGTGGATGCCGCGCACGGTCATGATGGCCAAAAGCGTGTACGTGTGGCTGGACCAGTTGGCAAAAATCTATCGCCGCCCCGTGCAACGGCTTGACCAGGTCCCGGACGAAGAACTGGATTTGCTGGCGCGTCGTGGCTTTAACGGTCTCTGGCTGATCGGATTGTGGGAGCGCAGCAACGCCTCACAACGCATTAAACAGATGTGCGGCAACCCTGAAGCGGCTGCTTCGGCGTATTCTCTGTACGACTACATCATTGCCCATGATCTGGGCGGGGAAGCCGCGTACAACGATCTGCGAAACCGCGCATGGCATCGTGGAATCCGCTTGGCCAGTGACATGGTGCCGAACCATATGGGCATTGATTCGCGCTGGGTCATCGAACATCCTGACTGGTTTCTCTCTCTGCCGTACAGCCCTTATCCGGCCTACACATTCAATGGCCCGGACGTTTCCAGCGATGATCGAGTCGAGATCAAGATCGAAGATCATTATTATGACCGCTCAGATGCCGCAGTGGTTTTTCGGCGGCGTGACCGCTGGTCCGGCGAGACGCGTTTTGTCTATCACGGCAATGACGGTACCAGCTTTCCCTGGAATGACACGGCCCAGCTCAATTATCTGAAGGCTGAGGTCAGGGAAGGTGTGATCCAGACCATTCTGCACGTGGCGCGCATGTTCCCCATCATTCGTTTTGACGCCGCGATGACGCTGGCGAAAAAACACTACCAGCGGCTCTGGTTCCCTGAGCCCGGCACCGGCGGCATACCTTCGCGTGCCGAACATGGACTGACGAAAGCAGACTTTGATGCTGCCATGCCCGTTGAGTTCTGGCGTGAGGTGGTGGACCGGGTTGCGGTTGAGGCGCCCAATACGCTGCTGTTGGCGGAGGCTTTCTGGCTGATGGAAGGCTATTTTGTGCGGACGCTGGGCATGCATCGCGTATACAACAGCGCGTTTATGAACATGATGCGCGATGAGGAGAACGCCAATTATCGCAGCGTGATCAAAAACACGCTCAGCTTTGATCCGGACGTGCTCAAGCGTTACGTGAACTTCATGAACAATCCGGATGAGCGCACGGCTGTGGACCAATTTGGCAAAGGCGACAAGTATTTTGGCGTGTGTACGTTGATGGCTACATTGCCGGGGCTGCCCATGTTTGGTCATGGACAGATTGAAGGTTACACCGAGCGTTATGGCATGGAATATCGCCGGGCCTACCATGATGAACAGCCGGATAGCTGGCTGGTGGCGCGGCACGAGCGGCAGATTTCCCCTCTGCTCCATCGCAGATATCTGTTTGCGGAAGTAAAAGACTTTCTACTGTATGACTTGTTTACCGATCAGGGCTCGGTGAATGAGGATGTGTTCGCCTATTCAAACCGCAGCGGCGACCAGCGGGCGCTGGTGATTTTTAACAACCGGTATGCGTCTACGCGAGGATGGATTCGCTTATCCTGCGCTTATGCGGAGAAGAATTCTGACGGCTCCAAGCAAATTCGGCAGGGTTCACTGGGCGAGTCATTCGCCTTGTCGCGCGATCATGCGATGTTTGCGGCATGTCGTGATGCGGCCAGCGGACTGGAGTTTCTGCATCGCGCCGGGCATCTGGCGGAGCGAGGATTGAGGCTTGAACTCCACGCTTACCAGTGTCACGTTTTTGTGGAATGGCGTGATTTGCATGAGGACCCGGCGCACCCGTGGGGGAAACTCTGCGACGCACTTGAAGGCCAGGGTGTTCCCAGTCTTGACGATGCATTGCGGGCCCTGCAGCTTCGCCCATTGCATGAGGCGCTGAAAGATTTTGTCAACGTAGAGCTTGCTGAATCACTGGCAAAATGGTCACAGCGGCCTGAGGGTCACGCCCGGTCACTTGCCATCGATGAGCTTTTTGCCGTGCTCAGCTCGCGTCTGGAAATGTTGCTCAAGGAAGAAGAGCGCTATATCTCCAGCCGTGCCGGAGAATCCGCTGGAGTCGAGTCGCCTCGGCATTGGCGTTCTGAGACAGAGGCAGCGACTAAAAAGCTGACACAGAGATTGGAAGCGGCACTCAGCTTGCGAGAGGTTACCCGGCAAGTGGGTATTATCTGGTCAGCGGAAGCCGAGTTTGTGATTCCAGTACACGCCGCTAATCATCCTAATTCACGCGCGGTGTGGTCCACGATTCTTGGCTGGTGCGCTGTGGATGCAATGGCTGACGCGTACGACGCGGCTGCCGGTGATTCCATTCCTGAAGACCCGCGCGGAGCGAAGACTGCTGTACGTCTGTTTGATGGATTGCGTCTACGTGAAGCTCTGGCTGAAGTCTTTTCTGCATCAGGGCTGCAAAGTGAAGAAGGCTGGCGCGCGGCCGCGCGGCTACGTGCGTCGTTTGTGCCGGCGGTAAGCGCATGGCAGACGTTGAACTGGCTGCGCGATCCTGATATCGCGTGGGCCATTGGCGTCCATGAGCATGAAGGAACCAGCTATGTGGTGCAGGAGCATTTTGAACGCTTCCTGTGGTTCACGTCATTGCCCGCATTGTGCAATCACGCGCTGGATGATGTGACCGGCGGAGAGGGAATCATTAAGTTGCAGCAGCATCTGGACCGGCATATTGCAGATGTGGCTGAGAGCGGATACAAAGCTGACATTCTGGAAGACCTTGCGGCCGCAACGGAGCCACCGAAATCGAAGACTTCAGTTTTGAAATCAGGCGAAGCTGAGAAAGTGGAAGAAACTGTGAATCCGAAAGAAAAGTAAGGTCACCTTTGGTGAGGCCAGGTTATCCCGCGGCTTCAAGGCTGGCCATGACTTTGGGTGATGCGTTTCCGCCGCAGATCACGATGACAACGGTCTTACCCGCGTAACGCTGTATGTCTTTGGCGAAAGCTGCGATGGCAACACCCGCCGCACCCTCAATGATCCAACCCCTGGTTTGGCGCACAAGGCGCAAGGACGCCAGGATTTCCTCTTCAGTGACCAGAACGGAGCGGTTGATGACGTTGCGGGCAATGTCCAGTGTTATCGATCCCGGCTCAAGGCCTCCGGCAGTGCTTTCAGAAAGAGTTGGTCCTTCCTTCACGTCTAGGATCCTGCCGGCTTTCATGGATTCATAGAGCACTGGCGAATTCGCCGGCCAACAGCCCACGATCTCTGTTTCCGGAGAAGCGTACTTCATATATGCGCCGATTCCACTCATCAGGCCACCACCGCCTACGGTGACAAAGATAGCGTCAATTTTGGGAACCTGGCGGACACATTCGAATGCAACCGTACCCTGGCCCGCGATCACTTCTGCGTCGTTATAAGGAGAGATGAACACCTTACCGGAATTCTCCGCGGCCGCACGCGCAGCGAGCTCGGCCTCAAGCGGATCACTGCCGTGGCGTTCAAGACTGGCCCCCAAATCCTGAATGCGTTTTGCCTTGGCTTCTGCCACGTACGACGAAACATAAACCTGAGCTGCGATTCCGGCGTGGCGGGCGGCTTCAGCAACTGCCATGCCGTGATTTCCATTGGATGCAGCAATCACGCCACGCTGGGCTGCGGCAGGATCAAGCGAACGGATTTTGTTAGACGCTCCTCGAAGTTTGAAGGAACCGGTCTGTTGCAGGTTCTCCATCTTGAACAGAACCCTGCCTGAGCTGCCCGGGAAAAGCGCAGTTACGTCCTCAACCGGAGTCTCTGTCACCAGGCCGCGTATGCGACGGTGAGCGGCGTCAACCAGAGGACCCCATTGCGCGAGAGAAAAAGTAAAATTCGTTTGCTTGAGGCTAATCACCCAGCTATTGTGACATGCTGGGCGCAATAGCGTCGATGATGCTCGCGAGACCGAGCTCCGGTTTAGGGTTCGAGCGCCTGCTTTAACGTGAGGTCAACGTGGATAGCCTGAAGACTTGTTGCGTCCCATCCCCCGCCCAGCGCTTTCACCAGTGAGACTGAAGTGACAAGTTGCTGGCCAAGAATTTGTGTGGAGAGCCGTTGATTATCCAACAGAGTTTGCTCGGCGGTGACTACGTCCAAATAAGTGACCAGGCCACCGACGTACCGATCATTGGCGATCTTCAGCGCGCGCTGTGCTGCATCCACCGCGAGCTGCTGCGATTCAGAGGCTTGCGACAGCACGTTTAATCCAGAGATACCGTCTTCCACTTCCTGAAAAGCGTTGAGGACATTCTGGCGATAGCCGGCAACGGATGCGCCGTATGCAGACTGCTGGAAATCCACTTGGGCTTTGCGTCGTCCGCCACTAAGGACAGCGTCGGCGACGTTGGCGCCAAGCGCCCAGAAAATGCTGGGTGCGCTGATCAGTTCGCCCAGCTTCGCGCTATCAAGACCCGCACCACCTGTGATTCCGATACTTGGGAAGTATGCACTCTTCGCGACGCCGATCTGGGCATTCTGCGCGGCCATCTGCCGTTCGGATTGGGCCACGTCCGGGCGCCGCTCCAATACATCCGAGGGAACACCAAGCGGAATTGCAGGAAGCTTCACGTCCAGCGGCTTGGGTGCGATGGAAAAAGACGACGCCGGCACGCCCACCAGGGCGGCGATGGCGTGTTCAAACTGTGCGCGCTGGCGACGAAGCAGATGTGCCTGCGTCTTGCTGGCGTTGAGTTGTGTCTCCTGCTGGGCAACGTCCAGGCCAGACGCTACGCCACCATCGTGGCGATTGTTGACCAACCTCAGCGCTCTCTCCTGATAATCAACGGCGGAATCAACTACGGCGATTTCTGCGTCGAGTTCGCGCAGGCTGAAGTAGTCAACGGCAAGATCAGAAGTCACCACGAGCCGGACATTTTCCAGGGCTGCGGCCGATGATTGATAGAGCGCATTGGACGATTCAGCGCTGCGGCGGAGCCCACCGAATACGTCCGCTTCCCAACTTACGTTGAAAGGGATGGTAAAGGTGTTTTGTGTAACTGCCCCGGCCAGCGGGTTACCCGACGCAGTGGGCTGATTGGCCGAGGTGCGCGCGCGTTGCGCGCCCAGACCTGCGCCAATCTGTGGAAGGAGACCGGATTGCGTGATTCGGGCTGAGGCACGTGCCTGTTCCAGTTGGTTGCGCGCCACTTCAATGGTCTGGTTAGCTTTGAGAGCGCTGGCTTCATACTGGCTCAGCTCAACATCATTGAAGATCGTCCACCATGCGCCCTTGGGGATCGAGTCCTGCGGGTTTGCGGCGCGCCATGGAGCTTGTTCCTTCCATGCGTTGGCAACAGGCGCGTCAGGACGGTGATAGTTGGGACCAACTTTGCATCCGACAGACAATGAGAGAAGCAAAACAAGAGAGAATCCGAAAAACTTTTTGATCACGGGCGTTCGGTTCCTCCGCCGCGAATCTTCACCGGCTGACCTTCCTGAAGTGAGTCAGCGGGGTTCACCACCATTTGATCTTTGGGATCAAGTCCGTTCAGAATCTCCACGCTGGTGCCGAAATCACGACCAATGTTCACGGCCTTGAGATGGACGATATTATCGGCTCCCACCACGGCGATTCGCGGGCCCTCGGCACGGAACAATAGAGCGTTAACCGGAACTGACATGCGGACAGTCTGCACAGGCACCGCGAAATGTACCTGACCGTAAGAGCCGGGCATGAGGTGTCCGTCAGGATTGGGGACGTCGACTTCCGTCAAAAGGGTGCGCGTTGCGGGGTCAATCACATCTGCCGTGCGGACGACTTTACCCATGAATTTCTTGCCCGGGTATTCAGCCAGTTCAATGTAGGCGGCCATGTTTCGCTTGATGGAAGGCGCGCTGGATTGAGGCACGCTGACGTAAACGCGCAGCGGATCGACTTGCGCGATGTCAAAGAGTTCGCGGGCAGTGCCGGCGCTGCCTGCGTTGATCAGCGCGCCAGTATCAACATTGCGCTTGGTCAACACTCCGGAGAACGGCGCGTAGATATGCTTGAAAGATTCGAGTTGCTCAAGGCGTTTTACGTTCGCGTCAGCGGCCGCCACGTTCGCGCGGGCCTGCGTATAAGCGCTGGTTTGCTGGTCGGATTCCTGCTGGGAAACTGAGTCTGTCTTGCGTAGATTGATCCAGCGGTCGGCGGAACTTTTGGCCAGTTCAAGCTGCGCCTCAATCTGCTGGCGCGTTGCCTTGGCCTGGGAAAGCTCCTGGTCCACTTCCGGCGTATCGATCTCCGCGAGCAGTTCGCCCTTGGTAATGCGGCTGCCGATGTCTTTATTCCAGCGGAGAAGGTAACCGTTGGTGCGGGAGTAAATCGCTGATTCGACATAGGCCTGCAACTGCGCCGGCAGCGTCAGTTCTTCATTGGCAGGTTCGGCGGCAGGCTTGAGCACGCTGACAGTGGGAACGGCCAGCCGTTCTGTTTCCTTGGCCAGGGCTTTCTTTTCAGAAAAACGGCGTGCGACGGCAAGTGCGCCGCCCAGTAAAAGAATGACCAGAACAATCAGGACCAGACGGGAACCGGCTGATGTATTGCCTGGCGCCGCCGCTGGGGCCGTAGTTTTTACCGGAGATTCTTCGACCGGTTGTTTCTGCGTAAGCTGCGTCATATTCCTCGGGTTTCCTCTAACGACCACTAAATATCTTCATCGACAGACTGAGAGCAATCTTCTCAGGCGTGCTGCTCAACTTCCAGCACTTCCGGCAATACCGGCCGGGTGCGGCGGTGCATGATGCTGAAAATGACCGGCACAAAAAACAATGTTGCCACGGTGGCAAATAACAGACCACCAATTACGGCACGGCCCAGCGGGGCATTCTGCTCACCACCTTCACCGAAACCCAGCGCCATCGGCACCATGCCGATGATCATGGCCAGGGCCGTCATGATGACCGGGCGCATACGCGTGTAGCCGGCTTCCATAGCGGCTTCAACGGAGTTCATGCCTTCGGCCATTTTTTCCCGCGCAAAGGAAATCACCAGAATACTGTTCGCGGTGGCTACACCCATGCACATGACCGAGCCTGTCAGCGACGGCACGTTTAAGGTGGTGTGCGTCAGCAGCAGCATCCACGCGATTCCGGCCAGAGCTCCGGGCAGGGCGGTAATAATGATGAAGGGATCAAGCCATGATTGAAAATTGACGACGATCAATAGGTAAACCAGCACGATCGACATCACCAGTCCGATGCCCAGGCCAACGAAGGAACTGGTCATGGTCTCCACTTGTCCGCGCATCACGATATCAGTGCCACGGGGCAGATGCTTCTGCGCTTCCGCGATGATTTTGCGGGTGTCACGGGCTACGCCGCCAAGATCCCGGCCTTGAATGCTGGCGTAAACGTCCATGACGGGTTGAATGTTGTAGTGCGACACCACGGCGGGCGTGACTGCCGGGGTGACAGTGGCCAGATTGGCCAGCACCTGCGGCGCCGGAGCGCCAGGTGCGTTCACCGGCGTGTTCATCAACGCCTGCAGGGAATCCACTCGATACTCAGGTGTCTGTACGGCTACGTTGTAAGTGACGCCGTTGTCACGGTTCAGCCAGAAGGTTGGCGCAGTCTGAAAGCTGCCGCTCAATGAGACGAGAAGATTCTGGGCAACGTCGCGCTGTTGCAGGCCGACCTGCTGTGCGCGCGTGCGGTCAACAGTGAGCTTGATGGCTGGACTGTTCATCAACTGTTGTACGTGAACGTCAACCGCTCCGGGCACATGGCGCATCTGGTTCGCGAGCGATTGCGCGATCTGATAATTCTGCACCGAGCTCTTGCCAACGACCTGAATGTCGATCGGCGAAGGCAAGCCGAAATTTAGAATCTGGCTGACAATATCGGCCGGTTGGAAGAAAAATTCCACGCTCGGGAACATCGCCGGGAGCTCTTCGCGAAGCTCTTTTACATATTCAGCAGTGGGACGGTGTTTCTCCTGGTTGAGTGATACGAGGATCTCCGCGTCTGAGGTGCCAATGCTGCCGGCGGTGCTGTAAGTGTTGTTGATGGAACTGTAGGGCAGGCCGATGTTGTCCAGGATCGTGACCAGTTCATGCTGGGGAACCTTGGCGCGAATCACGTTTTCGATCTCATCGCACAGGCGGGCGGTTTCTTCAATGCGAAGTCCTGCGCGTCCGCGGACGTGCATGCGGAAGGTGCCGGCATCCACGTCAGGGAAGAAATCCTGGCCCAGGAAGAAAACAATGCCGAGAGACAAAACACAAAACGTGAGGAAGCAGCTGATGAAAAGCCGGCGGTGCTCCACGGCGGAGCTCAGGAGCCGGCAGTAACGGTCACGCAGGCGTTCAAACATTCGCTCAAAGGCGATCTGTACGCGCTTGAATGGCGCGAAAAATCCTGTACCCACATTGAACTTGTCTTCGTGCTCATGATCCTTGAGCAGGTACATCACCAGCGTTGGTATCAACGTTCGTGACAACAGATATGACGCGAGCATGGCGAAGACCACAGCTTCAGCCAGCGGCACAAAGAGGAACTTGGCCACGCCGGTCAGGAAGAACATGGGCACAAACACGATACAGATACAGATGGTGGAGACAAATGCCGGTACCGCAATCTGGGATGCGCCGTCGAGAATGGCCGTCTTGAGTTCCTTGCCCATGGCCAGGTTGCGATCAATGTTCTCGATCTCAACCGTGGCGTCGTCGACAAGAATGCCGACGGCGAGCGCCAAGCCTCCCAGGGTCATGATGTTCATGGTCTGGCCCAGCGCACTCAGGGTAATGACCGAACATAAGATGGAGAGAGGAATGGAGATGGCAATAATCAGCGTGCTGCGCCAATTGCCCAGAAAGAGCAGGATCATGGCTGCGGTAAGACACGCAGCAGTCAAAGCTTCCTTGACCACGCCCTCAATGGAAGCTCGAACAAAGAGCGATTGATCAAAGAGCGGCTTAAGTACCAGATCGTCAGGCAATGATGCGGCTGCTTTTTTTAGCGTGGCTTTGATGTTATCGACAATGTCCAGGGTAGAGGCGCCGCCGTTGCGCATGACGGTGATGAGTGTGCCGCGAATGCCGTCCTGACGAACGATGTTGGTTTGCGGCGAGAATCCGTCACGTACGTTGGCAATGTCGCGAACGTAGGTTGTGGTGCCGTTCTGCGTCTTAACCGGAAGATTGTTGATCTCAGCAATCGAATCCGGGCTCCCGTTCATCTCCACTTCGTATTGCAGCGTGCCGATCTTTGCTGTGCCTGAGGGCAGAATCAGGTTTTGCGCATTGATGGCGTTGACCACGTCCACTGGCGTCAGTCCCTTGGCCTGCATTGAAGTGGTGTTGATATCCACGGCCACCACCCGCTGTTTGCCACCGTACGGGAACGGAATTGCGGCGCCGGGAACGGTGATCATGCGGGGACGCACAAAGTTTACCGAGTAATCGTTGAGCGCCTGCTCCGGCATGGTCTTGCTGCTGATGCCCACCTGCACAATCGGTACGCTGGAAGCGGAATAAACAATGATGAGCGGCGGCGTGGTGCCCGCCGGAAGCTGGCGGATCGCAGTCTGGGAGATTGCCGTTACCTGTGAAAGGGCGGTTTGCAGATTGGCGCCGGGCTGGAAGAATACCTTGGTGATGGCGCGCCCATCCATGGACTGCGTTTCAGTGTGTTCGATATCGTTAACCAGGGTCGTCAGGCCCCGTTCCGTGCTGCTGACAATGCGGTCATTCATTTCCTGCGGGGAGAGACCGCCGTATTGCCAGATGATGCTGATGACGGGAATGTTGATTTCAGGCAGGATGTCGACAGGAGTACGCAGGATGACGATTGGGCTCAGGATCAGAATCAGGAGCGCCATCACAACAAAGGTATAGGGGCGCTGTAACGCCAGTCGAACAATCCACATCTTGTCGAGTTCCTCTGGTTGGTTTAGCGGCTAGCGTTTGCCGCTGATCGTGTACCTGAGCGCTCTGCCCGTTGGAATTGGCAACGTCCGGCTCTCGAGCGGAAGCGTTCAGAGATGAAGCAATCTCACTTCCGGCTTAACCCCGTGAGAAGTGCTCCTCATATTGACTCTGAAAAATGAGAAAGGGATTCAGCCGGACAAGCATTATTCTAGCAGCGGAATTGCTAAATGCTTACGCCGTTAACGCAGCGCAACATTTCTTTACCTGGGTTAATGTTGCCTGTTTCGATTGATCGAAACTACTGATTACGTCTGGCCATAGACGGGGATGTTTGCACCGTGAATAAGAACGGCATCCGGGCTGCATAAGAAGAGGATGACGCGTGCGATGTCTTCCGGCCTGGGCCATTTGGAGAAATCAGATCCTGGCATGGATCTGCGATTCGCTTCTGTATCAATGATGCTGGGCAGAATGGAATTTACGCGCACGCCGGTGCCTTTCAATTCCTGGGCCAGACAATCAATGAGGGCGAGCGCGGCGGCTTTAGCGGCTGAATACGCCGAGCTGCCGGCGGCATGATCCAGCGCCGATTTGGAGGCGATATTCACAATTGAGCCGCTCTTCTGTTTCACCATGGCAGATGCGGCGGCTTTGGCCACGGCAAAGCTCGCATTGAGGTTGAGATCAACCATTAGGTGATACGTCTTACTTTCCGTTTCCCAAAGATTTTTTCCGCCGGCATATCCACCAATGGTATTCACCACAAAATCAAGATGACCATGACGCGCGGTAATGCCGTCAACCAGGGCCTGAGTTGCGGACTCGTCGGTGGCGTTCAGGGGAAGCAATTCCAGACGTTGATTGGCGCCGACAGCTGCGCGCAGGGACGCGGCTTCGTCTTCTCTGATATAGGTGGCGACAACCGATGCTCCCTCATGAAGGAAAGCGAGGGTTACGGAGCGGCCCAGTCCACCAGTTCCACCTGTTACCAAAGCGACTTTTCCAGCCAGAGAGTTTGACATGAGACCTCCTAACGCGTAAGCCCGTACAAATGTAAGAAGGATCGGGACGTCTTGGCAAGGCCGGGCCAGCTCACTGAATCTCCTCGGCTAAATTGCCACCTGCTGTCAATCCGGCGATTTAGGTTTTGCCTTTCAATTCCCTCAATTACTAAATTACCCATTTACCAAATCAAGGAGGGGGTGCCCCTCCTCCCCGGTTTCACCCAATTACACCCAATGTCACCCAATGTCACCCAACCCCGGTCCCCGGCAAGTCCGGTTTTGGCTTGCTGGGGATGAAGGTCACCCAACCGGGAATTTGTGGTGGACAACTTCCCAAAAATCCAAAGCCGGGGGTAGAAACGAACGAATCGGGCTGGGCGAACAAATTACGAATAAGATACCACAACTCATTTCCGTTGCGGGAAAAATCCGATAGAGGCTGCCTGCCACCCTGAAGAGCATTTTGGCGCGGAAGTTCACCGTCACAAATCGTCTGACAAAATGCTTAACCGCATACCATACCAATCAGGTCTTCTATCTGATAAAATCATACCCAGTTAGTATTGATTCCCGGGTTGAGGCTTTAGAGACGCATTTGCCCCGGAGTCGCGAGGAACGGAATGTTTCGACTCAACAAGCTTACCGATTACGGGATTGTGCTGATGGCGCATGTGGCGCGGAGCGCGGAGGACACGCCGCACACGGCGCGCAGCCTTGCCGCAGCCACGCGGCTTCCGTTGCCCACGGTCGGGAAGTTGATGCGGCAACTGTCTGAGCACGGACTTCTGACCTCGCACCGCGGAGTCAACGGCGGCTATAACCTGGCGAAATCCGCCACAAAGATTTCCGTCGCCGACATTATTCTGGCGCTGGAAGGGCCCATCGGCTTTACCGAATGCAGCGTGGTTGCAGGTCTGTGTGAGATGGAGCGTTCATGCTCCATCAAGATTAATTCGCAGATCATTGGCGAGGCGTTGCGTGATGCGCTGGAGCGGGTAACGCTCGCGGAATTGAACCAGCAGATGCCGCAACATGAGCGGCAGAAGAAAGACCAGATTATTTCCATTGAACCAGCCATGGCTGAAGGAGTGCGATGAGCACAGTAGACCAGATCCAGGACCTTACAAAACAGGAATACAAGTGGGGCTTTGTCACTTCAATAGATGAAGACCGACTGCCGAACGGGTTGAATGAGGACATTGTCCGAGCCATCTCGCTCAAGAAAGGCGAGCCGGAATTCATGACGGAATGGCGGTTGAAGGCCTATCGTTATTGGTCCACGCTTGAGCAGAAACAGGCCGAGCCGACATGGGCCAACGTGAAATATCCCCCCATTGATTACCAGGGCTTGTGCTATTATTCCGCGCCGAAACAGAAGAAAGAACTGAAGAGCCTGGATGAAGTGGATCCGGAGATCCTCAGCACCTACGCCAAGCTGGGTATTCCCCTGCATGAGCAGAAGTTGCTGGCTGGAGTGGCGGTGGACGCGGTGTTTGACAGCGTCTCCGTGGCGACCACGTTCAAGGCCAAGCTGGCTGAAGCCGGCGTGATTTTCTGTTCGTTCTCTGAAGCGGTGAAGAATCATCCTGAGTTGATCAAGAAGTATCTGGGATCAGTGGTTCCGTACACTGACAACTTCTTTGGCGCATTGAATTCCGCAGTCTTCAGTGATGGATCATTTGTTTATGTACCCAAGGGCGTGCGTTGTCCCATGGAGCTTTCAACCTACTTCCGCATCAATGCGCAGAATACCGGACAGTTTGAACGTACTCTGATCATTGCTGATGAAGGCGCCTACGTGAGCTACCTGGAGGGCTGCACCGCCCCGGTGCGCGACGAGAACCAGCTTCACGCTGCCGTGGTTGAGTTGATCGCCCATGACAACGCGACGATCAAATACTCGACCGTGCAGAACTGGTATCCGGGTGACAAGGAAGGCAAAGGCGGCATTTACAACTTTGTGACCAAGCGCGGCAAGTGCGCGGGCAAGAATTCAAAGATCTCATGGACGCAGGTGGAGACCGGATCAGCCATCACGTGGAAGTATCCCAGTTGCATTTTGCAGGGCGAGGGTTCGGTCGGCGAATTTTATTCCGTGGCGTTGACGAACAATTACCAGCAGGCCGATACCGGGACCAAGATGATCCATATCGGCAAGAACACCAAGAGCACCATCGTTTCAAAAGGCATTTCCGCCGGCCACGGACAGAACACGTATCGCGGCATGGTGAAGATACTGAAAGGCGCAACGGGCGCCCGCAACTACACGCAATGCGATTCGCTGCTGGTGGGCGATAAGTGCGGAGCGCACACGTTCCCGTATATCGAAGTGAAGAACGCCAGCGCGCGGATGGAGCATGAGGCGTCCACGTCAAAGATTGGTGAAGACCAGATTTTCTACCTGCAACAGCGCGGCATTCCAAAGGAAGAAGCGGTTTCCATGATCATCAATGGATTCTGCAAAGCAGTGTTCCGTGAACTGCCCATGGAATTTGCCGTGGAAGCACAAAAATTGCTGAGTATCAGCCTTGAGGGGAGTGTTGGATAAACGATGAGTTTACTGGAAATCAAAAATCTTCATGCCAGCGTGAATGGCAACGAAATCCTAAAGGGAATCAACCTCAGCGTGAACGCCGGTGAGGTGCACTCCATCATGGGGCCAAACGGGTCCGGTAAGAGCACGCTTGCGGGTGTGCTGGCACGGCGCGAGAGCTACGAAATTACCCAAGGGCAGATTCTTTTCAACGGCAAGGACCTGCTGGAAATGAAACCGGAAGAGGCCGCATGTGAAGGGCTGTTTCTGGCCTTCCAGTATCCCGTGGAGATCCCGGGCATCAGTAATGCTTACTTTCTGCGGACGGCGTTGAATGCGATCCGTAAATTTCGCGGCGAAGAAGAACTGGACGCGATGGACTTCCTACCGCTATTGCGCGAAAAAATGCGCCTGTTGGAAATGGACGAGAAATTCCTGAACCGTCCGGTAAATGAAGGATTCTCCGGCGGGGAAAAGAAGCGCAATGAGATTGTGCAGTTGGCCATGCTGGAGCCGAAGCTGGCCGTGCTGGATGAAACCGATTCCGGTCTCGACATTGACGCGCTGAAAGTGGTCTCCAAGGGTGTAAACGCCATGCGCAGCAAGGACCGCGCCATGGTGCTGGTCACGCACTACCAGCGGCTGCTGAATTACATTGTGCCGGATTTTGTCCACGTACTAGTCAACGGCAAGATTGTGAAGTCCGGCGGACCTGAACTGGCGCTTGAGTTGGAAGACAAGGGCTACAGTTGGACGGAAAACGAGCCCGTTGGCGCGCGGCGGTAAACAAGGGGAGATGATGAGCGAAACAATTACGGCTACACATGCCCCTGACCGCTATCTGGAAACGTTTGAGCAGTTCAGTCGCGGAGCAGCTACCCAGTTGGGTTGGCTGAAGGCCCTGCGTCAGGAAGGCTTTGCGCGATTTTCTGAAACCGGTTTTCCGACTACGCACGATGAGGACTGGCGCTTTACCAACATTTCGTCGATTTCCCAGACGCCATTTGAAATCGCCCCGCGCACACGAATCAAAGCGAGCGATCTTGATCAATTTGGACTGGCCGGTTTTGAATGCCTGCTGGTGTTTGTGAACGGTCGTTATTCGAGCGAGCTTTCGCATGTTCCGAACCTTGGTACGGGTGTGAAGGTCACCAGTCTGGCAGAACAGATCAGCACGGACGCGGCCGCGGTGGAAAAGCATCTGGGCCAGTACCTGAATATTCAGCGGGATTCATTTGCTGCGTTGAACACCGCATTCATTGAAGACGGCGTTTATGTGCATGTGGCCCGGAACACGGCGCTGAAGACGCCCATCTACGTGTTATATGTTTCCGCACCTGGCGGGGCGCCGGTGATGGACCATCCCAGAAACCTGATTGTGGTGGAAGAGAGCGCGGAAGCCACCGTGGTGGAAGATTACGTTTCACTGGGCGAAGGGTCGGCATTCTCCAATGCAGTCACGGAAGTTGTGGCCGAACCCAATGCCATCGTGTCGCATTACATGCTGGTGCGCGCGGCAGCCAGTAGCTACAACGTGTCTACGTTGCGTATTCAGCAGGCACGCAGCAGCAACGTTTCCACGCACTCTTTACTCCTGAGCGGGTCCATCCTGCGCAACAATGTACATCCTGTACTGGCGGGTGAAGGCGGGGAATGTCTGATCAACGGCCTGTTTATGGTGAACAGTGGGCAGACCATGGACAACTACATGCTGGTGGAGCATGCTGCTCCGCACTGCGCCAGCCGCCAGTTCTATAACGGCGTGCTGAACGGACAAGGCCACGGCGTGTTCCATGGCCGGATAATTGTCCACAAAGACGCACAGAAGACGGACGCGAAACAGACCAACCGCAACCTGCTGCTTTCAGATGACGCGCAGATTGACACCAAGCCGCAGCTGGAAATCTATGCGGATGACGTGAAGTGCACGCATGGCGCCACCATTGGCCAGGTGGAAGAGAACGCGTTGTTCTACCTGCGTTCACGCGGACTGGATGAGGCGGCTGCCAAGCACCTGTTGTTGCTGGCCTTCGCCAACGAATGCCTGGACCGCATGAACTCTGAACAGATGCGGGCCTATATTGAAGCCCTGGTAATGACCTGGCTGCCGGACGCGGCTCGTTATGTCGGGGCCAAGCCGAGTGAAGTGGAAAGAAGTCTGGAGGAAGTGGGATGAGCACGATAGCCAAAACGCCGGCAGAGATTCACGCGACTGGGTCGCTTTATGACGTGGAAAAGATTCGCCGTGACTTTCCGGTGTTGGACCAGAAGGTCCACGGGAAGCAACTGGTGTATCTGGACAATGCCGCCACGTCACAGAAACCGCTGGCGGTGATTAAGGCGATCGAGCACTACTATCGCTACGACAACTCCAATATTCATCGCGGGGTACACACGCTCTCTGAGCGCGCGACCGAGGCATATGAAAAAACACGCCATGCTGCAAGGAAGTTCATCAACGCCGCTGACGTGAAGGAAATCATCTTTGTTCGCGGAACTACAGATGCCATCAACCTTGTGGCCCAGACGTATGGCCGGAAGAACGTGGGCGCAGGCGATGAAGTTCTGATTACGGCCATGGAGCACCACTCGAATATCGTTCCCTGGCAAATGCTGTGCGACGAGAAAGGCGCCAAGCTGCGTGTTGCGCCGATCAACGATCGCGGCGAATTGATGATGGACGAGTTTGAGAAGCTGCTGGGACCGAAGACGAAATTCGTTTCGGTGGGCCATCTATCGAACGCGCTGGGCACGATCAATCCGGTCAAACAGATTGCGCGCATGGCGCACGCGAGAAATGTTCCAGTGCTTCTGGATGGCGCCCAGGCCATTCCGCGCATGAAGGTTGATGTGCAGGATCTGGATTGCGATTTCTACGCAACGTCAGGCCACAAAATGTACGGACCAACCGGCATTGGATTTTTGTATGGCAAAGCCAGCCTATTGGAGGCAATGCCGCCATACCAGGGCGGCGGTGACATGATCGCGTCTGTGACATTCGACAAGACGGTTTATAACCGGCTGCCTTATAAATTTGAAGCCGGCACTCCGAACATTGCCGATACCATCGGACTGGGCGCGGCCATCGATTACCTGAACCAATTGGGGCTCGATGAGATTGAAGCCCACGAAGCCGACTTGCTGGAATACGCGACGCAGGAAGTGCAGAAGATTTCCGGCGTTAGCATTGTTGGTACAGCGCGCGAGAAGGCCGGAGTGCTTTCCTTTGTTATGCAGGACATCCATCCCCACGATATTGGAACGATTCTTGACAGTGAAGGAATCGCGGTGCGGACCGGTCACCATTGCGCGCAGCCGGTTATGCAACGTTATGGAATCCCGGCCACGGCACGTGCATCCTTCGGCCTTTACAACACGCGCGCGGAAGTTGATGCCCTGGTGAAGGGAATACGCAAAGTACAAGAGGTGCTGGGTTAATGTCGGATTCCAGGGAACTGCGCGATCTTTACCAGGAAGTGATTCTGGAGCACAGCAAAAAGCCGCGCAATTTTGGTGAGTTGGCAAATGCCGATCACAAAGCAGAAGGTTTTAACCCTCTCTGCGGTGACCACTATACGGTCTTTGTGAACGTGAAAGACGGGGCCATTGATGAGATTGGATTCACCGGTGCGGGCTGCGCAATTTCAAAAGCTTCTGCGTCCATGATGACGCAGACTTTGAAAGGGAAGTCGACGGTGGAAGCTGACACGATTTTTACAAACTTTCATGACCTGGTCACGGGCCATGAGGCAAATGTCGATGCGCTGGGAAAGCTGGGCGTATTCTCTGGCGTTTCGGAATATCCGCTACGGGTAAAGTGCGCCACGCTGGCATGGCATGCGATGAGAGCGGCGCTTCGCGGCGATCAAGATGCCATCTCAACGGAATAACCGCACTACTTTGCAGCGCGAGGATTGTTGAAAGGTTCGTCCTTTGGAGGAATTGATTTGAGAACCGGTGAGAACGTTGTGGTGAGTCGCGATTTGCTCGGCACGCAAATTCCAAGCGGTATTCCTCACCCAATTGCTGCCGGCACGAGTGTCCGTCTCACACAGGCACTGGGCGGAAGTTACACGGTGATGACCGACCAGGGATATCTGTTGCGAATCGATTCAAAAGATGCCGACGCTATCGGCATTTCAGCAGAAGAGGCCATTCCATTAGAGGCGCAGGAATTTGATGAAAAGCTTGTCTGGAACCAGCTTCGTACCATTTACGATCCGGAGATTCCGGTGAACGTGGTGGACCTTGGGTTGATCTATGGTTGTGAAATACAGCCAGCGCCGGAAGGCAACCAGATCGATATCAAGATGACCATGACTGCCCCGGGCTGCGGTATGGCTGATGTCCTTAAAGCCGATGTGCAACGTCGTCTTTCCGCGCTGCCCAGTGTTTCTGCCGTGAATGTTGATGTAGTTTTTGAGCCTGCGTGGACTCCCAACCGGATGTCTGAAGGCGCCCGCCTTCAGTTGGGTCTGGACCTGGACAGCACACCTTTCCAGATGTACGACAAATAGCCCAAGCTCGACGCCGAAAAAGCGCTGGTGCTTCTTCATTATTTAGTGCCGATTCCCGAGCAAATTTGTTAATGATTTCAGCCTCCGATTCTAAGAAGCGGACGCGGGTTTTTATTAGAAATTTTGATAAATAGCCGACGTTTATTTTATTTTCTTAGCCTTGTCTCTGGGCAAGTTATTGAAAAATAACATGTTATCCATTGTCGACTCCTCCACGCATAAAAGATTCGCTATTTTCTTTGGCACAATCGAGCACAGGTGTATATTTCGTCCTGAAACGGGAGAGCAAGACCTTGCTACACAAGCTCCGAAAAATCGTTCTGCTGCTAATGATGGCGATCACGGTTTTATCGCCCTTCATGCAGCTTGACAGCTGGGATAATTTTCCAACGTCAACAGACGATCTTGAGCTCCAGATAATTTTCGGACTCTGCATCATAGGAATGTTTCTGGTGTTTGTGGGAGTGGTTAAACTCCTTCCCCAGATACTTCAATTCCTGCTTCTGTTACCCGCCAGAGCCATCCACTGGGCTGACCTTATTGTGGTGAAGCCTTTGAACTCCGGTGCAGTCTTTTCTCCACCTCTCCGAATCTGATTTCCATTCCCATGCCCGAAGTGTGTCTGTTTTGGAAATTCCATTCACCGGAATTCCACCAAAACTAAAGATGGTTCTCATTGTGCCGCGGATTGCAAAGCCGGCATGAGGGGCCGAGTCAGCACAACGCATTTGAGGAATGGACCCATGAAATCCGCAGAGTTGACTCAAAATGCCGTGAGCGGTGTTTTGATCAGTGAGCTACCCAAAACCACTAACACTTTTGATGAAGAGTGTGTTCCTTGCTGCACCCGCTGCAAGTCAGAGATTGACGCCGGCACGGAAGACGAACAACTCGTTCAGCGCTGCCTGGACGGCGATCAACAGGCATGGGAATCGCTGATTGATAAATACAAGCGCCTCATTTTCTCTATCCCGTTCAAATATGGCGCGAGCCCTGAGGATGCAGCCGACGTTTTCCAGGCGGTCTGTATTGAGGTTTTCAATAGCCTGCCGCAGCTTAAGAATGCCGAGTCACTACGTTCATGGCTGATTACCGTGGCAATTCGGCAGTCCTACCGGTGGAAAAAGAAACAAGCCAACCATGTGGAACTGGACGCCATGGAGCCGGAAGTTGCGGAAGAGATCGCCGCTGTTCCAGCAACGCTGTACCAGGCGGAGGAGGAGCAAGTAGTGCGGGACGTGGTGGAACAATTGCCACCGCGCTGCGCAGACCTGGTTCGGATGTTGTTCTTTGAACAGCCGCCGCTTCCCTATGCTGAAGTTGCCCGGCGATTAGGTCTGGCCACAGGCTCGATTGGTTTCATTCGCGGCCGCTGCCTGTTGCGCCTGCGGAAGGCATTGGTTGAGTCCGGTTTCAATGGCACTGAATTGGCTGCCGTTGCGCTGGAGCGAGCAAATAGATACCTCTAAAACGAGGAAAAACTGATGCGCCGGTTTCTTGCGGGCCCGACGCATCAGTTTTCATTTTTTTAAGTTGATTTTGACGTAGCTAGTGATTGCGGCGGACGCGGCTCATGTTTACGTCAGCATGCAAAGAAAGGTCACGGCGATATCTTTCGATGGGGTCGAGTCCCTGGAATGCCTGGGCCAGAGAGTGGACTTGAGAAATACGGCCGGCAACTCCGGCGATGCGAGTTTTTACGTCCTGCAATGACAGCGGCGTTGTTAAAAAATCATTGGCGCCAGCCATGTATGCAGCGCGCATGGATTCGGTGGAGACTGTGGGAGTGAGAAGAATTACGTAGGGCTGCCGGCTGATATCACTCTGGCGGACGAATCTACAAACTTCCAGCCCGCTCACTTTTCTCAGTTCAGAGCTGATAAGGCAAAGATCCAGGTTACCCAGGCAGAGGGCAAGGCACGCTTGTTCCCCATCCTCAACGGTGATGACTTCATATCCCCAGCGCAATAGTGAGGTTTTCAGGACGCTGTTCAAGAGATCAGAATCGCCGGCGACAAGCACACGCAGACTGCTCATGAGGCCACTCCCGGGCAAAGAAAAAACATATTAGCTAACAGGCTGTTTTGTAGTCCCGCCGCGTGTCAGTGGCGATGCGGGCCTGATTTCCTTGTGGAACCATGGTGATGCAATAGAGGTCATCGGGATTAGGCCACGCGACATGGTTAGCGGCATTGTTGCGGTAAAGATTCAGGGCAATGCGAAGCTGCTTGATATCGCTTTCCGAGAGGGAACAGCGCAGGTATTCCAGATCCTGTTCAATTCCTTGTGCAGCTTCCAGCCATTTTTGACAGTCGTCCATGGTTATCTCCTACGCGTGAACTATTTACATAACCAGTACGGCAATATTTACCCGGAACAGAACTTGCTGCCTACAACTGATTCGTACTTTCTCCGTGATTGAACTTCTGCATTTTCTTGCATATAGCGGATCACGGTCGAGCTTGATCGTTCTATGTATAAGAGTAAGAAACGGCTAACAAAATATAGAGGTGCACGAGAGTTACCATTCAGGTACTTACGTACCGCTGATTCATGACAGAGGAATCCCGTTCGCCCGAGGTATTCACCTTATCCCGATGAGACGTTGCTGGTTTTTACCGATTCGCACATAGTCACGCCCGCAGTGCACATTCTTTTCGGCCTTTTGAAGTAGCGGCAAATCTTGCCGATAAGGTCAGAGTCTGAGGTCAATGTTGAATGGAACAGTTTTCCGCACTCGTGATTTGTAATGATCCCTCTATGGTTGGCATGGCCTACAAGGCACTGGAAGAGCAGGGCATGGCAGTGAAGGTTGCACAGACCGCAACGGCCGCGGACTTGCTCCTGCAAAAAAACGAATTCGATCTGGCACTGTTTGACAGTGACGTTGCCGGCGCAACGCAACTGGCCAGCGATGATAAGAGCAATTTTCCCAAGATGGTGTTTGCCATGGTGCAGCGCGCCAAAGCAGTGGAAATGTACGGACAACGCGTGCACTTCATCGTGCAAAAGCCGTTTACCGCCGATCTGCTTTCTCGCAGTTTGCGTGCAGCGTTTGGCGTAATGTTGCGTGGCCGCCGGGCATCGTTCCGGCATAACGTTGACATTGCCGTCACAAACTGCATGGCAATCAAAGACCAGGAAACAAGAAATCTTAGCTCGGCGGTGGTCGTTGACATCAGCGAAACCGGTCTCTGTCTGCAAACCAGAGAAGTGCTACAGCAAGGAACGTTGGTACAACTGACCATCCCTTCGTCCGATGTGAAAGATGCCATCGAAGCGCAGGGTATAGTCGTATGGAACCAGTCGACAGGAAAATCCGGCATTAAGTTTGCTCGCATGGCAACGGCGGAAAAGCAAAAGCTCAGTTCGTGGCTGGAGTCCATGATGCCGTACGATATGGAGTTGCAGCCACGCCATGTGGTGCACGCACGCTGAATCTCTTTAGGCTTTAGCAAAATCGATATATCCGCGTTGCGGATCAGTGCTTGCCAGTCTCACACGTATCTTGTCGCCGACGTCCACGCCCTGGCCGTGCATCAGGATCCCTTCCACATGCGGCTGCAACACGCGCACAAATGTTCCATGATCGTTGACGCCGGTTACGATAGCGTCAAACTGTTGTCCGATTCGGCTGGCCATGGTAACTGCAGCAATTCGCTTGGTCATGGATCGCTCCACTTTGCGGGCCGCATCTTCTTTCTGGGTGCAGTTCTGCGCGATCGTCGCGAGATCGGCTTCTGAGTACGGCCCTTTGCCTTTCGCCAGAAATCCTTTAACCAGCCGTTGTGTCACGATGTCAGCAAAGCGACGGTTGGGCGCGGTGGAGTGCGTGTAATTCTGTACCGCCAGACCAAAGTGTCCGGGTGAAGGCTCTCCAGGACGCTCCATCACGTATTCGCCGGGGCCCATGAGTTTGATCACGGCAAGAGAGAGATCGGCAAAGTGGTCTGGATCGGTTGCCTTCCTCGCTTGTAGAAAATCGTTCAGCGCTTTTGAGTCAGGTTGCGCCGGGAGTTTGCCGCCTTGCTGCCCAGCCAATTCCACAATGCGGTCCCAGCGTTCCGGCGTTTTCACCACGCGCCGGATGGACGCGATCTTGTTGGTTTCCAGCGTAAGCGCGACCACGCCGTTGCCGGCAATCATGAAATCTTCAATCAGCTCCGTTGCACGATTCTTCTGTTGTCGCGCCAGGTCCACTACCTGGTCGTTCTGCAGGACCGGTTTTACTTCCGTGGTTTCGATATTGAGAGCGCCGTGCCGATAGCGCTCAGCCTTGAGAGCCTGCGCCACGTCACTCTGGAGTTTGAGTTGTGCCTGAAGTTCACCTGACTGTGCGACTTTGGGCGGCGCTGCCGCGCGATTTTCCAGCCACGCTCCAACCGAATCATAGGCGAGTTGCGCTTTGTTGCGCACCAGCGCGCGATAGAGATTCGGCGCATTCACGCACCCATGTTCGTCGACCACAAATTCAATCACTATGCTCAGCGCGTCATTATTTTCCAGCAGGGAAGTGATGCCGGTGGAAAGCTTTTCCGGCAGCATGGGGAAATTGCGGATTCCCGTGTAAACCGTCGTCGTCTCTTTGGAAGCATGCTGGTCGATGGGAGAAGCGAAGGGAACGAATGCGTCCACGTCGGCAATACCGATAAGGATTTTGGTGGAGCCGTCCGGCAGCTTCTCCGCTACCTCAATCTGATCAAGGTCGCGAGACGTATCGTTATCAATTGACGACCACAGGAGGTCGCGCATATCACGCACATCAGCGGGTGCTGACTTGGGTTGAGCATTGATCATTGCAAGTTGCTGGTCAACCGCGGGCGGAAATTCCGGTTCAAAGCCGTTCTGGATCATGACCTGGCGGGCCATGGCTTGTAAGTCAACTTGAGACAGATGTGAGTTGTTCATAGTTTTCTCGATCAGGACTGGGAAGACTATCACGAGCAGAGTAATTTCGCGCTGCTGATTCAAACGCTGGCTGCGCTATTGAATTCCAGCGCTGGTGGATGTGGACGTCTTCTCGCGTACCAGTATTGGCATGCGTGGGAATGAAAAGGTGCCTCCGGCGTCGTCAATCACATTAATCTGCGTTGTGTATAAACCCGGTTTTAGTTGGTCGAGCGGAACATCAAATTGGAACACTGCCGCTTTGCGCTCGGGTGCGTTCAACTGGCGGGCTTCAATCAGCGGGGTTTCATAGGTCTTTACCTTGCCATTGAAAAAGACAATGCTGGTGAGCAGGTGAACAGGATTCTTTATGGCGGCCGATTTTTCTTTGCCTTCAGCCGCAGGCCTGACGGGCTCTTTGTCTTTTGCCGGTTCGTAGATCTCATAAAAGAAATAAAGATGCTGGTCCGGAGTAAAGACGTGGGCGATATTCGGGATGAGTTCCATACCGTCGCGTGCCATTGGATTTTGCGTCTTCCTGGTGGATGGTTGGCGCTGGCTGGCCAGCACCACGGAACTCATTTTGAGGGGCGCTTTCCGCATGTCTGGAACAGTGAATTCCGTTTCAAAAGAACCTAGCCTGCCACTCTGGTTTTCGCGGACGACAAATTTGAAGCGAAATTTTCCCGGCGCCAGTACAAAGCCCGTGCTGTACTGTACGTTTTTGCGGCGAACTTCCTGGGATGCGTCGAGCGAAAGCTTTACCGTCTCACGCATGCTGCCCACGGAACGATTCAGCGGATCAATCACTTCGCCGATGAAATCCAGCGATGCTTTGTCCTTGTCGCCACCCTGGGTAAAAGGGATTTGCGATCCCGGCACCACGAGCGAGACAGGCACGTAAAATTTATGATCGTCCAGGCGGAAGTAGGAAGCAGCCATGTAGAGCGCAACATCCGTATTCGGCAGCTCAGATGCCAGTTCTTCTTCCATCTGCTGATTCTTGTCTTCGGAATTGAAATGCTGGAAGTCTTTGGGTGCGTAATAGCCCTTGCGGAAGTCAAGGTTCAACCCGGGACGATTGATCTTCACCTGAATACGACGATACTTTCCGTCTTTCACAGCATTGCTGCTTTTGTAGCCGAGCACGTAGTAAACAGACGTATCGCGCTGCACTCGATCAAACACCTGGCCAAGATCGTTGCTGTCAAGAAACGCTTTGCCGCCTGTATCAGAGGCAAGCGTGGTAAGCGTTTCCTGGCTGGCAAAGTTAGCGTCCAGTTGGTTCTGAACCGCAGCGCCTGAATACATGGCGGTGCCGCGTAGACTGGCGGTTGCCGCTGAACCACCGGGAGGCATGGCTTCCAGGCCGCGTGCATCCAGCGTGTAGATGGCCACATTGGCTTTGACGGCCGTATTCACGGCGGCCCGCAAGGCGGCTTCATTCTCAATACCGGTCTGTGTCATGCCGCTGGAAAAATAGATGACTGATTTCTTCTGGTTAAACTTGGCCAGTACCTGGCAGATGGATTGCAACGCCTGCAGCTTGCGATCAGTATTGAACTGGTTGTATTCGGTCTCGTCGGGCGTGTAAGCGTCACCGGTTTCGGCGATACCGTCTGCGTCGCCCGTTGGTCCGGCGTCCATTCCCTGGCCTTCCGCATGAGTGAAGCGCTTGAGCACGCGAAGAAGGCGCGCTCGATCGGGCGTAAAGTCCTGGTCCAGTCGCAGAGAAGACGCCAGAGAAATGATGGAGATCATGTCTGAGGCCGTCATCTTCTTCTCAATGTAATTGCGGGCTGAATCCACCGCTCGCTGCGTCTCATCCGGGCTCATGGAACTGAGGTCAAAGAACAAGACAATCACTCGTTTGTTGCTCATCGCATCTTCAGCGTCTTTGCGTGTGATCATCGGCCTGGCTGGCTCAAGCGGAGACTCATTGGTTACTTGCTGAGTCGGGCCGATCGCCCCCGTGAGCGGCGCGGTATCAAGATTTTCGAAATCAAAGCTGGAGATCTTTTGGGGCTTGCCTTCTTCCTGCAGAGTGAAATCTTCTGCCTTCAGTCCGGTAACCGGTTTTCCCTGCTTGTCTCTGACCACCACATTCACCAGGACCAGCTCACTTTCCACCCGGAACCGGTACAGATTCTGCGAACCGCTCGCGGTTGTTGTGACTGATTGAGGGGACGCCGGTGGTGCCGTGATTTGTATAGATGGGGCTTGCGCGGGTGCCATTTGCGTAGAAACGGTTTGCGCAAATAATGTCGTGACCAAAAGAGCCGGCACAAGAGCCATCGATGTGAGTGATTGCAGCAGCGCGTGTGGCGATTTAGGTCTCATGAAAGTTTTCAGAACCTGTACCTCGCCACCAGTTGCGCCGTACGCATGGGACCGGCGGATACCACTTGTCCAAAGGTCGGCGAACCGAGCGTGGTGTCTATGGACGTAAAGTGGACCACGTTGAATACGTTGGACGCAGTGATCCGCAACTCCAGCCCCTGCATTTCCTTCAACTGGATTGTCTTGGACAATGACATATTTACGTTGATGGTTCCGGGGCCAATAATAATGTTGCGCCCTGCGTCGCCGAAGACGCCGGACGGAGTGGCAAAGGCGGCCGTATTGAACCATTGCTGAATGGTCGGATGGTCAAGCTGAATCGACTGGCCGGGAACCGCATCAGGCCGCAATGTCCCCAGCGTGCCGCGAGAGAGATCAGAGTTGCTGCCGAAAATGCGCGGCGAAAATGGCAGTCCCGAGGCAAGCGTGGCGTTGCCGCTGAAGACGATGGCGTTGAATACCTTTTCGGCCATGCTTTCATGGTTGAGCCATTTCTTGTCCTTGCCGAAAGGCAATTGAAAAACGTAGTCAGCCGTGAAGCGATGTCGCTGGTCAAAGCTGGAAAGTCCCCGTTCGGCCGCTATGTCCAGGTCATTCTGCGCCACCACCGTTGAACCGCCGCCGATGGAAGAGGCATTGTCAATCGATTTGGAATAAACGTAATTGCCGCCAATGGACACTCCGTGGCGCATCCGCTTGCGGACGCGCAGAGTTGCCGAGTGCATGATGGAAGAACCCTGCGACGATTCGAAAAGAAATGGCTGCACGCAGGAGACGGACGCGGGAGTATTCGGCAGGCAGGGAAGAAAGCGCGGCCCGCCGGTGACGAGTTGGTCAGGTGCGCGCACAATATCCAGGTGCGTGCCCTTGGAGCCTGAGTACCCAGCGTTTACCACCACGCTGCTCGTCGCCTCCTGCTGAATGTTCAGGTTCCACGTCTGCACGTATGCCATTCGATAGTTTGGATCCACGGCGTAAGTATTGGTGACGTGATTAGGGCTGGAAGTAAATGCGGGAAATCCATTCTGTAGCGTCAGTGACGTGGCCGTTGGCGCAGTGTTGGTTTCCGCAATCGCAAACGGCGGCTGGAAACCAAGTTGTGAGGCCATGGCTCCGTATTGTCCCAGGTTGTAGTTCACCCCGTATCCCGCGCGCACCACGGTCTTTGCCAGCGGTTTCCACGCCACGCCAAGGCGTGGAGCAAAGTTGTTGCGGTCAGGGTGGACCAGCCCATCGGGGAATTTTTTTCCCGTAATAGGGCCGATCTGTCCGGGAAGGACCAGGGCAACGGCGCTGAAGTCCGGCGCAACGTCCAGGTTGGACAGTTGGTTGTTGCTTTCAACCTGCGGATTCACGAATTCATAACGCAAGCCCAGATTGAAGGTCAGGTTCTTTCCGGCGCGCCAGTTGTCCTGGGCAAATACATCAAACGAGTTGGCGTGAAAATGGTAATCGGCAGCGCCGAACTGGATGGATGTCTGCTGGGCGAAGCCGAGAAGAAAATCCGCAAACGGAGCGCAGGTGGAACCGCGTCCGCACGCTACGGAACCGGTGGCGGCTCCGGTAAAAGTAAAGCTGCCTCGTGCGTTGGCTGAGTTGCGTACGTCAGTCATCTGGCGGCGGAAGTCACCACCCCATGTCCAGCTATGTTTGCCGTGCGTGAGGCTCACGGAATCAGAGAACGTAAGGTTTTGTCCCGTGCGGAACTGCGGGGACATGTCTTGCAGGCTAGTGAATTGCGGCGCAAAGCTCAGCGTGGGCAATCCGAAATCAGCAGGAATTTGTGATGTGCCGGTTATTCCAAGAATACTTTCGATGTTCGATCCATCCGTGAAGTGATTGGTGCCCTGGCTGCCGCTGCGGTTGTAATTGAAGCGCGCAGAATTCAGCAGCATGCCTTTCACCGCGGAATGGCCAAAGTTTACGTTGTAATTGTGAATATTCTGCTGGCCGCCCAATCCAGGAAATGGATTGAGAATCGTGTTGCGGGCATTGTTATAGGAGAAGCCGCCATTGATACTTTGCGACCAGTGCGTGTCGTCTTTCTTCTTGTCCTTGCTCTGGCTTTGTTGCTGCTGCTGTCGCTGCTGTGCGCGCGGACCAAACATCCCCATCATCCCGTTGTCCGGACCAAAGCTATGATTAAAGCGGATGAAAGCCGTGTCCGTATTGCTGGGACTGGCGGATACAAAATGAAAATTTCGCGTAGTACCGGGAAGATTCGGCGTAGGAATAAAAGAAAGCAACCGCGCGGCCGCTTGATTAATGCTGGTGAGTTGGTTATTCAGGATCGGCGTGTGAGTGCTTGGGTCAGTCAACTGCACCGGATTGGCGCCGCTCAGCAAGCTGGAAAAATCACCCGAGCGTTCAGCCAGTGTGGGGACCGTGGAGAACTGGTCATATGAGTTGGTGCTGCGGCTGCCGGTATAGTTGACGAAAACGAACGTCTTGGTGCCACCTTTATATATATGCGGGATATTGAGAGGGCCGCCAATGGTTGCGCCAAAGCGGTTCTGGTTGTAGCTGGCCTTGGCGGACGGTTCGCCGTTGAGAGAGTACGGAGCAGCGTCCAGCGCTGAACCGCCATAGCTGTAAAAGAGGGAGCCATGAGGTTGGTTGGCGTTAAAGCCTCGACCGCCGCGTCCACCGCGTCCGCCGCCGCCCATCATGATCGCCATTGGACCGCCCCCGCCGCCACCAAAGCCGCCGCCTCCGAATCCACCTCCGCCAAATCCGCCCCCGCCGCTGAATACCTGAACGCCACCGGCTCCGCCATTAAATCCGCCGCCACCTTGTCCCATCTGGTCGCGCTCCGCAATGCGGTCCTGAATGTCACCGGGGTCGAGAACGTTCTGTTCAGCACGACCTTGAGCGCCGGAAATCGCTACGGACTCGTTGCTTCCGTCCGCAGCCAGTCCCGCGTTGGGCAGTCCCGAATTGGAGAGCGCAGAAAGATCGTTTACTGCCGCTCCTGAAAATGCGGAAGCATCTGCGCCTCGGTTGAGTTGCAGTTGCTGCATTCCCGGACGGCCGCCCGCGCCGGCAATTGCCTGTGCAATCTGCAGGGCTGCGCTTTGTTGCGAGTCCTGCTGCGGGTCCTGTTGAACACGCGAAAGCAGAATCATGGGGAGATCAGCGTGACCTTTGCGGTTTTCATCGTTGATCAGTACTTCCTGCGTGACCGAAGCGAATGCAGAAAATTCCGCTTTGACCACGTAACGGCCTTTTCCGGTCACCTGGATCTTGAAGCTGCCATCCACGTCCGTTGACGTCAGGTATTTCTTTCCCGTCAGAGTGTTGGCGGCGCTAATGCTCACGCCGGGTAACGGTATGGCACCTGATTTCGCTACGCCAGTAATTTCTCCGTAGGCAACCGCGGACGCAGCGGCGGCAGGACTAGTGGCCGGCGCTTGTGCGGCAGGGATCGCCGGCAAAGCAGGAGTCGCCGGCGCAGCAGAAGCGGACGATCCGGCAGGCTTTTCTTGTGCAGCATCTGCCTGCGGACACAGCGAGCCAATCGCGACGCTCGCGCTCAGAAGAAGCCCAGCCGCAATGCCGCACAGGTGATGACGAAGTTGCATGCTTTCCTTCTAGTGCTGCGGCGGCGTGTCTTTTGGCTTTGTCGAATCGGATTTTGTCGGGTCCGGTGCAGGTACGGCCGCTCCCTGTCCGCGTTGGAATTGTTGCGGCGGGCCAACGTTGAGAGTTTTAGGAACGAAGATGTTGTTTTTCAGTTCACCACGGCCCATGACAAAGTCGCCGACCTTAATATCCGGCAGCGTGATGCTTTCGCGGAATTTGCGGAATGAGGTGCTTTCGTCCACCTCAATCTCCTGGGTCTGTCCGTCTGTGCGCGCGATGGTCAGTTTCGTTTCATCAATCGCCTTCACCGTTCCCACAATGTACTTCTTGCCCATGTCGGCGGGATCAAGCTGTCCGCCGGGGCCGAATGGCATGCGTCCGCCACCCTGTCCGGAACTCATTCTGGCAATCGCTTCCGGAGGAACCACTCCAACCATGGCTGCCTGTATGCTGTCGCCATCGCGTTTGCCAACGGCAAAGACCGTGTCTCCGGTTTTGATTTCACTCAGCTTGATGGGTTCGCGTTGCTTGTTGATCCGCGTCTCGTCCGTCACTTTGATGGTGACAGGTGTTTTGGCGCCCACCGCGGCATCACTGCCACCTTGCGGAGCAATAGTGACGGAATCCTTGCCAACGGCGGTTACCTTGCCAAAGATACGGTCGCCGGGAAAGATTCGGCGCTGCCCCCTCTGTTCGGATTGACCTTGTTCAGGCTGAGACTGGCTGGATGGTGACTGCCCGGGTTGAGCCTGGCTGGACTGCGGACGCTCGGCCTGTGACTGCCCGGGAGTTTGCGCAGACAGTCCGATCGATAGCAACGTCAAAAGCAAAATCCAATGCATGTGTTTCATGAATGGTCCCCTGAAGAAGAATGGCTTATTGAATGGCTTGGGCCGAATGATATCGCGAAATAGTGCAAAACGTAATCGTGAACTGGTTAGAATATCGAGTATAGGAGAGAACAAGTTGGGTCTCCTGTTAAGAAGCAATGACCTTGTAAAAAGACTGTAAGACATGGTCCGCCTTCACCAGCATAATCCACGATTTTGTACTTGCCGGGTTCATTCGCCTTTGGCTTTGTTTTTGTGCCTTCCTTTGTTTTTTGTTTTGCTTTCTCGAGAGTGGGGACCCCCTCTCCTCCGATCCCAATCATCCCAATTTGGCGTAGATTTCAGCATCTTCAGACATTCCTGATCCGCGTCAATCCGCGGTAAGGTTTTGCTAAATTGCCAATTGCCATTTGCTGGTTGCGGCGATTCACCTCCCACTATGCCTGATCTGCTTACAAAAAACTACTAAACTAGAGTTTCCTCACAACGGCCACGCAAGACTTATTCCCTCTGGGCAGGTTACAATTCTCAGTTTCACAGCAGGCTGTTGATCCAAGCCGTCAACCGGAGGCACTTGTGGACGATCTTCCTGATAAGCACGACAAAGCCAACTCGAACCAGTCTGAATCTTCTTCCCCACAATCAAAGCCGGGCGTTTCACGTCGCGACTTCCTGAAAATTTCCGGCGTCTCCGCTGCTGTCCCTCTGGTCAGCCATGCCAGATCTCTGGCGCTGGCAGATGAAGTAGCTGAACACGGGCCGGGAAAGGTTCCAGTCACGCTGAACGTCAACGGCAAGCAGCTTCGTGCTCGACTGGAACCGCGCATCACTCTGCTGGATGCACTCCGCGACCAGTTTGAACTCACGGGCGCCAAGCGCGTTTGCGATCGTGGAACCTGCGGCGCCTGCACCATCCATCTGGATGGCAAAGCTGTTTATTCCTGCTCCGTTCTTGCTATTGACGCCCAGAACCGGCAGATTACGACCATTGAAGGTCTCAGCGAGCCCGGCAAACTTCACCCCATACAGCAGGCCTTCGTCGATAATGACGCGCAGCAATGCGGCTTCTGCACGCCCGGTTTTGTCATGGCGACGAAAGCTTTTCTCGATCAACATCCGCATGCAACCGCCGACGAGATCAAGACAGGTCTGGGTGGAAACTTCTGCCGGTGCGGGACCTACGCCGGCATTAAAGCGGCGGTGATGCAGGTAGCCAAAAACGGAAAAGGAGCGTAAGTCATGGGCGACGAAACAAAATACACATGGCCCGAGGCCGCGCAACGTTCCCTGATTGGCAAGAGCGTTTCCCGCGTGGATGGTCCGGACAAAGTTTCCGGTCGCGCAAAGTACACCTATGACATGCATCGCCCGGGAATGCTTTACGGGAAAGTTGTCCGCAGCGCTTACGCGCATGCAAAAATCACCGCGATAGATACGTCAGCGGCGGAGAAGATGCCCGGCGTTGCCGCGGTCCACGTAATTCAGGGCCCCGGGTCTGAGATCAACTGGGCGGGCGACGATCTGGTGGTAGTCGCTGCAATCGATGAAGCAACTGCCGCCGATGCAGCCCGCATGGTGAAGATCACTTACGAACCGCTACCTCATCTTGTTGACGACCAGACAAAGCCCGGCAATGTCTCGGAAGACAACAGCCCGTTGCGCCAGAGTGACCTGGTCGGCATGTTCGTCAACCAGATGCCGGAAGCCCAGGTTGTGGAGAAAATCAAAAGCCGCGCCGTGAGCTTTAAGGTGGACCAGGGTCTGGTTGACCAGATGCGCCAGAACCACATTAGTGAAAACGTGATCTCTGCGCTTCAGGCTGCTCCGTTGAAGGAAGCCGCGGCCGGCGATCAATCGAATTACAAAAAAGAAGCGGCGCAGACCATTGGCGATGTCGACGCGGCTTTCAAGGACGCTGAGGTCGTGTCCGAGGGAATGTATGGCTGCCCGGTCATCACGCATTGCTGTATGGAGAGCCATGGGTCCATCGCGGAGTGGACCAGTGATGATCAGCTTCTGGTTCATCTCTCCACGCAGAATGTCTCCGGCGTCTCCACCGAGTACTCGCAGGCGTTGAAGATTCCAGCCAGCAACGTCCGCATACACCAGGACCACGTTGGCGGAGGCTTTGGCAGCAAGTTTGGCGCAGACCGCTGGGGCATTTACACCGCGCAGGTATCAAAGAAAGCGGGTGGCAGGCCGGTACGAGTGATGCTGGAACGCGCTCCGGAACTTGAAGTTGCCGGTGCCCGGCCCTCCGCTTACGCGCGCGTAAAGGTGGGCGCGAAAAAAGACGGCACTCTTCTGGCATGGGAATCTGATTCATGGGGAACCGGCGGTCCCGGTGGCGGCGGTGCTCCTCCCATGCCCTATGTGGTTCGTGTACCCAATCAGCGGAAGTCGCACGTCGCCGTGTTGACCAACATCGGTCCGGCTCGCGCGTGGCGTGCTCCTAACCATCCTCAGGGATGCCTTATCACCATGGGCGCTCTGGATGATATGGCCGCCAAGCTCAACATGGATCCCGTGGACCTGCTGATCAAGAACATCGCATTGACCGCGCCTGCGGAAGATACAACCGGACGCGCGAATACCTATCGCGACGAACTCATGATCGCCTCTGACCTCATGGGCTGGAAGAAGAATTGGCATCCTCGCGGCCAGGGTGATTCGGGTCACGTGAAGCGGGGTCTCGGCGTGGCCATTCACACCTGGGGTGGTCGCGGACACCAGAGCACGTGCGCCGTTACCATCCGTCCTGATGGTTCCGTGGAACTCAAGATGGGTACCCAGGACCTTGGCACCGGAACGCGGACGGCCATCATGATGATTGCCGCTGACACACTGGGATTGCCGCTCGAACAGATCAATCTCAAGATCGGTGACACGCAATATCCGCCATCGAGCGGTTCCGGCGGCAGCACCACCATCGGCGGCGTCAGTTCCTCCACGCGCCGCGCAACTGTCGACGCTCGCGACGCACTCTTTGCAAAGATTGCGCCAGCATTGCAGGCAAAACCTGAAGAGCTGGAAGCGGTGAACGGAGCCATTCGCGTAAAAGGCACGTCGCGCATCCTGTCATGGAAAGATGCCTGCATGCGGCTGGGAACGCAACCCATTGACGTGACGGTTAAGAACCACGCGGGACGCGGAGAGACAGAAGAACTGATCTCCAGCGGTGTTGGCGGCGCGGTGATGGCAGATGTTTCAGTCGACACTGAAACCGGAATCGTCAAGATGAACAAGATGGTGGCCGTGCAGGATTGCGGCCTGATCATCAATATGAAGACCGCAATCAGCCAAGTTTACGGCGCGCTGATTATGTCCATTGCTGCCACTCTTTACGAAGAGAAGGTGATGGACGCGACTACGGGACGCATGCTCAACGCCGGAATGGATTTCTACCGGCTTGCCGGTATCGGCGATGTTGGCGAACTTGTAGTCCACATGATGACCGGCAAGGGTTATGACGAGCGTGGACCGATTGGCTTGGGTGAACCGCCCACCGTCGGCCCGATGGCGGCCATTGCGAACGCGGTCACCAACGCCATCGGCGTTCGTGTTCCGATTCTGCCCATTACGCCTGATCATGTGGTTGCCGCACTCAATACCGCAAAGCATGCAAGTCTTGAGCACGCCGAAGGAGGTCTCCATGCGAGCGTTTAGTTACGCTTCTCCCACGAAGAAAGAAGATGTGGCCGGATTGCTGGGCAAGAACTGGGGTGAGGTGGAAGTGCTCGCCGGTGGCACAGATCTCCTTGCCTTGATGAAAGATGACATCACCACGCCGCACCGCCTGGTGAATATCAAAGGCATCCAGGAATTGCACGGAGTAAGCCTGGGCAAAGATGAGATACGCATCGGCGCACTTACCACGCTGGCGGAAATTTCTGCCGACGAAAAAGTGAAACGCTCGTATCCAGTATTGGCGATGGCGGCTGGCGAAGCAGCGAGCCCACAGATTCGTAACCTGGCGACGATCGGCGGAAATCTCTGCCAGCGTCCCCGCTGCTGGTACTTCCGTAGCGGCTTTGGCTTGCTGGGTCAGAAAGACGGCAAGTCGCTGGTAACGGCGGGTGATAATCGCTACCACGCCATTCTCGGCAATGATGGGCCTGCGTATTTTGTCAGCCCATCAACCGTTGCGCCAGTCTTGGTCGCCTACAATGCCACGGTGGAGATCGTGGGCCCCAAAGGGCCACGGACTGTTTCTGCGGAAAAGTTTTTTGTCATTCCTAAAACAGAGCAGGAACGCGAGCATGATCTGAAGCCAGATGAGATCGTTACGGCCGTTGTTTTGTCGTTAAAGCTGCCGCCCGTTCGTGCGGGTCACTATGAAGTGCGCCAGAAGGAAGCTTTTGACTGGCCTTATACCACAGCCGCCGTCGCGTTACACATGAATGGCAGTACCGTGCAAAGTGCCCGCATCGTCATGGGTCATGTTGCGCCGGTGCCGTGGGTTTCTCAAGAGGCCGCGCAGGTACTCGTCGGCAAAGCTGTCACACAAGCCACGGCAGATCAAGCCGCACAGGCCGCAGTATCCAAAGCAAAAGGCCTGGGTAAGAACGAACAGAAGATCCATTTGGCCCGCGTAGCTGTGAAGCGCGCCATCATGGCTGCTGCCGGTTCCACCGAGCACGCAGGCATATCGACCAACGGATACCACGGAGGTGCAGCATGAGCAACGTGTCAGATCGTTTCAACACCAACCGTCCCGGACTGTGCTCAGCCCTGCACTGGAAGAGCCAGTACATCTGGTCTGATCCTGATCCGTCCGTGCCCCGCTCCAATGATGGCTTGTTCTGGTGCGCCATGACGCAGACCTGCATCGGCCCCGACGGCAAACTTGCCGAACCCGGCAACTGCTGCTCTGGTGATCGCGGCTGCCATTGCGGAGCGAGCAGGTAGGACTTCGGCGATGACGAGATTTCGCTCGCAACTGATTTAAAAGAGGTTTGCTTGCATGCCCGCGTCCTTCGAACGACGGTTTGCTTTGGCGAGTTAGAATAGTTGCAGGAGTTCGTGCCATGCGTGCTTTCATGTTTGTGCTTCTTGCCCTCATCCTCTCGGGAATCCCAGCCTTCGCGCAACAATCTTCCCAGATCAAAGGCGAATATCTTGAGACCCGCAGTGCCGACGTGTACACCGGCCAATGCTTCGCCAACGGCGAAATGAATCTTGCGGGCGATGAAGCCATCCTGGCCTGGCACGTGACTGACGGCAAATGGGACGGCGTTGATCTCAGCGGGCTCACGGTTGGTGCTGCCGTGAAAGCCCAGGCGACTCTGGGCGATCCTTACGCTCACGCCTATCCCGCCAAGGCAGTTTTGTTCGTTGAAAAATCAGCCACTCCGCAGCAGCGCCAGGCACTCATCAATTTCGCCCAGGAGCAGGGTGGAGAACTACTTCGTCACGTGGTGAAAGTCATGGACGTTCCTGTCAGCATGGAAGTCCTGCAACAGCACAGCGGACGCGCACGTCTTCAGGCCGGAGACTTTGTAACCGTAGAAACTCGCGGCATCGGGCCCAAAGATCATCTCTGCGGCAATGAAGCCACCTTCTACCCACCGCTCACCGAGACTACACATTCCATGCCGGCCGTGGCCATCACCGATGAATATCGTGGCACTGACCTTCAAGTCTCATGGACGCTGCATGACAAACGCAGCGCGTTCGTGGGCACTTTCGCTCGTGATCAACGCAAGGAAGCGTTGGGGTTATAGCTAATTCGGGTAAACCGGATCTTCGAACTCCTGTCCATTGAGCTCGTACACCAGCATAGTCCCTAGTGGCGCTTTGATTCGCACCAGCTCACTCCGCAGCAGTGCGACACCCTTTTCCACATCGTAAAGCTCGGCGTCCACACCGGACCACGCCACGCCGTCTCCTTCTTCGTTCTCCATCGAGCCACCGCCTGTGATCGCACCTAAGCCATCTTTGCTCAGCGCAGCATCCAGTGGATTAGCGTAGATCGCCATGCGGTCTTCCGGTTCCAGGTCCATGGGAATCTTGATATAGAGAAATAAAGGACTCTCGCGGTTCACCTTGTCGGCAGAGGTATTCGAATCCGGGTCCCAGCCCAGAACTTCTTTGATGTCCTTGAAGAAGCTCATAACCCCCCTTGATGTAATTCCTCAGTGCTGCGACCTCTGCAGCAGCTCCGCCAGATGATTGCCCCAGATCGCCGGCCAGGAATGTGTTCCGTGTCCGCGGGTTTCATCTGTGATCGGCAAGAGTACGTATTTGCCGTTCTTCACCCGCAGGATGTCTTTGTCGATGATCTTCAGCTCCGGCGGATTAATCTGATCGTCGGCAGAGTTCACCGCGGTCAGCGGACATGCAATCTTCTCCAGTTGCGGTTCGGGATTGTAATTCAGCGAAGCGTCAAAGTAATAAAGCATGTCATTGGCGTCTGTGGACTTCACATGTGAAGCCACGAATTTTTCCAGAAAGTCGTCGGCCTGTGGCCGGGTCGGTTCGTCTTTCTGCATGCGCAGGGGCGCACTTCCCATGATCAGCAGTATTTCCTGCGCAGGCGCAAGACCAATTGGCTGTTGCTTGTACTCGCCGTTGTTCCAGTCGGGAGAATTGCGGATGTCGTCCATAATCATGCGGCGCATCATGCGATTGCGCCCCGCGATCTCCACCGGTTGGCTCGCCAGCGGCATGGCTGCATCCATAAAATCCGGATGCTGCTCCGCCCACAACCACGTGTGCATTCCACCCATGGATGTTCCCATCACCAGCCTGAGGTGATTCACACCCAGTCCCTGCGTCAACAGGCGATATTGCAGTTCCACCATGTCGTCATATTCATAATGCGGGAAGCGCATGTGCAGGCCGTCACTCGGCTTGCTGGAATCTCCGTGCCCAATGTTGTCGGGCAGAATAATGAAGTACTTGCTCGCGTCCAGAAGCTGCCCGGGTCCAAAGACAACGCCTCCGAAGTTTGGGGTAAGAAACTGCTTTCCAGATCCACCCGTGCCATGCAGGATCAACACCGCGTTGCGGACTCTGCCGCTGGCATCCTTTTGTGGTGTACCCAGGGTGTAGTAATGCAGTTTTACTTCCGGCAGTTTTTCGCCTGACTTGAACTGGAAGTCTTTTGTTGTGAAATCGCCAGGGATTGGCGCAGGGTAGCCTTGCGCTTGCGCAAAGGTTCCCAATAACATCCCGCAAACTGCCATCACTGCTGCTCGTAACACCTTCATTGAGTGCTCTCCTCAAAGTTGTGGACGAACAGCCTAAACTATTTTCCCAAGTCTTGCCACTGATGAGTTGCCCCATGGCAGCTCACAGCCACTTCGTCATTAATTTGCGTGCTTCCACGTTGAAGCCCAGTCGAGAGTAGAGAGATTCCGCCGCCGTATTATCTTTTCCAACTTCCAGACGCAAGGCGTTCAGTCCTTCTTCTTTGCAGATGGAAGTAGCCAAGGCTTCCGCGCGCCGACCCAGCCCCTGTCCCCGGCATCGCTCACGAACATAGAGTTCGTCCAGCAGGCCGAAGCGTCCATGAAATTCCAGGCTAAAGCAGAAGGTCAGCGCAAAATAGCCAGCCAGAGTGTCACCGCTTTGGATCAGGTAAATGCGTCCCAGTGAATGATTGCCGAGTATTTCTCGCACCGCGGAAGCGGCCACTCCGTCGTCATATTTCATGTGCTGCTGAGAATAGAACTCACTCATCAGCGTCAGAAGCTGCGGCAAGTCCTTATCAGTGAGCGGAAGAAACGTAGGTTCGGTCATAGCACAGCCTCTTGGTCTGGCAAACCTGGTTTGGCATACTTGCCGTTGAATAAACGTCTCCGGCTATAATGCCAACCACCATTGCAACATAATTCCGTATGCGCCGTTGTGATATGCACTACGGTTCAGGAGATTACATGTTTGATCGCAGGGCTTTCCTTGCTGTTTGTTCTCGTTTGGGTGTTACCGCCACTCTGTTCCCGGGCGTGCTTTGGGCCATGGCGGATGAAAAAGGCAAGGTCACCCGTGACATGATTGACAGCGCCGCCACCATCGCCGACGTCCACATTGTTGATGAATATAAGGACATGATGCTGGAGTCGCTCAATGACTTCGCCAAGGGCTTTGACGCGATTGCCGGACTGCATATCAGGAATGACGTTGCTCCAGCCCTGATTTTCGATCCCGTGCTTCCCGGCATGAAGCTTGAGACCGAGCGTCGCGCAATGAAGATTTCAGCCACGACCGCCAGCAGCGCCGTGCCAAAAAATCTTGAAGATGTTGCTTTTTATTCCGTGCGACAGCTCGCTGAACTGGTTCGCACCAAAAAAGTTTCATCCTCGGCGCTTACGGATATGTATCTCGAACGGCTCAAGCGTTACGATCCCAGGCTGCATTTCGTTATCACACTGACGGAAGACCGGGCTAAAGCACAGGCGAAAGAGGCTGACCGTGAGATTGCCGCCGGGAAATATCGTGGCCCTCTCCATGGTCTGCCATGGGGAGCCAAGGACCTTCTTGCCGTAAAAGGCTATCGCACCACGTGGGGCGCAGGTGGATTTGAAGACCAGAAATTCGAAGAAGACGCCACGGTGGTTAAGCGTCTGGATGAAGCCGGCGCCGTTCTCGTGGCCAAACTCACGCTCGGCGCGCTTGCCATGGGTGACAAATGGTTTGGCGGCATGACCCGCAATCCGTGGTTCACGCAACAGGGTTCCAGCGGATCATCAGCGGGTTCTTCGTCGGCCACGGCGGCGGGATGCGTAGCTTTTGCCATCGGATCGGAAACTCTCGGATCCATCTCATCTCCGTCCACGCGCTGCGGCGCCACCGGATTACGCCCCACGTTCGGTTTTGTTCCTCGCACTGGCGCCATGGCGCTCTCATGGACCATGGATAAACTCGGACCCATCTGTCGCGCAGTGGAAGATTGCGCTCTGGTTCTCAATTCCATTCACGGGCCTGACGGTCATGATCGTACGGTGAAAAACGCGGCCTTCAACTGGGACGCCAACATTGACTGGCGCAAGCTTCGCATTGGCTATCTGGCTAAAGATTTCGAACTCCAGCAACCCCAGCCTGAGCAGCAGCCGAAAGAAGAAAAGGACCTCACGGAAGCCGAGAAGAAAAAGCGTGCCGATGACGCGCAGCAGCAGGCCGCCTTCCGTGTTCGTCGTGAATACGACCATAAATACGATCAGGCTTCGCTCGATAAGTTCAAGAGCATGGGTGTGAATCTCATTCCCATTGAGTTGCCCAAGTTCCCGTACCAGGCGATGCTTTCCATGCTGGAAGCGGAAGCCGCGGCTGCGTTTGACGATCTCACGCGCAGCGGCCGTGACAAACTGCTGACCAGCCAGAGCAAAGATGACTGGCCCAACTCATTCCGTACTTCGCGCTTCATTCCGGCGGTGGAGTACATCCAAGCCAGCCGGGCACGTACTCTGGCCATGGAACAGGTAGCCAAGGTGTTTGAGGCGGTAGACGTGATTGTTGCGCCAACCAATAGCACGCAGCTTCTGGTCACCAATCTCACCGGCCATCCGGCAATCATTCTGCCCAACGGCTTCCGCGGTGATGATGCGCCCAAGCCTCGCGTGCGCGACAACGGAGACATGGATGGTGGTGGTCCGGGAACGCCCGTCAGTCTCACTTTTCTCGGCGGTTTGTATGGCGAAGCAAAGATGCTGGCGGTCGCCAAAGCCTACCAGGATGCCACGGGCTTTCATCTCAAACATCCCAAACTCGACGCTTAAAAAAGTCTGGGCCGGCGCTCTGATCAACGCCGGCCCAATTTGTATCCGTCTAACGCTGATTAAAGATCGTCGTCGTTGTCCTCGTCCTCCTGCTTTGCATTGCCTGCCGCATTCGCGGCGTCGCCCGACTTTGACAACACAATGGCCGGAACATCCAGCTTCTTCACTGCGTCGTTGTAGGCGGGAACATCCGTGGCCAGGATCTGCTTCCATTTACCCATCTGTTCATCCACCTGTTTGCTCAGCATGTCATACACATCCAGCGACGATTGTGTTGGAGCGGAGTCAGCGCTTCCCACCACGCCGCCCAGAGCGACAAGATAATTGTTCAGCCGGATCGGATAGTTCAAAACATCCTGGCTGCTTTTGGCCTTGGTCTGGATCAGTACTTCCTCGACCTCGGTCATCTTCTTGTCGAGTTGTTTGCCGGCATCAGCCACCGCTTTCGCCTGCGACTGTCCTTCCAGCCGCTTGTTCAGCGCCGTAATCTGCGAACGTATATCGCGGATCTGGTTGACCGCGTCATGCACTTGAGTGACTCGTTCACGGATTTTGATGAGAAGGTCAAACTGCTTCTGTAAATCCTGCTGTGTCACCTTCAACCGCGGATCAGGTTTGATCTCGAGGGGAGCGGTATAGGTTTTACCCTGCACAGTCAGGCGAACCTGATAGGTACCCGAGACGGCCTGAGGGCCATCAGTGTTTCCCGCCCACAAAGGCGAACGCGGAACCTTGGTTGCTCCTTCATAGTGCATGTCCCACACAAAGCGGTTAAGCCCTGCTTCGGCCGGTAGCGCCTGCTCACGCGGGCGCCCAAACCCTTCGTCGTCGCCACCTTCATCGCCAGCTTGCTTTTTCGCCGGATACTTGCGCACCAGTTGTCCTTTGGCGTCCAGGATCTCCAGCGTGATTGGCGGGTCTTTCTTTGCGTCAGCATTCTCGCCGGCAGGCTGTTCAGGTTTTGCCGGCACAGGTGCGTTCGAAGGTTGCGCCTGTCCGGGTTCTTTGCCTACTCCGGCTTTTTCCGCCGGTGTTGATTTTTCTTGCGTAGCGGCTGAAGTGCCCGATGGCGTCGCTGGCTTTTTGTCGGCAGGCTTGAGTGAATTTTTCAGTGAGTAGTAGATCACCGCGCCCTGTGGCGGATTCTGTCCGACAAAAGGCCCGCCAAAAAAACCACCGCCAAATTGCGTGTGGTTGGTGATGCCGGGAGTGTAGAGGTGCGCATCCTCGCTGGCGATTTCTGTTTTGTACTGGCGCAATGCTGAAAGATCATCCAGCACCCAGAACGCGCGTCCATGCGTTGCCACCACCAGGTCATTGTTATGGACTACCAGGTCCCATATTGGCGTTGGCGGCAGATTGCCCGGCAAAGGCTGCCAGTTTGCTCCATCATCAAACGAGATGTAAACGCCCTTTTCCGTGCCGGCATAGAGCAGCCCTTTTCTCGCTGGATCTTCGCGCACGGCGTGTACATAATCATCCGCCGGAATGCCGTTGGTGATGCTTGTCCATGTCTTTCCAAAGTCGGTTGTCTTGAAAGCATAGGGAGCAAAGTCATCCATCCTGTGCCGGTCAGCCGCAACGTAGGCGGTGCCGGCGTCGAAAGGTGACGGTTCAATCATGTCCACAGTGGCAAATTCCGGCATTGCTTTGGGTGTCACGTTGGACCAGTTCTTCCCGGCATCGGTGGTGATCTGGACCAATCCATCGTCTGATCCAGTCCAGATCAGGTCTTTCTGTTTTGGCGATTCTGTCACCGCAAAGATCGTGTCATAGACCTCAACACCGGTATTGTCCTTGGTGATTGGGCCGCCCGCAGCTACTTGCTTGGATTTGTCATTGCGTGTCAGGTCCGGACTGATGATCTGCCAGTTCCGGCCTTCATCCGTGGTCTTGAACAGCACCTGCGCGGCAAAGTAAAGAGTCTTGGGATCGTGCATTGAAAACACGATCGGTTCAGTCCACTGGAAGCGATACTTCTGATCAATGGCTGCCGCGCCAATCGGATTAATCGGCCATGGTGTTACGTTCTGCTCCTGGCCTGTGTGATGGTCGTAACGCGTGATTTCCCCGCCATACGACCCGGCGTACACAATTTCCGGATCGTTGGGATCAGGGGCAATGTAGCCGCTCTCACCGCCGCCCACCGGATGCCATTCGGGACGATCAATTCCACCTTGCGCCGCCGTGGCTATTCCAACCGAGGAGTTGTCCTGCTGCGAACCGTAGATCCAGTACGGGAAACGATTGTCGGCCACCACGTGATAGAACTGCGCTGTCGGCTGGTTCGTCTGGTTGGTCCAGCTTGCGCCGCCGTTGGTGCTTACGTTCGCGCCGCCATCGTTGGATTCAATCATCCGGTTCGGATCATTCGGGTCAATCCACAGGCCGTGATTGTCACCGTGCGGAACGCGAATTGGTTTGAAGCTCTTGCCGCCGTCGTTTGAGCGATACATTCCCGTGTTCAGCACGTAAACGCCATCCACGGATTGCGGATCGGCAAAAACATGGGTGTAATAAAACGCGCGCTGACGGTATTGGCGATCACTGTTCACCAGAGTCCAGCTATCGCCGCCATCGTCAGAGCGGAACAGCCCGCCTTTTTCGGCTTCAATCAACGCCCATACCCGATTGCCGCTGTATGCTGCCGCCACGCCGATACGGCCGATGGTCCCATCAGGCAGTCCGTGTCCTGTGAGTTGTTTCCATGTGTTACCGCCATCCGTGCTGCGATAGAGTCCGCTCCCAGGACCGCCGCTATCCATGCCCCACGGTGAACGCCGCGCCTGCCACAGACCGGCATAGATTGTGTTTGCATTTGTTGGATCAAAGGAGAGATCAATGCCGCCTGAGTTCTCGTCTTTGTACAGAACCTTGCTCCACGTTTTGCCGCCGTCTGTCGTGCGGAAGATACCGCGTTCCGGATTGGGACCGAACGGATGTCCCAGGGCTGCCACGAAGGCAACATCAGGATTTTTGGGGTGAACAATGATTCGGCCGATGGCATGTGTGTCTTTCAGTCCAACAGCGCTCCATGTCTTGCCCGCGTCGGTTGACTTGAAAACTCCGTTGCCGGAAACAATGTTGCCGCGGATGCAGGCTTCGCCTGTGGCTGCGTAAATCACGTTGGGATCAGACGGAGCCACGGCAATCGCGCCAATGGATGGCGACATTTCTTTGGTCTTGTCCGTCATCGGACGCCATGTGAGTCCGCCATCCGTGGTCTTCCACACGCCGCCGGCCACACCGCCAAAGTAATAAGTATGCGTGTCACCAATCACGCCGCTTACAGCCAGCACGCGTCCGCCACGATATGGGCCCACCAACCGCCACGTCAATCCATGCCATGGACCTTTGTTCTCCTCCGCGTTGTCATCCTTCGGAGCGGGAGCCGGCTCGGCCTTCGCTGTTTCCGCTTTTGCGGTTTGCGACTTTGCCTGCTTGCCCTTGTTTTTGCTGTCTTTCTCCTGCGCGTGCAGACGAACGCTTGCTGCTGAAACCGTAAACAGTGCGACCATAACAATGGCTACTACACTTCGCTGCATGGCCTTGAAGACGACGGGCGCTTGTAACATTGAATTCCTCCGGAGATAGTCGTAAGTCGCTGCAGAATCGCATAAGCGACGACCGGACATAGTAAATACCTGCCGCAGTTTTGGAAATGCCAAACCGTGCCCCATGAGCGATCGGGTGATCTGTTGATCGGATGATCTGGTGATGGGAAGCAGCGTCAGGATTTGCGATAGACCAAATTCTTGCGTCAAACTCAGAATGACAAGGGTCCGATCACCCGATCGTCAGATTACAAGATCACTCGATTTGCTCTTAGTCCTTCGCTCACCGACCCAGGGATGTCCGGAAGTTCAACTTACGAATTTGCTGCCAATATCGAGTACGCCGATGTTCTTTTAAGACGTTTCTCGTCTGGCTTCGGTCGTTAAATCAAGACAAAAACCGACTTACTACAGAAACGTCCAGCAGGAACTCCCTTATGGCACGACGGAAATCCCTAGGCCCTGATCAACTCGCTCTGATGTGCCATTCAAGGGTCGGATTCCATCTCCGTGTCCGCCCCTGTTTTCGCTTTTCCATTTCAAAACTCACATGGTTCACTTTGAGACAAATCACCCATCCATCGAATGTCCTCTTCATGTTTGTCCTCCAAGCGAGTAAATAACTTGCATTGTATGGGGTGATTCTTTCGTTTCTCTTGCATTCACCCTAAGTGAAGAAAAATTTAATAAACGTTTGACTCTAAATTGCAAGATGCTGTATTTTCTCTCCGCCTGTGGTGAGCATTTGTGGTGTTCCCTTTGCGCTCGCTCCCGGCAAGTAACTGCTGTAAATCCTTCCCGTCCACTTTTGGCAGACAGCTCTCAATCGTCTGCAGTGCGGCAGAGTTCTCACAAAAACCTAATTCACGGATCCAGAATCTTAGGAGGAACTCGCAATGACGAGGAAATTCCAATTGTTGTCACTTACCTTTGCAACGCTGCTTCTTGCAGGCAGCGTGTTTGCACAAACTGATCCCGGAGTCCGCGGAGGCGCGGCCGCTGCGGGTGGTCCTCTGGCTTCAGTCGCGGCCAATAACCCTGCTGGTAGTCTTTCGTTCTTCAATACTGCTCTGGGAACATTCAGGGAAGTTGATTCCGTTTCCGGAACCATTGAAGCAGGCTCTGGCCTTGGCCCCCGTTACAACTCCAGAAGCTGCGCTTTCTGTCATGCCCAGCCAGCAACAGGCGGCAGCAGCCCGTCCGTTAACCCCCAGGTAACAGACGCAACCGCAGACGGCGCCAGGAATACCATCCCTTCGTTCATCACCTCCGGTGGCCCGGTGCGTGAAGTTCGTTTTCCATTCTTCTTTGACGCCTTCGGCAATCCCGATACCTCGCACCCGAACGGCGGCGTGGAAGACCTGTTCACCATTACTGGCCGTACGGATGCCGGAGCCTGCAACATCCCGCAGCCCAGCTTCGCGCAGGCCCAGTCCGTGGGTAACATCATCTTCCGCATTCCCACGCCAACTTTCGGCGCCGGCTTGATGGAGAACATTGATGAAACCACGCTGCTGAATAACCTCGCCGCCAACTCCGGCACGTTTGGAATCAGCGGATCCCTCAATCGCAACGGAAATGACGGTACCATTACGCGTTTCGGCTGGAAGGCCCAGAACAAATCGCTGCTCATCTTCGCCGGTGAGGCCTACAACGTTGAACAGGGCGTAACCAACGAAGTGTTCCAGCAGGAGCGTCCGCTGCCTGGTGAAGGCCAGACCACGGGCCTGCCAGCAAACTGCAAGATCAACGGAACACCGGAAGATACCACGCACTTTAACGCCAGTAACGTGGATACTTCCAGTGACGCGGTCCAGTTCGCCATCTTCATGCGACTGCTGGCCCCGCCAACTCCCTCGACCACGGCACCCGGTGGCGCAACTTCTATTTCTGCCGGAAAGTCTCTCTTCTCGGCGATTGGTTGCGCGGCTTGCCACACACCTTCGTTGACCAGCGCGGCTTCCAATGTCACGCCCGGTCTCGGCGGTGTAACCGCGAACCTCTACAGCGATCTGGAAATCCATCACATGGGCAACGGGCTCAACGATAACGTTGGACAGGGCGGCGCCGGTGGTGATCAATTCCGATCCGCCCCGCTGTGGGGACTCGGGCAGAGAATCTTCTTCCTGCACGATGGCCGCACCAGCAACCTGATCACCGCGATTGGCGCACATGCCAGCAGCGGATCAGAAGCCAATAGCGTGATTGCGAATTACAACTCGCTCTCCGCCACGCAAAAGCAGAACCTGCTGAACTTCCTGCGCTCTCTGTAAGAGCGGCAGGTACCAACTGGATGGGCGGGACGTGAAAGCGTCTCGCCATGTCCGCTTGCCGGCATTCATGAACGCGGCCCGCAAGCCGTGGGTCTGCTTTTGATGTTCTGTTTTGATTTTGGCACTTGCTCATTCCGGAAACCGACTATGTTGGTAAAACTCAAATCATCGTTTCTTCTCATCCTTCTGCTCTCACTGGCGGTTAATGGCGCATGTCTTCCGGTGAATACGATCTCCGGCCGCGTCATGAACCAGACCCTGGCCAAGCCTGCCTCTGGCGACGAGGTCATTCTGCTTCGCCTGGGCGAGGGCATGCAGGAAGTGGAGCGTACCCGCACTGACTCGCAAGGCGCGTTTTCATTCTCTGCCAATGGCGCGGACGCTGATTACATAGTGCGTGTGGTCCATGACAGCGTGAACTATGACCAGAAGCCGAGTGGCGCTCCATCACCACAACAGATCGCGGTGTATGATGCGGTTTTAAAAATCCCTGGTCTCGCCGGCGCCATGGGTATTGCGCAGGTGGAGTGCGATGGCGCAAATCTCAAAGTCACGGAAATGTATGCCATCAGCAATGTTTCCAATCCTCCCGTCACACAGGCAAACCAGCATAACTTTGAAATTTCACTGCCCGCCGGCGCAACGCTAGGGTCGCTTCAGGTGAAACGAACGGGTGGGGTATGGGTGAACGCAAAGCCCTCGCCAAACGCAAGCGGCAAAGGCCGCTACTCCGTCGATTTCCCACTGCGGCCCGGTGATACCTTGTTCAAATTTGTTTACCACCTTCCCTATCAGTCCGGAACTGCGTTGAAGGTGCACCTTGCCTATCCCGTGAGGAATTTCGGTGTGGTTCATCCTCCATCGATTGGTTTTAAGTCCTCACGACCGCAGGCGTTCACCAGTCCAGGCGTGATCAAGGGATTGCAACTAGAACAGCTTGTGTCGGACAGCATGATTCAAGATGTACCGGCGTTCCAGCTTTCAGGCGTCGGCGTAGCGCCGTTGCCGACCGAACTTGCACAGGCCGAACCGCAACCGGCGCAGCCTGCGATGCCGGCTCCCGCGGTATCTGATCCGGCCAAGGGCATTTCTCCCGCGACGGTAAATGATCGCAAGAGAAATGATCTGTGGGCCGTGGTGATTGCGATGGCCGTTCTCGTGATTGCCGGGATCGTCTTGATGATTTGGCGAAGGAAGCGTTCTTCCAGCAGAGGGGTTGGGTACGTTTTTGGTGAAATGTCACCCGCCGCTGCTCTCCGCGACGAGCTTTCCCAACTCGAGACAGAAAAACTGTATGGAGCGATTTCATCGGATGAATATGAAGTCGCAAAGCAGGCATTGAGCGTAAGTCTTGAGAGAGCACTGGCTCGAACACACGATTAGATTCGTGATGGCCAGGATGTGTGCATCGTGATCGTTGTCTGGAAGACCGCGGTCTGGATTGAGGGCTGATATGAAATTAAAATTCATTCTCGTACTCGTTTTTACCTTTGCGATCTCCGCCATCGCGCAGGACGCTCCTGCCGACAACGCGCCTCCGCAAGGCGGTGATTTCTCCAGCAACCCCAACGCGACCAAAGTTCCCCAGGGCGTGATTCTGGTGAAAGGTGCGGAGCCCAGCGCCAGCGATGCAAGCACTCCCGTGCCGGAGGGCGCCAGCGTTACGGAAAAAGCCTTTCTTGATGCCTACTTCGGCATGGCTTATCAACTGCCCGTAGGGTGGACTCAGAAGTATGTTGGGCCGCCACCCTCTGACAGTGGCTATTACGTTCTGGCCCAGATCGAGCCAGGCAAGAGCATCCAGAGTGACACATCGGGCGCCATTCTCATCAGCGCGCAGGATTTATTCTTCACGCTGGCTCCAGCCGCCAATACTCTGGAGTTGATCAACTTCGGCAAAAACAGATTGAGCGCGGACTACAAGCTGGAACGCCCACCCAGCGAAGTGAAAATCGCCAACCGCTCCTTCATTCGCATGGATTACATGTCACCCGTTGCGGAACTGCACTGGTATACGCTGGCCACACAGATTCGTTGCCACTCCGTTGAATTCCTCATGACCAGTCGTGATCCTCAACTGCTGGAGCGCCTGGTGCAGAGCTTGAACCAGATGGTCCTGCCGGAAAACGCCGGGACCAATTCTGGACATGGTGGCACTGATTCGCCTGTCTGCGTGAAAGACTACGCCAGCGGCGATAACGTCACGCACCGTGTTAACCCCGTATTCGGCGAGCGCAAATTTAATCCGATTCCCGTTCGTCTGGTGATTGACAAAAACGGACGCGTAAAGCACGTCCACATAATCAGTGCCTTTGCCGAGCAGAGCAAAATCATCACGGACGCAGTGCTGCAGTGGGAGTTCAGGCCGTATCGCGTAAATGGCGAGGCGGTGGAAGTGGAAACGGGGATCCTGTTTGGCGCATCGCCGCAACCGCAAAGAAAAGCCACCCGCACAGCCGCGGTCGCAGACTAGACGCATCCTTCACTTGACCACGCGTCATTCGGTGTTCTATAACTCTCGTCACCCGAACTCTCGTTTATGCGATAGGCGGGCGCGCGGTGCGAGTCCGCGACATACAATTCAATTCCCAGCACGATGCTCGGGAAAGCGGTGTGAATCCGCTACTGCCCCGCAACTGTAAGCGACTGCTCTAACAGGCCCGGCTATGCCACTGCCGCAAGGTGGGAAGGCGCTGGAGCCCAAGTCGTAAGTCAGGAGACCGGTCTTGCTGGTTGTTGCCTCTTTCTAGGGGAAGGAGTCTCACCATGAAGTCCGCCTATGGCGCCTGCCTTGCGCTGGTGCTCTGCCTGTCTTTTTTTTCCACTTCCTTCGCAGCTGATCGATCCACTCTTCGCGGAACCATCCAAGATCCTCTGGGCGCTGTGGTCCGCGGCGCTCGCGTATCGCTGATGCAAAGCGGTAAAACTCTGGCCGCTACCGTCTCAGATGGCAGCGGAGTGTATGCGTTTACGTCTGTTCCAACTGGACGTTACGTGGTCCGAGCGGAAGCCAATGGTTTTTCCGCACAGCAAAGTGACCTTCTCTATATCAACGGCGCTGCCACATTCGATCTCACGTTGAAGGTGGGCGTTGTTTCGCAGGAGATTGTGGTTTCCGCCACGGGGACTCCGGTTCCGGAATCCCAGGTCGGTGCGTCCATCACGGTGCTTACACGCGATCAGTTGCAAGACCGTCTTGACGTGCTTGAGCCTCTTGAGCAGGTTCCCGGGGCGCAGGTGGTACAGTCCGGACAACGCGGCGCTGCCACCTCGCTCTTTTTGCGCGGCGGTAACAGCAACGCCAACAAAATTCTGCTGGATGGCGTGGCCCTCAATGACATTGGCGGCATAGTCAACTTTGGCACTCTCGCCACCACCGGAATCGAGCAGGTAGAAATTCTGCGCGGGCCCAACAGTGTTCTTTACGGGCCGGATGCCATGGCTGGCGTCGTGAGTCTTACCAGCAGGCACGGCACCACGCTCACTCCACAACTGGATTACAGTTTTGATGGCGGCAATTTCGGTTCTGCACATCATGATGCTTCGCTTTCCGGCGTATTCAAGCGGCTGGACTACCTCGGCGAATTTTCCCGTCTCGATACCCGCAACAGCCTGCCGAACAGCACCTTCCACAATGGGTCCTACGTCGCGAACTTCGGGTTGGCCATCAACTCCACCACCGAGCTTCGCTTCACTGGCCGGTACACCACAGCGGCCCTCGGCCAGCCCAATGCCATTGATTTCTTCGGCATCGCTGACGACTCCTTTGAGCGCGACCAGGATGCTTACGCCAGCGTGACCTTGCAGAACCAAACAACACAGAAATGGCACAACCTTTTGCGTTACGGAGCCACGCGGCTTCGCCTTCAGGATGACAACCCCTCTCCCACAGGCACGCCTTTCGACAACGGATTCGGTTCGGGCATCAACTTTCTCGGCAATCCGGTGGTTATCAATGGCGCAAACGGTTTCAGCGTTACCGGACCAGCAATTCTCGATTTCGCCGGAACCTATCCGGTCCTGACCAGCAGCTCTTCCAAGCGTGACTCGGTTTATTTGCAATCGGACTACTCTCTGAACCGGCATATCACCGGGCTGCTGGCGTTTCGCTTTGAGCAGGAACGTGGATACACGCTCGGCTTTGGCACCAAGACGCCCGCTGATCGCAACAACTTCAGCTACATTGGAGAAATCCACGGCAGTCTGGGACGTCTCTACGCCACAGCCGGTGGCAGCGTGGAACGCAACGCGATCTTCGGAACGGCAGCCGTTCCGCGGGCGTCTTTGGCGTACTATCTGGTTCGTCCGCGATCGGATGGCCGGTTCAGCGGCACTAAATTGAAGGCAAATTACGGGCAGGGAATCAAAGAGCCATCGATCTTCGAATCCACCTCATCATTATTTGATTTGCTGTCCCAGTCGGGTCAATCGCCACTCATCTCACAATTCCACATCACTCCCATTGCCGCCGAACGCTCACGCAGCTATGACTTCGGTGTTGAGCAAATGGCAGCGCACGGAAAATTGAAGCTCTCAGCCACGTTCTTCCATAATCAGTTCACCAACCAGATTGAGTTCGTTCCTAATACGGCGCTGCCTGCGCTTGGCGTTCCGGCTTCGGTCGCCGACCAGGCGGGATTCGGCGCAACCGTCAATTCCGGTGACGTCCGCGCGCTTGGCGCGGAAACAGAAATTGAAGCCCATCTCGGACACGGACTGACTGCACGTGCTTCCTATACCTATCTTGACGCCGTAGTGAAACGATCCTTTACCAGTGATGCGTTTTTCTGCTCGCCCCCCAACGCTCAGTCTTTCTGCGGCAATCCGGCATTCCCCGGCGTGGCGATCGGGGTTTTTGCTCCGCTGCTGGGAGCGCGCCCGTTCCGTCGCGCGCCGCACACCGGCAACTTCTCTTTAGACTACGTGCGAAAAAAGTTGAACCTGGCTCTGAATGGATATATTGTCACCCGCCGCGATGACAGCACCTTCCTGAGCGATCCTTTCTTCGGCAACAGTCTGCTATTGCCAAACAGGAACCTTGCAGCCGGATTTCAAAAGATCGATCTGGCCGGAGCTTACCGTTTTAACTCCCATCTAAAAGTGTTTACCGTACTGGAGAACCTTGCCAGCCAGCATTACGACCCGGCTGCAGGATTCCCGGCTCTACCTTTCAGCATTCGTGCCGGTTTCAAAGTCACGCTGGGCGGCGAAAGCTGGAAATAACGGCTAAGGCAGTTCTTTAGTCTCCGGTGAGACATAAGGCAAATCACGGTGACCAAAGGCCATCAACCTAAGGCCTCGTGTGTCTGAGGCCTTTCAGCCATATCATTGGGGGTGGCGGGCTACCGCCTTGCACTCCCCAAAATGGAACTTGCGCCAGACACACGGGCATTCACTTCGTATTCGCCCACTTCGACGCCGATCCTGGACGTGTTGCGTCCTGCGCCCCGGCCTGCGTTGGGGAAACTCACCACCGGTGAATACTTTTTTGCCAGCAGCATCCTGATTCTAGGCGTTATCAGCCTGTCGCAAATTCGCGAAGTACTGGGCTATCAAAAGCTTAGCCCGGTGGGACTCGCCATTTCTCTTGTGCTGCTGACGTCTGGCTCTCTGATGGTTTCTGCGCTTGTCCATGAACTGGGTCACCTGGTGGGATCAGTATGGCTAAAATTCCGCATGGTCCAGTTGCATATTGGCGGTGACTGGGAAGATCCCTGCCGCACAGATGCGCGGCTCCATGCCTGCGGTGTGGTCCATCTGAATGCCATGACACTCGCGCCCCGGCGTCCTGACAATCTTCGCCACCGGTTGATGGGGCTGGTTCTGAGCGGCCCTGCGGCGAACCTGCTTTTTGCCGCTTTGATGGTGGCTTGCCCTTACTGGTCTGAAAAGGGGATGGTTGTGGCTTTTCAGGCTTATGTGGTGGCCATGTTCAGTGCGCTGTATGGCATTGCCTCATTGATGCCTGACATTGACCGCAAAGGTAACTACTCTGATGGCGCTCGCGTGCTCATGCTGATGAAGAATGATGATCTGGCTGCCCGCTGGCTCGCCATCCTCCAGCTTGAGATGCAATTAGGACAGGGAATTCATCCTCGCGACTGGGACAAGGCCGCTCTGGTACGCGCTACTGTCAGTAATGATGATTCGCGTGATGCGGTCACCGGCAACTGGCTGGCGTATCTGTGGGCTTTTGAGTCGCAAGACATTACTTCTGCCACCCGCTATCTGGAAGATGCGCTGGCCGCTCCGTCCTCCTCATCGGGATGGATGCGAAACCGTTTGTATGTTGAGGCTGCGGTCTTTCAGGCATGGTTCCGTGACAACGGAGCCAAGGCCCGGTCATGGTCCGCAATGATTGACAATTCCAGGCTGCTGCCTTCGCAGCAGCAACGCCTGACCATTGTCTTGCTGTGGGCTGAAGGCAGGCTTTTTGATGCCTGGGAGCAAATGTCCGGATATATGAATCTGCTGGAACAGATACCGGACGCGAATGCCCGTGAGCTGGCTGGAAAGAGCGCGCTGGAGTGGAAGCACCAGATGGAGTCGCGTATGCTCACTCGCGCGTGGCGAACCATGTATGCCATGTCTCAGGAAGTGGAACACTCCACACCTGCTGACACCGTTTCTTCCTGAGCGATTCATCTTAACCATCTGATCAAATTGTCATGGTAGTATCGCTTTGTGCCCCCCTCCGCAAAACCTAAGCGTTCTCGGCAGCCGAAAGTGCGGATTCATGAAGGCGGCAGCAACCTTGTCATCATCACCGGCATGTCCGGATCGGGTAAGGCTTCCGTCCTGAAAGCTTTTGAGGACCTGGGTTATTACTGCGTGGATAACCTGCCCATCGGTCTGATTCCGCGCTTCGCTGATCTGGCCAAGCAATCCTCTGAGATTGAAAAAGCGGCGCTGGTCGCGGACATTCGTGAAGGTGAACAGCTTAAACGGCTTCCCGCCATCATTCGTGGACTCAAGAAACAGGTAAACACTACGGTCTTGTTCCTTGAGGCGTCAGATGACGTTCTGCTGCGCCGCTTTAGTGAAACTCGCCGTCCTCATCCGCTGGGGAAGGATTCCACGGTGCAATCCGCATTGAATCAGGAACGCCAACGCCTGCAGCCAATCCGCGACATGGCGGACCTGGTGGTGGACAGTTCGCGTTTCAATGTTCACGAACTGCGCGCACACATTACCGCCAAGTTCACCGAGGGCAGTACAGACAAAGACATTCTGATTTCCATTGTGAGCTTCGGTTACAAGACAGGCGTGCCCAGTGACGTGGACCTGGTATTTGACGTCCGGTTTCTGCCTAACCCGCATTTTGTTCCGGAATTCAGACCGTTGACTGGTCGCCATCCCCAGGTGGCCAAATACATACGTTCTTTTCCGCAGACGCAGGAATTCATCAATCGCATCTCAGAGCTGCTGATCTACCTGATCCCGCACTACATTCGCGAGGGAAAAAGCTACCTGACTATCGCGTTCGGCTGCACCGGTGGCCAGCATCGTTCGGTGATGATTGGTGAGGATGTAAAGAAACGCCTGGCCAAAGCGGGCTATCGGGTAAAGGTCATTCACCGCGATTCACCCAGATAGGCGATTTGACACAGGTTAACCAGGCACTCACCTCAGGCGTATCCGTTTTGCCCCTTTTGAGCGCTGCTCCTTTAAAATAAAGGGCACCATGCGCTCACCCCGGAATGGAGATATATGCGGCGGCTAAATCGTTTGTTCGCCTTTCTCCGTCCGTATTCCCTGCAGTTCTTCGTCTCGGTTGGCCTTATGGCCGTGGTCGGCGCCATGGACGCCTTTCGCGTCCTGCTGATTGGCCCGGTTTTTGATGAGGTTCTCAAGCCGGCTTCGCCCACTCAGCACCTGACTCTGATTCCCAAAAACTCGTTGGCCCAGCATGCGGTGGACCTGCAGCAATTTGTTCCCAGGCATTTCCACAATGCGTGGACGGTTGTAGCTGTGGCCCTGATATCCACCACGGTCATCAAAGGCATCTGCGACTATCTGGGAACATACCTGGTGAACTATGCCGGCTTTGGCATGATCACGGACTTGCGCAACAAGCTCTACAACGCGATCCTGCACCGGTCAGTAGGTTTTTTTTCCAGCCACACCACGGGCACCGTGGTATCCACCGTAATTAATGATGTCGAGAAAGTTCAGTTTGCTATTTCCACGGTGATGGCGGAGTTTTTGCAGCAGTTCTTCACCTTTATCTTTACGATTTTCGCGGTGGTGGCGTTAGGCGGCAAACTGGCCTGGGTGCTGTTGCTGTTTATTCCGTTTATAGTCGCATCGTCGAGAAAGATCGGGCATCGCGTCCGGCAGACCACACGCAGCGGGCAGGACAAACTGGCTGACATTCAGAACATCCTGCATGAGACCGTCACCGGCAATCGCATTGTGAAAGCCTTCGGAATGGAAGACTGGGAGAGTTCGCGTTTCTATGCCGCGGCCAGGAAGCTTTTCCGTGCCAATTTGCGGTCCGTTGCGGCGCAGGCCATCAGCTCGCCGCTCATGGACATCATTGGCGCAGTGGCCATCGCGCTTCTTCTCTGGGTGGGGCGTACCCAGATTAAGGGCGGCGGATTTACCAACGGAACTTTTCTCGCCTTCATCGTGGCGGTTTTCAAGCTGTATGATCCGGTACGCAAATTCGCTTCGTTCAACAACAGTTTCCAGCAGGCGCTGGGCGCGTCAGAAGAAATGTTCCGCTTTCTTGACGAGCATGATGAAATTCCGGAAAAGCCCGGCGCCATTCATCTCCCTGCATTCCGCGAGCGTGTTCGCTTTGAGAACGTAAGCTTCTCCTATAGTGGTGAAGGTGGCTCGGAGCCGGAGATCCTGAGTGGAATCAATCTTGAGACACGCGCCGGAGAGATCATCGCGATCGTTGGATCCAGTGGAGCGGGCAAAAGTACGCTGGTCCATCTCATCCCTCGTTTCTTTGATGTGACGTCCGGCGCCATCAAAATTGACGGAAATGACATTCGTGACGTGACCATCTCGTCCCTGCGCGCCCAGATCGGCATGGTCACGCAGGAAACGATTCTTTTTAACGACTCTGTGCGCAACAACATCGCCTATGGCCAACCGCATGTGACGCAGGAAGCGGTGATGGAGGCGGCCAGGGCGGCGCTGGCGCATGACTTTATCCTACGGCTGCCGGAAGGTTATGACACCATGATTGGCGAACGGGGACTGCGTCTCTCCGGCGGTGAGCGCCAGCGCATTGCCATTGCCCGCGCCATCCTGAAGAACGCACCGATTCTGATTTTGGACGAAGCTACCTCGGCGCTTGATACGGAATCCGAGTCGCTGGTCCAGACCGCTCTGCACAACCTGATGTCAGGTCGAACGGCGTTTGTGATTGCCCATCGGCTTACCACCGTGCGCCACGCTGACCGAATTGTGGTGCTGGAAAATGGCCGCATCGCAGATTCCGGTACCCATGAAGACCTACTTACCCGGCTGGGCACTTACCGCAAGCTTTATGAGCTTCAGTTTGTGGAACTTGAGCCCAAAATGAGTGAAGAAGCCATTGACGGCAAAATTGCCTGATTTATTCCGTGCTGGGGCCGATGTTCTATGCAGCTTTTTTGTCCGGCTCGGGTAAAATCACTCATTCATGTCCATCCGCTCCATGACCGGGTTTGCGCAAGTGAAGTCTCAGGCTGGGGAAAGCATTGCCTTCTCGCTTTCCCTGAAATCCGTCAACCATCGTTTCCTTGATCCTCAACTTCGGCTGCCTCCTGACATGGATGAGCTGGAGATGAAGCTGCGTCGCATCCTGAAAGAGCGGCTGGCCCGCGGACACGTGGAAGTTACGCTGAGCGTGGAACGCCGTTCGGGCGAAGGCTTTGGATTTAATCGTGAGCTCGTAGGCGGCTATGTTGCGGCTTTCCGCAAAGCCGCAGCGGAGTTCGGCACGGCGGGTGAACCTGACCTGAACGCTGTTTTCCGGATGCCCGGAGCCCTGGGCGAAGTGGCCACTCTGGATGGCGATTTCCAGAACGCCGTTCTTGCGGCCATGGACCAGGCCATCACCAGGCTGAACCTGATGCGTGAGCATGAAGGGGAAGGCATGGAAAAGGAAATGCGCCGCCGGCTCCAGAATCTTGAGCAGGCTGGCGAAGAGGTTTCCCACCTTCGCTCTGCGGTGACCCGGGCGGTCATGGAAAAAGTCCAGGCCAGGATGAAGGAACTTCTGGAAAACGTGGACCAGGACCGCATCCTTCAGGAAGCCGCTATCCTTGCCGAGCGCAGTGACATAGAGGAAGAGCTGGTGCGGCTGCAAACCCACATTGAACACTTCCGCAAGCTTCTTGACCAGGGCGGCGAACTGGGGAAGAAACTTGATTTCCTGTTGCAGGAACTCAATCGAGAAGCCAATACCTTGCTCTCAAAAACCAGCGGCGTAACCGGAGAGGGCCTGCGCATCACAGAATTGGGATTGCAGATGAAATCTGAAATTGAAAAGTGCCGCGAGCAGGTGCAGAACCTGGAATGAGCGGAATATTATTCATCATCTCTGCCCCGTCTGGATCTGGAAAATCGACCCTGGTGAACGAGTTGCGCAAATTCGTTCCCAGCCTTGAGTTTTCCGTTTCCTATACCACGCGTCCACCCCGCGGCAGTGAACAGGATGGCCAGGAGTATCACTTTATTGGCCGCGAGGAATTTGAAGGCATGATCATGCGTGACCAGTTTCTGGAACACGCGGAGGTCTTCGGCAACTATTACGGCACGGCCAAGACCGTGCTCCAGGAAGCCGCGCAACGCGGCAACGATGTCTTGCTGGACATTGACGTACAGGGTGAGCGCCAGGTGAAGCTGAAGATGCCGGACGCTGTAAGCGTGTTTGTGCTGCCGCCCAGCCGCAAGGAATTGGAATCGCGCCTGCGAAAACGCAGCATCAGTGAGAATGTGTCCCCGGACGTGATTCGCCGCCGTCTGGACACCGCCCGCAGGGAGATTGTGAACTATCCCAATTACGACTATATTCTTGTGAACGACCACCTGGAGCAATCATTGGATCACCTGGTTGGGATTGTGATGGGTGAGCGTGTGCGACGGTCAGGGAGACGCCCATCGGCGGAAGAGGAACGCTACCTAGGGAAGGCCGAAAAATGCCTTATGCGCAAAATGGAAGGCGAGATTAAGGATATTCTTGCTTCCTTCGATGAATCTCACTCGACCGTGATCTAAATCGAGAGGTGACTGGTCATGAAGCTGAAAGATGGTTTTGACAGCAATTACCGTTATGTCCTGGTGGCTGCCCGGCGCGCCCGCCAACTCTCCAGTGGCGCTCCCACTCTGGTGAAGACCACTACAAGAAAAGTCTGCAAGATCGCGCAGGAAGAAATTGATGCTGGTAAAGTGCAGTTCATTAAAGCGGACACTGCGAACGCTGCCGGCCCGATTGGCGATCCAAAACCAGCCGACAAGTAGATTACGCTAAGACGCCGCTTTTCCTGCGCCCTCCAAGAGTAGGCGGGGGGGTGTGTGTTCGCAGCAAACAGGCGCAGAGTTTCATAACGAGGACGATGAGCATTGCATTGAGAGAGAGTTTCTCTTATGTAGTCTGTGTGACAGGGCATGGCGTGCTCGGCCCCAATCGAGCCATCAGATCGTCACCTGGCCGTGGCAAATGGCCTTGCAGCTCACGACTGGTCGGGCTTCGAGGTAGAATTGCGATCAAAGTGCTTCTGCATGAAGATTCGTTGCACTCCGCCCCGGTAATCTTCGACGACTCCAATCCGAACGTAGCCACGATTCTCATAAAAAGCGGGAGCCTGAAAACTCAGCGTGTCCAGAATTGCCGCGCGACAGCCAGCTTTGCTGGCGGCCTCCTCTGACACTCTCAATATGTCGCTTCCTATGCCTAAACAGCGAAGTCGTTCAGCAACCCACAATGCGTGAATTGAAAACCAGCCCAACGCAACTGTACCTATCAGGCCCCCAACCACCTGACCATCGGTATCGCGAACATAAACGTCCAGCTCGGTCCATTTATAGTCTCCCAAGTAGTGGGCATTGAATTCAATCAAACCGCGGGTGATCGCTTCGCGGCTCTCGGGCTGAACTGTTTGGGTCGTCTCAATGTTGAGAGAAGGGACAATCCTGGGAGTATTGTTCATGAACTATTATGCGTCGCCACAGATATTGCGTAAAAGCCGAATCTGAAAAGCATGCCGATGCGCCTTCCGGCCGCTCGATGTGCAGATTTGAGCAGCTCGCGCGCAAATAGTGAGGCAATCGGAGAATGCCGAAGATGGCAGGTCACCGTTGGCAAAGACACGGGATGTAGCCCAGCAGTCACTGTCAAGCCATTGCCATGCGGCATACAATATAACCATGAAGGTTGGGCTGGGAGTTTCAGGGGGCATTGCCGCCTATAAAGCGGCTGAGCTGGTGCGCCTTTTGCAAGACCGTGGCTTGCGTGTGCAGGTGATCATGACACGCGCCGCGCAGGAGTTTGTCCGGCCGCTCACGTTTGCCGCGCTCAGCGGAGAGAAGGTCATCACTGATCTGTTCGGCGTCGGCGCGGAAGAGCCCAATATCGATTCCGCTGTTGAGCACATTGCCGTGGCCCAGGCAATTGATGCGCTGGTCGTAGCTCCTGCCACCGCGGACGTGATTGCCAAATTTGCCCACGGCCAGGCCAACGATTTTCTTACTACACTTTTTCTAGCGACCACCGCACCCGTGGTTGTGGCCCCAGCCATGAACGTGAATATGTGGGACAATGCCGCCACCAGAGCCAACATTGAAACGCTCAGGAAACGTGGCGTGATCATTGTTGATCCTGACAGCGGCTACCTGGCCTGCGGGATGGTTGGCGCAGGACGCCTTGCCGCCAATGACAAAATTGTTGATGCGACGCTTCGCGCACTGAACGCCACGCCTGATCTGGTTGGCGAAACCGTACTGATCACGGCAGGTGGTACGCGCGAACCCATAGATCCAGTGCGCTATATCGGCAACCGGTCCAGCGGCAGGATGGGATACGCCCTGGCGGAAGCCGCATTGCGACGCGGCGCGAAGGTAATTCTGGTCAGCGGCCCCAGCGCGCTTAAACCACCAGAGAACGCAACAGTAATTCCGGTGCAAACGGCCGCTGAGATGCGCAATGCCGTGATGACCAATCTGGAGCAGGCCAGCATCGTGATTAAGGCTGCTGCCGTTTCAGACTTTACCGTGCGTCAGGCGGCGCCGGAGAAGATCAAGCGCACAGGACCTATCACACTTGAACTTGAGCCAACCGTGGACATACTCGCCGAGATCGGTGGGCAGAAGAATGGCTGTATTGTGGTTGGCTTTGCCGCTGAGACTGAGCACGTGCTGGAAAACGCACAGAAGAAACTCCAGGCCAAGTCACTGGATGCGATTGTGCTCAATGATGTTTCACAGCCGGGCATTGGTTTTGATTCGGAGCGCAACGCCGTGACTATCCTGACGCCGAACGGATCTGAAACCGTTCCGGAGACAAGCAAGTGGGAAATCGCCCACCGCGTTCTGGATACGATCATCAAAATAAAAACTGGACGCGGAGTTCCGCCCGAGACCGCTCGTGGCTAGATCCGCCATTTCCCCGCGCAACACCTTCAATTACACTAAGCTCCATGCCTAAACAGCTTGATCCGGCAATGAAGAAGGTGCTGTCCGCGCGCGTAAACTACTACCGCGAAATGGGTATTTACGATTTCTATCGCCGCCCTGTGGAAGAAGGCGTGAATGTTGCCGTGGAAGCAGTAGCCTCACCTGAAGTTGTTGAGTCGATTCCAGAAAATATTTCTCTTATGCCCAAGGCTACCAAGTCAGCTTCTCAGCCCGCGTCCGCACCAGCCACTTCGTTGCCTGTCCTTCCTCCGATTGACGCGAAGGACAAGCCAGCCGCACTCATTGCTCTTCGTGAGCACATAGGCGATTGCACGCGTTGCCGTCTGAGCAAGGGCCGTACCAAGCTGGTTTTCGGCGTGGGTAATCCTGATGCGGACATCATGTTCGTCGGTGAAGGCCCTGGAGCGGATGAAGATGCGCAAGGCGAGCCTTTTGTGGGTCGTGCGGGACAACTGCTCAACAACATGATCTCCGCCATGGGAATTCGCCGCGAGGATGTCTATATCGCCAACGTGGTGAAGTGCCGCCCACCAAACAATCGCGCTCCAGAAAAAGACGAAGTGGACACGTGCTCGCCTTTCCTGATGCAGCAGATCGATATCGTGAAGCCGAAGGTCATTGTGGCCCTCGGCGCCACGGCGGCGAAGAATCTGCTGGCAATGAATGACAGCATGGGCGCGTTGCGCGGACGCTGGTATGAGTTCCGCGGCACCAAGCTTGTTGTTACCTACCATCCTGCATACTTATTGCGCGATCCACGGCAGAAGAAAGAGACCTGGAAAGATCTTCAGATGGTGATGAAATTTTTGGGACTGAAACCTCCGGCAAAACCTGCCGAACCGTAGGATTGCCGTTTTCGCTCCAAACAGAAGGACGGGGTGCTGGCGTCAGTTGATCAGGCTCCGATGCAGCGACCGGGGTGCGAAGGTCAGCCTCGCCCTTGCACGACCGTCGCTGAGCCTGAGCCTCTGCTCTCTTCCCGTACAATTAGTTTTCACATTTCACATGCCTGAATTTTGTGATGTAGCCCTTCCTGTTCCCTTGGACATGGTTTTTACCTACCGTGTTGGCGAAGACGCGCCTTTCGTGGGCGGACGCGTCCTGGTTCCGTTTCGCAATGAGCGGCTTTCCGGCCTGGTGACTGCGATCCATGATCGCGAACCATCGATGAAAGCCAAGACGGTTCTGCAGGTGCTGGACTCCGAGCCGGTGATGGATGAACCGCTGCTGAAGCTGGCTGCGTGGATTGGCCAGTACTACCTCGCACCGATTGGCGAAGTCATCCGTACGATGCTGCCGCTGGCAGCAGAGATCAAGAGAGTTAAGGTCTATCGCATCACGGAAACCGGGCACGAAGCTCTGCATGCCTCGGCTACGATAGGTTCTTCGCGGCGATCGAAGCAGGACGCGGACGCCCAGATGCAGGAGTACGAGGTGCTCGACTATCTGGCGATGTCGGACACGGTGACTGAATCGACGTTGCGGTCTGCAACTGGGGCGAGCCGCGAGATGCTGGCCAATATGGTGAAGAAGAAGTGGCTCACCCGCGAAGATGCGTCCGGCGTGCGCGACGCGAGCCGTACGGTGCAGATCGCTGTTTTGAAAGAGGCGAGTGGCAAGCTGAACGGCAACCAGCAGAAGATCATTGCATTTTTGCAACAGAGCGGTGGGCGCGCACCAGTGGCTGAACTTCGCGATCTAGACGTGCCGCAGACCACGTTGCGGACTTTGGTGAAACGCGAAATTGTGGAGTTAGTGGAAGAGGCTGCCGGTTTCAACGTGAGTTCCATGAAGAAACGTGGACCTTCGCACCTGGACTTCATCTTCAATGCAGAGCAGAAAGCAGCGCTGGCAGCAATTCAAAGCGCGTCTGAAGCGCGGACGTTTTCGGTTTCCCTCCTGCATGGAGTTACCGGTTCAGGCAAGACTGCTGTTTATCTGGCGGCGATGAAGTCGGTATTGGAGATAGGCCGGTCGGCGATCCTCCTTGTGCCTGAGATCGGGCTTACGCCGGCAGCAGCGGCAAATCTTCATCAGGTCTTCGGAGATGAGGTCGCCATCCTTCATTCTGCGCTATCAAAAGATGAGCGGGCCGAGCAGTGGCACCGTATCCGTCGCGGCGAAGCGAGGATCGTTGTAGGTACGCGTTCTGCGGTTTTCGCGCCGGTCCCGGACCTGGCGCTGATCGTGGTCGACGAAGAGCACGATTCATCGTACAAGCAGGAAGAGACGCCGCGCTATCACGGTCGCGATGTTGCGGTGATGCGCGGAAAAATTTCCAACGCCGCCGTGGTGCTGGCGTCGGCGACGCCATCGATTGAGTCATATCACAACACGGAGAGCAAGAAATATCGCCTGCTGGAGTTGACCGAGCGAGTGGAGAAAAGACCATTGCCGGAAGTTGAAGTCGTCGATATGAAGTTTGACTTCCAGCAGGCTGGCGAAGAGCGTCTGTTTTCCCGGCAACTGATTGAAGAAGTTACTGAGCGTTTGAATCGCGGCGAGCAGGCGCTAATCCTGCTTAACCGCCGCGGATATTCATCCGTGGTGCTTTGCCGCAGTTGTGGCGTCACGCTGGAGTGCAGGAATTGCAGCATCGCGCTTACGTTTCATAAATCCGATTGGCGCATGGAGTGCCATTATTGCGGATACAAAGAAAAGGTGCCCAAGGTCTGCACATCGTGCGCCAGTGAGTACATCAATTTTCTTGGCGCAGGCTCAGAGAAAGTGGAAGAACGGCTGCATGAAGCCTTTCCCATGGCTCGGATTGGCAGGCTTGATCGCGATACCGTTCGCACCCGACATGATTTTGAACGTGTGCTGAATCAATTTCATGCCGGCGAGATAAATCTTCTGGTCGGCACGCAGATGATTGCTAAAGGCCATGACGTACATGGAGTGACGATGGTTGGCGTTGTCGGCGCGGACTACGCTCTGGGCTTCCCTGACTTCCGCGCCGCTGAGCGTACTTTTCAGTTGCTCACACAAGTTGCCGGACGAGCCGGACGCGGCGAAACTCCCGGCAAAGTGGTGCTGCAGACGTTTCATCCTGACCACTACGCCATCCAGTTTGCCCAGAAGCATGATTACGCCAGCTTCTATGAGAAGGAAGTTCGCTTCCGCCGCTGGATGCACTACCCGCCGTTCAACGCTCTGGCCAACGTGCTAATACGGAGTGACAAGCTGGAGCAGGCGCTCAAATGGACTGGACTGCTGGGCCGATGGTTTGAAACCACTCGCAACGAAGGCTTGCGTGTCTTGGGCCCTTCTGTTGCGCCTATCATGCGCCTCAAACGCGACTATCGCTATCATTTCATTGTGAAGGCTGCCAGCCGGGAAAAGCTAAACGCTGCTTTGCGACGGATGCTTGTTTTCGCCGACGAACAAAAAATCACCCGCACCCAACTGATCGTGGACGTGGACGCCCTGTCTTTACTCTAGTCCGTTCTTTTTACTCCTCAGCACAGGGTGTTGGTGCTGGCGACGGAGTGTTGTTATCGTTCTGGTGTCGATTCTTTCTAAACTGCTCCAACACACTCTGCAGGCTCTGGTTATCCTCTGGCTTTTGTGCCGGGAATGGATTAGCCACAAACGTTACGGCAAGCATCGCCAACGCAAGCACTCCCAGTCCCCAGCGTTTATTACCTGGTTCGGGATAATGCGGCACGTCTGGATGGCGTTCTCCCGTCATGCGCAGGATTACCGCCCATATCAGCCAGCCAATCCAGAGCTTCCAGCTCATGATCATGAGCGCCGCGATGCACACGAACGACACCGGACGATGCATCTTCGGCCGCAGGGCAAAAACAATGTGTCCACCATCAAGCTGTCCACCAGGGATAAGGTTCAGTGCGGTTGCGAACATACCGAACCACGCCGCAATAGCTGTTGGCGGAAGGTAGAGCCCAGAAAGAGAGAACTGGCCCGCCAGAGGATTCCCGACCGCAGCCAGAATCCAGTGTGCGATTTTAAAGACAAACGGCAATCCCAGCACTAGCCCGTCTCGTTGAGCAACGCAGGAGATCGGCTTTGCTCCCATGAGCGAAAAGAACAGAACCGGCACTGCTACCAGAAATCCGGCAATAGGACCGGCAATGCCGATATCGAACAGATCGGCCCGTGTGCGGATTGGGGAACGAATACGGATGAAAGCGCCCATCGTCCCAACCAGCGTTGGAGCAGGAATAAAGAACGGCAGAGTTGCGTAGACCCCGCGCCGGACACAGTAAATGTAATGGCCGAATTCATGCGCGGTAAGAATCCCCAGCAGACAGGCGGAAAAGGGAATTCCCATCGCCAGCCGATGCCAATCTTCAAACACCCAGCTCCACGGCCAGAAACCGTCATCGCCGGCAAAGGCTCCCATGTTGTGGTTGAAGTTATATTGCAGCTTGGCGCCCACACACAGAGTAGTAAAGATAGTGGCAGCAAACAGCAGCAAATGGACCCAGTAACGCCGCTTAGGCGGTTGTATCACCACGACCCTGAGTTCCTGGCTTTCGGGGTCATAGACCTGAAATTCCAAAGGGGGAGGAGGATTCTTGTCCGGCATGGAACTTACGCCAGCGCAGGCATCAAGTGCCTTAATCGATGGACTGCAACTCCTTGCCAGGCTTAAACCGAACGGCTTTACCCGGCGGAATATTCACTTCCGCACCAGTGCGAGGATTGCGCCCGATCCCTGTCTTGCGCGGCCTCACGTTAAATACGCCGAAGCCGCGGAGTTCAATCCGCTCACCCTGGCCCAAGGCTTTTTTCATGCTTTCAAAAACGGTCTCCACGGCCAGCTCAGCTTTGGTCTTGGTGATACCGGTCTTGTTGACCACTTCGTTGATGATATCGAGCTTTATCACTTGGGTCAGCTCTCCTGAAATTGTTGGAAAGGGACGTAACTTGCAGATAGTATTGGACTTTTACGTTGGTTGTCAATGATCAATCCGCCAATTAAGATGACTTCTTCGTATTGCACCCCAAAAATCACCAGAAAAAGCTGAGGACCCCCGACCCCATGTCGATAAAAAGTGACCGCTGGATCCGCAAAATGGCCCAGGAACACGACATGATCAACCCCTTTAATGACCGCCAGATGCGTGAAGGCGTAATCTCTTACGGCGTATCGTCTTACGGGTACGATCTCCGCGTGGCCGACGAATTTAAGATCTTCACCAACGTCAATTCCGCCATTGTGGATCCCAAAAACTTTGACGCCCGCTCGTTTATTGACGTAAAAGGCTCCTCCATCCTGGTCCCGCCAAATTCTTTTGCCCTGGCCCGCTCCGTGGAATATTTCAAGATCCCTCGCGACGTCCTCACCATCTGCGTCGGCAAATCCACCTACGCCCGCTGCGGAATCATCGTCAACGTCACTCCCTTTGAGCCCGAATGGGAAGGCTTTGTAACCTTAGAAATCTCTAATACAACGCCCTTGCCAGCCAAGATCTATGCCAACGAAGGTCTCTGCCAGATTCTCTTCTTCCAGGGCGACGAGCCCTGCGAAACCAGCTACAAAGACAAAGCCGGCAAGTACCAGAAGCAGCAGGGAATTGTGCTGCCCAAGTTGTAGACGATCTCTTGTAGACGATCCCTTGTAGACGATAGCTCCCATCCCTCTGTCATTCCGAGCGCTGCCGGAGCGAACGCGACGGCGAGAGAGGAACCCCGAGGATGTTTGCGTCGTAAATGCGGTCTCAGGGAATTTTCTCCAGAATGTCCTTTGTGTTCCTTCGTGTCCTTTGTGGTTAACGGGTTTTTGCTTTTCAATTTCCCTTTTGCCCAATCTCTTACCTGATCCGCGACCATCCGCGTTTATCCGCGGTAAGAAGTTCTTCTGATCAGTGTCTTCTGTGTTGATCAGTGGTCAGACTTGCTTTCCCGATGTCGTCGATCTCGGCGATTCCTCTGTGTCTCCGTGCCTCCGTGGTAGGTGTTCGGGTTTCCCCGATGTCGTGCGATCTCGTCGATAGGCGCACCTTCGTGCGCCCACCCCCCGGCTCAGATCCCAGCCATCCCAATTTGGCGTGGGTTCAGAGGTAAAACGCCTTCAACCCAATTTCTAATCCGCGACCATTCCGCGTTTATCCGCGGTAAGAAGTTCTTCTGATCAGTGTCATCAGTGTTGATCAGTGGTCAGACTGCCTTTCCGATCCCGGCGCTTTCGTGCGATCTCGGCGATGCCAGGCCCCTCTGCCCCCCCGGTTTCATCCCAATTCATCCCAGCCGATCCCGACCCTATCCGGGCCCATCCCCCGGCGATCATCGCATCCGATCCCAGTCATCCCAATTTGGCGCAGACTTCAGCAATCCCAGCCGATTACCGCGAGAAGAGACTTCATAATTTTTTCGTATGTCTTGATCTCAGCTATAGCTAATAGCTAGTGGCCAGTAGCTATTGGCTGCCTTTGTATACCATTGACCAATCCAGATATCAACTAAACTTTGGTTTAATCGTCTGAGTTTTGTGGCATTAACTCTTCTCCGTGTCTCTGTGCCTCCGTGGTAGGTGTTTGCCCGGAAGCTTGTCATGGTGAGCAAGTCCGCCGGCCGCCAGGCTGCGGACCCGTCGAACCATCTATGTATTTCATATCCATCAGCGGACATGCCCCGGCGACCAATCCATCAGCGCATCGAAATCCTGAACACACAGGGTGGAGCAGGCATTTATGCCGCGGATAAAGTCGGTGGTGCTTTGGCTTTAGCCACTGAGGTCAATCGCTCCAAGCGAACATACCCAAAGCGCCGAAGGCGCGCCCGATAATAGCCCGGCACGCAGCGAAGCAAATACCGGGAATACCAAAAAATACCAATCAGTCCCGCACAGGGACGGCTGGCCCATCCGTCTGTCATTCCGAGTGAGTCGGAGCGCATGCGACGGCGAAAGAGGAACCCCGGGAATGTTTACCCAACCATGTTGATACAGGGGATTTCTGCGGTGCTCTCGCCTGTTCTTAACTCTAAATCTCCACCGGCGCGTCGCGACTAGATATCCGCCCCAAGCTTGTCATGGTGAGCAAGTCCGCCGGCCGCCAGGCTGCGGACCCGTCGAACCATCTATGTATTTCATATCCATCAGCGGACATGCCCCGGCAATCCATCCATCAGAACATCGAAATCCTGAACACACAG